>CETC01005208.1_pt1 | contig 37662 bp, 71 predicted proteins | sample 326911 | NCBI WGS metagenome assembly CETC01 (sample SAMEA2622694, study PRJEB7988) | marine metagenome | isolation source: saline water (ENVO:00002010), including | reverse complement strand
AATCCTACCTTTGAAGAAGTAAAAGAGTTCTCTTCAAGCCTTCAGGCGTTCTTCCGTAAGTATCCTCACGTCGCTACGCACGTTGATGGTATCTATGGTTCTATTCGCGCTGTATCCCGTCATGCTGGCGGTGTCGTGATTGGTCAAGAGTTAGACAAACATATGCCGCTTATCTCTTCGGGTGGAGTGCGACAAACTCCCTGGTCAGAAGGAATGAATGTTCGTCACTTGGAGCCATTAGGCTTTATTAAATTTGACTTGCTTGGTCTTTCTACTCTAGCTATGATGGAAAATGCTATTAAAGCAATCTTGAAACGTCATCACAATGTAGAGAATCCAACATTCAAAGACATTAAAAAGTATTACGACAAAACTCTCCACCCAGATGTTATTGACTTTGATGACCAAAAGGTATACAAAAATGTATTCCATAAGGGCAAGTTTGTAGGGACATTCCAGTTTACACAAGCAGGAGTTCAAAACTTCTGCAAGCGGGCTAAACCTACCTCTCTTGACGACCTCTCGGCTATTACTTCTATCTATCGCCCAGGTCCCCTTGGTGCCAAAGTAGATAGAATGTATGTCAAGACAAAGAAAGATAAGGATAACGTGAAGTATCTTCACCCTCTCATTGAGGAAGAGACGAGAGATACACTTGGTTTTGTTCTTTATCAGGAACAGATTGCTACAATCACTCACAAGATTGGTAAAAACATTACGCTTGACGAAGGAAACATTATTCGTAAACTTTTAACTAAACGGGGAACAGGTAAAGAAAAACAACTTAAAAAGTTCCACGATAGGTTTATCCAAGGAGCTTTGGAGAAGAAGATTGATAAAACTACAGCACAGGAAATCTGGCAGACCCTAGAAAACTTTGCTAAGTATGGGTTCAACAAAGCTCACTCAACTTCTTATGCTGCTATTTCTTATCAGTGCGCTTGGCTCTACACTTACTATCCAGCAGAGTGGATGGCTGCTTTCTTGGACAAAGAGCCCGAGGCAAGAAAAGAAAAAGCAATCAACATTGCTAAGTCTTTCGGCTTTAACATTCGAGGTCTTGATGTAAATCTTTCAGGAATTGAATGGGAGATTGACCCTGACGATGATAAAACTCTTATCCAGCCTTTAAATTCCATCAAAGGTCTAGGAGATAAAGCTATTGAGCAAATTCTTAATCATCGACCTTTTAGTTCGGTTGAAGATTTAATCTTTAGTGAAGAGATTGTTTATTCTAAACTTAACAAAAAGGCTCTAAATGTTTTAGCATTAAGCGGAGCTTTGGATTGTCTTAAAGACGACAGGTTTAAAGGAATGAAACATTTTTGGTCTTCTGTAGTTGTGGATAGACCAAAGAATAAGAAGAAATTAGATGAAAATATTCAAGCATATCAAGAAGAAGCTGAATTTTCGATTGATGAAAAGATCGCTAATCTTTCTGATCTTACCGGTATCTTTCCTCTTGATCTTGTTATTAACGATTCTCTACACCAGCGTTTTCGTGACCGCGCTATTCCCCCTCTAGGAGATGAGGACAATAGATTCACATATCAGGTAAATGATGGATACATTACTTGGTGTATCCCACGAGAAGTAATTAAAAAGAAAACCAGAAATAAAAAGGATTTCTGGATAGTTAGAGTAACGGACGAAACGTGCGTTGATAGCAAGATTAAATGCTGGGGCGTAAACTCAGATAAAGACAATCTTTACTTGAATCGTCCTTACATTGTAAAAGTAAACTTTAGCGACCAGTGGGGATTCTCTACCAAAAGAGGCACTTCTAACTGGAAATTGATGGGATAGCAATGAGTGACTTAGAGATTATAGGAATATTCTTTGGCTTTTTAACAGGATTAATATTAGCCCCTGGTATTATCCTAAAGATTAAAGAACTTAGAGACAGAAAATGAAATGGGAAACCAAAGATAAGCTAAGAAAAGGAGGATTCATTCTTTTTCTTTTGGCGTGGGGCTTGGCGATTGGTTATTTCTTTACAAATTGTCAAGACACGCCTATAATAACGTTTTAGGAGTCCAATGAAATCGCCTTTAAGATATCCAGGTGGCAAGTCAAGAGCCGCCAAATACATCGCTACCTTTGTTCCTAACGATGCAAAAGAGTTCTGCTCTCCTTTTATTGGAGGAGGCTCCGTTGAACTTAAGATTGCCGAGAGGGGAACGAAGGTTTATGGCTATGATATTTTCCAGCCCTTGACGTGTTTTTGGAAGCATCTTCTTAAGTCTCCCATGGCTCTCGCTACGCTAGCGGATACTTATCGCACCCCTCTTGATGGAAACAAAGGGCTAACACGGAACGATTTCTTGCGCCTTAAAAGAGACTTGTGTGAGGAACCTGCAACTACCTTAACTCACGCAGCAAAATTCTATGCACTCAACCGCAGTTCATTCTCAGGTGCTACACTTTCAGGCGGTTACTCAAAGCAAGCAGCCTATAAACGCTTCACAACTAGTTCTATTGAGCGTGTAAGGAAGTTTCAAGAGCCCAACCTGGAGGTAGGTTGCCTAGACTTTAAAGAGTCCATCCCTAAGCATCCTGATGCGTTCTTGTATTGCGACCCTCCCTATATGCTAGAGAAGAACAACAACCTCTACGGGAAGAACGGCTCAACTCATTCAGGCTTTGACCACGAGGGACTATTTAATCTATTGAATAAAAGAAAAGGATGGTTATTATCTTATAATAATACTCCCGAAATCAGAGAGATGTATAAGGATTACGAAATCTTTGATGCACACTGGGCTTATGGTATGAAAAATGTTTCAACAAAAACGATGGGTTCCAGTTCTGAAATACTAATTATAGGGCAATGAACATGAACGAAAAACTATGGAAAGAATTTAAGAATTCAAAAAACCAAAACAAAATTGAAGAAAGTCTTGATGATATGGCTCTCTCTGTCTTTGAAGAAACTTTACTAGAGGAAGATGCCTGGTCTTCCGTAGCGGACAGCTTGAAAAGCTTTCTTAGAACCAAGGGATATAGTGATGAGAATTTTGAGCAGAAAAAAAGCTCCGCTTATGTTACTGTGTTTAAGCTTTTAGTACCATTGTCGCGTGATGACAGGAGAGAACTTTCGTTGCAAATGAAAAATGAGTTGGCGGGTTTGGATTTTGTTTATGATCACACACACAACGGCGCTGGTAGATTTACTAGCACACAAGACCCCCGAGATAAGGTTTATTTTTACATAAAACCATCGGGGAAAGCTAGAACGCGACCTCAAGACGCAGGCGAACAATATGAAAAGGACTTAGAGGCGTCATTAGGAGAGTTTTTCTCTGGTCAATTTAGCGTCACAACCGCAGGCTTCGGTCACGGTTCAGATATTGTGTTAAGCAGCCCAGATGGCAACATAAACTTATCCATAGAAGCGAAAACAAACATCGGAGCAGATTTTGGACAAGGAACTGCACGATATGAACTAGCCACAAACGAATGGGAAATAAACGAAACCAATCAAATGAAAAAAAGTCCCGACAAGTTGGCATTATTCCAAGCTATTTTGAATCAAGTAAGAGAAGCCGGCAATCTTCCTTCTTTTTTAACTTTAGATGAAAAAGGAGTCGGCACAAATTCAGAAAAATATGGAGACATATATATTGAAAAGAAAGGTTATGTATTTGGATTAAAGAGAAGTGAAAAGACACCTGAGCTTGCAGGGATCATTAGAAGCGATTGGTTTGGAGACAGAGAAAGCTTATATATTCCATATGATGCATCCACTATTACTAAGTATTACGCCAGCAAAGGAGATAACTTGATGCAGATTAAAGGATACGGATTGTATGCTTTAAATCAAGAAACAGCAGATTTACTCGGAATACCTCTTTTTGGCGAAGGCTTGAGAGGACAAATACGTTTTAGACTAAAGCAGCACGGCGGCAAATACGGACGCCACAGCTTTACGCTCGCCAACCAAGTAAGAGGAAAGCTCGAACCCACAACAATGGATTTAGATGATCTTTCTTCTTTAAGTTCTTTAATGAGTATGCTAAGTTAATATTTAAAGGTGGTATATGAAAAATTTATGTCGTGCGGAGTTAATCCGCGAAGCTTTATTACGTGGCGAAAATAGCGCAAGTCTCACTAATGCTGGCTCGCTAGTTGTTAATACCGCTCCCCATACCGGTCGATCACCAGAAGCAAAGTTTATCGTGGAGGACCATATAACAAAAGATTTGGTAGATTGGAAAAACAACCAAAAAATGACCAAGCAAAATTTTGAGATCTTTAAAAAAAACTACAACATACCGGACGAACTCTTTGTGCAGGAAGTACATGCAGGCGCAGATCCACAACATCGCCTAAAAGTTCGCATTCACACTTCTAATGCTTGGCATTCCGTTTTTGCCAGAAACATGTTCTTCACTCCTTCGCAAGAGGAACTCGAAGGTTTTGAGCCCGAGTTTAACCTCTATTATATCCCTGGAAATAGTCAGGACCCCAGAGTCGTTATTTCTTTTGAAGACAAAGAAATATTTATTTCAGGAACTTCTTACGCTGGAGAAATGAAGAAGTCAGTTTTTACTGTTCTTAATTTTCTCTTGCCTCAACGTGGCATTCTGCCTATGCATTGCTCAGTCAACGTCACTCGCACCACAATGGGCAGCACAGTGTTTTTTGGCTTATCGGGAACTGGCAAGACAACTCTCTCTGCTGACATTGACAATTGGCTTGTTGGTGACGATGAACATGGTTGGTCAAAAGATGGCGTCTTCAATTTTGAGGGGGGCTGCTATGCTAAGACTATCAACTTGTCTCAAGAGGATGAGCCTCTCATATACCAAGCCTGCCATAAATTTGGCACCGTTTTAGAGAATGTAGTGGTGAACGAGGGAGAGCCTGACTTTACCGACGACTCCATCGCTCAGAATAGCCGCGCTTCTTACCCCTTAGAGTTTGTAAAAAACAGTTGGATGGATGCAAAAAGTTCTCACCCTAGCAATGTTATTATGTTGACCTGTGATGCTTATGGTATCTTACCTCCCGTAGCTCGTTTGAACACCACAAGCGCGGTAGAACAATTTCTTTTAGGATATACAGCCAAGGTAGCGGGAACTGAAAAGGGGATTAAAGAACCCGAAGCTACCTTTTCTCATTGCTTTGGAGCGCCTTTTATGCCTCTCAAGCCGCAGGCTTATGCCCAATTGCTTAAGGAAAAAATAAAAGAACACAATGTAACGTGCTGGCTGGTAAATACGGGATGGACAAGAGGTCCTTATGGAGAAGGCGAAAGAATGCCTATTGCCCTTACCCGGCGAATCGTTCAGTCTATTCAGAACGGATGGATGAAGGAATATAGCTTTGAGAAGCATATTTATACGGATTTAGAAATTCCCTCCGATTGTAAATGGATTCCAGAAGAAATATTAAAACCAGAAATGGGATGGAAAGATAAGAAAAAATATGTTGCGGAAGCTAATAAGTTAATGAGTACATTTATTAAACAACTTAAGAGCGGTATATTTTAGTAGGGGGAAGTATGTTTGAAGAAAGGCGATTTAGTCAGATGGTGTGAAAACATTGAAGGAAAAGATTATTACGGCATGGTCGTATGTGATAATGTGTATGAAAAATATCAAAACACCTTTCTTATTGAAATTCTTCATGAGCGTGACATTCATGAATTGGTAGAAATCTACTGGTTTGAAGATAAATTCACAGAACTCATTTGGAGAAAATATGTTGAGATAGTTTCATTATTTAATCCTTGATAACTTCGATAAAGTGTTTATAATATACAAATGGGAAACAGCTTTAGTAGACAAGTAAAACGTAACAAACTCAAAAAAGCCAAAAAAGCCCTAAAGAAAGACATCGCAACAAAGATGTCGCTTTTTGGTCACCTTGGCGATGAGTGTATGGTTTGTTCTAAACCTTTTGACAAGAAAGACAAAAAGCAAGTAATGTCTTGGTCTGTTGTTGTAAAGGAAAAAGAAAACCAAGTAAATTTATATTGCCCTGAGTGTTGGAATAATGCACGGGCTATTATTGATGATTTCAAAAAACGAGTGGAGGAAAGAAATGATCGTTGAATACGCTAGATTAAGAGAGGACGTTGTTCCGCCGACAAGAGGCAATCCAAGCGATGCTGGACTTGATGTTTATTTTAATCCAGAAGATGGGAACAGCATCTCTTTAACTCCTGGTCAAAGCGCCAGGTTCCAAACAGGCTTGCGCTTCGGTGTTCCGCATGGATACATGTTGCAGGTAATGAACAGATCTTCTGTAGCAGCCAAAAAAAACTTGATTGTTGGAGCACACGTTGTTGATTCAGGCTACGACGGTGAGGTGTTCATCGATATGCACAACATAGGAAGCACAACACAAACTATTGGACCACATGTTAAAATTGCTCAAGTGGTTCTTATACCGGTTATTCCCTTTCGAGCCTTAGAAACAAGCTCAGGAGATCTTTACAACTGGTATCCAATTACAATCTCGGAACGAGGAGATGGAGCCCTTGGGAGTACAGGCGAATGAGTAACTTAGTTCCACCCGGATCTTACACCACCCTTGCAGGTCATGACATGGGTTTTGGAGATGTAAATGAAGAAAGAGTCAACCACCCGCAACACTATAACGCTGGCAAAATCGAAGCGATCGATGCGATTGAAGATTGGAACCTTGGTTTTCACGACGGAAATGCGCTTAAATATATTGCGCGACATAAACATAAACAAAACCCTTGCGAGGATATTGAAAAGGCTATCTGGTATCTCCAAAGACACCTCGAAATCCTAAAGGCAAACAATGAAAAATAAATACCAACATAACGATGATGGAACAACCTTTATCTTTGTGGAAAGCAAGAGTAAACACTTCCCAGGTAAACACACAATCGTCATCGATACAGAAGACTGGGATAAGGCAAAAGAGCATAGGTGGCGACTTGGCGGTCGCGCAAGTCAACGATATCCTTACGCCGCTACCAACATTCCACATCCAGACGGAGGTTATCGTATAAACCGGACTGATGGATATCCAAGAAAGCGGACGACCACTTTAAAGCTCCATCATCTTATAATGGGGAAACCCCAAAGGGGAAAGGTTATTGACCACATAAACCATATTGGGCTGGATAACAGAAAAGACAACTTAAGGTTTGTGACCATATCCCAAAATAATCAGAACACGCGGTCCGCCAAAAACTCCTCCTCGCAATACAAAGGGGTTAGCTGGTGTAAGCAAGGGAACAAGTGGCGTGCACAGATTGAACACAAAAGAAAAAGTATCCACCTCGGCTATCACACCTGCGAGCAGGAAGCTGCCCTTGTTTATAATAAAAAAGCAATAGAACTATGGGGAGAACACGCCCTTTTAAACGAAGTAGAGATACAATGATTAGTGTTATGAAGCCCGCAAGTTGGGCAAGAGAGAACATAATGAAAGAAGCAGTATCATTTGACGATGTTCTAATGGTCCCTCAATACAGCGACATAGAAAGTCGCTCTGAGGTAAACATCAACAGTGACCTAGACGACAACATCACCCTCCATCTTCCAGTTATCTCCAGCCCTATGGACACTATTACCGAAGGCACGATGGCCAAAGAGATGAGCAAGGCAGGCGGTTTAGGAATTATCCACCGCTACAACTCAATCCAGGAGCAGTGCAAGATGATAACTGAAGCTGTTGAAGATTTGGTTGACCATCCTGCCGCAGCCATTGGAGTGACAGGAGATTATCTTGACCGAGCAGAGGCTTTGGTTATGAGCGGAGCAAAGATTCTTTGCGTGGATGTGGCTCACGGTCATCATTCTATGATGAAGAACGCACTCACAATGTTAAAGAAAACATTTAGTGACACAGTTCATATCATGGCAGGGAATGTAGGCACGCTAGAAGGTCTTAACGCTTTAGCCGAGTGGGGTGCTGATTCTGTCCGATGTGGAATTGGAGGAGGCTCTATCTGCTCTACTCGACTTGTATCAGGGCATGGAGTGCCTACCTTGCAGAATATTATTGACTGCGCGAGAACTCACCACGATGTAAAGATTATTGCTGACGGCGGTATTAAGAAAAGCGGAGATATTGTAAAAGCCCTTGCTGCTGGTGCTGACTTTGTAATGGTTGGCTCTATGTTCGCAGGGACAGACGAAACGCCAGGGCAAGTATTTACAAGCCAGTCAGGCAAGAAGTATAAAGTATACAGGGGCATGGCTTCAAAAGACGCTCAAACGGACTGGAGAGGCAAGTCTTCTACACCAGAAGGCATCTCAACCACAGTTGCTTATAAAGGATCAGCCAAGCAGGTCTTAAAAGATTTGGCAGGCGGCATCAGAAGCGGACTTTCTTATACAGGTGCAAGAAACCTTATGCAACTTCGCACCAAGGCTCAGTTTATTAAACAAACTAACGCTGGTCAACAAGAAAGTTTTACTCACATTCTAATGAGGAACAAATAGTGGGAAGAGCCAAGTATCCACCAGCACCTTCAGAGGACGAGCGTAAGAAGTTTATGTTCTATGATACGGAGAAGAACCAAATTGACCTTCGTATCCGCCTACAATACGATGGGATGAACCAATCCAACTTCTTCCGAGCTATGATTGCGGGATACCTAGCCAAAGATGAACACATTATGGCTTACATTGCCGAGTATAAAGAAAAATATGTTATTCACAACAAGAAGAAGCGAAAAGAAACAGAAAAGCTATTAGAAAAGGGGAGAGAACTTGAACAAGATTTTGCCCTTAACAAAGATGATATTGAGAACATCTTTGATATTTTAGAAAAGGAACACCCAGATTTATGAAAAAGAAATGTTTTGATATGTGCATTGATAACGAAGTGTCATGTCCAGTAAACGATTGTCGTTACTGGATAAACTATGAAGAAGATTTAAATTGTGCCATTGTCTGTGCAAACGAGAATGGACCTCTTTCCTTGAGAGAGATTTCAGACCGCATGGGCGTTAGCTTTGTAAGGATTAAACAAATACAAGACATCACAGTAGATAAGTTTGTAAAGCGACTTGCCCGAAAGGGAATCAAAGAGGAAGATGTTCGAGCCATCCTGTCAGCTCTTCGTAGCGGCGAGGAAGACCATTCGATAATGGAATAAAAAAGGCTTTTATCAATATTCTAGACTATTTAATAGAGATAAGTTTTATTTTCACCTCAAGGAGTCAAAAGAGATGAGCGACAAAAAAGTATTAAAAGAATCCACGATTCGTAAAATGATGAAGTTGGCTAACATTCCAGCCCTTTCCGAGAAGTTTATTCAAGAAAACTACTATTCTTACAATGAGCAGGAAGAAGTCGAAGCCGAAGAAGAAGTCGCCATGGTAGATATGCCGGCAGACGACATGCCAATTGACGATGTAGAGGTAGGTGCCGAGGTAGAAATCGAAGAACCTTCGGGGGACTTGCCCGAAGCCGAAGACCTTGTACAAGACCTTATGGGTGTTCTTGAGAAGCATTTTGAGGATGTCGATTTTAATGTTGAAGTCGAAGGCGGCGAAGAAGAAGCGCTCCCAGAACCCATCATGGACCCAGAACCCCCCGTAGACATCGATGTAGACGACGAGGTAGGCGATGTAGATATCGAGATTGACGAAGAAGAGCCTGTATTAGAGAGTGACCTTGAAGAAGAAGAGAGTGTCGGAGCAGGCATCGCGGACTTCGCCGGAATTACCGCCACCGGTGCCGAAGACAAAGCCACACGCTATGGCGGTCTCGAAGAAGAAGATTACGAAGGTGACGTAGAAGTAGACGCCGTAGAAGTAGTGGAAGACGACGCTCACAGCAAGCTCATCGATGCTATCGCAGCCAAGGTTGCGGAACGTCTTCTTGCTGAAGCAAAGAAAACAAACGAATAAATAATAATAAAAAGTTTGTTAAATAAGTTAAGCCGGGAAAAATCCCGGCTTTCTTTTTATGTTCTGGTGTTTATAATATAAATACAATATTGCGGAGGACTAATGGATTTTTGGACAGCATTGTTTTTATTCTTAGCAGGTGTCTTATCTCATAAGGTGGGAAGTTACCTTTTCTTTTACACAAAAAAGATTGTGTTTTTTAATGACTGCGCTTTCGCAGGACTTAGAATGTTTAAATTCGTCAGCGATAATATAGAAAAAGCCAACGAATTAAAATATGCTCAAATGAAAGAACAAGAAATCGATGAAGATGAAATTACAAAGGAGAGAGAAGCCGACCAGCAACTTCTAGATGTGTGGCACGATATTGCTATTGCTGGTATAAAGCATCTTTTGCCACCCAGCTTGAGATCTATGCTAAAATTTAACAACTGGGAAGAAGCAATGAGACTACTTATTAAAAGAGACTTGCGCCAAGGAAAATAAAATATGTCACTATCTAACCCTACGGAAAAAAAGAAGAAAACAAAAAAGAAAGAAGCGACTGAAGAAGAAGAAGCTCCGTTGCTGCCCGATTTTCCTATTGTTTTTAACATGGGACCTGAAGACGCGGAGCCAAAGGAAAAAATTAGAACCATTGGGCTTTACGGAACTATTAAAGAAGATATCTGTTCAGAAATTGTCTATTCTTTGATTGTTCTGGACAAAACAGGAAAGGTTGTTATACCCTCGGACCCTGAAAAGCCTCGCTCTAAAGAAAAGATTGAATATGATCCCATTGAGATGATTATCTCTTCTTATGGAGGCTCCGCCGCAGACATGTTCTCAGTGTATGATACAATGAGAGATGTTCGTGAGAGATGCGAGATTGAAACAATGGGGTTGGGGAAAGTAATGTCAGCCGCCGTTCTTCTTCTTGCCGCTGGAACAAAAGGCAAAAGAAAGATTGGACGTCACTGTAGGGTGATGATTCACGGTGTCATATCAGGACAGCACGGACACATTTCAGATCTTGAAAATGAAATGGAAGAAGCCAAATGGACGCAAGGTCAGTATATTAAAGCTCTCGCTAAAGAAACTAACATGGCGCAAAAATACATCAAAAAGTTAATTGATAAAAAAATGAATGTATATTTAACTGCACAAGAAGCGGTGGATTTAGGAATCGCTGATATTATCGTATGAGGTGTCTTATGAGTTGGTATAAACGTAATTACAACAAGCGTTCTGCAAAAAAGCACGGATGGGAGCCTTCTTGGTTTGGCGCAGCTGGCTTTGATAATGACTTGATTGAAAAAATAAAATCTTTTCAGAAGGAAAATGGACTTGATGACGACGGCTTGTGTGGTCCTATGACCTATCGACGTATATATACTTCACGCCAGGACCTCCAGATTCCTGATGAGGAGGTAGAGTCTATTGAAAATGCAAAGTTTATTATCTGCGACGGATTTAAAAGAAGAATTCAGTGGGACAAGGTTGAGACTTCTTGGATTAAAGATGGATGTTTTACAAAATATAAGCGCCAACGCAACCCTACGATGATTGTAACTCATTGGGACGCGGCACTCTCCGCTGCTTCTTGCAAGCGAATCCTAGAAAAAAGAAAAATCTCTACCCACTTTGTAATCGATAATGACGGAACAATACTTCAGTTGGTGGATACCAATCACGCCGCATGGCACGCGGGCATTCGCTCAGTCAACCACGCATCCATCGGTATTGATTTTTCCAACGCTGTTTATACCAAGTATAATCTCACCTATCAACGCAGAGGTCACGGATTGCGCCCAGTCATTGATAATTGGCGCGTACACGGACGCAAGATTAAACCCTTCCTTGGGTATTACCCTGTACAGATAGAAGCCTACAAGGCACTATTAACTGCCCTTCACGAGCATTATGGGATAGAACTTAAATGCCCACTTAATGACGATGGCAACCTGTTGGATACCGTAGATAATTCAGCCCGCAAGGGCAAGTTTAAAGGCGTTGTTAATCATTACAACCTAACTAAAAAGAAGTGGGATGCTTCGGGATTAGAGTTAGATAGAATATTAAAAGAAATCACTTGAAATCTTTTAGAATGTGTTTATAATATAGAGTAACGCAACGAGGTATAAATGTCTAAACACTATCAGTCTGGTACAGGACTAAATGAGAAGATCCTTAACGGGGTCAACAAGCTTGCTGATAATGTAGCAAGCACACTTGGTCCAAAAGGACGCAATGTTATCTTACATAAAAAGGGTGGGTCGCCCATTGTTACAAAAGACGGTGTAACTGTCGCTAAGTTTATTGATCTTGATGATCCGTTTGAAAATGTCGGAGCACAAATTCTTAAACAAGCTGCACAAAACACCAACACTAATGCTGGAGACGGGACAACGACTTCAACAGTGCTGGCGAGGGAAATCCTTGTTCAGGCACAAAAGTATTTGGCTTCTGGCGTATCGCCGGTAGAGCTGAAGAGAGGTATGGATAAAGCAGTGACCGAGATTGTTAAAAATCTTGACGAGCTTTCCATTCCCGTCTCCAGCCTCCAAGACATTAAGCATATTGCTACTATCTCTGCTAATGGCGACGAAACTATTGGCGAGCTAGTATCAACTGCTATTGACTTGGTAGGTAAAGATGGTTCTATAACCATTGAAGAAAGCAAGTCTCTTACAACTACGTTAGACACAGTTGAAGGCTTTCGCTTTGATTCAGGTTATTTTTCCAAGTCTTTTGTAACAGACCAACGGCGGGGTGCTGTGGTTTATGATGACCCTCTTATCTTGGTCACAGACCACCGCATCGAACAACTAGAGGAAATCTTACCTATACTTGAAGTAGTGGCAAGAGAAAACAAGGCTCTAATCATTGTCGCTGAAGAAGTGGAAGGTCAAGCCCTTGCTGCGCTGATCATGAATACTGTGCGCGGCTCTATGAAAATCGCTGCTGTTAAGGCTCCTCGCTATGGTGAAGAGCGTCGGGGCATCCTTCAAGACCTCTGCATCTCTACTGGTGCTACTTTTATTTCTCGCTCAGGGGCTTTGGCTTTAACAGAAACAAAATTAGAACATCTTGGACGAGCAAAGAAGATTGATGTAATAAAAAATAATACTACCATTATTGATGGAGAATCTGATTGGGATGAAGTAGAAAAGCGCATCGCTTCTCTTAAAGAGGAAATCACCCAGACAGACGACATCCACGAGTGCGAACGCATCCAAGAACGTATCACTCGTCTAGCATCAGGTGTAGCCATTATCAAAGTAGGCGGCGCAACCGAGATTGAAATGATGGAGAAAAAGCATCGCGTTGAGGATGCTCTTGAAGCAGTCCGTTCAGCACAACAGGAAGGAACTGTTACAGGAGGAGGCACAGCCCTTGTCCGCGCAGCGCACAAACTAAAAGTAACAACCGACAACAGCGAACAAGCCATTGGGGTGGAGATTATCAAACAATCCCTTACAGGACCAATCAAACAAATGGCTTTAAACGCAGGTGAATCACCAGATTTAATCATCAACAGGATTCTTAAAACAAAGAACACAAGACAAGGTTGGGATTTTTCAACCGGCAAGATGGTTAATATGTATGAAGCAGGGATTATTGACCCTAAAAAAGTTACGAGAAATGCGATTGAAAACGCCACTTCAGTTTCTTCCACCCTACTTACAACGAGTTGTGCCATAGTGGAGGAATAACAATGGAAGACCACAAAGAAAAGTTAGCAGATTTAGAGAAGAAGTTCTTATTATTTGAACAAAAACTTTTAAGTGGTATTGACAATATTCAAGACAATCAAAAAGAAGCCGTCGCAGCTATTGTAGACATAAAAGAAGCTATCTTTGACCCTGACAAAGGTCTGTTTGCTAGAGTAAAAGATATTGAAAACTGGAAAGAAACATCCAGTAAGCTTCTGTGGATTATCACCACCTCGACAGTCGGGTTGGTTGTGGCGCAAATATTCAAAATGATGTGAGGTTAAAATGAGAACAAAAATAGAATATTCAGTTGATTTACAAGATGTACCGAAAGAGCTTCAAGAAAGATTCGAGAACTTGTCACAGAGTCTACATGAACTAGGAAATTACTTGCAAGCACTCAAGCACGATTTAGAATATGATAATATCTCTATTATTAGCGCTAGGATCGATAGAACTCGCCGCCGTTTGCTGCAAATTGACAATGGACTTGAGGATTGCGACAAGACTATTGGTAGCTATGGAGCCACAGTGCGTGAGATACAAAAACAACAAGTCGAAGCTGCTCAAGCAGCCCAAACAGCTCCGCTGCCTTCTACTCCTGATGAAGGTCTCAATGAATGAGAGAGTAAAGAGAGGAGACCTGGTTTGGGTTCCTTCCAACGTTAGAGCACATTCAGATTTTTCCAAATCCTTAATCACTAAAGTTCCAAGAAATTTCCTTGTAACCGAGGTGGGCAATAACTATATAAATGTCTTGATAGACGGAAAAGAATGGACAGTTAACAAACAGGATGTGTTTCCTTGTAAAGCGAGGCTCAATGAGCGACGAAAGTAAAGTCTTGTTCACTTTTGAAACATCAGTTATGGAAGATTTGTATGTGGACTGTGATGATCAACTCTCTATCTCGCAAGAGCTATTGAACGATTTTTTTGAAAAAGGGAGTTCTAATAAGATATTCTTATCCCTATTATGCGAAAGCTATTCTCTTAATTTTAAACTAAAAGAGCAAATAGAAAATTGGTTTGAAAATATGCCCATAACAAAAAAAGATGCAAAAGAACTTATTACTGTACCCCAACAAGAAGCTATGCTGATAGAAGCATCAATTTTCGCACGCGAACAGATCAAAAGTGATTTGCGTAAACATTTCCACATATCTAACCACTACAACTAACATGTTTAAAGAATACATCCTATACATTAAAGTAAACTGTCCTTACTGCGTCAAGGCTATTGCAGAGCTTTCCAGCCGGAAGATTCCTTACAAGGTTCTTACAGCCGACGTATGTCCGCCAAAGTTTATACAATCGCTCAAAGAAGCATATGACCATCCTTCTTTTCCTATGGTGTTCGGTGTAGATAGAGAAACAGGAACTTACACCTGGATTGGCGGATGCGATGATTTAGTTACTCACCTTGCCCATCCAAAAAAGTTTTAAAAAAATACTTTTTTCTCTTGACCGGGTAAAAATGGTGCTTATTTTTATGCAACCTCAGATGAGGTTTAATAAAGTTACAAGGAGAAAATAAAATGACTTTGATTAAACACGGAAACCCCATGAACTTAGATACGCTGCTTGACAGCTTTGTAGATAATCTTTTTAGCAGGGATATTGCACCCTACACAGTGAATCCTATCAAAAACAACTTCCCAAAGGTCTTTGTTGATGAAGGGGAGAAAGACTACACAATTAGTCTGGCAGCACCAGGCGTAAAGAAAGAAGATTTTGATCTTACGCTCGTAGGTACTACTTTAAAACTAACCTACAAGACAGAAAAAAAGACCAATAGGTTCTTTAATTATTCCGCCTTCAATAAAAGCTGGACCGTGCCTGACGGTACAGACTTAGAGAGCGTCTCTGCCTCTTATGAAGATGGAATTTTCGCCATTAACATTGTCAAGCCTGCAACAACTTTGCCAAAAGTTCAAAAAATCGCAGTAAAATAATGCTTTTAGTATAAAAAATGCATATTTATAGATGGATGTGCGAAAAAGATTACGCACTTGAGTAACACATCCATCTTTTTCATCCTGGAGTAGTTGAATGTCCAACACTGTTAAAGCTAAGTATCTGTCTTTCTTGACGATATTTATCTTGGGTACTTACTTCCTAATCCAGAATATCGTCTCGCATCAACACGAGCTTTTAACAGAGCTAGACAGTTTTATTCCCTTCATACCTGATTTTGTTTGGATTTATCACAGCTTGATACCCGTGATTGGTGCAACTATGTTCCTTTTGGTCAACAACCGAAGAAACTTTTTAAATACCTTTTGGGCGTGCTTGAGTGCTACGTTCATCATACATTTGATTTACGTGCTTATGCCGTCCTTTTATCCAAGACCAGATATAATTCCTACTGGATTGTCAGAACAACTCTTGGCTTTAACCTATGAGGTAGACAACGGCAGTAATACATTCCCCAGCGGACATGTCTGTTATTCTTGGATATTATTTTTGGGTGTGTTTTATTCTCAAGACGCAAAGAAAACGTTTGGGTTGAGATCATTATTTTTGCTATGGGCTATCGGTGTAACCTTATCTACTCTTACACTCAAGGTCCATTATGTAGTTGATGTTCTCGGCGGCTTGGCTTTGGCTTTTATTGCTTTCTATTCTATAAGGTATTTATTTAAGAAGATGAATACTTATAGTAATGAAACCACTATTACTAAATAACGATTTATTATCGCTACCTTGTGAAGAAGTTGAAATAGAAGAAGGCAATCAAATTGCTCAAGTTCTATTGGATTCGTTACCAGAGCATGGTGTCGGAATCGCTGCCAACCAAATTGGCATTCAAAAGAATGTCTGCTTGGTGAACGTAGATAAGCCTATCGTTTTTATAAATCCAAAGATTGTGAAAGCATACGGCAAGACGCATTTTGCTGAAGGCTGTCTTTCTTTCCCAGACGAGACAGTTCTTACAGAGAGGTTTACCTCTGTTACAGTTATAGCAGATAATCACGAAGAACCGCTTAACTTTAACGAAGAAAACCTGTTAGAATGTGTCTGCGTTCAACATGAAATTGACCATCTCAATGGCATCACTATGTTTGATAGGCAATATATCCCGTAAGGACTATTTATATAGATGAAACTTTTAATTGAAAATTGGCGCAAATACCTGAACGACTCGGAACAAAGCCCCTCTTCCATGCAAGAAGCCAAAAAACCAGGGCTGTGGGCTAATATCGCTGCTAAAGACGACAGGATTAAGGCAGGATCAGGAGAAAAGAAAGCCAAACCTGGCGACCCTGATTACCCTGAGACTTTAGACATTAAAGAAGAAACATTTTATGAAGTAGATGCCATTGACGAAAACGAAGAGTATTGCCCTGTGTGCAGAGAGACACAAGAGCTTGAAGAGAAGAAAAAAAAGAAGAAAAAGAAGAAGAAACCTTGCACGCCCACCAAAGGCAAAAGATTCGCCAAGAGAGTAGATGGTAAGTGCGTATCTCATGGGCAAGCAGGCAAAGCAAAAGACGGCAAGGACCGCATTCAACCAGGAACAGAAAAAGCCCACGGTTACTGTGCGCGTTCGGCTGGTATTAAGAAATGCAAGAACCCCCCTTGCGCCAACACCCTATCCCGAAAGAAATGGAAGTGTAAAGGTAAGCGCTCGGTAGTATAGGAAATCAAGTGCGCCACTAGTTATAGGTGTATGTTTCTTATTCAACGTCTAATATTTACCGCCCTTTCGCTATTCATTATCATGTCCTGCGGAACGACTGGATGGCAACCAACCGCCATTCACCACCCTGAATCAGATAGTATTCAGCAAACAGAGCCCAAGAAAGGCGAGTTTATTGTAATGTTATACAGCACTGACTGGTGCTACTGGTGCAAAGTAGCCAAGAAGTGGATGACAAAAGAAAAGATTAAGTTTGTCGAAAGAGATTATGACGACCCAGAAGAGAAAAAAAAACTAATGGATTACGCAAAGACAATCGGATACGCAGGCAACTTGGATGCTGTTCCTATTTTTGTCATTGGGACTAAGATAATCGTAGGGTATAATCCCAAGCAAGTTCTTTGTGAAATTGGTAGAACTAAATGCAAGACCAGTCTATTTTCTACCTGGCGAACGCCGTTAAAACAAGATTAATTTTCTTATTGAAGCAAATTATAATGTGATTATAATATTAAGTAAGCAAAGGAGATAAAATGCTTGCTGATGTCGTTATTGGTCTTCAACACGGAGACGAAGCAAAAGGAAAGGTGACCCACCACCTATGTAAGAGTGGAGAATATACACACGTATTAAGATACAATGGAGGATGCAATGCAGGTCATACAATTTATCACGAGGGAAGAAAATTTGTTACCCATCACATTCCTGCTGGCGTCTTTTATGGTATCAAATCTGTAATCGGCTCAGGGTGTGTAGTAAACAAAGAGCAGTTCTTTAAAGAGATTGGCGAGCTTGAAGAAGGCGGTGTCAATACAAAAGGACTTATCTTTATTGCCCAAAACACACATGTCATTACCGACGCTCACTTAGAAGAAGACGGTAAAGACACCAAGATTGGAACAACAAAGCGGGGCAACGGTCCTGCCTACCGAGACAAATACAGTCGAGATGGGCTACTAGCAAAAGACGACCCCGACTTAAAAGAATATACATTAAACTTATACGAAGAGTTTCATGAAAATGAAGAAGTTAAAATATTATGTGAAGGAGCCCAAGGGTTTGAGTTGGATATTGACTGGGGAGATTATCCTTTTGTTACTTCTAGTCATTGTACAACGGCTGGTGCTCTACTAAACGCAATCCCTCCCAGTTGGATTAGAAATGTCTGGGGTGTAGGTAAAATCTATGAGACTTATGTGGGTGCCAAGAAATTTGAGCCAGACCAGGAAGTATTTAGCCGTATGCGTGACCTTGGAGAAGAATACGGGGCAACTACTGGACGACCAAGACAATGTAACTGGCTGGACGTTACTCGCCTAATACGGGCAATCAAAGTAAATGATGTTACACACGTAGTCCTTAATAAAATGGACATCTTACGCCAACTTAATGCCTGGAAAGTCCTTATTGGAGGAGAAACAGTAAATCTTGGGAACGAAGACCAAGCGAGACTAGTTATTACTAGAGCGCTTGAACTTGGTGTTCCTCATGAGGTTAAAGTGTTCTTCTCAGATCAAAAAGATAAAATATAAGGAAGACAAATGGCTAAGACTAAAGGAAGTGGCAAAACTCTCACCTCCGTACCTAAAAAAACCCGCCAAGGAAACAGCAAGCACACCAAAACGGGTCACAAAGGAGGAGGAGCGAAAGGGTCAACCACATCTAAGTGTTACAAAAAAAAGTATCGTGGACAAGGAAGATAGATGGGCTTAAGAACAGTTGGCTTTGGAAATATCCTTGATGAGATAAAAAAAGCCGAGGACGACGTATGGGTTCCAAATTTTTCTACTGTCATTGAATGTGAAAAGTGCGAAACGAAACTTTATTATCATGACCTAATAGAGGGAAAAGAAGTCAAACCTACTTCTTGCGAATGCGGGGCTATTAAGATAGAGGCAGTCGCAGCTACTCTATGTCGCTACGACCATTTCCTTGGAGTGAAGCCGACCGGCGTTAAGCCGAAGATTTATGAAATACCATACGAAGAATACTTGAAAACAAAAGAATAAAACACAGAAGGGAAGATAAACATAATGGAAAGTGAAAAAGATTTATCTTCTGCCCTTAACAAACTTCAAAAAAAAATTGATAATATAAAAAAAACAGGAAATGCTTTCGTTACAGATTGGGAGTTGGTAGAAATGATAGAAGAAGTCATACAACTAATCAAATTAGACGAAAAAAGTTAGACTTCCTTTAGCCTTATAGTTCTTTAATTTTATAAAAATTTTCCCTTGTTTTTCGGAACATAAGGCTAAAGGACTTTCACTCATATTAAGTAGTGCGCTAAAAGCAAGCACGAGGAAAAATATCTTATGCGAGTTCACATTCCAGCGAAAAACGACAAATTATTGGACAAGGCTATTTCTGATCTATATCTCTTGAAAGAAGCTGTAGATCATGCAAAGCCCGAGGTCTTGAAGGAAAGAATAAATAATATCAGAAAAACTCTTTTAAAATTTAAAGAAAGCGATACTTAAGATAGGTAAGAATGAAAGTTACTATAATCATTTATGAGAACAATGGTGGAATGGATGTCTTTCCATGTAAAGACAAAAAAGTTGCTGACGGCTTGGTACTCGCCATCGTTCAAGACAAGAGAAAAGAAAAGAAAATCCCCAAGCAGTTGACTGATCAAGAAGCCCTAGAAAATTGGTCCAACCTAACTGACGAAAATATTTTTATTCAAGATGTAGATATCATTGAGTGAGGAGAGAGAGAATGACAAACAAAGTAGAGTTAGTCGCCCAGAAAATTACCGAGGCTACTTCTAACGCTGAAGTGTTAGAACTTTGGAGTGACTTTGGAAACAAAAATTCAACTGAAGAGATTGTTGAGTTGTATAAGAAGGTTGCAGAAAAAATCTTTAACGCTGTCAAAGAAGTGGTTGAATAAACCCAGACCGTGCTTATTATCTTATAGTAACAAAGCAATGGAGATAATAATGGACAACGCAAAAATCAAAGAAGCATTCAAATTCTTATCCAACCAAGAGTTAGTTGGGTGGGATAAAAACTTTGTTGAATCAGTGACTGAATGGTTTGAGCGTCATGATAAGCTGAGTGAGAAGCAGTATGCTATTCTTGCACGGATTATTGAAAAGTTCAGCCCAGAAAATCTTCAAGCAAAAGAAGAGTGGGCTATCAAATACCGAGATAGCCACTTGAAAGATGCCAAGATTATCGCCAAATATTATGAAGGAACAGGATACTTCACCGCGCTTGCGCGAGACATTTTGTATGAAGAAACATTCGTTCCAAGCAGGAAGCAGTGGAAAGCAATCGCTGAAAATAAATATGCTCAAAAAGTTCTCACCACCTATTACCAAGACCCTGCCTATGCGATAGGAGACATGGTGTCTTTTCGCCAAACTGACGAGATTAAGCGCTTCATGCGGCGAAACGATATTCCATTCAACGGAGCAGTTGTTTTGGAGTATCTTGACGAAGTAGTCAGTCATGCCAAAGGGGCAAAGCGACTCACAGTTCTTCCTGTTGGTTCTAATGAGCCGGTGCATACAGAAGAACGTCACCTTAAAAAGTTTAGGAAGAAGAAATGATAGACATATATGCAATACCAAATATGATTATGCATATTCCAAAAAAGATTAAAGAGTCGTATACAAAGATACGACCAATCAAAAGAACAGAAGATTATCTTGACGAGTTCAGTTCAAAATACAAAGACTGTAAAAATAATTTGATTAAAAAATATTTAAAGTATGAGTAATAAAGACCCCAAGTTTATGAACGTAGCGCATATTGTAAAAACAAACCGTGCTAACAATCATTACTATTTTGACCCTAAAACTGCGGCATACCTGCAATCTAAATACTATCAGCACGTTTTTCACTACTGCTATTTTATTTCATCCGAGATTTATCCGCACCACGATCCTGACGGCGAAGAACTCTACACCATCCGCCGCGCCGATGAGGAAGGCTCTGTAGTTTCAGTGGGACCTTTGGGGCGTTTTAAGACTCTTGATGAGGCGCTTCACAACATTGAAGAGATCATCAAAGACGATAAAAAAAACAGAGGTGTTGAATGAAGGATTTCTTGAGATATATTTTTCGAATTGGAGCAATTGCAATTGCTTTCATTCTTGTTTACCCTTTAATGTAGGAGATAAAATGAAACTGTACCTTTTAACACAGGACAGCAACCAAAGCGAAGGTAGCTTTGAATCTTGTGTAGTTGTCGCGGAGGACGAAGAAGGAGCCCGCAATGTACATCCCTTTGGAGATTGGGATCGCGTAGATGTCTGGACTTATAATCCTGAAGAAGTTACTGTAACTTATTTAGGAGAAGCGCGAGAAGACCTTGAAAAAGCAGGATTCGCGCTTAAAGTAAACAATGTAATATGCGGCTCATTCAGTTAAGGAGTTATCATGCAGCAAGGAAGCAAAGCCAACTATACCGGCAAGCAGTTTGAAGAAAGCGTACAGCTATGGTTAGAGTCAAGAGGAAAGCACCCTATCAAGCCTCCCAAGTACGAAGCTATCTGGGGCACTGGCAAGACTCGGAACCAAGCGGACAAGTGGCTTCAAGAAACAGACACACAGATTGAACTCAAGTATCAGGCTGTTCCCGGTACATGCGATCAGAAGCCATTTTCAGAATTGTGGAATGCTCATCGTAGAATTAAATGCAACCACTACATCTTGATTCTGGGAGGTCCTCATTGGGATAGTACCAGAGGAGACAGTATCTATAAAGAAGCTAAAGAGATGGCGTTGTCTTTGAGCAAGGTCCCATCTTCTGGAGCGCAAAAGATGAGCGTTTTTAAATATACTGAGTTTAAGGAGACATTCAATGAGCAGAGCTAAGCCCATTCTTCAAAGAAATGCTTATGATTTCTATGCTACGCCTGAGTGGTGTTATGAAAACATCGAGTTCCCTTTCCATCTTTTTAACAATGCTCACGAACCTTGTCGTGGGGATGGAAGAATTGTTTCTTTCCTGGATTCTAAAGGTCTTCAAGTCACCAGTACAGAAATTCGAGAGGGAGAGGACTTCTTTAACTGGGACGATACAACAGATCTTATCTTTACCAATCCTCCTTTTAGCATTGCTCAAGAATTTATTGAGCATTCGTTACCACGCGCAAAGTGCGTAGTAATGCTATTAAGGATAAACTTTCTAGGCTCTAAAAAGCGCTATGAATTCTGGAAAAAACACCCCCTAGATGCTCTTTATGTTCTGAGCAAAAGACCGAGCTTCACTGGCAAAGGGACCGATGCCACTGAATATGCCTGGTTTGTATGGCAAGATAAAGAGTACGTGAAGCCTGGAATACATCACGTTGGATATCCCATCTCTTAAGGAATATATTATGACTAAATTAATCCACACCACAGTATCACCCACATTTCACATTTATCCTGAAAAGCAGAAAGGCTTGCTTGTGCAGATTACCTGCGCCAACCTGGACGCCTGCTTAGATACAGTTAAAGGTCAACAGTATTACCCCGCTGTAATCAAAGATCCAAACAATCAAAAAGAATATTATATGGATAAGGACAGGAACGTAGAAGAACGTCAGGGCTCTTAGCTCAGCGGTTAGAGCTGCCGGCTCATAACCGGTAGGTCGTTGGTTCAAATCCAACAGAGCCCACTATTTACACAAGGCAAACTATGAAACAAGAAAGACAAGTAATCGCACTTTCAGGAGGCTTTGATCCCCCAAGAAGAGACCACATCGCAATGATTCTAGACGCATCTCAAATAGGAGATGTGGTTATTATTCTTAACAGCGATGATTGGTGCTCTCGTCACAGGTGGAACAATAAAGTATTTGCTAAGTATGAAAACAGAGCATCAGTTCTTAGTAAAATACCTGGCGTCGTAAAGGTAGTGCCAGCCGATGATGCTGATGATACTGTTTGTAAAACCCTAGCAGAACTCAAGCCAGATTTCTTTGGGAACGGCGGCAGCAGGGACATGACAAACACTCCAGAGGTTCAGCTTTGCAAAGAACTTGGCATTGGAATGATGTGGTATCTTGGCGACACCAAAGATGAGAAGGTCTTGCAAAAAGCTGACAGTTATTTAAAGATAGCGATTGAAGAAACTTATAATGCGCGGTAGCTCAGTCGGTAGAGCAGACGGCTGTTAACCGTCCGGTCGCAGGTTCGAGCCCTGCCCGCGCAGTTTTGGGAGGAACAAATGCCACTTTATGAATATGAATGTCAAAAATGTGGACACAAGTTTGAAAAATTGGTCAAATTGAACTCTGCCAACCCTGTTTGCACCTTGGCTATCTCTACAGGTCAGGAGAAGATCTTAGAGCGGTGCGACGGCGATACAAAAAAACTTATCTCAAAGAATAATTTTCACTTAAAAGGAGAAGGGTGGTACAAAGATGGCTACACGAAAAAACAGAACACAAAATAATTTATTATTAGCAGCAGAAGCCCACTACAAAGCCAAAGTTGAAGAAGCCAGGGCGCACCTTGAGATTTTATTCAACTACGCTGTAGGTATTGGTGAACATACGAACCTGCTTGACGAAGTTAAGAAGTGGACAAAAGAACTTGCCGAGGCAGAAGAATGTCTCGTAACTTTGGAAGAAAACTTTTAAGCAAGCCGAAGTGGTGGAATTGGTATACACAACAGACTTAAAATCTGTCGCTCCTTGTGGGCTTGCGGGTTCGAGTCCCGCCTTCGGTACTATTTATTATATGCAATCACTAGAGGAAGAATTAAAAGAAGAGATAGCATCTTTACTTCACGAGTGGTGGCAGAACAAATGGAAGGAACAACGTAGAGGAGCGAGCAGAACCATCAACGGCTATCTCCTTCTTGACAAGAGAGTGGTGGAAAGATTAGAGCCTCTTACCCGTAAAGAATACTCCAGACTCGCTGAAGAAGAAAAAGAAAAACTTTTAGAAGTGGCGGATAAAATTGTGCGACTATTTAATGTATGACTTATCCGTGGAGACATTTCAGAGACGATGAGTGGTGGCGTCAAATCCCTGCTTGGAAAGACGTAGACTACAAAACTTTCATCGATCACAAGTGGCAAGAAAAGAATGCTATAACCAACCACAAGAAACTTTTAAAAACAATACAAGACCTGGTAAGTCAGGACTTTCTAGAAGACGCCAAGAATGGCTTTCTAAAGGCTCCGATGGCAATAAGGGTGTCTCCCTATCTATTATCGCTAATGTCCTGGGAAACGCCCGATACTTGCCCGATACGGCGACAATTTTTACCCCTCGCCTCGCAACTCCAACCAGACCATCCAATGTTGAGGTTTGATAGTTTAAATGAACAAGAAGATGCACCAGTTAAAGGACTTACTCACCGCTACCAAGATAAGGTTTTATTCTTGGCTCTTGATATTTGTCCTGTTTATTGTCGTTTCTGCACTCGTGCTTACGCAGTGGGTTCAAGCACAGCCACAGCCGAGAAAGTATCCATCAAAGCCTCCAGCGCCCGATGGGCAGACATCTTCAAATACTTACGAGAGCACGAAGAAGTAGAAGATGTTGTCATCTCAGGTGGCGATGCTTACCGCTTGAAAGCAAAGCAGATTATAGAGATAGGAGAAGAGTTAATCTCCATTCCTCACATAAGGCGCTTTCGCTTTGCAACCAAAGGTCTTTCAGTTCTACCTATGAAACTACTAACTGATGAACCTTGGATAGATGCAATCGCGTCTGTTACTAACAGGGCTCATAATCATTACAAAGAAGTTTGCATTCATACGCACTTTAATCACGCTAATGAAATAACCAAGATCACCCAAGATGCAATGAAACTTTTATTTTTGAAAGGCGTGAAGGTAAGAAACCAAGCAGTCTTCCAGCGAGGAGTAAACGACACTCCCAAGGATATGATTGCACTGACGAGACAACTAGGTTACATGAATGTTGAACCCTATTACGTCTACGTTCACGACCTTACAGCAGGCACCGAGGATATGAGAACATCCGTTCAAACGGCGCTCGATGTCGAGAAGCACGTCCGTGGCGTGACTGCTGGCTTTAATACTCCTACTTTTGTTGTAGATGCTCCCGGTGGAGGAGGTAAGCGTTGCGCTCATTCTTTTGAACATTACAACCGAGAGACAGGCGTCTCTGTCTACACAGCCCCGAGCGTCAAGCCAGGGCAAAAGTTTCTTTATTTCGACCCTATTCATTCGCTGTCCGAGGATAAACAAATCGCTTGGACAAAGAAAGAGTTTCAGGAAGAAATGGTAAGAAATGCATTAAGAGCAGTAAAATAACTTGAATACAACAATAAGGTTCCTATAATCAAACCATGAAGAACTTAGGCTACGCTTGTATCAATATGCAGTTATCTTACCCTACCAAGTGGGGTAATCAACCACGCGGCACTGAACGTATTACAACCAATCGTTCTATGATACGTCGCACTTACGACGCCAAGGGCATTGCTTATGCCTCTGAGCTTTCACTTCTTAATGTCCAAGACCTTGAACGTGTGATTGATTGGAACGAAGCAAACGGTATCAAGTTTTACCGTATGTCCTCTGACGTATTCCCGTGGGCTTCTGAGCACGGTATTGAGAACCTACCAGACTATGACCAGATCTGCGAGGTGCTCAAGCGTTGTGGCGACAAAGCCAAACAATACGGTCAGCGTATCACTACGCACCCTGGACCCTTCAACAAATTGACCTCTCCTAATGAGCAGGTTGTACTCAATACTATCAAAGACCTTGAGATACACGGTCAGATATTCGACCTCATGGGCTTGCCAAGGACACCCTATGCGAAGATCAACATTCATGTCGGGGCTCATTATAACGACAAACCGCTCGCTATTAATAACTTTTGTAATAATTTCTTACGGCTATCTGATAGGGTTCGATCTCGCCTTACGGTTGAGAATGATGACAAGCCGTCTCTCTACTCGACTAGAGAGCTTTATGATGATGTGCATTCGCGTATTGGTATACCCATTGTCCATGACTTTCACCATCATGAGTTCTGCACGGGCGGCTTGGATCAGGAAGAGGCGCTCTTACTTGCTGCGACGACTTGGGGAGACATCACGCCAGTCACGCACTACTCGCAATCGCGCACCATAGAGCACAATGACCCTAAGATCAAACCACAAGCACACTCTGACTCTTACTGGGAGCCTGTCAATACTTATGGCTTGCCGGTAGATGTTATGCTTGAGTGCAAGCACAAAGAATTAGGCTTATACAAGATGCAAAATTTATTAAACCACGCACCCGTAGCTCAGTAGGATAGAGCAACGGACTTCTAATCCGTAGGTCGCAGGTTCGAATCCTGCCGGGTGTGCCAAACATAATTTAGATACTACTTATATAGATGAAGTTATTACTTGAAAACTGGCGTAAGTATCTAGCCGAAGAGACTGAACTAGAAGAAGGAATAGGTGCGTTTGTCCCTGGTTCTTCTGAGTGGAAGATGAACAAAGCAGTCAAAAAGCTAGAGAAAGAGCTTGCAGATAAAAAGCACAAAAGCACTTGGGAAAGAATAGCTCAGGAACTAAAAGAAACAAAACAAGCGTGGCAGTTAGCCAAGGAGTGGAAAACTCTTAGTGATGCCCAGAAAGAAGTTCTATGGAAACAAATATACGACATTGGCAAAACTACAGCTCTAGCCGCAGCTTTCGTAGCTCCACTTGGCGGGTCGATATGGATTCCTATGATAATGCCTATTCTAAAGAAATATAATCTTTTACCTTCTGCCTTTATGAATGAAAATGTCTTTTATGTTGATGTAAGCCTTCTTATCCCTTCCGAAGAGATGGGGCACGGGAAGGAACACGATTGCCCTGGGGCTGAATGCGATGCCATAGTCCAGCAAAAGATGGACTTGATTAACCAAGGTAATTTGGAACCTATTGAGGTATGCAACCAGAAGCCCGTGAACTCTTACCGCGTTCAAGACCAAGAGATGGCACCTAAAAGTGGAGTCAGCGAGCCTTTCTATCATGTATTGAACGGACATCACCGCTTAGAAGCCGCGAAACGCCTGGGAGTCAAGAAGGTTCCCGTCTATCTCACACCCAAGGAGCAAGAATGAAACTCCTACTTGAAAACTGGCGAAAGTATATGAACGAGGAAGAGGAGCCCCATCCCTCCGAATATATTAATTTTATGAGGGGCGACTGCTCGTTGCTCGCCCAAGCCATTAGTGAAATTTCTCATTTTCCCATGTATGGCATCGTTGATGAGCGAGGAGATATGCATCATGTTTTTGCTTATGATTCTCAAACAAAAGAAGCGATTGACTGCCGTGGTAGGATGCCATTGGAAAACGTGCTTGATAATATAAGTGGTGAAAGAAACACCTATCGTATAACATCTCCAGAAGAAGTAAAAGAGATATTTGGTACATACAGCGATGAGGAATATGCATATGCAGAAGAAGAGGCACAAGAATTAATATGAAACTCCTAATTGAAAACTGGCAAAAATTTATAAACGAAGAAGAGGCACCACAAGATATTGACTTGATGCTGCCAAAAGGTAAGAAAATCGTCCTCAAGGCTGATACTGACGCTCACAATCGTGGATTGGTTGTAGAGTGGCTGGAAGACGGTGGATATGATGTATATTACTGGTATGGCGACCCCGAGAAGCCAGTTGCGGCTGAACTTAAAGCAGATGGGAAATCTGTTGGAGACAATATTAAAAAAGTTTATCTAGGATTTCACCCGGAGATTGATAAAGAATGAAACTCCTACTTGAAAACTGGCGTCAATATTTGAATGAGGATGAAGAGCTGATTGTATATCGAGGTATACCAGATTTTGTATATGATAAATATTTGGAAACCGGGCAGCTCCCTCTTACCAAGAACGTTATTCCCAAAGACTCAGAAGTGATGAACTACGCTATAGAAAGAGGTTTCGATGAGGAGACAGAATTCCCTCAATGGGCGAAAGAGGCAACCACTGGGATTAACGCGACAAAAGATAGAGAAAATGCTGAAGGATATGGCAAGGTTATAACTATGAAAGTTATAGGTGATGATTACGTCGAGCTTCCTGGTGGCTATGTTTTTATCAAGGATTACGATCAAGTGGAGGTTATAAATGAAACTCCTACTTGAAAATTGGCGCAAGTATCTAGCCGAAGAAGATGGTTCTTGTGAAAACAATCTCGTCGTCTTCATGGCTGGATGCCCAGGATCAGGAAAAGGAACCGTCCTTCGCAATCTAGGTCTAGATTTACCTGTGATGAACCCTGATGATGAATTTGAGCGCGAACTTCAAGCTCAAGGCATTAGCATGAACATGCAGGGAATGTCAGTCGAACGAAAGAAACTTCAAGCCGAACTTGAAACAGAAGAAGACCCAGAAATGCAAACCGCGCTTCAAGTAAAGATAGATGACATTTCCTCTCAGTTCTCCACCGCGATGAAAACATTTAATCTCGCCAACAAGAACAACGAGACAGAAATAGAGAATAGAATTAACAGTGATGACTGCACCAGCTACATTATAGACGGCACAGCAGCAAGCTACAAGGTTGTTAGTTCCCGAGTAGAGCGACTCAAAGCCAAAGGCTACAAGGTCGCAATGGTATATGTAGATGTAGACGCCTGCACCGCAGAAGAGAGAAACCTTACTCGTTCTTCTCTAGGCGGTCGCTCTCTCCCTACCAAAATCATAGCCAAGGTTCACGATAAAGTGCAAGCCAATCGAGCGGCGTATGCTGATCTGTTTGGTGATAACTTCATTTATGTGGACAATAGAGGCAGCGAAGAAGAATTAAAAGGTGCTATGAAATCAAGCCTTTCCAGACTTTCTCAAATTTAATAACAAAAGATGTTGAAAATAGAGAACCCGCGCCTATAGTTATTGTATAGGAAGTTTAACTCCAAACGGAAGGAAAACAAAATGTCAGTAGATTTCAAAACCTTTTTGAACATCGTCCCTCACGTCGTAGACATCAAGAAGCCAGTGCTTCTCCGTGGTCGCCACGGCATCGGCAAGAGTGAAATTGTTTATCAATTTGCAGAAGTGAAAGACCTTCCGGTTGTGGAGCGCCGCGCTTCTCAAATGACTGAAGGCGACTTGCTTGGTCTTCCTTCGGTGGAAGATAACGTCACCACTTGGTGCGCTCCTGATTGGCTTCACCGCGCTTGCACGGAACCCGTGGTTCTTTTCCTCGATGAGGTAGACCGCGCCACGCCCGAAGTACGTCAAGGCATCTTTGAACTTACGGACTCTCGTAAGATTTCAGGCAACGTCCTTCACCCTGATACTCTCATCTTTGCTGCTGTTAATGGTGGCGAGCATGGTTCTCAATACCAAGTTGGTGAGATGGACCCTGCGGAACTTGACCGCTGGACTGTCTTCGATGTCGAGCCTACCGTTGAAGATTGGCTTACTTGGGCTAATGACAACGTAGATTCTATGGTCTGGGACTTCGTTAATCAGAATCGCTCTCACTTAGAACATAGTGGAGAGTTTGAACCTAATAAGGTTTATCCCTCTCGTCGTTCTTGGAAGCGCTTTAACGATTGTCTTGTCACATCCGGCTTGCTAGAAGAAGAGAACAACGATATTTTTCATCTGGCTTCTGCTTTTGTCGGGTTTGAAGCTGCCATTGCTTTCAACGACTTCGTATCGAACTACGAGAAGAACGTTACTGTTGAAATGATTTTGGACGAAGGCAAAGTTGACCTCACTAAAAACTTTAATATTAACGACCACTGTGCCCTCATCGATAAGATGGATGCTGCCGCTACGTTCGGCACTGTCCTGACTGACGATCAGGTCCAGAATCTCGCTGATTACTTCGTTACTCTCGGCTCCGAGCCCGCAATGAAAATGTGGACTGCCATTGGCAAAGGTGAGCAGGAGAACGTCATCAAACTTCACAAGTCCGTAGCCACGAATGGTGAAAAGGTTGCCACTCGATTGGTTACACTCCTTACAGGTAATAATTAAACTAGGAGACTATGGAGTGAACTGGAGGGAGTAAACTATGACTGCTGCGCTCAGTGCCTACCGTGAGCGCTAGACAAATTCAAAGTAGGCTAGCATGGTTGGCTCTGTGAACCCACCAACCCCCTCCAGTTCTTTTTTTTGAAAACTTTTTATTTGTGTTTATAGTTGGTAAAAGAAACAAGGGAGATAGCAATGTCTTACAAAAGAATAACAAGGTGTAGTTACTGCGGACAGACAGGACACAACCGACGCACATGCCCTGAACTTACCAAGCTAGCTAAAGAGTGGGAAAAGAGCGATGACCCTTATTACAAAGAACGGGCAGAGCGCTTGAACAAGCAACGTAAAGGTCGCGCTAAACGATGCAGTCATTGTGGCGAAACAGGACACACGATTAGAACATGTGATGAGCACAAGTTAAAAGTAAACAGGATTGCTCAGTCTTGGCTTGAAGCTAGACAACTTATTAAAGATAGAATGAATCAACATGACTTTGGTATTGGTTCGCTAGTGAAGATGAAGAAGACTAGGTGGTGCAACGATACCGCTGAGATTGTCGCCACCACTGAGCTTGGAATGGTCACTGACATACAGCACCACAAAATTACAAATCGAGCATTAACAGATAACACTTACTTTAGAAGCCATACGCCGGTCATATATGTTTACATGACTGGCTCAAAAGCCGGTCAAAGATTTTACGGCAGGCTCCCTCTTTGCATCATAGATAATGGACACGAGGACAACGATTATTATGGAAAAGACCAATATACACGACATAAAAACGATTACATCCTGGTTTCCTCTACAGAAGCCAAGCTCCCAGATGACTTCCTCGAATGGGATAAAATTCAGAAAGGAGCGTATGAACACTCCAGGGGGAGAAAATAACTTGAAACAACAAAGTTCGTTCCTATAGTTATATTGTAACCGATAGAGGACACTTCTCATGGAAGAGAAAAAGTTTAATCTTAATGATCACGTTCACAGGCTTCTGATTCAGGAGCCTTTCTTTGCTTCTATCTCTCGCACTATCGAGAAGATTGAGAGCAAAGGAGTTCCTACTGCTGGTGTCCGTATTGACCCCGAGACAGGATACTTTGAGCTTTACTACAACCCTGACTTCTTCTTGAAGATAAACGATAAGCAAAAGTCAGGTGTGCTTGTACATGAGTTCTATCACCTTATCTTTGAACACGTTACAGGTCGATTGCCTGACGAACTTCAGGGCGTAATGAAGTCCGGGGCTGCGATGAAGGATGTTCCTTCTGACACCCGAGCACTCTTTATGCTTTGGAACATCGCCACGGACTTGTCTATCAATTGCTTGATTGGTCAGGATCGACTTCCTGAGCAGTGTGTATTTCCTGGGGTGGATAAGTTCGCTCATTTACCTGCTGAAATGAATGCAGAGTGGTATTACCAGGAACTTAAAAAGAAAGCAGAGCAGGAAGCAAAAGACTCTGACGGAGAGAAGAGCCTAGAAGACGTTGTAAGCGAGATGATTGGTGATGGTCAGTTCGATGAGCACGGTCAGTGGGCAGAGGTAGATGAAACAACTGCTTCCATCGCAAAGGAACGCCTCAAAGAGACGCTTAAAGAAGCGGCAAAGGAAGCAAGCAAAAGCAACTCTTGGGGCTCTGTCTCCTCTTCTACTCGTAAGGACATTATGGAGAAGGTCGCCGCTAAGATTAATTGGCGCAGTGTCTTACGCTACTTTGTAAAGACCTGTATCCGCGCTGAGAAGCGCTCTACAGTGCGGCGTATCAACAAGCGCTACCCTTACATCCATCCAGGTAAGAAAGTCACTAGAGCACCCCGTATAGCCATCTCTATTGACCAATCAGGGTCAGTGTCTGACTCTATGCTTGCTGCGTTCTTTAGCGAACTTAACAGTCTTTCAGATATCTGCACCTTCACCGTCGTGCCTTTTGATACAGAAGTCGCAGAAGATAAAGTATTTGAATGGAAGAAAGGGCAAAAGAAGAAGTGGGAGCGAGTTCTTTATGGTGGAACTGACTTTGATGCTCCTACCGCTTATGTGAATAAAGTCGGCTTTGATGGGCACATCGTCTTGACCGACATGTGCGCCCCTAAGCCTAAGCCTTCCAAGTGTCAGCGCATGTGGATGACTGACGCTCAGAACGCTCGCAACCCTTACTTTAAGACAAATGAGCGTGTTATTCCAATCGACCACTAAATTTTTTTCACTCTCACTACATATTAGAAGAAGGAGGCGGATCAAATGAACGAGAATGTTGAGAGCTTGCTTACTGTCATGGAAGAAACTATGACCTATCTTGAAGATGAAGGAGAGGATTGGTTAGCTTCGATTGTGCAGGAAGCATTTGATTTTATTGAAGAAAAACTACAAGAAGAGGTTATCTAGATGAAAGTGGGAGACTTGATCGAGTGCAAGAAGACAGCCGAGCGAGGCGTTATTGTTAGCACCCGAACATCCATAGGAGGGCGAGAACCTATAATAAGAATAGCCTATGGAGTCGATTGGTTTACTACAAACGATGGCAAGCCCGCGTGGATAGAACCATCTGATATGAAAGTAATCAAGCCTTATGAATAAAAGACGCAACCCTATCGTTGGCGACCTTGTGTCTCTACACTCACCCCGTGGCGATGAGGAAACAATAGACATCGGTGTCGTCGTCGCAGTATATCCCAAGAGAAATGCTTACGGCGCTCCAACTACCTACACTACCTATCTTGTAGCGGGTAAATACAGCACTACCTGCGAATACGATGAACCTTTCTGGGAAGCAAGAATTGTAAATCCTGTAAAATAAATTTGAAACTTGTATTCTTGTACTTATAGTTAGTATAACAAGGGAGAAGAAAATGGAATTTGATATTACTGTTCCAGTTTGGCTTTTGCTGACCTTTAGTATCCACTGGGTGTGTACTAAGTTAGGACCAAAAGGTAACTACTACCTTGACCACAGGATGAATAATGACCGATAAAGAAAAAATAAAAGACCTCTTGGAGAAGGTTAAAAATCTTCAAACCATCGTTGAAACCATTGAAAACCAAGATTTAAAAAACACTCTTGGTTTTCACTTGTCTCGCTTTCAAGCTCAAGCTCTGAGAGTAGGGAAGTCAAAATCTAAGACAAGCGAGTGGGATGATTTCTCTTACGATAAAGAGAAATGTATCGCCCCGTGAAGTTTGATATGCCAGAATTGATTTTTGGCTTGTCTCTTGAAATAATGGAAGTTGCTTTATGTTTAACAATCACATCTCTGGTAGCAAGCGCCCTTTACGTCAAGTTCCGCTCGACGTAAAGGAAGAAGCCTTTTCCAATACGGATACATGGAAGTTGGCACTTTGGTTTGAAATGAACCCTTCCATGAAAAAGACGGTCAGACAAACTTCTTATTTTCTAGGAGCCCCTGAGATCTCACGCTGGTGTCATAAGCTGTGGGAGACTGGAGAAAGCCCCAGCGGGATTGTTCTTGAAATGGTTGACTGGGAGGAGATAGATAAACTTTGGCAAGACGAAGCCCAGAGTCTTGTAGATGAAACACAGCGGATAATTGACCACTACACATTTAAGGAATGGCACGAGTGTTAAAATGATACAGAAAGCAGATATAGTAACAATGCGCGGTCTTAAATCAGACAAACTTGGCTTAGTTGAAAAGCTCTTCGAGCACGAAGGCGAAGAATACGCTATTATTCTATGGATAAAGCCAGTTCCAAACGTAAAGACCTACTGTTCTACCTCTAGGTTGAAAACGCTTAGAACAGCCGCAGAGGCAGCGCAGAGAGGAAGAAAAAAGGTAATACCAGGATTAGAAGAAGGTTCCGAAACTCACGTCGTAAAAATCGTGAACGAAAGTTGAAGGAAGGTGATTTGATAAGGGTGATAGACTCAGCCCCAAGACCTTGGGCATCACAAGTCGGCATCGTATTGAAGCGCCAATTCTTTTTTCATCGTGAAAGTAAAGTCATGGTGTATCTTTTTAAGTTAAAAGAAAAAGTTCCCATCTCTATGGACAACGTAATCCTAATTAGTGAAGTAAAATGATTGAGTTTTTTATAAATCTAGGAACACTCTTAGCGGATGTTGTTCCTATTGTTCTCCTAACCATTGGGGTAGGGGTTGCCGTCAACGTCTTTATGCGAAAGCGTTGACCCAAAATTTTTTTCTCTTTTGGAGATAGATGATACACATAATGAAGCCAGGTGACCTTGTACGAGTTAAAGAGTTCTATCGCCAGGAGCTTGAGGACGACCATTTTAGCATCGTAATAGATGTTCACGAGGACGATGATGGTTTTCTTTGGTATAAGGTTTGCCCCTCCGACAACACGCTAGGGACAGCCGAGCATTGGCATCCCGATTATTCATTGGAGATGATAAGTGAACTCTAAGCCTTGGTATCTATATGTCGTTAAATGCAGCGACAACACCCTTTATACGGGCGTTACGACCGATTTAGACCGACGCCTCACCGAGCATAACACGAGCCTTAAAGGCGCAAAATACACAAGAAAACGGCGACCGGTTGTTTTAGTTTACTCTAAGCACTACGCCGACCGCTCTCAAGCTCAACAAGCGGAATATCGCTTTAAGTTGCTTACGAGAAGAGAGAAGTTGAAGGTGATAAATGAAGCCCGGTGACTTGGTTACCGTTCTATACGAACCTATACGTTATTACTTGGTTCTTGGAACGCTGGGGCGTGACTACGCAGGAGAGGAACGAATGGAATTGATTGGGACAGACGGCAAAGTGCGCTATGTTTTCCGATCTGAGGTTAAGGTGTTGAGTGAACATCGGTGACTTGGTAAAATGGCGCGATCCGATAGGGGCATGTCAAGCACATGTTGAGCCTTGTTACGGGTTGGTAGTGGAACATATCAAAAGCGGGTGGGTCAATGTCTATTGGCTTCACGATACTGTGATACATAACCCTACGCGAGAGCCTTTAATGCATCTGGAGTTGTTAAATGAAAGTCGGTGACTTGGTTAGATGGAAATACGACGATAGCACCCCGCCATTTACGCTAGGAATCGTGTTAGAAGCGAGCACGCACCTTGCAACGGTCTTCTGGGGTAACTATGCCCCGGATAACCCCGAAAGAAACATCCAAACGACTCACCTGGAGGTGATTAGTGAAAGTAGGTGATTTAGTAAAAATAGTCGAATACGCTTCTCGTCACACTCCCCTTGGCACACTAGGAATAATCACCAAGAAGCTGCCTAAGCCTTACCCGCACGAGCGCTATCATCAGTGTTATGAGATTCGATTTGATAACGGATACATCGGTCGTCATGCTGATTTTTGCCTGGAGGTTCTAAGTGAAGGTAGGTGATTTGGTTCAGGACATTCACTCAATCGTCACTGGTATCATTATTTATGATGCGGTGCGACATCAAGTGCCTGATATTTATGATGAAATTAATCAAAAAGTTCATTTTTGTGTTCAATGGCTTTCTTATGCAGGGGATGCAAAGGTTATCACCAGGCATAGCTGGCGCTCCGAGAAAGATTTGATTCTTTTATCAGAAAGCCCTTGAAAGTCTTAAATCCGTTCCTAGTATTGATACAGGAGAAAGAGATATGTATAAACTAAATAAAACAGTTGTATGTGCTGACGGATTTAGCATGAGCGTTCAAGCAGGCACAGGCAATTACTGCAAGCCACGCCAACCGAACGCTGACCGCTATACAGCGGTTGAGATAGGCTTTCCTTCACACGAGGAGCCTTTGTTGCTGAAGTATGCGGCAGAGCCAGATTACCCCACAGACACGATTTATGCCTATGTCCCTGTTCAAGTTGTAACGGATGTTATCGCCAAGCATGGCGGCATGATTAAAGGCGAGGTGCCTGCGGGCATCCCAACCCTATGGGCTAACTAATGAAAGTCGGTGATATGATAAAACTCAAAAGATCAGGTCGGCTTGGCATCGTTCTGAAAAAGATCAGGCGATGTGTACCGGATGGAAATCCTAATGGTGACTTTAACATAGAATATACATACAAGGTTGCGTGTGGTAATGATATTGTCTCGCTTCCAGCCCGCAACCTTTACATGTCTGTGGAGATGCTTAGTGAAAGTCGGTGACTTGGTTAGAGACACAACTGATGGTGTCGTTGGAATCATCACACGAGCGCCTTACGCCTACGGGCTAACCTTTCCCAATGCTGACAGCAAACCGAATGTAATTGATATCCTATGGTCAACTCAAGACAAGCCCCTAGCGATGCACCTGGCAGGATTTAAGAACGGAATTGAACTTATTTCTTGAAAACCTAAAATCCGTTCCTATAGTTCATTTGTAGCAAGGAGAAACGCTCATGTATTGTAAAATCTGTGGAACTCATCGCACTGTGAACTACCGGCGCGGACCTAAGATGAACCTATGCGACCATTGCGCCTCTGAGACGCCCAAGAAGGCATCTTACACGAACTTTAACAAGAAATACTGGGCAGAGCCTGCAATCGTTCCTGAGTCCGTTAAACGCGAGTTCTATAGCGATTACAAGGCATCCCTCCATACCGTCCAAGAATACATTGACGCAACTTCTTCTTGGATTTTTTAACGATTAATCCTTGAAACCGAGAAATCGGTTCCTACAATTAAGTTATCAAAGACAACAACTTTAAGGAGTTCATAAAAATGAACCAACTCTCGCAAATTGCTGATATTATTGAAGAAGTTCTTAATGACAATCACGTTGAAAACGCCGACAGTCTATCCGAAGAGATTGCCGCCAAGCTCGTGGTCGCAAGCCTTCAACAGCTATCAAGCGTTCTCGGCTCCGACCTTGATGTGAACGAGCAAGGCGAAACTGTCCTCAACCTCGGCGCACTTCTCTAAAACAATGGGTGCGTTGGTAGCTGTATTGCTGGCGGCTGGCGTTCTTGCCATCGCTTTCTTGACCGAGAATGAATAATGAAAACAAAATTTCCGCCGCCTCGTTACTCCCGTGCTTATCAGACAGGATGGGATAACTCATTGATTTCACAGGAGAATAACGTGACTGTCACTCTGACCATTGAAGAACTAGAAACGCTTTTCCAAGCAGCGCTTGAAGGACAGGCTGCGCTTCGCACTGACATTGACTCAATGCAAGCTGACCCTGACGTTGAGCGGCATGAGATTACCCATTTTCGTGCCAAGCTCTACCGAACCAAGGCTATCTTGGATGAAGTGGAAAAGAGGATGATTTTTGCTGACAAGCGAGAAGTCAAAAACTCTGCGAAACAAGGCGATTTCAGTGCTTGGGAGAAATTCCCTGGCGGATTCTAATAAAAAAAGTGCCTCGGTGGTGCCTACTGGCTCAATAGGCAACCTTTCAAGTTCTTAGCCTGCCTGGTCGCTCCAGGGAGTAAGGAAAACGATGAAAGCTAGACCATCGACTCGGAATGGCCAAACGAGCGCCGAGACACTTTTTTATTTTTTTTCACCTAAACCCTTGAAAACCTAAAATCCGTTCTTATATTTAAGATGTAACAAGGAACAGGAGTTCAAAATGCTTCACGATAAAGCAGTAAAGAAAGTAGAGAAAGCACTCGGTGTCAAAGTCGAAAAGATGGGACACCGC
>CETC01070442.1_pt1 | contig 37994 bp, 56 predicted proteins | sample 326911 | NCBI WGS metagenome assembly CETC01 (sample SAMEA2622694, study PRJEB7988) | marine metagenome | isolation source: saline water (ENVO:00002010), including | reverse complement strand
CGTAGATGACCCGCCCTTTGGGGGGTCTTGACCCTGACGCGCAGACCTTACGCAAAGTGATAGAGTGCTATCACTTTGCGTAAGAGACCGAAAAGGGATAATTTCCTCGCGACGACGGAGTCGTCACGCTCAGGAAAGTCAAGAATCAGAGTCCCTACTCTGATTCGCGACTACGGCGGCGTGTCCGTATGCGAATCACAAGCATATAGAGAGAGGTCTCTCTATATGCGTGATTTAGGGTCGCCGAAACTAATCGACTTGCGCGTTTCTCGTGCGCCTTGCAGAAAGATGCTTGCATCTTTCGCAAGGTCATATGAGAATGCCTACTTCTTCGCGATAGGGGGTTCCCCCCTACCTACGCAAAAGACACGGCTGCATCATGTAGGTAGATGCACCGGTAAAATCTTGCGAATAAAGGAAGTGTCCTTTATTCGCTTAGATTCGAGGGGTTTATAGGGGACACCGAACGAAGACAACTTAGGACGTGACCAAAATGACCGACCAACCAACTATGAACGAACAACAACGACTGACTCTCTCCCGTGCTGGCAGAGCCTCGCGAACGGCTAATCGCGAAAGAGCCTGCAAGTGCTGTGGAGAGATGGTCCGAAGGGGCCACGACATCATCAGGGTTAGAAACACCTACGGTGGTAATCATCAATTTGTATGGATTCACCCTGCATGTTTGACCGACGGAGTCGAGGTTTGCCTCGGCGACGAAGTCGTCGTCACACACCGTGAGGATGGTTCACCATCCCCTGCTCCAACTCCCACACCACCTCAAGAGGTTCCTGCCCCAGTTCCAACAGAACCAATCGGCGAAGCCTCCTCCGATGGTCATGTTCTATGGAACATCATTCGCAACTCAGCAATCCCTGACCTACGGTCTTCAATCGACAACCATGTTGCTGACCTACGGTCAGAGTTTGCTTCTGCTCCTCGACCTATCCACATAACGACTCCGTCGTCAGAACCGATGGACCTCGGAGTTCAGCATGAACTCTTGCCTCTGCTTATCCGAATGTCCATGATTCGCAACAACAGCGGTTTCCGAGAACACCTACTCTTAGTAGGACCAGCAGGGACCGGAAAGACCTACATGGCCTCCGTCATCCACGATGCTCTGTTGAGCATTCCTGCCGTTGACGGTGGCTTTGCTGACGGAGTCAACCCTTCTGCTTTCATCTTCTCATGTAATGAGGAAACAATGCCTTCCGACCTCATTGGACCTATGGTCCCCAACATTTCCGATGGTTCGGAGAACCACCGCCGCTCCGGCCTTGTGGATGCTTACGAGAACGGAGGACTTGCAGTCCTCGATGAGTTTGATGCACTCCCTTCGGGAGCCGCAATAGTCCTCAATTCCATGCTTGCGAATGAGAGAGTCACTCTCCCCGACAACTCCGTTGTCGAACGTCACCCTGACTTCATGTGTGTTGCTATCGGCAACACTTTCGGAACCGGTGGCGACGACCTTTACACCTCAAGAGGTGTCTTGGATGCGGCTACTCTTGACCGGTTCACCGGTCGTAACTTCACCATTGATTACTCTCCGAGTATCGAAGCGGCACTTTGCCCTGACCGGTCCCTTCGGGAGACAATCCAAGGCTTCCGTTCTGCTATGCAGAGAGAGGGAGTCCGACGCATCATCAGCATGAGAGCCTTGGCGACTGCTTATCAGCAGACCGTTGCCGGTTTCAGCCACGACGAAGTCGTTGCCCTTCTCTTCATGCCTTGGTCCGAGGATGACCGACGCACTGTTGGCTATTCAGCCAACCCATCCGAGGTCATTGATGGAACAGTCAACCGAATGGGAGCCGTCTGAACGTAGTTCAACTTTCGCAAATTAGGAGGCATCGAAGATGAATAACCGCACTATTACACTCCCCAACGGGGAGTCATGCACTCGCCTAACATTCGCAAGCATCACTGACCTATTCCGAAGTATTCGGAATGCTCCTCACGCCAATGTTGAAAACATTCCCCACTACGACTCCTCCGATTTCATCGGACGGTCCGACCTTCCCAACCTCGACTCCGTCGAAGATGCCGCATTCACGGCTACTCCCGAGGATGCACAGTCCGCTCAAGAGTGGGCTGACCGCATGAGGAGCAATATCGGAACTATGGTTCCGGACTTTCGCAACAGGATGGCTTGGTCAGAGACCAATGGTCGTGTCCGCCCGAGTCGCCTCTTGGAAGGTGCTTCGGCATACCGAAGAAGGAGAGTCCGAAACCGGTCGGCTCCGCCGTCCCTCACGCTATACGCAAGTCCTGATGGATTGGCTAACATTCGCCCCGAATCCTTTAGGATTCAAGCCGGAGCAATTGCCGGTCTCGCTTCGATTCTCGAAGCCCGTGGTGTCCGGGTGCGAATCGTTGGATTTGTCGGGTTCCGGAATGGATGGCGACCCACCTCCGGTGAACCTAACAACGTCATCAGCACGGTAGTCCTCAAGGACTATCCTACTCGGGTCAACCTGACGACGACGACGGCTTCCCTTACAGGGTGGTTCTTCCGAACGGCATGGTTCTGTTCCCTTGGAACTAACCCGAGCCAAGGCAGTTGGGCAACCGGCCTCGGAGGCCAGTTCGGTCGCGACCAATTGACTTTGGACGTTCTTGGCTCTACCGAGCCATCCGATGAGGTCTTCTTTGTCCCATCCCAATCCATGCAGTCAACCGCTTCTACCGAAGCGGCCTGCATAGCCGAGTGCGAAAGGATTGCTGAGTCACTCAGCAACAGGGGGCGTAACTGATGACTAACCCATGCTTCTGTGGTGCTTGCACCACTAACTTCGATTTCCGATTGACTCCCACACCCGAGGGGCCGCGCTGTGATGACTGCCTTGCAGTCATGGTCGAGGAAAATCCTGAGACCTTCGCAATCATAGATTGCGAATGTGGAGATATGGACTGTGGTGGTTGCACCACCACGTTTGAAATCACGACTCCCGAGGAGATGACTTACGTCATCGTTTGCGAAGGCGAGGACATGCCCGAGGGGTGGGACGAATGATTCGCAGAATCATTTCTAATTTTCTCTTTCCTTCGGAAGAGACCATCGAGAGAATCGCACTTACGCACTTCCGCCACCTCCTCGGGCTACCCGAAGGGTCGCTCTCCGAGGCAGGGATATACGTGGACAATTCTCCGTTAGGCTTCTACGATACACAACTCCCTCAGTATGGACTACGTCCATCCACCATCATCACCTATATGTTCGACTTCCCCCCGATTTCATTGGTCGTGGATTTCGACAGAGTCGAACCACCGTGGCGCAGATAAGCGCGTGTGGTTCCGTTCAAAAGTTTCGCAAGCAGTCCATAGGACTGCTTGGTTTTACATCTCGGATTCGAGGTATAACCTCGAATCTGTGCGTATGCGTATGTGTCCTCGCGCGACCTCCCTTTGGGGGGGTTGCTAAACCCTACCGCGCATGATGATGGGGTGCGGCATGACGCACCATCGTCAGGTAGGTCACATACGCACCCTGCGTATGTGATGAGTATCTACCTACGGCCCTGCTTAGGCCCGACTGCCCCTGAGTCCAGCGATTTTCCACGAGATGTTTAAATACCCCCCACTACTACGGCATTCCACAAATGGAGCGACGACCAATGGAAGACGACACACAGATAGAGATAACCGATGACGAAGTCATGTTCATCCCAATGAACCGGCTTCGTGAATACGCAGCCTGCCTTCTTGGCGAGCATGGCGATGAGGGGCGGGCAGCCTGCGCTGTTGAGATTCTTGCGAATCTTACCCTGACTCGAATCGCCAACGAGGGAGGCAACCCCTTCGAGGCAGCACAACAGGCACACGATGAGGCATGGGACGAAGTCCACAATCGCATCATGACTCTTGCTGTCCTTCGTAGCGAGAACGAGGAGGCGAGCGAATGAGCGAAGAAACGAACCCTAACGGAGTTATCAAAGTCCCTCGGAAGACCTGCATCTTCGATGGTTGCGACAACTCCCTCGGCCAGTGGGGTAACAACGCCCTTCCCGTTAGGGAAGGCCGCTGTTGCGATGACTGCAACCTGAACGTAGTTCTCCCCGCACGTATAGCCATCATGAACATCCGGAGGGATGCTTGAATGAGGTCACTACGTGAACAGATTGAAGACGACATTCGTGCTTCTCAGGTGCGCTACGTGGCCTTCGGCTATACCATCACCCTGACTCCTTCCCGTAAGGGAACCGTTTGGTATTGGTCGGTCGAGTCCGAGTTTGCGGGGACTCCGTGGTCGAGCGTTGAAGCAACTTTCGCAGAAGCGAAAGAAGCAGCCTTTTCATACAGAGATGCACTCAGGGGGGTGTGCGAATGAGTAACACATACAGGAAAGCAAAGACAGGAGCGAGAGCGTGGAGAATTGACGACAACATCGACTATGACGAAGTCAAGTCATCTCTGCGAAACACCAAAATCAGGGCAGACCTCCACGCCGATGAGGATATGCGAATGGAGGCGAGCGAATGAGTAACAAGATGAACAAAGACATTCTACGAATGGAGTATATCGTTGAAAGCATCCCCCGAGATGTGCGAATTGCTATGGGTATCTCTGATGGGTGCGACCTCAAAGGCGACTTGGCGAAGAGGGAGTATTGGCGACGATTGCACACGTTAGTCGATGGAATACCGGATGATGTCTTTAGACAAATGGTTGCGAATCATCTCGAAGCCAACGGTCCGAAGGAGTGCTTCCGAATCTATCAGGGCGATTACTTTGCTCACGTTATGGACAGGTGGGATTGAGTGGGTAAGGAACCAAGACCACGCCACCCTCCGATGAAGTTTCTCAGGCTAACTCCGGAGGAGTTTGAGGTTTGGAGTTGGACACACACCGGTCTATACAGGGCCGATTTCCCTCACACAAAGCGTATGTTTGAGTTATACACTGACCTAACGGAGTATATGTTCGGAGAACATGCTTGGGACGACTATATGTTCTTCGTGGCTCGCTGGCGTGACGGCGAACTAAAGACGCTTACAGCGTTTCAAACTCTTGAGGCCGCTTCCGGAATGTTGGAGGGACTGCTCGGTAAGCACCGAGCCATACCATCAGCCTGTTCACAGGCTCTTAAAAGTCAGATTCGCAACTTCGACCGAGATATAGTCGAAGATTTCACCGTGCGTTATACTCATGATGAAAGTAGGGGGGCGAGCAAATGACGACCTTCCTCATCTCCCTTGGTCTCGGTGTTTTCATCGGGACACTTGTAGGTTTCTTGAAGGGTATCTATGATACCCTGATTTCAATACCAGAATATAAGCCGTAGGCTTAAGTTACGCAATAGGTGATTCGATGACGGGAGGGGCAGAGATGCGAGCCGTCAGGCAGGCACTCGATTGGATGTTGCGCCGATGGCGTAAGCCCGAACCCGAACCCACATTCACACGACCGCCACACATTACGCACATGCTGTGCGTAGTGTGCGGCACGGATATGTTGAGCCTGCATGGCTACGTGACCTGCGAATGGTGCAGAAGACGAGGCCAAGGTCCGGACCCTCCGATACCCCGGAACCAACCGAGAGAATGGTAAGTCAGTCGGTGCGCGTTTCGCGAAAGAGGGGGGATGGACCTCCCTCAAAGGAGTCCTTCCCCACGGACTCCGTGTATAACATACGCACTCGTGCGTATGTCTCCGGACCCGGAGGTCTGCGTATGCAGATGATACCTACCTAAAGCGCGGCTGCGAGGCTGTGATTTGTGTATGCTACCGGTAGGCCCAAGCGCACCCGAGGTAAGCGATTTTTGACGAGGGGTTTATATGGGACACCGTGTTGAGATTGGTCGGAGCGACTAACATGAGCGAGACAACGATGAGTGATGAAGACAGAGCGGCGGCTAAGACGCGCCGGAAGGAGATGCGCCGCAGGGCGAGGGAGTGGGAATCAATGCTGTTTCAGCGTGATGCCGCACTATCCACCCTCAAGCGCGTCACGCACACGCTTAAGCACTACATAGGAACGGACGAGGAAAGGATTGCAGCAGCCCTGCGAATCATCACCGGAGGTGAGGAGGAATGATGTTTTACGATATGGTCCCTTTCACCATTCGCAACGAGGTCGTATGTGCGGTTATGTGGCCGCACCTCAAGGCTCAGTCACTTGGGGACACCACACCTGTATTCAAGACACTGACCGCCGATTCCATCGTTAAGATGGCGGAGGGCGAGAAACGCCCCACCAAGGCGTTCAAGCGTTATGTATCTATTCAGATGAAGGCGCACATCACCGAACTTCGTTCGCCGGAGTCAAGACGTGCGAATCACAACTATCGCATTCGGCTCGCCGATGAAATCGAGGCTTGGGTCAATTCCGATTGGACACAGGCGAACACACAGGAGGAGGAGTGAACATGGTAAGCGAACGCGAACTACTTGAGTATGTCGAACAATACATGGATGATGTCTGTTCAGACATCCATATTTTCGGCATGAGATACACAGCATTCGATGTCCTCAAGCATGTGGACCCGATTGCCTTCTCAGTCATATGTGCGGACCTTGAGTCCGAACTCATGGCCGAGGACATCATTTGCGAGGAGTGCGAATGTTGGACTGATGAGTATGATGCGGCATCATCCGGAAGTGGTGTGTGTGATTGTCCACGGGGAGAGGAGGAGTGAAATGGAAAGCATTCGCGAAACTCCTAACGGAGTTAAACATGTTGTGCTGTCCTCCGGTAGGACAGCATGTATGTATGAGTCAGTCAATTTGTTGCTCAACCAACTGCATACGGAGTGGGAACGCCACGACTACGTCGAGCATCTCAACCGGGTCGATTGGGTAGGCAGGGACATAGGTCAGGGTGAAGGTAAATCCGGTAAGCAGGCTAAGAAAATCTTGCTCAAAACAACCGAGACAGGCGGAGCCTGTTGGAATGCCGAGAAAAGAGACCTCGACCTAATCAAGTCCATCGGAGATGAGTTCAATCGAAGCCTTGCGAATCTCGGAGAGATTGACCTCTCGCCGAAGGCCATATGGACAGAATACAGGGGTAAGGTGAACGCGAGGAGAAGGCTCGAAGGGGCTACGAACTTTCGCAGAACCCGACGACCTCGTCCGAAGGACGGAAGGGCGATTCGCATCATCATTGATATTGGACAGAACTCGGATGTGGATAAGGAGCGCGGGTTCATGAGAGCCGCCGCCGGTCTCGCAGCCTGCGCCTTCCTTGAAAGGCAGGGACTCAAAGTGGAACTTTGGGCCGCAGAAGACGCTGACGGTATTTGGAGAGAGGTTCCGGAGGGCCACCAACACAACGACCACCTCACCCTTTGGAGGGTGAAGTCATCTCAGCAGAGGCTTAACCTATCCACGCTTGCGAATACCTGTGGAACATGGTTCTTTCGCAGTATAATCTTTCAGGCTTTCAGCATGTTGACGGCAGATGGTTTCAAGGTCAAGAGTAGCCTCGGACGCTCAGTCGTGCCTAAGCGCGAAGACATCGCAGAACTTCTCGGCACTGACCGTTTCCACTTCATGACCGCATCCGTTAGGGGAGGCGTGGAGGAGGCAAAGACAAACGCAATCAAGGCTGCGAAAGACATTATCGAGAAGGCTCTCAAGGAGTCCTTCGGAAACATGGGAAGCAACCGCTACCATAACACGGAGGCATTTGTATGAGTTGGAGATTCGCAAAACCGGTTGACTGCCCGTCATGTTCGCAGGGCGGTCGCACGGTCGCTATGGCCGGACCCCTCGCCCTGATGAGGGCAGAGGGATTCAACGAGGACATATACGCATGTCCTACATGCGGGGGCTTCGCTGTGCATAACAGACAGACACACAAAACACATTTCCACGGAAGAGGACGAGGGGTTTATATCGACCCCCGGACTCAAGTGGATTAGGAGCGAGACAAATGAGCGACGACAACACACAGACAACTGAACACTGGATTCTCTTTTCGCCTGATGGCGAATGGGAGGCATTCGACTGCGAACCTGATGGCCTGCCCTTGCGGGTCATGCAACACATGGTAGGTGGACTCATAGAGTATGCGCCACTCAACCGCTCAGGCAATAGGATATTCGTCAAAGGCGGAACCGGTGAAGCGATTCGCATCGAGGACGTAGTATGCAACGAAGAGGGTCGCCTCTTGGGTATGGACACGAACGTCATCATGAGCCTGTTTTATCAGGGCAATTGGAAGGACCACGGCGGAGTGCCTCCCCTCGTAGGTAACGTGTTGATTAGATACGTCCCCCTCGGACGTGCTGCAACTACGGAAGAGATGATGGCTTCGGCCCCCGAACTTCACGCTTCTGAAAAACACCTGCTCGAAGATTTGCGAAACTCACTCGAACAACTTGAAGAACGTATGTTGAGCCGATTCGGAGGTGAAGAGGAATGACCGGTGTATTCACGCCTCGCGATTACGATACTCCGGAGGAGTGGGTCGGTGAGATTCGCAACCTCGATAACGTAGTTGAACTCGCAGTATGGTGCGCCCACAGAGGAGTCACACCTAACCTACATACAGGTCGCATGTTCAAGCCTCATGGTGATGGTATGTTCATGTGTGCGCCGAGCCATTGGGGAGACCTCTTCGAGGACATTGACTTTGTTTCGCAAGACGACGAAGACACCATCCCCACAGCAGTATGGGAGCGTATGCTCATCATGGATGACGTGATGTGTGAAGCGATTGAAAAATGCAGAGACCACGGTTCACTTTTTGTGGAAATCATGACTAAGGTTCGCAGCCTCCTATATGTGATTGTCCGAGTGGACACAGACACATTACCTGACGAACCTCCTGAGTTCTTTTCAGATGTTCGCAAGTGGACTCCTTATCCCGATGCGGAAACCATACACGACTTCGTGCAAAATTGGTTGATACCTGCAACCGTTAGCGAAACCGTCCGACTGCTCGCCCATTGTGGCGTTGACGGCGTTGAAATAACCGACGGCTTCGTTAGCATTAACTCACTCAAACTTTCGCAAGCAGGCTTCGACGACTTCTGCTACATGCTACGTGATTCAGGAGTAACCGAGCAGATGGGGGGTTCATGTGTGGAGTTAAGCACGAGCATGTCCGAAGAGGAACGCGCTGCGGCTATCCAAGAGGTCATGGACTCATACACTGACTTCGACTTTGACCCCGACTCAGACGACAACGACGACGAAACCTTCAACGCAGGTATGCGGTCGGTGGGGCCTTGAGGCTCACAATCGAACTCATACCCGCAGGTTCATGGGGAGCGAACCTGCGTAGCCTATTGACTCGCGGCGAGTGGGACCGCTTGCGTAAGCACTGTTATGCGGAAGCAGGTCATGTATGTGAAATATGCGGCGGAACCGGACTTACGCAAAATCGGAGACACGCCGTCGAAGCCCATGAGATTTGGGAATACGACGATGAGAATCGCATCCAACGACTCGTAGGTCTGCAAGCACTATGCCCGTTGGGACATGCGTGTAAGCACATGGGCCTTTCAATCTCGCGAGGTGGTGGTCATCGTGCGATTGAACACTTTCGCAAAGTCAATGACTGCGACCTTGAAACGGCACAGGATTACATCAATTTATGTTTCGCAATCCACGCGCACAGAAGTATAGGTGCGCCTTGGACACTCGACCTCTCATGGCTACGTGATGCGGTTGCGCTCACTCCACGAGACCACGCTCGCATACGTGAGATGGTCGAAAAGAATGAAGGGGTTTATATGGAACCCCCCACCACGACTGACCAACAGGAGCGAAAAGAATGACGACCCAAACTGATAGACACATGAACGAACGACTTCTTGCACACGCTATGTGCGAGATTGTGACCATGCACCCATACGGAAACCCCGTATCTCAGGCTATACACATACTACTCGAAGGCTTGGCGAACATTCGCAGAGACATGCCTACTGAGCGATACTCACAGGCAATCACAGCGGTCCTAAGCGGATTCGGTGAAGCGATGAGCGATATAACCAGCGCGATGAAGGACGCTGTCGCCGCCGTCGAGGAGGAGGAGTGAATATGGAACCTGCACACGAGGACATGAGCGTTACCGATTCATTCAGGATGGGTATGGACTTGATGATTGAGTTTGCGATACTCGGTGAGATTGACGAAGCGCACGACATACGTGAACGCCTTCTCGACTATGTGCGTAAAGCAACCGGAGAGGTGGAACAATGAGCCTCTACCTTGAACAGGGTGGGCGTGGCCTATGTTGGGACACGGTTATGCACTTTATGGGCTACGACAGAGACAAGTGGGAGTGCCTACGAACCGTTCGCTACATGATGAACGAAGGCTACTGCCGTCAAACGATGACCGCTCTCTTTGAAGATGCGTGTGACCGTTGGTCTATGGGACATGATACGCAAGACATTCTTAAGTGGCTACGTGACCCCGACTATGTGTTCCCCGAGGAGAGTTCCTTTTGGGAAGGTGATGTAGAATGAAGTTCTATTGTTGTAGTGAAGGATGTAATGAACCAGCATACAGACAATGTAAAAATTGTGAAGTAATACGATGTGAAGATTGTGAATCTATTGGAGGCTATGGTATTGATTACCATACGGGTCTTTGTCGTGAATGCGTGGAGGTGAAAGAATGACTGACCGAAGCGAATATCAATTGCCCGAAGAGGTTGTGCGAAAGACCCTCATATCGAAGGTAGGTTCGTGGACAAACGAAAGTAATGCCGTCATGTGGATAATGCAAACCCTCCTACCCAAATTGCATGGTGCGAAACAGCACTTTAGGGAGGAACACTTGGACTTCCTTAACGCTGCCGAAGAAAATCTTGCGAAAGCGACTAAACACCTCAAGAGGCTACTCAGCAAAGGGCATGTTAGGCCCGATACGGTTGTGGTTTTAGTCCCCGCATATAGGAGCAAAAACCAAACCGGCCTTCACGGTTTGCGAATCTTATACTCCAAATCACACGATGGTAATTTCCCGCCTTGGTCACACGAGGCATACGTTGACCGCCGTTCCCCGCTTGAGAATAGGTATCAGTGGAGGCGATGGATTACGAAGAAGGAGCATCCTGATTGGAGAGACAGAACCGGTTTTGAAAGATTCTGTCGGCCAACACAACCACAGGTATTGGAAGTGAGTGCGTTGATGGACGCATTGAATAGTATGCTCGTTAAGGTTCAAACCACGAAGGAGAATCAACCCCTCATATTTTTACATAATAGGCGCGAACGCAAAACACAACAAGTCACAATGAAACGCAAGAAATGGCTCCAAGAGTGCGAACTTCTCGAAAGTATGCTAAACCCTGAATACATCAACGAGTTGATAGCGAGCCAACAAAGGAGGGTCGAACACCATCGCAAAGAATACGACGTTGTGAGAGCGGAAGTCAATGACCTTCAAGATAAGATTGACGACTTAGAGGGAGGCGAAGAGGAATGACTCGACGCTCATGGGAAGACATAGGTGTGGAACCTGATGGTATCACCCTATACGACAAACGCAACGGGCTACCCATCTTACCTCCGTCACTACTCGCGAAACCCGAGGCCGTCATGGCTCTCGCGGATGCTTGCGGTGTATGGCTCATGCTCAATCATATGCGTGAGGGACAAAGAGTGGAATACGTGGATGACTTTGCTCCGGCTCGCGCCTTTTGCGAAACCTATGGAGATGGTTTTGACTACGATGAATATCACCCTTCGCCCCCTTTGGGAATCCCGCATAGGGAGAACATACCTGAGAGGGTGCGATTGTTTGAGATAGAGGAAGTGGTTAGAGAATGACGATGAAAATACGCAGAATAGCAGAGAGACAGAAGACCTTCAAACGGGACGAGCAGGGGCGACCCAAGCATGTGATAACCCGTGTGGAACCTGAGCGAATGTCGGTTCGTGACCGCCTAATCGCACACGTCCACAAACACCCGGACGACTTAGTCGCATTGAAGGCGTTGTTGCCCGGTGTAGAGGTTCAAGCGGTATTCAAGTGAAAACATTGAAAGGGGACGTATTGGGAGGAGTTTTGTATGAATATGTTCTTCACATCTGCTAATCCCGTGATTGCGGCTCAGTCCTTAGCAGACGCTCACATCGGTAAGATGTTAGTCGAGACAGTGCAAATGTGCGTATCTGCGGGACGAAGGCACGGTGCGCTTGACGAAGACCTCCCGTTGACGAAGGCCGGTAAGCCGCACAAAGGCGGTTATCACGGGCATCCAATGACGCGGTGGGTAGGTGACTGCAAGGGCAACTTCGATTGGGCTGTTGCTCACGGTTTCGCACTGGCTTATGAGTGGCGACACAGATTCGAGGATAGAGAACCCCACTTCGGAGAAACGCAAATGCTTGCGATAGACGACTTGAATCTTGGAAGATACTTACGAAACCTCAACCCCAACTTCAACACCGCTGGTTTCAGCGGACCCGAGAGGATAATGTGTGACGCTTTGTCTCCATTCACGAAAGCATACATGACCGACCCCCCGAGGTGCTTCGGACCTGTGTTCAGGGATGATTATGATGTAGCCGACGTGACTCTCGCATACAGAGCATACCTCATATGGAAATACGGCACATGGGCTGTCGATGGCCGTGCGCCCCGATGGACACATCGTTCGATGCCGAAATGGATTTCTGCACAAATCCCTGCGGAGGGTTGGTTTCCGAAGGGCGCAGGCAAAGCCGAATTGATGGAACCAATATTCGCATTGGCTCGCGATATGTTCCCATGGGGGGAGATTCCCGAATGATTTGCCCATCTTGCGAAAGTGAGGTAAGACCTCGCTACGATTGGATGGATAACCCCATCTGCCCCGAGTGCGGTGAATACATGGAGGAATCCGAATGACCTGTCTATTCTGTAAGAAGGATTGCGATTGTCTGCATCCTATCATGCGCTGGTGCTACTCGTGCTACAACAATCCGGGGGATTGTTATGAGTAAGCCGCACATCATACACATATCTGACCACACATTCGTTGGTTGGGATGAATACGGCAACATCATTCGCAAACGCTATCTTTGCGAAGGTGAACCACACCACCTCGACTCCTCCGACGAACCGAAGAAGTGGGTCACATGCCCCGACTGCCTTCGGATATACGAAGAAAAATACTCCCGTGCGTGGCCGCGTAATCTACACACGTCCTCCTAAGCCGCCACGCACACCTTATCAATCACATACACCTATCTCCGTATATGCGCGGAGATGGCGTGTGTGTCCTCGTTGGCGACTGGTTGCTCGTATCACCTGACCGCTTGCGTGTAGTGGATTTCCGCGCATGGACGTTGCGTATGACCGCTGAGGGTAGGCGCAGGCAGAGGTTAGAGCCTGTCGTGATACTCGAAGCCGGAGGCATGACGCTCGTAGTGGACGGGTATCATTGGATGTGGGACTTCCTCGACGCGCTACATCCGGGTCTCCCCCGCCTCGGTGTGCTTGAGGATATGAAATCGCACAAAGAACCCTTCCGCCCAATCCTCCAAGAACTCATAGAAGAGTGCGAAAGTCCGATGATTTTAGTGAAAATCGCGGAAAAAAGGACCGAAAATCGTTGGGGATGCGAGGCATACGAGATAGTATATCTCGAAACGTGTGAGGAACCGACGGTTCCGCTGCGTAACAAAGACGGTTTCGCACTACATCCCTGCGAAATCATGAGGAATGGTGACGATTACGCGATAATAGCAGACATGGATGGGTTGGGTTTCCTCGTTATGGGCGTGTGTATGCGTGGTGCAAGCGGGGTCATACGTCCATTCCCCGCTCGTTTGTTCCCAAACAGCGACGAAGCCGCTGAATATCTGATGAACAACCGTCGCGCTTTCGAGGATGCTCGCGGCTCCTCGCGCATATACCCGCTCTCCGTAGGTATGTATTCGAGTGAGACCGATAAAATCGAACATCAGCGATTCCTTCACAATTAGTTCGGGAAATAATTCAGGCTTTACGTCTTGCGATTGTTGTATTATGTTTATTCCCTATGGGCCGTGTAAAGAGTAAGATGCTTTGAGTCGCCGAGGTAAATGTCCCTTAGAGAAATAAAATAAATAACCAAACGATTGACTGCTCGCCATCAATATGTCGGGGAAGGAATTGGAAAGAATAAATGGGTTCATATGGAGGGGGGTTGTAGGGTATAGCATGGCCTCAAGAAGAAGTAAGAACTCATGGGTGATTGGATTCGTATATGATACGATAGCGGAAGAAGGACCGATGTGTGCATCGGAGATTCTCGACCGCATGATGAGCGAGAAGAATCGCCTGCATAACAGACATACGTGGCTGGCTGCACATACAGCCGTGTCTCTAAGCATGACGCTACGCACATGCGGGCTGTTCGAGCGTATCGGACAAACCCGCGTAGCGACCTCGCAACACGGGTTTCGCAAGCAAATCCTATGGGACGTAATACCTTTGGAAAAGGCGTGTAGGAAGTGGATGAGTAAAACGCATACCACTAAGCGGTTTGACCAACTGCCTCAGATTATGAAGAAAGAAATCGAACGAATAAGGAGTGAGGAAGAGTGAAGCAGAAAAACGAGACCGACTTATTGTGGTTCTCGGACCCACCGAGTGCGAAACGTATCGTCATCTTCTCAACACAGGAGCCTGCGATAGGTAGCATGGTGTGTGTGGAATCAATCCTGAATGATGCGCCACAGGTGGGGACGCTCCTATCGAAGATGATGGCGGAACCGATATTCACAGACATAGAAGACGAGCCGAACGCCGGATGGAACATCTTCCTTCGGGAAGATACGCTGTTTGTGCGAATCACTTCGATGCAGAAGATTGAACTCAACAACACGAACCATTGGTTGTTCAACTACCCCGTGCTTCGCGACATGACGCTAATGCTCATGGAAGATACCGGTGCGAAAGAGGTCATATGCGTAAGTTCCTCCGTGTATTCACAGGAGAACACGGTCGGGCTTGACGACTCCACGCTCCTCCCCCTGTTCTCGTGGCTACCTGCGTATATCGCAAAGCACGAGGGGGTCTCCGTGCAGACGGTCGTGGTGGGAGAGGAAGAACAACAAATACTTGACGCAATCACCGAACTTGAGGAGATGACTGGTCTTGAAGCATCGGAAGATTGGGCAGAGGGTTCATATAGTCAGTGGGTCTCGGCATTGGATGAGGCGGCACTACGACTCACTAATGAGATTGCGAAACGAAACGATTCAGGGGGAATGCACGGGTGATTGACGACATATTCGACGCGGTTCAGGACTTCTGCGACAGGAACTACTACGTGGACGTAGCAGACAAAGTCCCCATATTCATTTGCTCCATAGGAGGGCATCTGTTCAACACCATCAACAAATGCTCGTGGTGCGATTTCAATCCCGAGGAGGGTGCGGAATACGCAATAGACAACTGCCCGATGAGGCACGACAGGTCTCCGTCATACGTTCCCATGTCCCGCGTAGCAGATACTCGCATCCACATTCTCATGCGTGGTGCGAAAGGTTCCGGTAAGAACGTCTTACTCGACCTCTTCTGTGCAGAGAACACGGGTTTGCTTTGGAACAAAGACGGGTTCAAGGGAGTCGGTTTTCGCACAATGGTTGGACCTAACTCCATCACGGAAGCAGGTCTGTTCGGTAGCGTGGATGAGGACGGGTTCATAATGGGTCGTCCACTCGCTCGCGAATTGTGCGGTGGCTTCCTATGTTTCGAGGAGTTCTCCTCGTTGACTGACGCAACCAAGAAGGAACACTCGATGGACCTCAAGAATCAGATGCTTACGAGCCTCGACTCGGGCCGTGTGAATAAGGGTATGCGTAGTGGATGGGTGCGATACAACACACGCTACACCTGTTGGGCAGGCACACAGCCTGCGAGGTTTGAGTTGGTATCAGGTCTCGACCGTCGGTTCTTCATCATTGATATTGAGATGTCTCCTGAAAAGGAGAGGGCATTCAAAATCGCACAGAACAAACAGGCCAACATGACCGTCGAAGAAAGAATCGAGTTGGCGGAAAGAATCCTCGACTTGCGAAAGTGGTTCATCAAACGCCAAATGGAGTGCGTAATGAATCCCCCTGCGGGAGTGAGGTTCAGCAAGGAGTTCGAGGAATGGGTCTTGCGAGACACGGTGCGTAGTTTCGAGAGCGACCTGTTCCGTAGGCTTGCTATTGGTTATCACATGATGAACGGACAGTGGGAGCAGGGCCAGCCCTTGCTCGTCACGATTGATGAACGACTCGGTGCGATTCTTGAGTCCTCTCTGCAAATGCGCCGTAATGTGATGGACGCTGACCTTGCTCTCGTCAAGACGACCTTTTGGAGACAGGACTTACCTCGCTCTCAGTTCGTCAAGGAAATTGCTCGCATGATTACCAATGGCGATTATTCGCAAGCAAAGCGGTGGATTGAGGAGAATCTCATCACCGAGCATTGGTTCAGTGAATACACACCACGTAAGGCCGGACAGAGAGGTAGGCGTGGAGTAGTTGTGCGAATAGGACCACCCGAGGAGGATAGTAGCGATGAAACTCAAGCATAAGCAGGCGCGTGACCACATAGCAGTCATACTGTCGAGCGAGCCTGATGGCTTGCCCACGAGGACAATCGTAGAACGATTGAAGATTCGCACAAAGATGGTTCCACACCCTGCTTCCTTGAGCAACTTATTGTTTCGGGACAGCAGATTTGTTAAGGTAATGGTTGGGAGAACAACACTATGGAGGCTTAGAGATGAGGAAGTTTGACCCCGACAAAATGATATTCGTGTGGGGAGCAGAATCCGTATGCCGTGTGCGAGCATGTCCGGTCAACTCATACTGGTGTGGTTTCGCAGAAGACGAAGAGGGGTTCTTCCTCGTGAAGCGTTGTCCGTGTTGTGGGCAGGAAGGGAAATTGACCGATGCTGCGAAAGAGCGCATAAGGATATTCGACAACATACTCGCACGGGAATGTTCGAGGTGTAAAAGCACACGCTTCCATGGTAGCGGTATATGTCTTGAGTGCGGACTCAAGTATGGTGGTGAGGAAGAGTGAATATTGTAGTAATTTGTAAGGATTGTAATTATGAAACAACTATTGCTCATTGGTGTAAGACATACACTTGTGATTGTATGGAGGAAGATTGTTAATGAAATCCCGCTGGCTGATTGAGCAGCGACTCAAGGATGAAACGGAACCTTTCGCAAGAGAGGCTTTGAGATGGGTGCTTGAAAGCCCCGAATGCCCTATGTGTAATCTTCCCAACAGGCGTGAGGTTGAGACCTCCATCTTCACCGGAGCGCAAACCCACGCATTCATCGAGCAAAAGAACGGATGGAAGGCGGGTATAGTGGATGAACACATGAATCACCACATTGATTACGACCCCTCAGAAGCCGAGGAAGTCGAGGGTTTGCGAAAGGAGGCAATCACCACGTTAGACATGGCTGAGGACGTATTCGCACGAATCACACGATGGCTTGACGAGTGGGAGCAGAAGAAAGACGAGGAGGGAATCAGCCGCGAATGGCTGGCGGAAGCAACCAAACTCGTGAGTGCTGGAAACAATTCCCTGAAACTAATTGGGACACTCAAGAAGGAGATTGGTGTTGATTCGCAACTACTTCTCGCAAACCAACAAACGCAACAGATTATGGGTGCGATTGTAGATGTGCTACGTGACCAACCGAGCCTACTCAACGACATAGAACTGCGTCTTGCAGCCCTACGTCCACCTAACTATACAGATGTGGAGTGGACAGAAGGATGAAGCGCGGCGAGAGGGTGAAGTGGAGGGCGCACTTCAACCAACTAATTGCCCGTCCAATCCCCAAATCAGAGTTCCCAAAAATAGCCTTGCGTATGTTCGAGGACGGACTCTTCTGCGACCTGACGCTCGATGGGGCCGTGTGGTATTCGGGTAGGTATCGAGTGACTGCTACGGAGGTGCGAAGGATGTGGGGTCTGTCGGATAACCAATGGACGAGGTTCATGGGATGGGTTTATACGGAAGCACCGTTTAGCAATCTCGTAGCGGAGAGTGATGAGAATGGCGAAGCAATATCGGATGAGAGCGGTGATGGATGCAGTTGAAAGGTGGGACCGTAGTGAATGGTTCACAGCAGCAGAACTGCATGACTTAGCCACGGAATGTATCAGTCAACCACGGGGCGGAATCACGACTCAGGGTGTATCGAGGATGCTAACAATCCTTGAAGCGCGTGGGATGATTGCGGCAGAGAGAAGGCACGACGGTAAGCGATACACGCGAATCGAAGGTGCGCTCTGATGGGCGTAGTTGTAATCACGAACAAACCATCGCGATATGAGAAAGGCGCGGTGGTAATGCGAGGGTCTGTGGACCGTGAGCCTGTGGGCGCGGGAGTCACATACCTCGTGTATGATTGTTCCCCCACGAAGAAGGAGGCGGAGGCATGGGTTCCACACGTCGAATACCGTTTGGTATTCGTAGCAAAGAGAAAACCTTCTTTCGCAACAGACAGCGAAGCCAGCATTCTCGTGGATTGGGAAACTAATAGTAAGTGGGATAGAACACCAACCGCTATGTTGAGGTGGGCCGATAGAGAGCGGGTTGCGAAAGCCATCGAGGACATACCAGTCCCTATCCTTCTTTCACATCTCAGACCCAACGTCAAGGACATAGGTCTGTGGCGACTGCTTGCGAAAGCATCGTTCAATGTGCCTGAGTGGTGGGTGCAACGCATACTCGCATACAAAGTCAAACCCACGCGAAACTCACGTCCACCTAAGCGTATGACGAAACAGATTACGGGCGATGAGTTCGGTTATCGAAGCACTGATTTGTATCTCGATACAATCCTTGCGAATCAAAAAGAACCGGCTAACGAATACCGCGATAAGGCTGACGAAGTCAAACACATTCGCAAAACCAAACAGAAGGGAGATTGGTTGTGATGGCGGACATCACCTACACCATCTGTCTTATGGCTGTGATTTACGTTTTCGCACCGGCTATCCGGTGGGCATTCGTGAGTTGGAGACATCCGGGCGGTGAAGCGGAAGAAGCAGACCTGTTCTCTATGTCCATGTGGCGTGGGCAAGGGGATTAAAATACGGGTGGCTTCATAGTCCGTGTTATGAGCGCGAACAATCGCAGATTACGTCGCGCAGTCGTGGACATACTGTGGCGAGAGGGTGCTATGACCCGGAACCGTATGCTCGATAGGCTGGCCGAGGAGCGTGGTCTTCGCGAAATCCCCTCAGAGACCGCACTATCCTCCATACTTGCGAAAAATGTGCAGTTGTGTATAGTTGGGACAGAGATGGTGGAGCGTAGCGACGGGGTCAAGACCAAGCACTCCGTGTTCGATGTGAACAGAGACCTAATCTCCTGTGATGAGGATATACTGTATAGCCGCCCTCGCTCGTCTATGACGCTCGCAGAGAAGCGCGACGTGCAGAGATGTTCGTGTGGCCGTCAACGTATATTCCCGCCTGATAGTGACGTTTGTCTGCATTGTAAGAAAGCCATGGGTTAATATGGAACACCGGTTTAGGGTCGGTTATGACGAGGCTGATTGGAATTACAGGACCGATGAGAAGTGGGAAGTCGAGTATCGCTACCTACTTACATGGATGGGAAGAGGGTGCGAAAGTAATTCCGATGGCGGATGCTGTCCGAGATGCGGCTGCGAAACTAATCTATGGAAAATACGATAATCCCCGAGCAAAGTGGGATGCTGTCGAACAGGTGCGAAAGAATGACTGTCGTCCTGTCCTCCAAGCAATCGGGCATGGTAAAAGAACCTTAGTTGGTGAGGATGTTTGGGTTGATGCGTGGGAGGCCAAATACAAGCGTGTCCGTCGTCATTCAAATGCGCTCGTTATCGTGGATGATGTGCGATACCCGAATGAGATTGAGCGTATCATCAAGTTGGGTGGGCGTATCGTGCAGTTAATTTGTTCTCCCGAGATTCTGTTCGACAGAGGTGCTTCGGTTGAATCGCTCAAGCACCCGAGCGAGCAGTCAATTGACTTTGAAAACCTAACCCTTGGGGAGGGTGAAATGGGTCTCCGTCGAATTGTTTATCACTCGGATGAGGTGTCTGCAAGTCACATCGCTCGCGACATCAAGAGGTGGCTCGCGGAAGCGGAGGGAATGGAATGAGCGTCTGCATTGGTGACTATGTTGAACGGTTCGGTTTGGACTTTGAAGTCCAATATCAAGCCGATTTGATACGTTGCGAATTGTTGGACGACGTTCCTGTGTGGTCCGACCAAGCGGCCCGTGCTGTAACTGCGGCATCCGTTTGGTTGGCTTCGCAACGGATGGTTCCGTTGAAATCCCTGTCCGCTTACGCAGGGGTGGACTGGTCCGCCATCTTGACTGTTGCGGGGGTGGCGTATTGAAGTTAGATAACCTATGGGTCGAGAAATACCGACCTACATTGGAAGATGGTTTGGGTGAGATATTTGCGACATACAGGAATACCCTTCACCTTATGAAAGACGATGAGAACTTTCAACTTACTCATGCGTTATTCTATTCGCCCGAGGCGGGGACGGGTAAGACCTCGCTGGCTTTCGCAATTGCGAAAGAGTTGGGCTACCAAGTCCATTCATTCAACGCATCCACGAAGCGCGAGCGGAACATTGATTTCATCGAAGAAGAAATCATCCCCCTCGCGACAAATGGTTTCGCAGAACAAATCATCCTACTGGATGAGGCTGATAGGTTGACCGCACAGGCGCAAGATGCTCTCAAGGGTGTGATTGAAAACGCAACGTGTGTATTCATTTTAACCTGCAACGATTTGAGTAAAATCACCCCGTATCTCAAAAGTCGATGTCTCCTACATACATTCCCCGTGATAGACCAATATGACGTAGTGGTCAGATTGGTCAATATCGGTATCGAAGAGGGTGTTGTTTTCAATCCCGTGGAATTGGAAAGAATCGCAGAGTATCACAAAGGGGATTTGCGAAACTCAATCAACTACATGCAATCAATCTCTCACCTATCTCCGGACGAGCAGTCCGCAGCCGTGCGGAACCTATCGGATGCAAGTGTGAACGCAGAGAAGTTCCTACGGGCCTGTATGGTCGAGTGTAGTGTGGCTACGGCTGTCCCCCTACTCAACTCCACGAGAGCGCGTAAATCCATCCGTGATGTATTCACGTATGGTATGAATACGAAGGCATCCGCAGAAGCGAAAGCCGCTCTTATCGAAGCCTCGGTCGTGGCCGAGCGCGATTTAATCATGGGCGTGGACCCCGATATTGCCCTCCATGCCTTTGCTAATTCCCTATGCCTCGGGGTTTATATGGAGAAGGGTCATAGGGAGGTTTGAACGCAACAGCGGAGAATGATACAATGGAATCAACACAGATGGAACGAATAGCGAAGAACGTGGGTGTCTCACTTGAGGAACTCATGGGTGAATACTCAACGGTAAAGGCGGAGCAACACTCCGTTTTCACAGGTGCGGGGCGCACGGATGAACAGGCAAGTATGGCCTGTGCGCGAATTGCTGCAACAAACTTGCGAAAGAGAGCAGATGCTCTGCGCCGCTCCGGATGTGAGATGTATGAAGGTGTCTTCATCTCCGTTCCTCGTGCGAAAGATTGGGCTGAGATGTCCTATAAGAAGACGGCTAACACACTCAACGGACTTCCCGCTGATGGTCGTCGTAATCTCGTTGCTCAGGGAGCAGTCATGCTGTTCCTTCCGGACGGGGATGGTTACAAACGCCTTCTCAATGAGAGCCTATCCAACGGACTTGCGTTTGAGGCCGGTCCCATCAACGAGACCCGTGTCCAGTCATTACCTAAGCACTCGATGAGGCTTGCAGACGGCACGTTCTTCTCGGTTGTATGGGATAAGTCAATGCCTTCATGGCCGAGTGGTGATGCAAACTTCCGCTTTGGTAAGCCTCGCCCGACAAAGGAGCCTGAACGCAAGAGCATCTTTTACGGTCGTAAGCAGGGAGCAGATGAGCCTGCTACCCTACTCGCTGTCCGTGCTACCGGAACCATGAGCAGAATCTCATGGCCTACCTTTGAGGCAGGAACACTTGCCGCCAAGTCGAGTCGGGATGGACTTACGCTATACACCAAGGATGGTGTGAGTGAGTTCCTACCTGATGATACCATAGCAACGATGTTCCCCGGACCTCCGAGTTCGTGGGATTACCCTTCACTCGGTATCGTGCCTTTGGATGGTCTTGATTACATCGAGCAGCACCTCGGCACACTCGGGGACAAAGAGAAGTGGGATGCTCTCGTAGCCCTACAACTCGAAGTTCTTCACATGGACCCACAGGACAATGGTGGACTCGTTATCACCCTCGGTGATACCGATTACACCAGCCTTGCTATGCCGGTGGACCTATGGGTTCCCAAGTCGCAGGCCGATGTGGACTTCGGTATGGGTTCACGACTACTCGTCATAGGCTCCCCATGGATGGGTAAGGAGGGTGATGCTCGCCTATCTATCACATCATGGACAGTCATGGATGCCGTAGTCCCCACAGATATTCCCGATGACGACGAGGGTGCGCCCTCTGAGGACGGCGAAGGCGGGTGGGACGCTTGAGTTGGGGCGCGAGTCCCAACGCTAAGGGGGAAAGTGCGAAGGATTCGCAACCAAAACCGACCTACGGTCGGGAGTATTTCGCAGAACTACTTTCGCGAAAGTCCTCCAATGAGTTCCCCGTGCGATGTGCATTTGTGGGTAAGGAGAACACGGCTAAGACAGGCAACGCGATAGACCTTGCTTTGCGAATCACTGATAAGGACGTTGTAGTCCTTGACGTGGACAATTCAGCAACGGCAACCGTAGCCACTAACTACGCAGGTAATCCACGCATACGTGTAATCCCCGTATTCGATGAGTCCGACTCATCCCTATTCAACGACGACAACACAACAAATTGGGTTGCTCTCGTGGATAAGATGGCGTGGTTCATGCGAATCCTTGGAGAGGAATGTGGTCCCAACGGGACTATCGGTGCGGTCATCATTGACGGATGCTCAACATTCCTCAAGTGGTGCGAGTTCTCGATGACTGATGTGTTGTTGCGAAAGGGCGTTATCAAGGAAGAAGGCGATGCCTTCAATCAGAAGGAGTGGCGCACTCGCAATCAACTATTCCGTGATGTGTTGAACCGCGCTCACCAGTTACAGGTTCCGTTCGTAGGCTACACCTTCCATCTAAAGGATGTGAAGGAGTTCATGGACATAGGTGGTGGACAGAAGGGACTCATGAAGGTGGGCGAAAAGCCCGAGTGGGAGAACGGCACTAAGCGTCTGTTTTCGCAACAGATATGGTTGACTCGATATTCGCAAAAGGGAGACATCGCAGCAGGTGTAGCATCAGACCCGAGCCTCAGTGATGGGGAGTGGGTTATCCGTGCAACAATCACGGAGATGAAGGGACACCATCAGGATTATCTCGGAACTACGCACGATGTGTTGCGAATCAAGGACGGTCAAGTAGAGTGGAGCGGACTGCCCTTCCTCAATTGGGGGTATGGCGATGCCGAGGAACTCACTCCACCGTCGATGGATTCTTGAAACTCTTGCGAAAGAGCGCGATTGGATGAGCGCGTTCGAGATAATGCAGGTCATCAAGAAACGCAAGGGTAAGATACGCACGGCTCTTACATCTGTCCGTATAGGATGTATCGCCTCGCGCACTAAGGGCGTGGAACGACGTAAGAACAACGACATTTACGAATATCGGGTTTATATGGAGAATGGTGTTAGTGGTGAATATGACGAGCCAAGTGCTGAAAATGAAAACGAGCAAATTGGTGGCCCTACTAAAGGCCATGAAGCGTGAGTGTGTTATATCGGGTAAGAAGGTATCACAGGTGCATAGTGGCCTGCTTGAGTTCAGTCCGGGCATACAACAGGTGACTTCGTTATCACTCGTGAAAGATGGTATAACCGGCTGGTCTCGCCTACATGCAGAAACACTCAATGATGCCGAACAATCAGTGCAATATCCAATCGCAGACATAGACCTATTGTTAGGGGCGTTGAAGGCACATGGGTCGGAGGTATCAATCACATGCGATACCATGGGAACCCATAAGTTGCGAATCAAGTCCACTGGTAAATCCACCACACTTACCTCATCGGCACTGGCGTTGGCTGTCCCGAACGGTCAGGAAACTATCGAGTCGTGGTGGGCTAAGAGCATTAAAATTGACGATAAGTTGAGGCTCGATAAGTATATGACCGGTTCCGGCGAAGAACTACCGACCACCATCAACTACGATTCTGTATGTGCTGAAACTTTCGCAACGGCTATCGAAGCCGCTTACTTGAATGGACAGACGGTGGGAACTGCGGTGCTTGAGGCGGGTCCGCATGGTTTCCGCATCCATGCAGGTCAGCAGCAGAAGGGAAAAACAGTGACTACAATACATGAATGGGATAACACCATCGTAGCAACGTATCTTTTGGGTGGAGGTCTTGAGAATGTTGTGCGATACCTTGCCGGTGCGACTGGTAATATCCACATAGGTTTCATCCCATGGCCGTCTAAGGGCGAGGCTCTGATGTGGCTCAGAGGCAATAACGGATATGTAATCAGGAGGGTCAAGAATGCTTAAGCGGTTGGTTAGGCGCGTTAAGGTGTTCTTGGTCCCCCAAGAATCATGCGATACTTGCGGAGATACGTTTGAAACCGGCACTGATTGTTCGTTTTGTATAGAGATGGAAGCAGAAGGACATAGATTGAATCAAGAATACTATGCTGAATTGTGGCTCGATAAGTGGATGAATAAGGTGTATTGATATATACATGATGTAGTAGGTGATTGTATGGGCATGATGGTATTGATAATGGATTGCGAATCTTGTGGTGAAAAGCACTCGTATGGTATCGAATCGAGCGGGGACCATGTTGTCCAATGCGCTTCGTGTGGGAAGCGTATGTTCGTCACGTTGAGTGTTCGCGAAGCACGGGAAGAAACGGATTACCGCGACCCTGTGTGGTTGCGCCGCGAATACGTGGATAACTTTCGCACGATGGCTGAAATCGCTGCTGACTTTGGTGTTACTCCAATGACTATCAACTCGTGGTTGAACAAACACGACATACCCACGAGAAGTCGAGGACACAGGAAGCGGGTTTAATAGGAAAACCGGTTCTCGTCTGTTCATGATTGTGGAGCGAGGGAAGGGCCGAGAGGTCATTATCCGAAGACGGGATGATACTGGTAAGGTCATCACTGAAAGGGTGACTGGCCCCAAACCATACCTGTTCGTTGAGAGCGGTGTGGATTGGAGACCTGCCGGTAGGTGGGTTATCTCAACGGAGGATGGTTATACGGGCGTATATGGACAGCCCTTGCGTAAGTTGGTATGTGCGGAACCGTCCGATATACCAAAGGTGCGTGAAGAGTTGGATGTTCCTACATGGGAGGCAAACATACCCTATGCTATACGCACAATGTGTGACCTGAACCTCATGTATGATAACTACCAACATAGGACGTGGTTCTTCGATTGCGAATGGAAGATACAGTCCGGTGAAATCACCATCATCGTTGTGCAAGATAGCGACCTCGATGAACCGTATGTATTCTTCACACATCGCGAATATGAGGAGGGTATGTATGTGCAAATCCCCTGCAAGCAACACCCCAAGGGTAAGCAGTTCCTACGGTTTGATGGTCTCAAGGCCCGTGCATTCAAAGACGAGCGGTCGATGTTGAAATGTTTCGCAGAGATGATGAAGAAAAGAGACCCGGACATACTGACGGGGTGGAATGTGACTCAAGCGGATATTCAGCAGTTGACCAAGCGTATGACTGCGTGTGGTCTTGACCCGCGCACTATGTCCCCCCTTAGACGTATTCGCTATGAATACGGTGGATGGGCGCAACCTATTCCCGGTCGCAATTGTATAGACCTGATGGAGGCGTTTGTCCACCTATGGACTATTCGCAACGGTCAATTGGCTTCCAAGGGGCTTGGTGATGTAGCACAGGAATGCCTCAAGGAAACTAAAATCCAATTGGAAAATGGACACGATACATATTACACCGACTTCGGAACCTATCTCGATTATGCTATACGTGATGTGGAATTGTTGCCGAAATTAAACGCAATCAATAATGCAATTGAACATTATACGGCTATCCAACATATTGTTGGATGCGACATTCGCACAGCCCCTTTCATCACCAAGATTGTGACTGTTCTCGCTCTGCGAGATGAGGAGTTCAAACAGAGAATACCATCGAGGCCGGAGTTTGACTCTGTTCCATACTCGGGTGCAGAGGTGATGGAGCCGGAGGCTGGAATCTATCGCAACATAGGTATCATGGACATAAAGGCCATGTATCACTCGAACGTGAACCTGCACAACATATCATGGGACACGCTCGATAAGCAAGGTAAGGACTGTGGGAATGGTGTGAAGTTCAGACAGGGTGAGCGAGGACTACTTGGTAGGCTGATGGATAAGATGACTAACCTTCGCAACGAATACAAAAGGGCTTTGGCCCTTGCGAGTTCTGACGAGGAAAGAACTCGGTATGATAGCCTACAATTCGCAACCAAATCTCTCGTTGCCTCCATGTATGGGGCGGCGGGTGACTCGAAATACGGCCTGTATCACCCACAGGTAGCACAGGCAATCACATTCACATCTCGCGAAACACTATCCCGACTGAGAGACATATGCAACGACATGGGTATGCGCGTTGTGTATGGTCATACCGACTCGGTGTTTTGCGAAATACCTGACCCCGAAAAAGGGGTTGAAGCACTGAAAACAATCAACGAGAAAATGTCCCCCATTGAAACGGAGTTTGAGAAGTGGTGCGAAAGTTTCGTAATCATGGCTAAAAATCGCTACGCAGGTATGACTGCATGGACAGATGGGGAACATCACGAGCCTTCGCTGTATGTGAAAGGTATCGAAATGAAGCAATCAAGGCTCCCCCCTGCGATGAAGGGTGGTATGGGTATCATGCTCGATGGTATGCTCAAGGGGCGCACAGAGGGGGAGGTCGTGGGCGAACTCGCTACTCTCGTGCGTAGTGCCGTATCAGATATGCCTCTTTCTGACCTGTGCATACGAGGTAAATTGGAGAAGGATTTGTCCTCATACAAAGTCCTCGGAGAGGCAAGGGCTGGTGCGGCTTGGGCCAACGATACTCTCGGTAAGGGTTATCGTGCAGGTTCGCGGTTCCTATGTGCCTTGAATACCGATGGTAAATACATCGCATTTGATGAACCCGAAGACATACAGGGTTTCGCACAGATAGGACGTAGGAGCATGGCTGAACGCTTCCTCGTTAAGAAGGTGCGCCCATACCTTGAATTGGTGGGTTGGAGCGCACAGCCTCTTGAAAATGCACTTAATGGATGGGACACGGGGTGGTTATGAGTGAGGTTTATATGGAAGGGGGTTGTGTTTAGACCATGAGCGGAATCCGAATGCCTCGAAAGCCCACGGCAAGAGAGTTAGGTGGCGGTATAGATATTCATACCGCTCAGATAGAGCGTCTGCAAGAGATTGTGCAGGTGATTATGCAAGAAATGAACCTGCTCTCGATGATTGTTATTGAACAATTGAAATTGCACGGATTGTGTGATGAAATTACGTGTGTAAAATGTGGACACGAGAACAATGTTCCTAACTTCGGTATATTCGAGGAGGGAGACAAATCATGTTCAAAATGCGGGTGGGCGTTTGGTGAGGTAGTCGAACGTCTTGACGACCTCGCAGGTGGAGAAGAGGAGTGAGCATGGAATCGCAAGAGCGTGATGTGATTCGGGCCATGTTGGTTAGTGCGATTGACCGCTGTCTCGCCGACGACCCCGAAGAGGCCGTTCTAATCATTGAATCGGTTCTGACTCAACTATCGCTCATGTGGAGGAATGCGTGATGAGGTGCGAAACATGCGGGAAGAATCACAACCCCATAACTCGTATCTGTATGCACTGTGCAACTCCACACCAACTTACGCAAGTATCGTCCTATGACCCAACCGAGGACGGTAAAGTCCTCCGTGTATCTAAGTCGTCATTTATGGGCTATCTGTATTGTCCTCGCCAGTATTGGTGGGAGCGCGTGGAGTTGAAAGACATGCGATTCCCCCCAACAGAGGCTATGCTTCGCGGAACCGAGGTGCATGATGCAGTAGAAAATCTGTATGAGGCTTGGGAAGGCACGAGTTCTGTGCGTCACCTACTCCCCGAGGGGCAAGTGTATGATACAATCGCACAGTTAGAGGAGGCACGTATGGGACATTGGGGAATCACGTCTTGGGAGCCAATTGAAGTGGAGCAGAAGCGTGTGTATTGGTCTGAGGAGTATAACTGTGTTTTCGTCGGTAAGATTGACGGCGTATTCCTGACTCCGGAGGGGACGATTTGTATCTTTGAACTAAAGACCGGTTCATTCAACGACAGGAAGGTTGCGAAAACACGCAAAGAATTGTGTTTCTATCGCCAAATGTTGATTGATATGGGCGAAACACGTCCGATTACGCATTTCGCATACATGGGTCCGGATGCCGTGAACGAGAAGTTCCTCGACAGGTTGCGAAAGCAGAAAGGTAAGACGGTTATCTGCGGTGAAGATTCAGGAATCCTTCTCATAGAGAAGGTGAATCAGCGTTCGATAAACACATTTGAGAAGGACTTCTTGGACTTCCGACTACAAATCGGAGAAGAGAAGTGGCCTATGAAATGGAGTGACTATGTATGTCCTCAGTGGTGCAACTTTTCTATGGCTTGCGAAAGTGAACTAACAGGAGTTGATTTTGAATGGGAGTGATTCAATGTATGGAGTGCGATGGGGAGATGAAGGAAGACCGTAGGTTTTACGCCGTCACTGGTGACGAAGATATGGGTCCGGCTGAGGTCGTGGCCGAGTTCGTCTGCCCCATCTGTGGACATACGCAGATGGAGCGTGTTGAAGAATGATGTTTCCCCGTCAAATAGGACTCAAGAGGGCCGTCTGTCGGAACCGAAATGAGTGGAAGGAATATCTCGACCGCTTGAATGGTCTATCGTCCATCTATACGAGCCTATATGCGTTCGATGAGATGGAGGATGAGCGCAAGCCCAAATACGATTCTGCAATCATGAACTGTGCGTGGTGGGACTTCGATATGGAGTCCGGAGGCACACTCGATGATGTAAAACGCGATGTTGCGATTCTTCTTGACCGCCTTAAGTGGACTGATGTAAGGTTGGTCTTTACCGGCAGGGGATTTCATGTGTATCAAATGTTCGCAAAACCCGTAGTTGGGAGAGCGTGGGCGCACCGATTGGACAGATACGAGAAGGCTATGTGCGAAGGTCTCGCAACGCTCGATGGTGTGGGCTACCCTGAGAAGATGGCTCGCATCCCCGATACGTTCAATCCAAAGCGAGGACATTGGGCTGTGATGTGCGATGTTGCACCTTTCATGGTTGACCCATTGGGCTACAAAATCCCCCCAATACCGGACACGGGACTTTCGTTTTGGAACCCATACACAGGTATATCACCAAGGGAAAACGCATTCAGCCTAACGGAGTGGATTCGTGATAACCCCGAGGAAAAACCCGAAGTTCGACGCACAGAAAGTGTGGATATTGCTCCTGTTGCAGCGAGCGTTCCGCTACCTAACTGTCTCGACCGTGCGATTCGCGTAAGTAACCCACCTCATCATGTGAGAGTGGCTCTTGCACAGACGATGGCTCATCATTTGCGATGGTTTGCGAAACCTTCTGACTTGAGTGCTGATGAGATACAGGAAATAGAGGACACTATTTGCGATTTCATAGAAACACTGGACTGGATTGACTATCACCCAAACATCACACGTAAGGCTGTGAAGTCGTTGATGCACTACGAACGCGCACCAACACCCATATGGTATAAGAGACACAATCTATGTGATGGGACTAACTGTTGGTTTTGTGGTAGGTAATGATATGAGAAGTGAAGAAGATTTGAGGTGGATGCTACAACAGGCTATGCAACTACGCCGTGAGTGGGCGGATTGGATGGCGGATGAAGATTGTAATACGCGACAACAAAGAGCAGAGGCCGTGCGAAACTGGAATGCTTTGTCGGGAGTTGTGAAAACCCTACAATGGATGCTTGAGTTCCCGGGCATAGACGACCCCCTCTATTGATGAACACCTCCACGTATGTAAAGGCGTGATATACGCCGACGACCGCGAAAATCAGACACTTCTCCACGCGCTTATCGCAAGGCTTGGGGATAGTGACTACGACCGCAAGGGCTTGGTGAGCATACGCAGGCTCAACGCAGGGGACTACATTCTCGGCGATTGGGGTATCGAAGCAAAGGAAATCAATGACTTCTATCGCTCTATCCTCGGTATCGGACGCACGAGGAACTTGAACGCTCAGTTGGCTGACCTGTGCGAGGCGTTTGAAACACCGATGCTCGTCGTCTATGGGACTAAACTCAAGCCGTATTTCAGGGGAAAGGTGGCTCGTGCGAAAGTTGCACAGGAAATCGGTAAGATGAGGGGAGTTATTACCAACTACAAAATGAATCTCTATGCTCGGTTCCCATCAATCCGATACATGGAGTTCGCAACCATGGATGAGTTCGTGGACTGGCTCGCTACATCACACAATCGCCTGACCGTGCGCGGTGCGTTAGGTGCGCCACGCAAGAGTAGGCGTGGGCGTAAGGCATCCACAGACCCGCGCATAATAGCACTATCAGCAATCCCCGGCGTAAGTGATGAAAGCGCGAAACTTCTTCTCAGTAATTTTGGAACTCTCAAAAACATCTTCCTTGCGAAACGCACAATCAAAGAGTTTAACGAGATACCCGGCATTTCGAGGATAACGGCAAGGCGACTCAAAGAAATGAGCGCGGAGTTTATAGGGCAAAACATACACGATTAAATGTAGTCGGGGCCGTCGCTCCTCCCCCATCGGTTTATTCCGAGGCTCCGACTACAACCTAATACGGAAGGAATCTGTCTGATTGAGCATCTGAGGGCTGGCTATTCTGTCGAATACGAAGGCTAATGTTGTGGACTATGATTGACTGGTATGGGCCTGCATCGCTACCTTGTCCGGGCTTTCGCGAAAGAGTAACCTTGAGTGTGTTGCCTGATGTTGAAGCACCATTGAGATGAGAAGAAGGCATTAGATTAAACGCAGTTCTTGATGAACCCTGTGCGATTGTAATATCCCTCGTGAATGATGAACCTGTTTCAACACACTCAACTTTCGCAGTCACAACTGCGTTTCCTCCGCCACTAATTGATTCGTATGTTACAGTTGCATCAAGACCTACAATGTCGTCCGCAGCGGTGTTGGGAACTCGAATAGTGATAGAGTGCGAATGTAGTTCTCCTGCTGCACCCACCTCCGGGTCATCGACACCCGGCAAAGAGAAGCCGTCTGATGTAGTTGTAGCCGACCCACTTTGTGCCTGCGTTGAATCATAACCTGATATGCTCGTATCGTGCGTTGTGGCTCGTCCACGCTTCTTCTGACCAAGAACACCCCAATCCCCTCCGGAGGCTGTGCTATCGCTCTTACTTTCATTCATGCCTCCCATCTGCCTTGAAGCACCTATACCGAGGTCATTCATACCCATACCAAAGTTTAGCGATGATGTATCTCCCATACCCGGTCCTCCATAGCCTGACGAGAAGTTGGGTAAGGGTCCGGTTCCGCTCGTTGGTGGTGAAGTTGTAGGTGGTCCGCCGGGTAAGGATGGTAAAGGACCGAATGGTGGCTGTGGTCTTGGTCGTGGATTATCAGCCGGTCGAGAACCAGTATATCCGAAAAGATTCGCAAGCCTTGGTCTAAATCGGGTCTCATTTCTTTCGAGTTCGAGAGTCACTTCTTCGTGCTTTCTATCTATTTGTGTCCAAGAAATTGATTTGATATTCATTGATTGCGAACTTAGGTCAAGATGCGTATCTGTAAAAGTCACCTTAGTCGAAGGCATAAAGGCTATATCATCAACGACATGGAGTCGTGGTGCATACCACTCCGCCCTATCAGTAGCCATACCGGGATATTCAGAATACTCACGCATTCCAAGAGGGAATGGGCTGCTTGCGGCAGTAGTTGAATATGAAGTTACGCCAGTAATGTTGTGCGCGTTGTATGGTTGAGTCGAAACAAAACCACCACGAATCTTTAGCATGGTTCGCAAATAATCCACATTCACAGAAATAATCATTCTGTCTGTGCCTTGCGCTCCATAGTTTGCGGGGAATGCTAACTCGTGGAACCCGTTTGCATAAACGTCAACTGATGTGTGAGCATTTAGTGTGGATGTAAATTGGGCTGGTGTCCCGGTGTTTGCGAAAGTGTAATCTATTGCATGAACTTTGAAAATACAATTTTCCCATGTTGTCCCACTACTAACACTAATTGCGAATCTTATTTCGCTACCTGTTGCGTCGCTAACCTTCGGCACATCTCGGGGGATGTGAACGATTTGCATGGCCTTTGAAAGAGAATTGACTCCATAGAAAGGGTATGCGTATCGCCATTGTCTTCCGGTGGTGAAGGATATGTTGCCTCGATAATAATCTGTTCCCGAACCCGGACGTGATGGTAAAGATGCTTGGTTGACTTCAACTTGGAATGAATCACCACTATTAGTGAAGGTAAAATTACCTCCGGCACTAACTTCATGACTGGCTTGCGAAACACCGCTACTATTCTTCCAACTTAACGTGTATGCAGGGCTACCAGCGTTCGTGACTGCTAATTCAAGATAGTGTCCGGTTGCGGTTGGTAAATCGCTTGCGTATCTCAGCAGAACACATCCTGCTAATTCGCTTGCTGGTGAATAACTACCCGAATAATCCCAAACAACCAGTTCTTCAATGAGTGATGCTGAAAACTCTGAGACCATCAACGAACCTTCGGTTCCGTCAACCATTCCCGGCCACATAATATTACCAAAACGTGAGGTCCATGAGCCTGCTCCCGCTAATCCGTATATACCGCTTGGTGTTAGTGCAACACGACATGGGTCTGCAAGATAACCAAATCTTGCTCCCGTAAGCATGATGTTGTTATCATTACTACGCCGTGATGGTTTGATGGTCACTGATAGTGTAGCGTCTTGAAGTCGGAGATAGGTTTCTTTCGCAAGTGAAAGAGCCTCCTCTCTCATTGTAATTTCTCCTCCGTCAATGACTGTCCATGTGCCGTCACTACCAGTAGTTGTATCAGGATAATCTGCGAAAGATAAGTTCCCGTTGTAATAAACACGAACATTCGTCGGAACTGTCCCCATATCTGATTGAAGATTCGCAACCATCATGTTGTTTCTATCAAACGTGAGTTTAGTATCGTATGATGGTCTGTAATCGAACCTACCATCACGACTTGGAACTCTTGAAAACGGGACCGTAAGACCTCTATTTTTACCAAGACCGCTGCGTTTCTGTGCTGCATCGACTATATTCAAAAACGTCCCCCTACGAGCATCTTGCACAGAACCGAATGAGTCAACATCGGTGACTGATGTATGCGTAAGTTGCGTTGTATTCATGTTGCTTGTTATCGGGAAGTTATTGATGTCCCCAAGACCTCGCATGTGGGATGTTCTACCCCAATTGTCTAAGATACATAGATTTTGTAGAATGCGTAATTTATCACTATCGAAGTATGAACCACTTGCTTCTGTCTGCACATAGCCCTCAAGAACCATTTTCATTCGCAATCCGTATAGTGCTGCGGGGGTGTTATACACAACTACCTTATCAAAACCATCAGCAGTTCCACTCTGCTTGAGTTTAATGTCTACATCTGAACCTCCTGACCAAAGACCACTATCAGCATCAAGAGCGGCTATAATCGCACTTGGTTGTATAGCACCTTCGTATTGACTAATAAATACATTAGTCAACTGAGCCTGTCTGTTTGTATTGCTGGTGTTGACTCCTCTCCACCGCATAGAATACATAATGAACTCAGCATTTCTACCTGAGCCGCGATAAGCAAGAATAACACCATATCCGTCGGTGCTTGCTCCTTGATTGAAGTTGGTGTTTTCAAAGACGTTAATCGTAGTATCTCCTATCGAAATATCGGATGCGAGGGGAACTCCATCGTTAATCATTTTGAGTTGGTTGGGGTGATTACCAATATCTTGCGTAGTTGTTGCGTCAAGTAGCGTTCCACTATTTTTGTAGGTAGCCATACCTTCGAGATAGTAGTTATCAAGTAGATAGGGGAATCCCGATATGGGTGTATCAAAGTCATCAAAGTGAGCCATACCTCCGCTTGAATATCCTGATTTACCTCCGGTTGCCTCTGTGTTTAGATTGAAGAAACGAGAGGCATCAACGACTACAAAAGCACCACCTGTTTCATCCCACTCATCATAACCCCAATGCGAATCTTCGTTGTCGGAACCAAGAGCAGACCATCTGCTACCGGTGTATGGTTCGCTATCAGAATCCATGGCCCATATGTCCACATCATGACCTATCTTCAATTCAACGAAATCCATTGGGTTTCCGTCTGCATCAAATTGGTCTGCGAATTGCATCTTAACTGTGTAATTCTTATTTGTTGGTGTTAGCAAACCAAATGAGTTTTTGCGATAGCCAAAGTCCGCATTCGCTCTACCATCGTTTCGCATGTCTGCCCAAAGAACCCAACAGTGTTTGTAGCCATTACTTTCATCCAATTCTCTTAGGCAATATAGTGTGTTTCCTGCGGTCCAAGACCTCTTCTGACCCTTGACCCCTGTGAGATTAAAAGTGCCGTAATACACTGTTCCTACGGTAGTTCCTGATGGACTAATATCGCTATTCAAAGCGTATGGAACACCGAGAGGTTGAACATCAAGCAATCTTGAACCTCCGACATCTATTTCATACCGGTTGAGCATCGCATCTCGGTCATCAAAGTGTAGTCGTTCTGCGGTCATACCAGTAAAGTTGCGATACGATAAACAATCTATATTTTTAACAGCCACATATTGCGTTGAGTTGATAATTTCAACTACTGTGAATACTCCATTATGTCTGCCGTCGGGGAAGTTTGTGTGGACAACTTTGTCCCATACCTCCATGATGTTTGTGTTAGCAACTTGGAATACGTTGGAGGGTTCGTAACTTGTGGTATAAATAGTGTGACTGCCGGGAGCAGCGACGTAAGATACACTCGTTGAAGTGGGTGTTGATGTAGTATCGCAAAGGAGTGTGTTGCGTTCTCCGGTCATCGGGTCAAATAAATCCACTATACCGGGTCTGCCTCTGAGTTTAATCCAATAAAACAGGGAGGGGTCATCAAAGGTTGCTGTTGATGCACCGACAGCAAGGTCCGATGAAAGACCCTGCATTGTGCTGGTTTGCGAAACTGAAAATGCCGAGGCTTGGAATCCGTAAATTGGTGTTTCTGTATGGCTACTTTTACCACCTCTTACAAACGCCTTTTCCTTAATTATACCAAACTTCTGACGGAACCACTTGGATTCAGCAAGGTCTCTAATCCATCTTGAATGAAGATTACGACTCTTTACGCCCTGCAACTCATCTGTTCCCTGTCCATAAATTGCGTTAGATGTAACTCCCGGGTATGCTACACCGGATGAATCATCATATGAGATACTTGGTTTCGTATCTTTGCGAATGTTGAAACCTGTTTGTGGGTCTCCATAATCGAGACCAAAACCACGAACGAATAGACCCAAGTTATCTTGCGTTGTGGAAAATACATATTGGCCCGTTTGGTCACTAAAATACTGGCCGATGTTATCGACATAGAAATAGAATCCGTTGCTGTCTAAACCACAAACTGTGACTGTTAGTCCCTCGAAGTAAGTTGTTGCCTCTGCGGTATCATAAGCATGGCTTGTAGTATTTCTTGGGCATTGTGCGAAAGTGACTTCTTGACCGATTGTTAAACCGCTGCCCGTATTACAGAATCCGTAAATTAGAGTTTCTTCACTTCCCCCTTCTTCGTAATCTTTGATGTGGAAACTTAGAACTGTTCCGTCGTTAAACATAGCAGTTCCGGAGAAGTTTGTTGGTGTATCTATTTCTACTATATCGTATGCTATCATTCCGCTTGGGGCATCAGTAGCAACATAGGTAGTTTGTTTTGATGGGCTACCTGATGCTTGAGCGTGTGTAGCGACATCGAGCGTTCCGACACCAGTATTGCGAATCTGAATATCTCTTGCTCGTAGGTTAGCCGTAAATGCAGAACCAGCGGGGACTGCAACTACTACGTGGTCATTGTCGCCCATGTTCCCACGGGCGTTCATAATCCCATGTAGGTCTGCGGCTTGAAAATCAGTTGAGTCAATACCTTCCCAATTGGCTTCAAGGTTGTTGGGTCCATTCGTATCTTCATTGAGATACATCTGTATTGGATGTCCACTATACAGGCTGGTTCGTGTATCTTGAGCAGAATAAAATGAACTCGTATTATCAAAGCCGAGGGCTTTCGATGTCGTTTTTAGTTTCTTGACTCCGAAGTAAAATGCGTCTGTAAGTTCGCTTACTTCTGATGCTTTCATTTCTATGTTTTGCGAAAGTGAAAGATGTTGCGAAAGTGTGAGGTTTGTCGATTGTCCCATTTCCCATACAGGTAGTTGTGTATTTAGGTAGGTAGTAAAATCCTCTGCGGTGATTGTAGTTTCAAGTGTGTTTTTAATTGGAGTTTGTGTGTGCGAAACTGATTTGACTACGCCTCTCCAAATAGGTCTGTCGATATTATCTCTAAACAACATCATGCCCCATTCAGTCATACCTTTGTTGGTCATCATATTAAGCAAGGACATTTCATTATCGTCATCTAACACCTTAACTGTTAGAGATGAAGTAATACCTGTTGCGCTTGAGTAATTGAATGAGTTGATTGGTTTGTATGAAGTTAGAGCATCGGATATGGGGTAGATTACACCCACTCGGTCAATCAAAGTAAAGAATGTCGAGAAGTTATCTGAACCGTTAGTGTATGTCGCTTGCAGTTCCCACCCATGCACAGTGCTTGGGTTCCATCCATTTGCTGCGCCATATGCAGTTGAGTTAGCCCCAAACGCAGTTGTTCCTTGAGATGCGCCATTGAAAAATGTTTCATATTGTCTCGTCACAAAATCGAATATAACATCAACATCAAGCCAATATGCGTCGTTGTTAGCAGCAGTATATGTGTTGGAAGACATATCGCCACTATTCTGAAAAGCGGATTGTGCGATAGTTATCTCAGCAACGTGATTGGTCACATCCCACGCTTGAGTTGTTTTATTGAAAGTAGCATCATCTCCGTTATAACCTATAATTAGTTTGTAGGATAATGCCCCTGCTGCAACTTCGTGGCTTGCTATACGCATATGGAAGTGTTCACCCATACCTACCATGCGTAAGTCCCCATCATACGTTAGAAGTGTGACGTTAGTCCCACTGTTAATGTCGTAGTTCTTATGCACGAGGAAAGGCATACCGGAGGGGGATTTGAGAGGGTAAAGCATCTTGGTGGCGTTTGCCGATGTGGATGCAACGGCTGGTTCCTCGCCCATAAACACACTCGCAAGCGATAGGCTGCGATACTGGTGATTTGTTCCCCTTACTGTTGTAAAGTGTGCGCCAGCATACGGGGTATAGTTATTACCTGTATCTTGCGTGTGGTCAGGGTCAACTATGTGTGACCTACCATGGGTCACATCATTATTACCAAGTTTCGCATAATACCTTTCGTTGGTCTGGTAGCCGTTCACAAATGAGGTATAACCAACGGTTCCATCTACGTTGTAGGGTTGTCGGTTTGCGAATCTTGAATCAGGGTATTGTAGGTGTGTAGTTGCGAAGTATGGGGTATAGATTAGTTCCCACATTTGGGTATCAAGAGTTAGCCACTCGTGGACCCCTGCATTTGCTGTGTATCTTCCTGCGGTTTCAACTAAGAAATCGTGGTTTGATGATAATCCAAGGGAGTCAGCAAGAAAGGCAGCATTTCTTCCACGGTCCGGTTTAGAGTATTTGTATCGTGGATTAAGTTTCGCAAAACCCGTCATGATATTACCGTGATGGCTTAAACTATCATCCATCGTTCTTGCAGACGATGAATTGAGGTCGTCTGCTACCGCTCTTGCGCTATTGAAATCATCGTAGTA
>CETC01052224.1_pt1 | contig 38804 bp, 26 predicted proteins | sample 326911 | NCBI WGS metagenome assembly CETC01 (sample SAMEA2622694, study PRJEB7988) | marine metagenome | isolation source: saline water (ENVO:00002010), including | reverse complement strand
CGGTCGCTTCAGATCGAGATGGACTACCGGCATGTGTAGATATCTGCTTTATTCCAAACTCGATATGCGGTGCTGTGTAGTATCTTCTGTAAGGTAAAGGCATACCTGGATTTCTTGGTGCAAGTATGAAACCCGGTACTTGAACAGAAAATGAGTACCGTATAATTCTTTCATCTGAACTAAAATCGTTAAAGTTATTTTCAGGAGAAAACTCTCCTTTAAACATTGCCACAAACTCATATCCAGCATCTGTTTTTATGCTAAAACCTTTTTCCTGTCCGTCAAATTGAGAAACTAAAGATTCAAGAAGCTGATTCATATGAACCGTATACTGAGTCCAAAAAGTAACTTCATAATTAGCTAATATGAATTTAGGATATGGAACTTGAATTACTTCAAATATATTTTGTCCGATATCAGGACGAAGAAGCTTTCCACTTGGATCGTCTCTAAATGATAGATTATTACCGTTTCTTCTTGATGCTACAGTCCCGGGTAAGTTTCTATTTCCGGGAAAAATATCGCTAGCACTGAAGTTTTTTCTATTTGCAACATTGTCCTGATTTTTTAGCCTCAATTTATTTACTAGATTCTGATAATTTCTATCTTTTTTGCTTAGTTTTCTTCTAATAATATAGCCGTCTTGATCTCTGTTTGCAATAGCTGATCCTACTCCCTGCAGAGCAGCATCAAAATTAATAGAATTTCTCTTAACTGCTATGATTGGCAAGATAAGCGCGTTGTTTCTATCTCTTATCGGGGGTTCACGCCTGTTTAGAGCAAACCTCTCTCCAGTTGAAAATACAACTGGCACCTTTTTAGGAACATTATTAACGTCAATAGAAAACGCTAGTCTTCGATCAAAGAGGTAGAAAAGAGCCCGGTCAATATCTTCAATTCCACATGGGGGAATATAAAAATCTTCGGGGATATTAGTACCTTCCCATGGATTTGATACACCGCTTGACATCTTAACTCCTAACACTCATCATAAAAAGCTGATTTACCGTGACCGAGCTGCGTAGACGCGCCCTTTGGCGAGACTTGTTTTGGGCCAGTAATTGGAGGAGAAAGTGTTCCGTTCTGACGCATAGAGCGAACATCTCCTGTAATACCTTCTTGATTCTCTGTAAAACCTCTCTGCTGAACAAACGTCTCTTGGACTGCTTGCGGATCACTGAAGTCCTCTCCATACGGTCCAAAGACCTTGGCAACAAATAAACCTTTTCTTGCCTGCCGGCCTATTAGGGTAGTAAACCCTAGGTGCTCAATTTGGCCATATATTGTAGAGGTATCAGGAGCTTGAATTACCTCAAAGAATACCGTACCATAGCTAAAGAAATCTCCCTCTTGAACGTCAATTTGCTTGTCTAGCAAGTCTCTCTTTTGGACATACACCTCTATTGTGAAAAACTCTTCAAATCCAAACTGGTTTGCTCTGATTTCTTGAGGCTGATATTGGACAACTGCGTCTAGATTTATTGGATTCTCGAAAACTTTCTCAGGTGCTTCTTCGTAGATATCGTGAACTTTAGATTTAATATGAGAGATTGGAAAATAGTATACCTTTTGACCAATGACATCTTTGACAATCTCTTTGCCTATATCATTGATAAAGTTAATTTCTCTATTTGTGATAAATAGTCTTGCCATCTATCAACCCATGAATATTGCCATGCCGTTAGGCATAGGAACAAATCTCAGCTGTTTATTTATAGACTCTGCCCTCTGAGCAGCTGACTCCATAAGCTTGTCGTAAGTCATAGTTTCAAGCATATCTTTAAGCTGTGTAACTAGCACACTCTTGTCTTCTCTACCTTGTGTCACAAGGTCAGTTCCATTTAAAGTTAAGTCTGCACCTGGTATTGGAACAGTGGAAAATTTAGATCTAACAAGACCTAGCATCTCTTTGGAAAGCGCCAAAGAATACTGTCTTATCCACTGTCTACCTATGCTGTTGATTCTTGAATATATTAGATTTCCAAACGGAATATTAGAAAGATTAGAAACACCCTCTATAGTATCGTCTTTATATGCAGGATCAAGGGGGTTAGGGTGGTACATTACCCTTAGAAACAACTTTTTAGGATCATTTGATGTAGGTGTCGGGTATATTCTTATGTTTGTTCCTATCATCTTGTAAGAGTAATTTGATCGTCTGACCCTATTTGATAAATCAAGCTGGCCAGCTCTAAGGATATCTTCAAAGACTGGTAGTACGTAGAATATTGTCTCTGGTGTAAAAGATTCAAAGCTAAATTCATTATTTAGATAATTGATAGCTGATGTAGTGTCGAAAAATCTATATGCTGCTTGTGGAGAGAAGTGAAATACTTCGCTAATTTTTAACTTTGTCTTTCGGCCGGCAGTTGCATTACTCCCAGAAGTAAAAATCTTATCTCCTGCCCCGTTAGTAAGAGTGCTATATATGTCGTAATCTTGCTGCCCTGTCTTAAGGCTTATGGATCCGGATATCATATTATAAGATCCACCTACACCTGCTTCCATTGCATACGGCTCAGCAAATCTATTAAGATATTCTAGGTTTTCTCTAGGCAGTTTTTGCTCAGATCCCGAGAGGAAACTGCCTGTTGGCATTCCCATAAACTGGACCATTTGAGACTTGGCTTGGTATTGGTTAAGAATAGACCCATATTCTAGGGCTGCCTCTTCAAGCGCACCCCAGATTTGTTTCTTTGTCAATTCAACACTAAGGATATCATCACCTAGCTTTCTTTTAACAAATGTCACGATTCTATCTGCTTCAGTTTGAAACACAGAGTCGCTGTCAAAAAAACCAAACGGGGTGGGTTTTGTTGTATTAGCAAATGAAGCCATATTTAATTCTCACCTACAGACAGGGCTATCTAACTATTAATTATTAGACTGCCAGTGAGAGTTAAATAATCTTATAAATACAAATGTGACATGCAGAGAGGTATTTTTATCTATCCTACTCTGTTATGCAGAAATAAAAAAATTAATTAATTCCTGTTAACATCGTAATTGCCACCAGACCGGGCAATTTTTCACGAACGTAGACGCCAGAAAACAGCGTATCAGACCTTCCTCCGACGTAAGAGATTGCTGCCTCTAGATGATTGCTTAGCTCAGGATCAGAAGCCATCTCAGATGTCACTACAAGCAACAAGACGCCAGAGTTGATTTTACCCCTGGGTTTTGGACACGGTGATCTCTGGAGACAATTTTGATATAGTAGAGAGCCTAAATCTGGCTCCTTCGGGTTGCGCATCACTGTTGTACCTAAAAATATCCTACCGTCAGAGTGTAAACATCTCTCGAGATCTTTTGAATCGAATGTCTGTATAGGAGATGATTCGCTTGAGAGCTTAAGAACCTGAGATAAAAGTTTTGCAAAAGTTCTATTAGCAGCAGGATACATCCCGAGCATTCCAACCTTGCCCCTAAGAAGCTGAAGCTGTCTCTCGTTATCAATAACAATGTGTGGATGTGACTGAACATCAGACAGGGCTGACTCGTAGTTTGTCTTAATTGTTGGGTTAAGAAGCTCTTGTGCAGAAGGTGATGTCACGATGTAAACGACTTTTCCACTAGCTTGAACTGATTTAAGGTACCTATTAAATGATTCATCAAGTGCGTGAGTTGCGCTTCCGGTTCCGCCTCCTCCGCCAAGAAGAACAAACAACCAGTCCACTCTCCCAACTCGTGTGCGAAGGCAATCCTCAACTAATGCACCATTATCCTTTAGAACACGCTTGCCGAGAGTGATATTCTTGCCGACGCCATCTGCACCAGGGAGTAAAAGAAAGTTATCATCATTTAAACCTGCTGGCCGGTCTTTTACTGTTGTGTTAACGACAAGCGTTCTATTAAACCCCTCGTCAATAAATGCCTTTGCTATTTTTCCTCCGCCGCCACCGACGCCTATAAAGCCAACAGATACAGATGAAACTGCTGTATTTTCAGGAAGAAGGCTTCCGCTACCGGTGTCAAATGTCTCATCATAATCTGAAACAAAATCAAAATCGTCAAAATCATTACTCATGTCTATACTTTCCGTTTGAATTCTTGGTTGTGGTTCTGGTGCCTGCTGTGCTATAGGCTGTGCTCTAACAGGCTCTCTGGCTGGGATGGCCTGGGTCATCACCGGAGGAGGCTCAACATCAACGTGATCACTCGAAGCCTGAGGTTTTGGTGATAGTGTTTGTACCCTAGGTGTTGGGACAGTTATTTTTACCTTCTGACCTTCACCTTCTTCCGAACTTGACTCATTATGCACTTCAGCTTGAGATTCAGGTGCAGCTGGATTTTGTTTTATAGGCTCACCATCCACAAGGCCTGATGCTATATCTTTAATATGCTGCATCTGTGCCTCTTTATAAAAATCATCATTTGGCATTTTCTTAGGCTCCTTCTTCGCCGGTCTCATACTTTTCTTAACTGTGCTAGGCATATAATAACTATCCTTTTACATGGTTGTAAACCTATCTTATAGGATACAGATGTTATTAAATATTATTTAAAAAATAAAAGGCACCCTATAAAAGGGTGCCTTTAAATCATTGGTAGCTAACAATATTAACTTGTCGACAGACCACAGATCCACTTTGTGCCATTATAGATACAAACTGCAAATTCTCCGTCTGCATTTAATGTAAGATCTCCACCAAGAGACGTATTGGTGGATTTTAATACAACATTGTCTGTATCATCAGTATCATGCATGATTAATTTAACTGCACCCGCTTCTGCTGAGGCAGGCAGTGTAAATTGGCTAACACCCGTTCCAACAGTTACAAAAGTAGAACCATCTAAATTTTCGGTTCCAGAAGTTGTATGAAATGAGTTAACGTGAAAACCTCCGTCACCTATGTGAACCCCAGTACCTGCGTTTTGCACAAGCCCCTTTAAAGCTGTATAAGCTACTTTTGGCATAATCTTTTCTCCTTTTTAAATTAGTGAGGTTAATGCTCCCGATGCTTCCAATTCCCTGCGGGTGTCAGGTGATTATATGAATTGGACCTACTTCTAACTATTCAACTCGCTCTTAAATAGCGAAATGTGAATAAAAAAAGGCGGCCTATAAAGGCCGCCTTTAGTCAACATTATCTAAACTAGATGACGTTGAGATCCTGAACGGTAACTGTACCGTAGAAGTCAGCACGAACCATCTTCTTACCGTAGCGAGTCATCACGCCCTTACGAGGGGTGAAATCTTCTGGTTGGAAGATCGTAGGTGTAACGATCAGTGGTACATAAGGTGCGTATACGTAACCTGTCTCAAGGTAGCTTCCACCCTTATATCCAACAAGTACCTTGTTCCGTGGGAAGTAAGGATCCTTGTAGACTGTGAAGCGGTTGCTCAATGAGCCGATTGGCGTAGCACCAAGCTGCATTGGGTTACCGACCTGACCTTGGCCATCAAGCGTGAGGCTAGGCTTGTAGAGGACGGAAGCCTCAAAGATTGTTGCAACATCAGGAGAAGTGACAATGAAGTTCGCAGAGCCACGGAGTGTCTTTCTGTGAATTTCGTTGGCAACATCAATGATGGTCTCAACAAGTGTCTCGTACCACTCACGAACTGTACCTGTGAACTGAGGTCCGGTTGCAAGTGTCGAAGAACGTGTTTGCTCAGTACCAAGCTTCTTGTTGACGAACTTACCAGGCATACGTGACCAGTAGTAGTTAGCACCGGCAGCCTCTGTAAGAAGGTCATTAAGAATCTCACGATCGATTTCCAGAGCGATCTGCTCGGAGAGGATCTGTGTAAGCTCAACCTCAGCATCCAAGCTGTGATAAGCGTTCAGGTCCTGAGCAAGTTCTGGAGACCAGCGAGCCCGCAACTTACGGGTAGCAGCTGTTACAGCAATTGACTCGATCTTGATGTCAATCTCTGGTATTCTTACCGAAGGTGATGACTGGAAGTCAGACTCAAACGATGGAATGGTCAGAGTTGAACCAACGCCAGACTCAACGTCAAGTGTTGGAGATACGGCGAAGGATGCTGTAAGGTTGTTTGTGTTGTTAGAGTCCTTGTGGGCTCCGGATACAACGCAAAGCAATACTGAGTTAGCATCTGTTCTTCCTACCATGGGCTTGGATGTGAATCCTGTATCTGCCTTGTAGGTACCAATTTGGTTAAGACGTCTAATGTTCAGTATGTTACCACCGCCTTGGAACTTTTCGCCAGGAGCAGAGAGACCAAGCGAGCTGACCGTATCTGCTGAGAATAGCGAGATGTCCTTAACGTTAGTAAGGTCTACAGAACTTGGGAATACATCGAGATCGATGAATAGAAGCTGGAACTGACCGCTAGCTGCAGCAGTAGGATCTGCCTCAATTGCATCGAGAACTTGTGGATCGTACTGAAGCATCTTTCCGTCTGTACCGGTTGCAAAGCACTTTCCACCATCCTGAAGTAGACGCTTTCCTTTGAATGCACCCGATGCAACAAGAGCTGTCGGGTAAAGCATCGAAGAAGAGTGAACCTTAGAATAGGTCGCACCTGCTAGGTCATACATTCCACCTGCACCAAGTGAACCAGAGCGTACGCCCTTGCCAGCTGGGTTGTTGTAAATGGATTGTCCTGGCTGATAAGTTGCAGCAGCAGCGTCACCGGCAGCACCAGTTTGAACATTTGCATCTCCACCGACGCGTGTTCCGTAGGTGTAATCAAGATAGAAGAGCAGACCAGAAGGTAAGCTCATAGGCTGAATGGACACAAGCTCATTGGCAATGAGACCTCCGAAGACTCGACGAACGATCGGGAATGCGATGTTCGTAAATCCGCGTAGATCACCAGAAGCCGATGGGTTGTTTCCACCTGTTCCGATTGAGTTTTGCTCACGGAGAAGTTGTGAGGCTTGGTTCTCAAGGAGCATTGACATGTTTTCACGGTTTACACCGTCAAGTCCGCGAAGAAGACCGGTACGAGACCATTTCTCGACGAGCCTTGCATTTGCTGCTCCAAGATGCCTTTGCCTTATACCTTCAGTAAGCTGATTTAAGGTAAATTTATTTGACATTTTGTTATACTTCCTTTAAAAGCAGTTGATTAATGTTAGTTTTTTATTCCAGCAAGCTTCGCCCATCGACTTACCTCATCTGCATCACGAGATGCAGTCGAAGAAGAAGACTGAACTGTTCTTGAGGAAGATCCAAGGGTCCTACGAACTGACTCGGATATTTGTTTCTTTGACTTGGTGTCTTCAAGAGACTCAGTAAGACTCTTGTAAAGAAGCTTCACCTCTCTTAAGTTTCTAGCATCGTCTAGCGCCTCTATGATTGACTTGCGTTTCTGCGGCGAGACATTTTTATTTTGTAGAAGCTTATTAACGTAAAGCAACTTGGCATTAAACAGATTCATCTCTGTCAACTGCTCACGAAGTGTTTCAACTGCACTTCTGTATTCATTGAGCTTAGCCGTGAGAGCTCGATTTTTACGTCTCTCTTTTTTGGCAGATTCAGAAAGCTTATTCAGAGTTACCTTAAGCGGGTCCCCTGACTCCTTTCCTCCTCCAAAACTGTCGCCGGATGTGCTTCCAGTGCCACCAAAAGCACCTTTTGTTCCGACATTGGCATCGCCCTGACCGCCGAAGTGGTGGGCCATGTCATTCTTAACTCCTTTCACCTTGACAAGCTCTTGAGCTTCGGCAAGAGTAATCTTGCGGAGCTCATCTCTAAGCATATCCAGGTCAACCTCGAAGACTTCATCGAGATCTTCAGATACGACCTCCTGTTCTTCGTCTTCGATCTCTACCTCTTCATCATCATCCGGAGCTTCATCATCGACATCGATGTCCATCTCTATGTCAAGCTCATCATCTTCATCTTCAGGCTCAGACATGTCAGACATCATAACATTGACATCAAGGCTATCAAGATCAAGATCTTCTGCGTCGTCAACCCCGAGAACTTCGAGGTCTTCCTCATCTACTACTATGTCTAGCTCATCTAGACCTTCATCTAGCTCTCTGGCTAGCATCTCTGCAATCTCATCAAGATCGACTTCGTACAGAGTTTCATTATCTGACATTGTTGTGTTCTCCTCAATGTTTTCTTGTTCACAATTATCATTAGTGTTTATTTCGGCTTCAGACAAATTGTCAGCCTTGACTTTTAAATCTGCTGCTATACTTAGCAGCTTCTCTCTCTCTTCTTGCGTCATTTTATCTACAGACTCATTTAACGCATTAATTATTAAGCTTCTGCTTTGAACTGCTTGCATAGAGCTAGAAATATCGTCACCTCCAAGGAGGCTAACCAGGCTTTCAAGAGCACTCTCATCAAGAATCACGCTATCATCGTCTGAAACTGTTGACTCCGAAATGTCTTCAACAATACTATCAAGAACTGAAGAAGACTCATTGGAAACAGATTCATTTACGAGCTGGCTCTCTATGAATTCTCTAATTTTTGGCGTTACTGCTTCGATAATTGCGTTTTTAGCGTTCTGTTCAGCGACATCACGAAGCTGCTTGGCTTCTGCGATGGCTTCACTATAAAGGGATTCAGACATAATTCTTCCTTTCAATTTAATTATGCAATAAAATTGTAAATTACCTGTGTTTAACGCCCATTTTTTCTAATTTAGTCAGTTTCATTCGATTCTTGTGAGTCTTTAGCCTCACTATCTGCCTCTGATTCAATAACTTTTTCTTGCTTTCTCAGCTTGTATATTCTCATCTTATTTTTATCTAAAGCTCTTTCTGTATCATCAAATAAGTCTTTAAGTGTATAATGATGAATGTAATCTTCATCGCCTATATCATCAAAGAAAGATGCGCGAGACGTGCCATACTGAGTTCCTGTCCTTTTATACGGACCTGTAGTTCTAAATGCCTGGCCTGAACCTCCGGTTCCCAAAGGTGCGCCGTCAAATCCATTTGGATATAGTTTTCTGGCAGAAAACGGCACCATTCCTTTTGACGGAGTAGGCATCTTACCTGCTTCAAAAAGATTATTTGAGCTAGCTAAGGACTTTCTATCAGCACGGCGTGAGATATCAAATCGAGGTCTCCACATGTTTATCTTAGCTACAAACTTATCAATATCATCTGGATCTCCAAAGGTATCATCTTCGAAATCTTCTTCCTCGTCGGGTGTGATATCGTAAGAGCTGGCCTGGGTGTATATGCCAGTCTCGTTTGAGCCCATGGGCCTCTCTGAGCCTAAACCGGTTCCAAAGCTAGGTATCTTTTGTGACTTACCGTAGCCGTGCCCTTGCCGACCATTATAGCCTGATGGGTTAAAGTAAAGCTTCTGTGTCACCTGTTTTTCCTAGCTTATATAGGGTCTAGCTTGCACCACCGCCAGATCCCTGGTAAGATCTTCCACTGATATATGAACCTAGCGCATCTTGATCAGCTATAGACTTTGAAGTATCAGCTGGGTTAGCTGTGGCGCCTAAGCCGCTTCCAAATTGAATATTTTGCTTAATAGGTTCGCCCGTGTAAGGGTCGACTGTTGCTGGTGAGGTAGACCCCTTACCAGGTGAAGTTATGTTAGGGTAATACGGGTCTGCAGGTAATCCTTGTCCGCCAGTCTCAACTTTCGAAATATCAGGAGCGCTGCTGTATGTTAAGTCAAAAGTGCTAAACATATATCCTCCGTCGTTAACCTCGGTAGCTACTCCTGTAACTGGGCCTGTGGCTAGAACATCTCCTCTATCTTTTTTAGTTAAGACCTCTGCAGTTGTTTTATAAGTAGTGTAGACAGGTGATCCAGGAAAAGCTGCTTTGAGATTTGATTGATTTCTCTTGCCGATGCCGATACCTTCGCCGGTTGTGTTAACTGTTGGATAAGAATGTGTTGTTGGCATTTTAAAGCTCCTTGATTATTATGTTTTTTATCTTTTGTCGCTTAGCAGCAATTTCTAGTAGTTTCTTTTTTAACTTAGCCTCTTCTATCTTGAGAGACTTAACATAGTCAATCTTGTTAACAAGAGAGCTTGCTAAGTCTTTTGCATCGACTTCTTCTGCATCTGAGGTTATTTTTAAACCCTTCTTTTCCTGTAGGACAAGCTGCCTTAGTATTTCTGGTGTTAATTTTTTAAACTTTGACATTGAAATAGCTCCAAGCTTATTCAATAATACTTATTAAGCTGGCGAAAAATATCTAAGGTTTATTTAGACCCGGTTGTTCAATTATTCAGAAAATGCAAGGGCTGCCCACTTATTAGCTGATTCGCTAAAAAGCTCAGTTGGATCAGCTGCAGCTGCAGCTCTTGATGCTGCATCACCCTGCCCAGCGGATGGACCTTGAGTCTCTGCTCGGTACTGATTTTGCAGTGTCGTTCGAGCTGTGTCTTCAAATATTGAAGACAGGACAGGGTCGCTGGTAAGGGATTGAGATGCTGCCTTAATCTTACTTTCCTCTAGTTTGGGATGATTTTTTTCTGAAGAGTTATATGAAATATTATCTAGGCCTGTTCTTCTAGGTGCAGTGTGTTGAGTATTCTGCTGCTGGCTACGCAATCCGGCTCGATGCTCATTTAAAGCTGATATCTTATCTGAGTTAGAGCTGTAACCTACTGATTGATCAACCATAAGCCCTTCCTGTAATATTTCAACTAGGCAATCCTTGACTACGCTCTTTAGTGCCTTTTTACTAATTTTTGCCATTTTATCCAACTCCTTCGAATTTTTTTCTTCCAATTCCATCTGCAAACGGTTTGCCATCTGTCCCTGAGAATACTAAAGTCCCAGTGAGAACAGGAAACTGATCTGCGCTTACAGCGGAGAGTCCTGCTATTATTGTGAAACCTGTCGTTGCTGATGCTGACCTCACCCAGACCTGCTTGCATCTAATTTCAAGACGAGGTGACATCTTTCCTGCCGGTACTTCAAACCAGTTTTTGGTTGTGTTTCCAGGAATTGGACCTTTTGGAGACCCATCAACACCTTTCGCAGTAAATCCAACTCTAAGTGTATTTGCACCCGTGTTTGTAACACAGAAAAATCTTGTAACCTGCGGGAAGTTAATTACCTCTTCTACTACACCCAGGCCATTCACTGCCCCTGAGCCCGTGACATATGGAATACCAGAAACTTGATATGCAGGGACGAAGTTTGGTCCCATACTTTTTGACCAGTTAGGCATCTTTTAGCCAACTCCCTCAAATGTAGGTACACCAATTAACGGAAACTCAATCCCGTCAATTGAGCCAGACATAAGTGTTCCTGTAAGTACTGGAAATTGACTGGAGTCTACAGCAGAGAGGCCTGCAAGAACAGTAAATCCTGTTGGATTAGACCCATCTGTGGCTCTAAAAAATAACTCTTTACACCGAATCTCTAGCCTGGGAGACATTGTTCCGGCAGGTACTTCAAACCAGTTTTTTGTAGTAGGCTGATCGCCTACACCTGGTCGGACTTGAGATGTTCCGTCAATACCGTGCTTTGTAAAACCCACCCTTAGCGTCTTTGCACCAGTATTGGTAACAGTAAAAAATCTTGTAACTGATGGGAACTTAATAGACTCTGCAGTTGCCCCTACGCTAGAGACAGACACTGAGCCGGTAACGTAGGGTATTCCTGACACTTGGTATGCAGGGACGAAGTTTGGTCCCATGCTTTTTGACCAGTTAGCCACTACTCATTCTCCCAGGTTAAAATCTCATTAAAAATTCTATCAATTCTATCTGTCTGAGTAAACGTTTTATTGAGATCATCCTGACTGACAACTTTTCCTTCATTCATCATAAAGGCGCCTGGGGTTGATGGCTCAGAAACCATATCAAAACAAATTAGCTGAAAGTCTTCTTGAACTACTTGGTTTCCACCCTCAGACCGGGTAGTCCCAACGCCCCTTGATGATATGCCCAGAGTTACTCCTGACTCGACCAGGCTTTGTAATATTTTACCGCTTGGAGTGTTCAAAAGCTCTATGACACCATAGCAAACATCTCCATCCATGTGTGCCTCTCTAACGATATGAGATGCGTTTTTTAACTCAACAACGGAACTGTCTGGATGATCACACTCACCAAGTGCTCTACTTTCTTGAATAAATTTTTGATAATTTCTTATCTCTCTTTCAAGTATTGCTCTCGGATATACTCTACCATTTTGATTTAAAGTATCAGACTTTTGAAGTACGCCCTTTAGTAATACTTTTCCATCATTGTGCTCTCTTGACTCCTTGATCATCTCTGCTGTATAGGAGAGAGGTGTCCACTCTGTTAAGAGCTTAAGATTATTACTCATTTAAACCTCCTTCAATCTCAGATTTTAGACGTGATATAACTAGCATCTTTGATATAACACTATCATCTATATTTTCTAAATTTTGTCTTGAAATAATTTTTCTTACAACATCGGCCTTTTCAAGAATGAATTTGTTATCTGTAGTGTCTAAGAATGTATTCATTTCTGAGAGTGTATTTTCTCTCATAAGTGAAAGTTTATCTTTTATTGACTTTCCATTATCTTCTGCGATTGAAAAAACATAAGATCTGACTATGTCTTTTTGCTCATCATTAAGTCGACCTGTATACTTTTTATTAAACTTTTCTGACATTATTTTAACGACAAGTGCATCAACATCTGTATTTTGCTCAGCTGTTTCCCCTTCTTGCTTTTCTTTTAATAGCCACTCTACTGTCTTTGATTCGTATTCGACCATTTTTGCAAGATCAGATCTATCAACGCTTCGCCACTCATTAATCAGAGTTTGAATAGTTGCATACACCGTGTAATCAGGAACTCTCCTGTAGTAAAACTTATCATCATGCAGACTATGATTTATTTCTCTGATAAGCAGAGATTTTTCTCTGCTTAACTGGCTTGTATTGCACCTTCTAGACGCCTGCTTAGCCTCTGTCAGAATTGCTGCTGCAACTGAAGTGCTACTTACAGTAGACTTAGCGAGAGCATTAAATAACCTGAACTCTTTGTAAAGCTCAGTGTTTTTATTGAAATATTTTTCAATTAAGTTAAGCGCTTTTTGCGCACCCTTTTGATCATCCTCAACAAGTCTATCAGATACGTGTCTAAGGAGAAGCTCGAATATTATCCCAACATTTCTCTTTTTATTATGAGATCTAGCTGTCATTGTCACTCTCTTTTAAAATACCCCTTCTTGGAATATTTATTCTCTTCTCAAGGGATTTCAACGTAGATCTCATCTCTGACGTCATTTTAGCATTCTGGGTGATCTTTTGATCTAAAAAGCTATCTAGAAAATTATCTTCTGTAAGCTTTAGACCTTTTAGCGGATTTACTAAATCTTGCTTATGGCCGAACGGATGTGCTATTGAATCACTCTGGTCTTTTCTTGAATGTGTCGTCATTGCGAGATGATCTGTGTTAAGCTGATTTCTTCTTCTTCTAGATCGATTATATTTTGCTCTATCACCCAGGGTCTCTTTTTTTTCATCTTCCTCATCTTCTTCAGTGTCTTCGTCACCTTTAGATTCGTCCTCTACTAGGTGATCTGAGATATCAGACTCTGAAATGAGTGATATTTTATCAACTTTATTTTGGGCACGAATGGGAGAACTTTCGTCATTCATAGATAGAGAGACTACTTTTTCCACATCTAAATCTGTCTCGTCTCCGACCATTAACCCTAAGTTACTTTGATTTCTATTATCTCCGGCAAGTTCAACTTCTGGTTCATCTGCAGCAGGAGATTCATCCTCCGGAGATGGTGGCGACATATCTATGTCGTCCTGAGCGCTTTCTGTATCGTCCCCTTCTTCGCTGGGTAATGTTACAGCTTCAATCTCCAGGTCTATCTTTCTATCTTCAAATTTTCCTTCCTCTAGACCCTCGATCTCTTTATCTGTTAGGTTTAGAATGTTCTTTCTTAAAAAGTTTCTATCAACAAGGCCTTCAGGCGGCGTAGCAGCGATTTCAAATCTAGTCCTAAAAAGCTCAAGCTTTTGCTGCTGTGCCACAGTTGAAGGATTTGAAAGTTGTAGGTCAAAATCCAGGAGATCTTCACCGTCATATCCGTGAGAATATAGGTGAATAATGGCAACCTTGTTAAGCTCGGAAAGTATAGTTCTTTGAATTCTATTGATAGTCCTAGAGAATCTTATATCCTCTTGTGAGAGTGTTGCCTTGGCGCCAAGACCTTCATCATAACCTAGATAAGCCTTGGGGATCTTTAGAGCAGCAAACAATTTTTTCTGGATATACTCAACATCTTCGACTGCCGTTGTATTCTGACCACCGGCAAGAGTGTCTATCCTAGTTCCAGATTCAGCACCTCTAACTGGAAGATAATAATCTTCATCAACAGAGAGTGGGTTGTATCTTAGGTCAACTCTTCCCGATTCCTTATTAACGACCTGGCTTCGCTTGAGAGAGGTTTGAACTTGCTCCATATAGTTTCCAATCTCTTCTGGCGGTACGTTTCCAACATCGATATAGAAAACTCTTCTCTCAGGAGACCTGACTACTCTGTAAACAAGCATAGCGTCTTCAGCAAGGATTAGTTGCCTCCAAATTCTTCTTGCCGGCTCTAAGACAGAGGAGCCGTAGGGTAGAAAAGCATCGTTGCCGAGTAATCGAAAATGAGATACTTGCCAGTTCTCTAGAACCTGGTTACCCTCTGTAACCCAGCGAAATCTTACAGCCAGTGGGTCATTTGGGTCATACCCCTCCTCTCTTTCTACTTCATTTACAGGCATTGGGTAGACGTTTATTACACCGTGATCCGGGCTCACATCGTTAAACAGAAAGAAATCTCCGTACTTGCAAAGATTTCTAGCCCAGGCTGTTAGGTTAAACTCTACGTTAAGAGTGTCAAAAAATAGATCTTCGAGAATCTTTTTTATCTTAGGGTTTTCAGAAAATATGTGTAAAACCGCACCTCTCTCGTCTGATGCGACAGTTTCTTCAGCATAGATATCAAGAGCAGAACTTATCTCAGGTGTATATTCCATTTCACTAAAATCAGAATATCTTGCCATTCTATCGTAAGTCCCGTATGCAGACATAGCTGTAGAATACACGTGACTCTGAGTCTTTCTAAATATCTCAAATGCTGAAGATGTGTTTGCGCCCTGATAGGGTTTCACTCTTCTCTTTATGACGGGACCGCTTCTAAAGAGCTGGGTCAGTCTTCTAAACAGGCTTTCTTGTGATGAATCGGCCATTATCTACTCCGTCCTAATTTTATCACTACTTTTTGAAACATAAAATTACTTATACACCCATTCTAAATCAGGGTCAATTATATTTCTTGATCCCCATTTAGATGCGCCTGGAACCGGTTTTCCGTCTATTGTCACGGGAGTCTGTGCAGACGGATTGTTGTGTTGCCTATTTTCTGTAATTGCAGAAGGTAATCTGTCAGACTTATTAACTTTTACTGACATTGCATCAAGCATTGCCTTATTTAAGTCTCCTGAGCTTCTACCGTGATCTGCTGAGATATCATATAGCCACGTCCCTATTGCAAGGCTCATCACTAAGTCATCATTGTAGCCGCGCATCGCCTGGGCTTTATTTCCTTTCCAGATAAACGTTTTCATCTCTTCATAAAGTCTTGTGGAGTATGATATAATCTGCTTATTTCTTATCATCTCTTCAAGCTTTGTAAGAATGACGTTTCTTGTTTTTCCACTTGTTGTAAAACCAGCTATATCTGCCTCGCCCGGTGGAACATATCCTCCGATGTATACAGCTTTTCTTCTCCTGTAGTACAGTGAAGGGTAGTTTAAATCTTTTAGCTTAATAATGGTTGCATACCCATAGCTGTTATTTTCAGGACATACGAGCGCTTTACAGTACATTAAGCCAAATTTATTAATTAAATCACCAAAGTCATCCGGAGGGATTTTACCTCTATATTCGGCAACTATCTCTCCCTCTGAAACATCTATTATGTGAAAAGTAGAGTAATCTTTTGAATCTCCTCTTGCCACATCGGCAGAAAGGACATACTTGTGATCTGTAAGCGGGTATTTCCATATCCACACATTTCTATCTACGCCTTCTCTAGCTATAGGAGGCTTTGTATTATTTCTTAGGTACTTAATGTCATTATCAGATAAAAATGTTTCTCCGGAGCTTGCAAAGTCACACAAATACTCTTGTGCAATTTTTCTTTGAGAAAAGTTTCTAGTTTCTTTGTGAAACCATTCTTCGTCTCTCTCTGGGTGAACATCCCAAGGTAGCTTTATAGCTTTAAACTCATTAAGACCTGACTCAGCATTAGTGTAGATTTCGTGATATTGACCGCCGACGCCGTTTGGTGTAGAAAGAAGTATGACCCGACCACCAGTTGAAATTGTAGGATACAAGCCGGTCCATAGCTCGTCAAAATTTCTGACAAAGGCAGCCTCATCAATTATAAGTAATGACAGTGCTTCAGATCGTCCAGCATCATCTGAGGTTGGTATGGCCTTGATAGATGATCCGTGACTAAATTCTAAGAGCTGCTTATTATTAGTAACTATAGTAGGAAGGACGAGCCACTTTGGCAAGCTTCTAATCATTGTCTTTATTTTCTTGATAAAGTTCTGAGCGACGCTAAGCTTAGTCGCAATAACTAGAATATTTTTATCTTTCTGATAAAGAGCCATCCAGGTTGCGTAAGCGGCAGTTAGGGTGGAAAGACCAAGCTGTCTAGACTTTAAGATAATTGTAAATCTGTGATCAATAAAATCTTTTACACACTCATCCTGAAAATCATACGTGTCAAAAGGTATTAATCCTTTGACCGGATGCTGTATCTTAAGATATTTATTGAAAAAGTAGACTGGGTCTTTTCCACATTTTATGATCTCACTGACCTGTCGAGATTTATTGACTATAGCCATCAAGATATCCTATATGAGGTAATCCTTCTGTAGTATGCTGGTCTCTTAGGTGTATAGGGAGAGGTGCTTATAATTTCAACAGTATCTCTTGTAGAAATCTCTTTAACCTTTAGTGCTCTGCCCCCAGCTTCTTTAAAATCTTTCTTGCAGACTTTGATATAATCAGCGAGAATCTTTGCAGAAGATTCTTCTTCAGAGACCACTTGATCCCTGAGATTTCTATCGTTTGCAAGAGTTACTATTGTTGTATATGTCAATGTAAGCACGTCTCCGCTTAGGGAAGATTTAATTGACATAGTGGGTGCTTTTGTTGTAGAATACTTGCCCCATGTTGTGTTTAAAATGTCTCCGAGAACATTGACTTCTTCAAAATTAAGCATACTAGTAATACTCCGTTATATTAAGTATCATCTATCTTAAGAGAAATCGGAATTGAATTTCTCTCTTGATTTGATTTTCTTATCTCTTCCTGGGTAGGTCTTTTACCCTGCTCCCAATTTTTTCTATCACGATCTACATATCTGACTCTACAATCGTAACAGCAAGCAAACTTTAAAAAACACTCATCGTCATCTGGTCGATTCATAACAAACTTACAAACGGGACAAAAAGAAGGGATTGGCTTTGAAAGATCTCTAGGGGAGACTATAGAAAATCCAGATGTGTGGTCTCTATATTCATAGTTCTCATCACTGCTTCTTTTAATATATTTTTTAGTATTTAATTTTTGCATCTTTTCCGTTCCAGGAGATATCAATTACATTATCTACTGCGTCCTTAACACCATCTACATGTGATATGAGTATAATATTTTTGAACCACTTCTTCAAAGAAACCAAAAGGCTGTTGCAAGCCTCCACATTAGTCTCGTCTAGGGTGCCGAAGCCTTCATCGATAATAAAAGTATCACACTTAGGCAAAGATGAGATATTAATTAATGCAACTCTAATTGCAAGAGAAGCCATCATCTTCTCCATCCCTGATGCTAACTCAATAATTCTTTTTGAATCACCATAGTCTATGTAGATATCCATTGCATTGGAGTCTTTATCTGCCTCAAGTGTAACAGTGAAGCCTGTTGTACCTTGTAGTATTTTTGATATTTCAGTATTGATCAGGGGAAGCTGAGATCTTATTATTTGAAGAGGTATTCCTTTTTTAGAGGCACCTTGCATAAACATGTCGTACAGCTTAAGATCTTTCTTTATCTCTAGGTATTTCTTCTTTTCTGACTTTAGATCAGAGACCTTATGTTCAATTTGACCTATTTCCTCTGCAATTGAGATTCTTTCGCTATCTAGATTTTTAATCTCTAGGGCAAGGTCTTTTATCTTCTTTTTGAGCTTTGAAGAAACTGTCTCATCAGAGTCGACGACATTTATCTCCATCTGACCTAGCTTTTTCTGATTTTCCTCAAGCAACGTGTTCTTAGACTCAAGCAAAGAAAGCATTTCGTGTTTTTCAACCTTTTTCTTTGATGATTCTATTTTGAGATTACCAAGCTTTTCAACTAATAAATCATATTTTTCTACTTGATCCTCGAGATTTTCCTTATTGAGAATTTGACATGCTTTCCTGGTTGCTTTAACCTGGTCTAGAAGAGAAGACACAAGATTGCTTTGCACCCCTAACTTTTGCTTATTTTTATGTGAATCCTTTATAAACTTACAGGACGGATAAGAATCACCGCAAGGTACATCTAGAAGAATATCTACAGATTTTTGCTGGTTTGAAAGCTTAAGCTTTTGCGCAGTATATTCATGTTCGAGGCTAATAAGTGACTTCTCTATCTCCAGCTTGGCATGAATTTTTTCTTTTATTTCATCTATTGAGAAATTATTTATTACTTCTTCTATTTTTTGTGCTCTAGAGATTGATGACTTAATGTCACTGCTAGCTTCGTCAATTTTTCTATTTAAATCTGATATGTAAGATTGAATCTCATCTACAGCTTCTTGCTGTGCTTTTAAATCTGACTGTGAGACACACTCTCTGTCAGGAGAGACAGCAAGTTCTATTTTGAGCTCTTGCTGCTGTTTTCTCTTTTTTGTTATTTTGTCTTCTATCAACAGTATTTTATTCTTTCTTCTCCTGCTGGTCTCTCTTATTCGCTTTATCTCTACGTCATAATCAACTTCAGGAGCAGACCTAGCAAGGGATCGTAAAGAAGCAGATTCTTCTTTTGCAATCTCGTACATTTTCTCAAATATGTCTAGGTCAAGAAATCTGCTTAAGATAAGTTTTCTAGCTGTGGCTTTTTCTTTAATAAAGGTGTTCATCTCCCCTTGTCTGGCGAGAGACGTTAATAGAAAATCATCAGAGTTTCCAACAAGCTTTCTCAGCGTCTTTTCCGTTTCTCTGCGCTGCTCTCCTGACAAGTCTTCAAGGACTTCTCCGCTTTGATCTATTTTAAATAAATTTAATGCAGTAGTTGCATACACATCACCTTTTCTTGTCTGATTCTTTACAGTAAACCTCTCAGCTCTATATAAACTTGAATTCACTGTGAAATCAACTTTAGTCCTGCAGTAGGACCTTCTAGAATTTACTATGTGTATATTTTTAATTGGGCCTCGATCAGTCGTGTTAAACAGACCGTACATGATAGTGCCGATTATAGAAGACTTTCCACTTCTATTTTTACCAAAGATGCCACTTATACCGGGCATATTGTCAAAGTCTATTTCGTTATCTTTGCCGTATGCAAACGTATTATCAAACCCTATCCTCTTCAACGACCATCGAGAATTTCTAATTGCCTGATCTTGTCTGCAAGCCTCCGAGGCTATCTTTTCTACTAGCTGATCAAATTTTTTATTTTCTGATTTTCTTAGTCCGGCATTCTTATGGTATGACTGCATAAGACTCTTTTGGAAAACAGGGTCTCTCAGGTTTCTTTTCTCAAGCGTAAGGTTGTCTGACTCTATTTTGCCTGGGTCTATTTTTTGATCTATTTTATATACAACTTCTTCTGCACCCTTCATCGACTTAAGTCTAGTAGCGAGAAGCTTAATATCAGCGTGCTGAATTGATCTATCTGATTTTATTCTAAATCTGGAACCTGACATGTGAGCATCAGCTTCTTCAAGAGTCTCTTCGACTGTCCCTTTCCAGTCAATAGTTACAAAAGGCGTGTTGTGCTGAATTTTAAAAAACTTTACACTAAAGTCTTCTCTAGACTTAATGTCCCAAAAGAGAAAACCCTTTCCGGGATCTTCACCGTAATTTTGCTGGATTGCAGAGCCGCTATAGGCTATGGTCTTCTCTTCATTAAGAAATTGTGCTTTATGAATATCTCCCAGCATTGCAAAATCAAAATTACTAAAAAAATCAGATGTAATCTCACCCTCTATTTCCCAATTTATATCAGTAAGTGAGCCTATCACGCCGCCGTGATAAAGGGCTATGTTAGTATCTCCTGCGACAGGTTTGACATTTTCCCAAGACTCTTCATCAAAGCATGAGAAAACGCACCAGTTGAATCCAGATACACCGGTAGGATAAACTCCTGATTCCTTATAGAGAAATATATTAGGGTTATCCAGAGCTGATATAATAGGTGTTATTGCATCTTGTCGCTGCTTGTTTAGAATTAGACCGTCATGATTTCCAAGTATAACATGAACTGGGCATATTTTTGCCATTTCAGTAAACCACCAGGATAGACAGTCTATTAGCTCAGGAGATATTCCCTGAGTCTTGCTATGGACAATATCGCCGCCTATATAAATAACATCTGGGGACAGATCTCTTGCTTTCTTAAAAAAGTCTTCAAAAGATTCTCTGTACTCTTTATGACGTGATAGACCGCGCCAATGAATATCTGACACGTGTATTATTTTCATTTGACGTCTTTTTTCTCACTATAGTAGCAGTTAATTAATTGTTTCATATTTTTCTAGATTGTACAAAACATAATAAATATAGTTATTTTCAATTATATAAGAGAGCCACTACTAATTTCAGCAATCCTGCTTCGAAGGCTAGTCTCCCTATTCCAGGATGTTGCCATAGACCTAGCTTTTTCAAACTCCTCTCTTGTCATTTCTCCTACATCAGACTTATCCCCTAGAGAGAGAAGTCTAACTTCGCAGTCATATGAAGCTAGTAGTTTTGCAATTTTTAAAGATTTTTTCCTCATATCTGAGTCAAGAGCGAGCAGGACAGGGGTTTTGTGTGAAACTATCTTTCTAAAGAGAAGCATTTGCTCTGTAAGGCTGGAACCGAGCAAGCATGTAGCATTATCATTGCACTTTATTAGATCAAAAGGCCCTTCGACTATTGTGAGCTCTTGACTCCAGTTAATATTAATATCGTTGAATATTATCTTCTTTTTATCTGCTTTTGCATTTACATATTTAATTCTACTATCTGGGTCAATCTTTCTAGTTACAAAATAGTTAAGATCTCCAGACTCATCAAAAGAAGGAATTATAATACTTCTTCTAAATTTTCCGCGCTTTACAGTTCCCATCTTATAGTACCACAAATCTCTCTCGGATATTCCTCGTGAATGCAAGTATCTTAAGCAGGCATTAACATCCGGATCTGATCCTTTCATGTTATCAACTAGAAAAATAAAGTTTTCAGGAATCTTTATGGTATCAACTTCTTCTTGATCTTCCTGACTAGCATATGTTGATTTTCCAATAAATTTTTTCTCAAACTCTCTTGCACTCTCTAGTGAGCAAAATTTCCTTAGAATTGGAAGCAGTGTTTTCCCTTTCAAACCGCAAACCCAGCAATGAGACTGCCAGGTGTTTAAATTTATTGAGAACTTCTTTTTTCCACTTTGAGATTTACAGCTAGGGCATGAAACAGCAATATTTTCTCCGGTTCTATCTACAGAAGGTGATCCGAAGTATTTTCTTATGAAGCTTATTTTTTCGCTTTGTGTAACCACAAAGCAATATTAACACAAACTTTTAAATTTTTCAGCTATTTATTGACTTATGTTTCCGGCACAAGCAATAACATAGGCGTCCGCCATATCATAGCAACCTGGTGATAAAATCTCCTGACCTTTTCTAGGTCCGCTTTTTAAAGTCTTGGTAGGCCATTGAAAATCTACCCTTTCACTAACCCATTCGAATATCTGCTCCTTGGTCGAAAGAGTAGATTTTCTATCAATTTTTAGACCGAGAGATTTTCGAGCAACGTTTACATTTATAAAAAAAGGATCTAAGCCTAAATCTCTCTTGCAAATATAACTAACAATACCATTAAACCTGGCTAGTGTCATAAGAGTCTTTGCAGATGAAAATCCTGGCCTAAATGCTTGTAAGTTTTCCTCAATAAAGATCTTTTCTATACAGTATTCTTCATCCAGTATTGCTAAATTAGACTTTACAATCTCAGCTTTTAATAGAATATCTTTTTCCCTGGCTAGGTCAATATAGCCCATACCCTCTATGGTACCTCTATCTGAATTAATTAAGCACCAGCCTGTACAGCTTGTCGATATATCTAGACCTAAAATCAAATTCAATAATCCATCTTTAATCTAAAGAGATAGCCCTCTACAAACCTTTTTAAAATAGGCTGGGCAAGATTTGCTCTAGCAACGATATTAAGATTTTCATCGTGCAAGTTTATACTAGTAACATATGTAAAGAAAGGCTCTGTATCATTGGCATTGAGAGATGCTGACAAGGGTGTATAAGTTGGGTTAGATGAACTATTTATCATCCCTTCAGGCGCAAGGACACCAAGTGAAGAAACGTGAACATTTTGCTCACCCATAAACTCGGTCCTAAAAAAATCTTTTCCAAAATGAGCGAGATGAGGTGACTTGACTATGACAATACCTTCATTATAAAAAATATTTCCAACATTATTCCACTTAGCATGCGGCGTTCTGGCGTCTGCTCGATACAAACCTCCGTATCTGTCATCCTTTAGCTTAATTGAAACACGACCTGCTGATCCTGTGATAAATTTATCTTCTATTGAAAAGCTAGCTGGCTCAATTTGCATACCGTAAAATAAATTTGATATTTCAAAAATTGAAACCTCATTCGAAGAAGGATCACCTGTGAGCTGATATGAAAGAAAGCTATATTTTACATCCTTGGTACTTGACCGGTCTACTTCGTGGGGGTTGGTCTGTACACCCGGTATCAGTCCATCTGGATTGTCAGGTGATACAATATCAAGATAATCAGGATTACCGCTTCCACATTTTCGAGTGGATATGACTTGCCCGGGTGGCCACGAGGTATCTTCATCGTCACCGATAGAGCTAGTTATAAAAGAGAGCAAACTTGGCATCGCAGGAGGCGCAAGAGGGGGAACAGAGTGGACACTGCTTATGGCATCTATAACCTCTGTGCATATCGGAGGAGATCCGGTAATGTTGTGTGTGAGTGCATAGTATTTGCTATCATCTTCACCTACTGCTGTTAACCCATCAGTTTGAAAAATATTTTCAAGGAATATTGTAGATAAATTTAACCTCGTATCAGCATCGATAAACAGGGACATCGGTGAAGCACTAGAGGTAATAAAAGGTTCTCTATTGCCTGAAAGCAGTAGTTCGAAGTTAGGCCTAAATAAACCGTTGTCACAAGGCAAGATAGTCAGATTTCGTTTGCAAAGTGATGAAGTAGCATACAAATAGTCTAAACCAGACTGAGAAGATTTGTCACCCGCATTCCCTGGAAAAAAGCCAGAACCTGCTGTGGGAATTTCAGATGAATTCCAGTATAAACCGTTGAAGATATAGGGCTGCTTAGTCTGAGCATCTCCAGTAGGATCATCGGCAAGTATGTTAGATGCGTAGTTTACCTTTCCTATCTGCATGCCGCCTTGATAGTAGGGGGCCTGGGTGGAGAGGCTTCCGTTACTTGTGGCGGCTATTGACTCTGTTAACATAAGAAGTTTTGGATATTTTTTTGTTACAAAATCCATGCAAAAATTTTCTAAGTTTATGTTTGTTGCATCAATGTTATTAGATAGGCCGGCATTAAATGGTCTTTCAAGATAGGTTCCGCTATAGATAGCGCCCTCTTCGGTAAGGCAAGCAGGGCGGTTCAGATGACTCCGACGGTCGTTTTGGTGGAAATATACAAAATCTTTAGGCGCCACGTCTGGGAAAATTCCGTCGTCATTAACAGTAGCTGTCCATCTTTGAAAAACTGGCGATCCGCATGATCCCGCTGCAACTCGAGGATATTTCCCAGACGACTTTACAAACATAACAGGTAGATAAAATAGCATATCTGTAAAATCTTTCGGACCCTCAACTGATGAAGACAAGATATCTGAAGTGTCTCTCATGGTATCGTATATTCTCACGTCATGAAGCTCTGCATTAAGCGGGTGACGAAAGAGCGCTTCACCTTTAGACTGGGCCGGGTTAGCGGGAATTGCTCCCTTGAAACCCATATTTTTTCCAGATGTACTGGTCATGGCTATAGTTCCATCAGATTGCTTTCCGGGAAATGCAGGCTCGAGGCCTTCGTACAGAGCGCCGTATGCATCAAAGAAAAGTATGAGTTTTCCACGCCTGCTACATCTTATGGCTGTACCGGTGTCACCGGCGTTGTCACCTTCATAAAAATTACCAATGATCATAGCATCAGGATCCGTAAGATTTCTATGAGGCCCGGCTATGCCGGCGCTGCTTCCGCCTACCCTTCTTGTCGGGCCCGAAGCCGGTGTGGCATTTGTAGGTAGGTTTAAACTAATAGATGCAGATGGAACATTAAATGTACCTCTCTCAACACCGTCGATTATAAAGCTACCAGATCCTGCATTTGCTCTATTTGTGCCCCACCTAATCGCAACGTGATGCCAGTGATTGTGCTTAAGAGAGTTATCATCTGACAGGTATATGTGGTTATAAGGGTATTTACTGTTAAACGCACCGCCAGACTGTCTTGACGAGCCTGTGTTTTCTCCAGGAGAGTATCTAATCATTTGAGGTGCTGCATCTGCAGAATGAGTTAGCTGTAAAAGTATCCTGTAGCCTTGTAATTTTCCTTCAGCATCTTTTTTACTTCCTGAGACTAGTGATACAGCATATGTTGAGCTTAGATGCATGATAGTGCCAGCATGGAAGTGTGCTGGGTGTGAAACAGTTTGCTTTGGATTTATATAAAAGGAAAAGGTGAAAGAGCCTGTTGTTGTATAGGGACCTCTTCCCGCGTGGCCTCCCGGATTTAGATCCACGAAAGGAGACAGGGCAAACACCTCTTCTCGAGACCGTCGAACCGAGAATGTAGCATCGGGCTTTGTTCTATCTAGCGTGCCTGTGAAGTTAGGATATATTAAGCAGGCTGCCCTGTCCTGGGCAGATTGACCAGATCCGGTAAAAAAGTTTAAACAGTTATAGTTCGTATATGAAAGTTGAGAATTTGTGTAACGATGTCTGTATTTAGGCATCAGGGTATTTACTATATACTTTTTCTTACCCAAGTCTTTTGCAGTTCTTTCTCCAAGTATGCCCTTGCCTGCTTGATCTAGCTTATAAGGAGGTCGAAATCTTCTTATGTTAAACCTAGAATTGTTCTTAGGTTGTTCAGCTCGTTCGTTGACTGTATTCATGTATATTTCAACAGGACCGGAAATATCAGCGCCACCGCCCGGTAACGTTGGGTCTGATATCACACCATCAACAGAAAACCTGGGATCAGACTTGATTAGGTCAGCAAAATAGTAAGGCCCGTATGAGTCGGCGGCGACAAAAGGTAAAAAGCTTCCGTCTTCTGCTGGAAATGAAGTAAGGGGTATTGTAGGAAAGTCTTTTACTATTTTACTTCCTCGGGCCACTATTGCGAGAGATCCAGTTATGCCCGTGCCTTCATAAGGATAGGACATCTCTCGATTAGACTTATTTAGCTGAATAGAGGCACTCTGGAAAGAGCGACTTGGGTGTGTAACTACAGAGGTTATATCTCTAAAGGCACTTGCAATTTTTATTATAGACACTAGGCTCTCCTCTCTTTTTCAGCATTGTTATTGCATTTGCCTAGAAGTCAAGTCTCACCCTCATTGTCAAGTCATTCTCATCATTTTTCTCTACAGGACGACTCAACTTAGCCACAGCAAGAAGATTGCTTCTAGCATCGTAAAGACCAATAGTGGTAACAAAAGAGAATGTTCGCTGAGTTGTCTCCTCACCTTCGTCAATTACAACTATCCTGCCTGATGAATCCTTAAATGTAGGGTTAGATGAGTAGTTAAACTCGTCTGTTGTTGCACGGCAAAATATTAAAGTTGAATTAATGTTAGTTACATTTTGAAATGTTATTGCAGTGCTTGTTGAGCTTCCAAACCTGCAAGATGCGAGATGGTCAATAATATTATCCATCGATGCTGAGACTACAAAATCTGGTATAAACTTGGCAAACGGGTTTCCGTCACCTCTATCGTTCGACCCCATTTCAACTTGACCGGCAGTAACATCTTGGTATGCCGTTGCATTCATACCATCTATAACACCAGACATGTGCTGAGTTCCTGAGGTAATTATATTAAGGTCTAGAACGGCAAGACCCTGATCATAGAAAATAAGACCTGCGTTTCTACTTGTGTTGGACGCAAAAACAATGTTGCCGACTTCTCCGCCAGGCGCCATCTCTTTTGCTGTTGCTGATCCTACATCAGTGAAAATAGTTGACCCTGAAGTGCTTGTTTTGTTAATATTGGGTGTGTTCTCATCTCCAGGATTAGATATCGAAGCAGATGTGAAGAACTTCATTGCGTATGTTTCGCGCTTAATTTCATCTCTTGCGAACAAGCGCTTAAAGCAAAGAAACATTGCAACATCGATTCCGCCAGTAGCGGCTTTTCCTTCAGCATCATATGTTGTCTGATAGGGTGTCGAAAGCTGTCTCTTAGCATCGCCCAACAGTATCTGAGAGAACTGTCTGTAGATGTTTATCTTTTCTCTCATCATGAGAGTTGCTGACGGGAACAAGAGTTTACCTGTGCTATCTTGTCCAGTGAATGAATTTGCAACAACACTGCTTCCCGAGTAAACTCCTACTGTGATGTCAAATATAGGATTAGCTGTTTGCAAACTAAAGTCTTGGTCATACACTGTTTGAAAGAGTGAAGAAGTTACACCGGGACCAACACCTCCTGTAACGAATACTTGATATTTTTTTCTAGTAGCAGAGCCCGAAACATCTTCTTGGATAATGTCTATTAGCTGATTTAATACTGACCTGCTATTTTTTACGTCAGCTGATGATAGTGCTTTATATGTTGCCATGTCTTAAATTTTCTCCGATTTCCTATTCTTTTCTCTAGGCTGTCTTGTTGATTAAGCAAAGAATATTGGCCTGGGCGCCAGATTGACGACCTGTGACCTGGATATATGTTCTTATTACTGTCTTGTCGGAAGAAGTGCCAAAAGTAGAAAATAGACCTGAAGATAGTGAAGCCTTTAGGTTTAGGCCAAGTGATAGTTTTGAACCTCCGGTTGGCGTTGTCAGTGTTGCATCTCTTCCTACGAGATACGTTGCTATATTGTTTGTGTCTACTGAGACAGGTCTCATACCACTTCCGAGGTTAAGAAAGAGATTGTTTACTTCAACCCTGTAAGTTTGATCAATTAACTCGACCGGTACAGTGGATGCTCCGCCGACTGTCTGTCTTAAAACTACTGATGCTGTTCTTTTATCAACAATGTTCATGTTAACGTTAGTCAAGCCTAGGTCTGACGTAGCACTTGCCGTTGTAGATGAAACACTAACAAGTTCAAAAGAAGGCAGCCTAATGAGAGTGGGTGTCGAAAGTGACAAGAGCTTGTGATTTTGAGAAATGTCACCATTTGTCAAGGCTTCAAGGATAGGGGTGTTTTTTATTATCTTTTCTTTACCAACAGTTCTTCCGTATTTTTTTATAATACTATAGTCGACCTCGTCATCGGAAAATGCAAATTTGACAATATTAAAAGAACCGTCATTTCTAGCAAGAAACTCCCTCCCTATGTCAGTCAACACTGCATCAAGCATAATATTGTTTGTAGATTGATCTAAAAATCCCATTTTTCACTCCTTAACAGTAAATATACCGTTCTTTGGGCAATCAAGTAAAATTATTTATTACGGTAGCGATGAGAAGACACTTTCTATAACATCAACAGCGCCAGGCGCTGCTGGTGAAGTTTCAACTACGGAAGACCTTTCATCTTTTACTGTGATATCTATAGTTTTAGATTTTGCGTTGTCAATGTTTATTATAGTCATCTTGTAGACAGGCTTCGGATCTTCATCAGTTGAAAATAAAAGGTGAGGATCACTTGTACCATCATCTTCTGACTCCCTGTATGTATAATAGTCCGGATCCAGACAAATTCTTACATGTTTAAAACCAGATGTTTTAATTGTATCTAGCATGACCTCTGATTTTGTAAATTCCTGTCTCGTTGCTATTGCGCTTGTGTCAGAGGTTAGTATGGGTGCAAAACCTCTTCGAAGGTAAAGATTTGGGTAGGGCTTTGGTGCTCCTGACTTGGAGACATATTCTACAATTAATTTATTTTTATAGATATCGAATGACACCTCAAATTGCTCAGCATAGTTAGAGCAAAGACCGCGAGCATCCACACTGCTGAGAGTATAAATATTTCTAGAGTCTTTATTGAACTCTCTATCTATGTACCTGGTCCTAGGCGCACCCGGTGTCTTAGTGATGATATCATTTGGTATTGAGAAATCTTCTGAGGTTGTTAGCGGTGAAATAGCGTCATTAAAGTCAAACACTCTAATAAGTGAAAAAGGCTGGTCATAACCATTGGCAGATGAGGGATAATTTTGCATGTATTCAGGCAGATACACGTGTGCTTCCGCGATGTGAGTGGCGTCGATATCACCGTAAGTTTGAGAAAACAATCTTTCTACGTTATTCTCTGACACCTTGCCATGACGTCTTCGCCAGACTTGAAACTTTTTTATATCTCTCTGCGGATTAACAGGAAAGTTCCAATCCATTATTAAGTTATGATTGACATAATCATAGTGAAATTCTATGTCAGTTGGAGGCTTTGGTGTTACCTGTTCATAGCAATTTACTGTAATCATAGGTGAGCCACGCGAGACAACAAAAAAGCCTAACCTATAGGTTTCTGTTGTTCCGTCATCGGATTGAACTATTCCCGGACTCTCTATATACATTACACTTTTAATTTTATATTGGTAAACCTTTCCATAAGCAACACTAGCATCAACAACTCTGGTAACCTCTGCCAGGTTAAAATCCTCACCCGTAAGAAAATCTGTCCCTGAGCCTTCGGCAAAAGTAGTCTCATCTGACCTTACACTTCCAAATGCATGTGGTATCTCTATTATCAGTGTTGGCATTTTTCTAACAGTTCCATCCTGCGATACCTCATATTTCTCTATGAGGTAACCTGCAATTCTTGCACTACCATAGGCATAGAAGCTTGTGTAAGACATAAGAGATGGATGTGCCTCATCGGGATCTACCTCAGCTGCAAAAGCGATATAGTTCGGAGAAAGAAAAACATCATAATCTGAAGCTAGAAATTCTGCTGGGCTAGCGTGTGCTTCTCCGGCTGCTCTTGATCGTGCAGCTGTTTGAGCATCTAAGAATCTATTAATGTAGGGATCTGTCTTAGGATATAGAAGATACTCGTCGTTAAATGCTCCAGATTGAGAGGCAGCTGAGCTATAAAAGTAGTCATATACAAGCGTAGAAAAAACACTATTGCTAAATTTTATGTACTTGACTGGGTCAAGAGCTGCACCTACAACACTAGGAGATATTCCTCCGGGAACGTAGATATCACCCGTTTCCGGATCTTCGAAACCGTAATCTAGAGATTGATAATTGCTCAAGACTTTATTTAATGCAATTCTAGTGTCCGGACCTGCAACAGTTTCGTAAACGAAGCCACCGGTGCCGTCAGTTACACCTATAACTGTTAAAGCGTCATCTACCGAGCTTGGTGAAGCAACCTCGTACCTTCCTGGCTCAGCAGTTTCTATAGAATTTACAGTTGTAATAAGGCTATTATTAAAATTTTGCAAAGATCCCAAGATGGGCAGAGTATCATTTATTACACCATAAAATGTTTCAGATGGATTTTGATCTTGCAGGCTTACTCCATAGTAAAAATCATTTGACAAAGATTCAGCATAAAGAAGATTTTCCAATCCAAACTCTGTTATGCTTATTGGAATAGGAACTCCGCCTGCTTTTAAAGATGTAGGTAAGACAACTGGGTGCCAGTTTAACTCAATTGACCTAGGAGGAGAATATTGTGCCTCTGCAAAAAGCCTATCCTCATCTACCATTCCTGGATGCAATACAGCGTATGTCTGATCAACTCCATTCTGTCTAAAAGTGGTGGCTGAGCCTGCAACAGTTTCATCAACGGTAAAATAATTGTAATTAAATTTACATTCTTCTACAATAAATTCTGTCTCATATATGTTAGCGACCGTAACAGATCTGCTTGGCATGGATGTATATTTATAGCTCATGTTTAATTCTCCGTCTTAAGATTCTTCTCTGTCATAAACGTAAGGTCCCATAGCTGCGGTAGCCATACCGCCGGTATCCATTGTGAAACCAAAGGGATTAGTCTGTTCAATGTCATCAAAGCTATCAGGACCCCTAACGGCGCCATAGTCTTTTGGTATAAGGTCTATTGTAATAAAAAAGTTATACATAGGTGAGGAGACGGTGCCTTCCGACGACCCAACCAGAGCCCGTAGGCCACCGATAATCTCGCCGTCACTTCCCGTAATTTCATCGCCGGTCCCGACAAGACCGACATACGGAGCTGTCTCGGTCAACGCTGAACCGCCACCTGCGCCTAATACAGCATTGTCTTCAGATACGGGCTCTTCGCTTCTAAACTGTTTAAAGTCAGCCTCGGGATCTACTAGCACACAAAATACTCTTTCAAACATAGAAGGTGTCATTATCATGTCTCTATAGTTTTCTGGGCTCAAAATAACTGTGTTTAAACCTTCTAGGCCTATTTTTTGGAGAGATTTTTCTGTTATCGACGGGTTAGCGCTACCTATTATCTCTAACATTCTATCCTTTACTATCTTCTTAGCCACAGCAACGCGATTTGAATATCTCACCCCTCTGTATTCAACTCTCTGGCCAGGTTTGTCAATTTTTAATATTTCTGAGGGTGAGCTGCCGCCATATTCGGCGCCCGCGGCAGCGAGATATGCTGAAGTGTAAGGTTTGTCCGTCGCTGTGCTAAGGGTTGCAACTCTGGGCATCCAGCAACTAAATGTACCCGGCCTGGGATCCATTCCTGGCAATAATCTTAGATAAAGTACCAGGAGATCGCTTATTACGTGGTTGGAGGCACAAAGACTCCCCAAAGTGTGCGCGATATCACCATCTGAATCGCCACCGAGGACGCCGATGTCCTTTTTAATGCCGAACGAGGCCGTTTCGACTCCGGTCTCTGAGGCGGTTAAGCTTCGACCATGTGATTCGCCGTACATGGTACTGTGAACTGACTGCTGGTATGTCGTGAGGAATCTGCCTAGCGAAGTGGCGTCATCATAAGGGTAAAAAGTGAATATTTGTTTTCCACTTGTGGCATCTGGGTGTGCGAGGTCCATTTTAAAAAGCGTGCCTCGCCTGTTAGAAGAATCATCAGAAGCTCCAATAAGGTCACCAATTGTATAGTGATCTGCTGCGTAAGAGTCGATTGTGACATCGTCACTGAATCCCTCGAGGTGATCAATATCTTGTGATCTTTGAACCTTGAGTTTGAGTCCGACCTTTTCCTGTAACTCACTTTTAGCGTAAGTTCCGTCAATATATTCACCATCTGCAGGATTTCCTACCAGAGCAGGAATGGCTAGGGAAGACTCGCTTATAATTGTAGATGCAGAAGAGTCTTCCGTAGTGCTGATTTCCTCAAATGTTAAATCTGGCACGTAGAATGCTGATGTATCAAAGACAAAGTTAAGTGGCTCATAAATTAGATAAGGATCTAGAAGATCTTTCTTATGAAGTGTGATCTTAATAAGATTTGAAGTTAAAAATCTCTCTGCTAAGTCTGTTGCGTTTACCCTATATTCGTTGAGTGAGCTGTCACTACCTTCTGAAACTCCAACAGTGGTATCGAAGTCTGCGTTTTCAATTGTTGTTAGCGCTTCTGTAACCGCTCTATTTCTTAGCTCTGTCATAAACCCAGTAGGTAGTCCAAAAGTAAATATCTTTTTCTTCTGGAGCTCTATTTCATCACCAGGTCTGAAGGGATCTGGCGACCTGCCGGAAAGACCAGTGAACGCAGGTGTTGAAAGCATTTTTATTAAGCTTTGAATTGCAGTGGTAGTTAGTGAGGAATGTACAGGCGCTAGAAGGGGAGAAGTTTGTTCTGCACGCTCACCATTTGGTGGATCGAACGGATCTGGAAGACCTCGCGACGCTGTATTAAATGAGTTTGAGAGCAGTCTTACACATCGACTAGCAACGTATTTCGAAAAAACTGCTTCAGGAGATGAAAAGCTCCTAAGGAAGAAATTAACTTTTTCTCTAATTTGGTCTTCCTGGGCTACGTCTGATGCGTCTAGGATATCCCACCTAGGCTTAGGGAGAAGTCGAGAAGATTCATCAGTGGACTCAACACCCAGTACTACTTGAACCATGTACTCTAGTAATGCACCAGCATTTGTGCTAAGTAACTCAGGAGGCGTGGAAAAAGAATCAGTCCTGTAGTGTGTGTAAATTTCTAAGCTAAACTCTTGTACTAGAGTTCTAACATAATCAAAAAGCACCTCTATGGATGTTAGTAGGACCGTATCCTCTCTAATGAGGGCATCTCTAACGTCATTGTACATCTGGAGTGTTTTTCTAGGACCTTCTGCGGAGCTGTCATAGAAATTACCTACTCTGCTCATGTGGATGTCACTGAGACCGTAATTAAGCTCTCCAAGGTTTGCATAAGCCCAATCGCCGTCATCATCGTAGGTTTCTTTCCAAGTATTAATAGCCTTAACATATCTTTGCATAAGTCGCCAACCGCCGCCGCCAACTTTATTTGGCGGTATCGCAGTTCCTGCTGAAGAAGCGCCGGGGTCATGGGATCCTTCGCCTATGCAATCAAAATTTGACGGCATGTGAAGATCACTTCGGTTCGTCCAGTGAAGTTGATGATTTTGATTAGTGATAAGAGATGCAGCATTTGCAATGTATAGTTCACCTGGCTCCTTAGCGTCGTATGTGACTATAACTCCAAACTCTGCTGCCTTGATGCCGTAACCCCAACCGTCGGAACCTTCGTCGCCGTACATTGCATCAAGACCAGCACTAATATCTGCTGAGGTGTATCCGAAAACATTTGGTCCATGTGTTGTTCTTATATTAAACGATGATAGATATCCAAATTGATTTACTATCATGTACATAAGTGCTTGTCTATATGACCTAGGCTTTGCATTTCGGTAGAAGCTTCTCATATTAGGTAGTGGCACTTCGCTTATGGCACCCATGCCGGTATTGATTCCAGCAGAGACATTCTTATATGCACCCGGAGAAGGAGCATACATGGGACTTCCGGAATCAAGGACCTTTAGTGACGGACCGTCAACGTATCCGCTATATACGTTTAAATACTCTTCAAACGCATAGGTCAAGACATCAAAAGGCATTGTGTGAGACCACCTTTCTCCAACTGGAAGAGTAAGAAATGTTTCTCCAAGCCAGCCTATCCAGGGGTCAACTTCTGATATTATTCCTCTTGCTGTCGTCTCAGAAATGAGAGGTGTTGAATCAGTATATACGTAAGGATTGGCGACATCAGTAAATTCTCCTAAGTAGCCACTTTTAATCATTCGAAACTGTTCAATCCGGCCGTAAATGTCTCGTGGAACGCCCACCTCAGCAGCTATGCCAGCGACCTCACCCAGGTATTCTCGCTGAGAAAATGGCGTTACCCACCAGGGAGTCTTCCCAACAGCTGTATAGCCCGTGGGTCCAAATGTTCGAAGAAATTTATCTGCTAGGGCTGTAGCTGCCCTATATAGAGTTGCAAATGATTCTTTAAACGCCTTATATTTACCATAAGCGACGTCATAATCCTCAAGTGTGCCTTGTCTAGTGATAGCAATTGCTGAATTGTAACTGGAATCAAGGGCTGCCCTCAGGGCACCACTGTTGCCACCGCTGCCTGTGCCTGTAGTGAATCTACGTTCATCGTAATTTCTCTCAAGGCCTAGCTCGAGCTCGGAAACTTCACCAGTAGTTGATCCATACTCTGTCGGGTTGAGGACAAAATTAGCTGCCTCTCTTCTCGCTGTGAGAAAGTTATCCATCAGGGATAACCATTTTGCTTTTTCGTTCGTGTCTTCCTCTCTGGCAATGTGCTGTAGTATGCCAAGCTGAATTGCAGCAGGAGTATTCTTAGCCTGAAATACTTTAAAGAAGTTACCGTCGTCTGTTTTCTCCGTGAGAGCTAACGGTGTGAATCTACCGGGTGTAGTAGCAGTGTCAAGCACACCGTCGTCGATACCGGTCATGTATCCAGAGCTGGATGTGCCGGGCAAGACTACCGGATCATCATTTCCCGCTGCTCCGAACGCAATTGCCATGGCTGTAGATTTACAAACTGAATGGAACATCAAACCTGCAGAAGAATATATGGCCCATTGTGGGCTAGACTCTCTAGCATGAGGTCCTGTCGAAGCGCCCATTGTGAGTCCATCATTAGCTGACCCTGACAAGATAGCTAGCATTTCTGAGATATACGCATATAGATTTCTTATTTTCATGTCAAGGACAATGAGGTGTCTGAGAAGCCTGTCTAAAGGTCCAGGAGTAGCGTCAGATGTGCTAGTTCTTATTGTTGAGCCCCAGGATAATGCTGTAGAGGCATCAATTTCCCCTCCCATCGAAGAAGCCACAGTGGTTATATTTGAGCCAAGCGCTCTCAGATAGATATCGAGGCCGGGTATGAATTCTCCGCCATACCCTGTTTCTAGCTTTGCTATCTCACACAGTAAGATTCTTTGTTCTGCACCATCTCGAATGGAGTAACCGTGTCCAGACTCGTAGTCGGTGGCGACCACAGGGTCACCTTCTACGCCTATTTTGGAACCGTGCATAAACGGGTCAGTGTGTGTGTTAAACATATAAGATATCGAATCCCTGTCGGGTTCGTTTAGTGTAATGTCACCGCTGTTTTCACCTATTATCTTGTTAATAATGGTCGGAACAGATACCCCAGTCACACCGAGTTCGTTAGTATATGATGCTGCGTCAGTAAAGACGCCACTAATATCAACGTCAGAACCTGCTCCTCCCATGCCGCCGCCCATTGCATCTCTTTCAAATTTAAAGCCGCCGCCGTCAATCAGATCAATTTGCTGAAAAAAAGCTCTAAGGAAGGGGCCAAGTGTATTTCTTCCTGTATCGACCTGTGTCCTATTTGATATTATAAAATCTCTATTTAAAATAAACGATAGCGCCTTGGCATGCTCAAGTCCGGTTCGAAGCCGACCATAACCACCCACACTTGGAGAGTAGGCGTCAATGTATTCAAGGTCCTGCAATCCGTAAATCCAGTCTGTGTATCTGGAAAATGATTCTACAAGGTCCGCCTCATCGTCGCTGCCGAACCCGGTATCGTCAAGTGTTTCGTATGTTTTTTCCCAATGTGAGATAGCTGCTAAGCCAGCTGTGTATATACATCCTTTGCCTCCCCTATAGTCACGCACTCTCCTGTAGGCGGCTCTTGTTGATGGCCCTAGGGCACCATAAGCTCCTTGAAGCTGACCATAAGTTGTAGCTCCGTGCTCACCTATAAGTCGAAAGTCAGTCCAGACTCTATACGGGCTTAGCTCATCTGTGTCCGAAGCTGTTGCTGACGTCCCGCCAGGTGTTCCTGTGGAGTATCTTCTCGCAAGCTCCGTAAAATATGAAGTCTCACCTTCATCAAAGAGAGAAGGGTTTATGTGATTTACTCTAGCTGAGCAATAACTTCCTGCCGCTGAACCTAGTAGGATACACCTTCTAACCTCTTCCAGTAGTTGAATCGCACTTGTTGTCGGGGTGGCTGGGCAGCCTGCTATACCAAGAAGAGAAGCGAGTTCATTATAATTTGTAGGTATTAGCCTAGAATACACCTCAGCAAGTCTGTCTGTGTGCGTCTCAGTTCCTTCTTCTAGTTTTTCAAAATCATCTACATAATCATAATCATAGTAGTGATCATCCAAGAAGAAATACCACCACTCATCATCTCTATCTGATCCTGTGTCTGTTGTAAGATACCAGCCCTTTCCATTTAGGGTCATTTTTTCAGGTGATGCTGTATCAGGTGGTACGAAATTACCTCCGATCAAACTTCTAGACTGATGGCCTTTAAATGTCAAGTTTGGTAGTATGGTTCTATCATTTACCAAAGTTGAAAAATTTAAAATACGAGCTAAATGCTGAACTGTCCATGTTAGTCCAGTATGTCCCTTGATAAGTTTTTCAGTTTCAATCTGAACATTAATCGCATTACACAGCAACCTGCGCCAGTTAAGAAAAACATAACTATCTGTTCCCATATCAGTAGACATCATTTTTGTGTCACTGCGTAGCATTGCCATAAGAGAGCTTACTCCTGACTGAGTGTAAATCTTAGACAATATTTGAATGAGCATAAATTTATAGCCCGGAGTCCTGAGACCTGCATCTACATCATCTGACTCTGAGCTCATTGATTTTGTCAAAAATACAGGTTCAAGCTCTGTAGAAGAAATAATTACAGGCTGAGAAACAGCCATACCTCTTCTTGTATATGGATCGGAGGAGTAGAAAGAAGCCCTGGGTGTTGAAATATTGTAGTTTGGCCCGGACCCGATTGTGGTGCTCGGGTCAGGACTCCCTCCTTCAGAGTCTTCTCCAGGTGGTTTGTCAACCGTAGGAAAATCTGGAGGTGGTACGTATTCGTTATCATCAGGCGGATCAGTGACCGGCGGCGTGGTTTCTGGTTTCCCTTCCATCATGGACATGTTGTGAGATAGAAAGTTATTACTGATGTAAGAGTGTGAGCTATCGACTTCAAAGTTATACACTGCGACTGTCTCTTCTATTTTAATAATCTCTACTATCACATCCTTGGAAAGCTCTCCCTGGTGTAATGAAATTATTTCACTATTTTTTTCTAAATTGCCTGCTTTTTCACACTTTCCTGTATTAATATCAACAAAGATCGGATGAGACTCAGAGCATCTTATCCCGTAGCCATTTTTAGTGAATATTTGATACGTTACATCTACCGGGTTGGGATCTTTTATCCACATTACCTCAAAATAGTCTAGACCTAAAGTTTCAAAATTGCACGTCCAAACATAATCTCCCGTAACTATCTCCTCTACGGGTACATCGCCTCTTTTAGTTTTTATTATTGTCCCAGCAACGACACAAACCGGGGCTGGCTCACCGATTACCTTGTTATGAACAAGGACACCATCAGCAAAGTAGTTTGAATTAGTGTCGACGTGTATATTATATGTTGTAACTGGCTCGGATTCAACTACCTTGATATCTACTAACCTAGAATGCTCTCCGTTGCTTAGTAAGACCTGGTCCCCTATTTCCATACTCTTTGTATCAAGAAGGTCTCTAGCATTGTGAGAGTATCGAAGAACTGTTAGTTCCGGTGAATAAGAGGCCCACCCTTTATCAATAACATAGTATGGGTGATCGTATGTGTGTTTTGTACTGGTTCCGTTGTCAAATATAAACTCAACAATATCACTATGCAACGGTGACATCGTTGCTATGACACGCGAAGGTTCAAAAGCATTTCGGGCTAAATTGTAAGATAGAACTACATCACCTTCAACTATTTCTTCTATATTTTTTTCTAAATGTCCTAATTCAGATACAATCGTAACCTTTGTCCCAGCAACAAAACAATCGTTGTTATTATTGGCCGGCGGAAGGTTAACGCCACTGCCTTCGGGGTCGATGTCAAAGGTCCACTGGCCGTGATCGTCTCCGGTCCACTCAAGTGAGCCGACGACAACAGTGCCAGAGGTGCCGTCGCCGGTGTTGTTGTTGCCGTTCCCGTCAGGAGGTGGAATAGCAAAGACCGCGGTACCACCGTCTCCGCCGAGACCCGTGCCGACAACAGTGAGCTGACCTTCAACAGAAAGTTGATCAAAGTTAAGCGTTTGAGCAAGTTGAGCATTTTGAACTGCTGCTAAGGCTACAGCCCCTACCGCTTTTTTACCTAGCGTATTTGCCTGCTCGAGTATCTTTAACTGATCTTCTGTTAGCTGTTTGGATTGTGTATGGACTGTTCCAAGGTTATCTGATGTATATCCCATTTAATATCCCTATTTTATTAATACATTGCCAGCTTGTACGCTACGACCGGTAGTGTAGCTAGTATACACAGGTGTAACTGAGTATGAAACTACCCCAGGTATAGTTTGTGTTGTATCAATAAACTTGTATGTTGTTCCTGCAGTTGAAATATGGTGTGCTGATCCGCAGGGATGAGAGTATCCTGACTGTGTACATCTTATTACAAAGTGATCAATAGTTTGGGCTGAACCCTTTATACTCCATGATATTATAGGATATCCTCCAACAACATCAACGCTAGCATTGAAAATTGAAGACACTGGCAAGTCAGATGTAATAGTTACTATTTTCTGAATTCCTGAGGGTACTCCGTCAATAGAGCTGCCAGGTGAATAATTTAACAGCGAAGCTCCATACGCAATTACTCCTTGCGATAGTGCAGTAGGTGATAAGTGCTTTGACTGAGTTGATATTTCTTTAGTATCTTCAGATCTTTTTGCTTCTGGTATGGGGGATTCTCCGCCCTTTCTCTTTGCTTGCTCAGACGCAAGGTTTTTTGTCTCTTCTATCATTTGCTCGATGTCTCTCAGAACCATCTCAACGACATAATAATATTTGACACCGGCCACTGGAGGTTTTATCCCAAGTCTTCGATTACCTTGATCCAAAAACGTGCCAGGTGGGTATACACCTAAATCTTCAACATTTCCGCTTGCTGTGTTTATTCTTTTACATGTAAAAGCAACAAAATAGTTTAGAAAATTTTTCATATCACTAAAATTAGAGGAATAGAGAC
>CETC01158500.1_pt1 | contig 39484 bp, 28 predicted proteins | sample 326911 | NCBI WGS metagenome assembly CETC01 (sample SAMEA2622694, study PRJEB7988) | marine metagenome | isolation source: saline water (ENVO:00002010), including | reverse complement strand
GGGTGAGGAGTCTAGGATAAATAAAGTGCCTCCAACCTCGTGTGTAGCTGTTAGTGACGAAGCACGAAAATTAACACTAACTAAGCTTGTAGTATATCTGAGCAGATGGTTTTAAAGACAGGGGTTCGACTCCCCTCGCCTCCACCATTTTATGCAATTAAATAATGTAACCCTTGTTTGTATAGATGATATTTATACGTATGAAGCCTCATTACTCCTAAAACATCTAAACTCTCAAATAAAATTCGCAGACGTTAAGCTTTTTCATTCTAAAGAAAAAAAATATACGTATTCCGTAAACACCAAACCCATAAACACAATACAAAAATACAACTCTCTTTTACTACACGATATAGATCGCCACATAAACACAAGCCATATGATGGTAGTTCAATTGGACGGTTTCTTTTTTGAAGCTAAAAACTGGGATAAGGAATTTTTAGAATACGACTACATAGGGGCTCCACTTCGGCACGGAAACTCTATAGTAGTCGGCAACGGAGGGTTTTCGATAAGAAGCAAGGAACTTGTCATGAAAACAAAAGAAGTTATAAAAGAAAAAGGTATAAATTACAAAAACATAAAGCTCGAAGACTGGTTTGTTAGTATTGAAATACGCCAAGAGCTGTTAAATAAAGGTATAAAATTCGCTCCTAAAGAAATAGCTTTTAAATTTTCTACCCACGGCATGATGCCCCTAAGAGATGACTCTTTTGGTTTTCATGGTAAAGAGACTTTCACCTTTAACAATGAAGTGAGTAGCCCTGCTGTAAAAAAAATTAAACTTTTTCATCCTCGCATGACTTCTAAAAAGTTAGGTTTAATCAGCTAGCCCCAAAATTTCATCTTCACGAACGACACCAAACCAAGTCGCCTCCCTGTTATCACCAATACACCAATACTCCCCTTCTTTCAACGTATTCTTACTTGTATAAACAAAAACGTCGGATATCGCCCTACCAACAATCAAATGACTAAATTCATCAATTAACGGCATATCGTTTATAAAAATAACGCCAGCTATTACCTCTACAGTATCATAAGGCATACCTATTACCCTTTTTACTAAAAAAGAATCTTCTTCCCAATCATAAAAAACCACCACATCCCCCCTTTCTGGAGGGTTAAATTTAAAAGCTACTTTATTTACTAAAAATTTATCCCCATCAGTATACGTTTCAGCCATACTGTCACCGTCAATCCGAATCGGTCTATACCCATAATTTAAGACTACGGCCATTAAAATAATTAAAAATAATAACCTTATGTCTTTAAGCTTTATGGAAAAAAAACTTTTCACACTAATAGATACACTTTATAATTCTAGATTAAATCTTTCATGTGTATATATAGACGTAATGGATAATCAAGTTCTATTAAATGTTGCTTTCTCTATTATTGGAGTCGTTGTCGGCTGGCTTTTTAAGGTAGTTTTTGGTTATGTTAACAAGATACAGCAAGACTGTAGTCTCAACAGCGAAAAACAGGCCGATGACTACAGAAAACTCAATGAAAAAATTACCGCCCTCGCCTTAACAATCCCCGAAAAATACGTAAGCAAAGATGATTTTAATCAATTAGTAAAAACCGTTCACCATAGGTTTGATAGGCTAGAAGAAAAAATTGACGAGCTTAAAAAATAGAGCTATCAATTTATCTAGAATGGGCAAGAAAATTTTAGTAACGGGAGTTACTGGTCAAGATGGCGCAAATATGTGCGAATACTTGTTAAGAATAAACGCAGGTATAGGTTTTCATGACCAAGCTCCAGAAGAACCTTACTCTGTCTACGGGATGATAAGGAGGACAGCAAACCCTAACTTTGCTAACTGCGAGCTATTTAAAAATAACCCCAATTTCGAATTCATTGAAGGTGACTTAACTGATTCAGCTAGCGTAAGCGGAGTGGTTAAAAAAATCAAACCAGACTATTTTATTAACTTCGCAGCAAACTCATTTGTTGGCGTAAGCTGGAACATGCCAGAGCACGTTTTTGATACAAACGCGCAAGGGGTCTTAAGATGTCTAGAAGCGGTCAAAGAACATGCTCCAGACTGCAAGTTCTATAGCGCTGGAAGCAGCGAAGAATTTGGAGATGTAGATTATGTACCCCAAGACTTTAAGCATCCAATAAAACCGAGAAGCCCATACGGAGCCTCTAAGGCTGCTGCTAGACACTTAGTTAAGGTATACAGAGAATCTTACAGTTTATTTGCAGTTCATGGAATACTTTTCAATCACGAGGGTACTAAAAGAGGTGAAGAATTTGTTACAAGAAAAATAACGAAAGGAGTATCTAGGATTTACCACGCAATCAAAAACGGTGAAGATTTTGCACCCATAGAACTAGGAAACTTAAGCGCGATGAGAGATTGGAGCGATAGCGAAGATTTTGTACATGGAGTTTGGTTGATGCTTAATCAAAAAAAGCCCAAAGACTATATTTTATCTAGCGGAGAGACACATTCCATATCTGAATTTGTAGAGAAGGCATTTACCGCAGCGGGTTTAAAAGGGGAATGGAGCTTTGTTGAAAAACAAATTGACGGCCAGTACATTAAAGTTCCGCAGCTAACGAAATTTGTTGATTCAGAAACAAAAAAACCGTATGTTATAGTGAACGAAAAATTCTACAGACCAGCAGAAGTTAACTTGCTGATGGGAGACTCCACCCCTGCTAGAAAAGAATTAGGATGGAAGCCTAAGTTTTCTTTTACTGATCTTGTAACTAGAATGGTTAAGAACGACATCGAAGAAAATGAAATTATCCCCCGCATTAAAGGCTAGATACCCAAACCTAAAAACCCCAAAAACCAAACCTCAGTTCCTAGTCTGGCTTCTTCACGAAAATCCATACGAACTTTTAAAATCAGGCGACTTCGGTACAGAATGCATAATAGCCAGTAAATTGCTCAAGAAATTTCCAAACTGGGATTTCTGGCAGAACTTAAACCCAGTATTAAAACTAAAACCAAAACACACCTTTGCCTCTCTCAAGATACCATTGAAAAAGAATTCTTTTTATTACAATATAATAAGCGAGGAATACGAGACATACGCTTCGAGTAACAGTCAAAAGTATATTGATTTTATTGAAAAAAAAGCTAAAGTTAATGATCAAGAAAACAAAAATACTCCCGAAACAGGAGACCCAATTAAGATAAAAAAGAAATTTGATTTTTTAGAATGACTACAATAACAAGGATGCCGAAGAAAAAAACAACTCAAACCACTACAGAAGACCAGATACAATCTTATTTAGAAAAACATAAAGAAGACCACTTTAATTTTGAAGAAACTGTAGACTACAAAGTATCAAGCGGAAGCTTGCTCTTAGATATAGAAATGAACGGAGGGGCCAGACCTGGCATTATTAGAATGTCAGGAGCTTCAGGAGCAGGAAAAACCTCATGCGTTTTATCATTTGCTAAAAATTTCCAAGACAGTGTAGAAAACAGCAAAGTGGTCTACATAAAGTCCGAAGGTAGATTAGGTCAAGAAATTAAGGATCGCTCGGGTTTAGATTTTTCTGACGAAAAATGGTTCGAGTATAAATGTAATGTCTATGAATCCGTAATAGGTTTAATAAGAGAGCTTGTTATGAATAATGATAAAAGCAAAAAGTATTTTTTTATTATTGACTCTATGGACGCGCTAATACCTAGGAACGATGTAGAGAAACCTTTCGAAGAAGCAAACAAAGTAGCTGGAGCAGCTCTGCTTACATCTACATTTCTTAAAAGAATGGCTCTAGCCTTTTCTTCAAAAGGTCATATCTGCGCTTTAATTAGCCAAGTTAGAAGTACCGTCAGTATTAACCCATACCAAAAATCAGACCCAAAGCTAACCAACGCTTCTGGAGGTAATGCAGCACTACACTATTCAGATTGGATTTTAGAATTTCAAAAACCAAACAAAATGGACCACTTCTTTAAAAAAGAAAAAGGTAAAGATATCACTATAGGACATAGCTGTAAGGTTATATTCAGAAAAACTCCTAACGAAAAAACAAACACAGAAGTAATATATCCCATTAGACACGGTAGGAAAGGCGGAAACAGTGTTTGGGTAGAAAGGGAAGTAAAAGACATGCTTCTAATGTGGGAACTTGCAGCCTCAAAAGGCGCTTGGATAACAATTGACGATGACTTAATCAAGGAGCTTTCCGCTGAAAATCTTGAATTCCAGAAGCAGCATCAAGGCGAAGAAAAATTTTGCAAATACTTAGAAGAAAATCCAGAGATTACGAGATACCTTTTTAATAAGTTTAAAGATGTTCTAAATAAAGAATAATGAGGCTTTATACCCTAAACGGCAAAACTCCAATTTATAAAAATGTAAATAAATATTTAATAGATTGGGATTCAGGGTCTAGATCAAAACTTCAAAAAAAAGTCAAAGATTTCCTTTCTACTATTTGGTTAAATAGTATTGTTTACGAAGAATTTCCTGTTTATGGAACTAGAATGAAAGTAGACTTCTTAAACGCTACCTCTAAACTCGCTATAGAAGTCAACGGAGACCAACATCTAAAATTCAATAAGTTCTTTCACGGCAATTCGAGGACAAAATTTCTAAAATCAATTAAAAGAGACCTAAATAAAGCTAAATGGCTAGAAAAAAACGGATTTAGTTTAATCGAATTATATACCGAAGACGTAAATTTACTTAGCATAGAATATATAGAAAAAAACTTTAATATCAAAATTTAGTGTATATAAATATATGAAAAAGAACCCCGCCTTCAAGTTCCCTAAATCCCTCCTCAACCAAATAGAAGAATGCTCGAACGGAGGCTACACGCTGTTTGTCTTTGACTCAAACGGAACTCCAATTATATACTCAAATGCAGAAACCGTACCCCATGCATATGCAATGCAATATTTTATGGATAATTACGTAAAAGGACTCGAAGCTCAAAATATAGAAATGGCGCTCAACGCTATCCAAGATAACGATGACGACGGTGAAACCCCTTGACTTTTTCTCAAAACTATCGTATGATTGCTAGATGGACGAATCTTCATCACGTGAACTTGAAAAAGATATCGTAGCCTGTCTTATAAAAAACAGCGATCAATTTCCTAGATATTCAGTTCTGGAACCCAAGCACTTTTCTTCTGCATTTGAGAGGGATACCTTTGATTTATATAAGTCAGAAATGTCCAACTTAAACGGCAAAGACTTCTCTATAGCTTCGTTTATTTTAAAAGTTAAAAACTTCAAAGTATCAAACACTTATAACTCTGATCCCGAAACTATACTCAAACACGCTATAGAATTCGCACCGAGTCCAAACGAACTAGGGTCATTAATAAGTCAACTCCTTTTAAACTATAAGAAAACAGAAATTGTCAACGCGCTTGTTGGGGCCGAAAAATGGTACAATAAAACAGACAGCAAGCGGACCCACAAATCGCTAGCTGATATATCTGACAGACTTTCCGCCCATCTAATATCAATCAATAGCCTCGGACAGGACAATGAGATAAAAAATCTTTCTGACGGTCTAGATGCCATAGAAGATAGAATCCTAAACCCCCAACCAATTCCAGGTTTTAAGAGCTCCCTATCTCTTTACCATTCAAGGTTTGGTACTTTTCGGCCAAAAGAATATCACATTTTTCATGCCAGTCAAGGCGTTGGTAAGAGTTCTATATTAATGCAGTTTGCGCTAGAATTCCTAGAGTCACACCCTGAAAACCAATGCCTTTACCTAGATAGAGAGTTAGCTTTTGAGCATCAGGTAATAAGAACAACCATGTCGAACACAGGTATTCATCACGAAGACATAGAGTCAGGCATATATGAAAACGAAGAGCATAAAAAAAGAATTAAAAAATATATAGCTGACATGAGGGAAAGTGGCTCTCTAGCAAGACTCGGTTTTACTGAAGCAAAAGATTTTTCCATAGCAGAGATTATCAACTTGATAAAGTCTTGGAGATTCTCTCAAGATAAAGACCGTCCCGCTATGGTAGTTTATGATTATCTAAATGTCGGCAAAAAAGGCGTTCGAGAAGATTCTACTTGGCTAGACTTATCAGATCAAATTTCGGAACTAAAGGTTGTATGCAAAGAAATGAACATGATTCTACTTACTGCAATGCAAACCAATAAGTCTGGTGACGCAAGAAACGCAAACAATAGTTCTGGTACATCGCAATCTATTGGGATGTCATATAAAGCAGTTGAAGACTCAAACCATTCTATGTTTCTTCAACAAAAAACAGACGAAGAAATAGCTGCTGACGAAAGGATTCGTGTAGATGCTGTAAGAGAAAGGTGGGCCGAACTCATAGAAACAGGAAACCACGAAGTCTTTCTTCACGGGACGCATAAAATTATGGCTCACAAAAACAGATGGCCAGGTAAAAATATGATTAATATGTATTCTGAGCTAATAAAAGAAGACCACGAAGGAAACGCAATTAAAACTCTTTACTATTTAAACGTTTGTCTATGCCGAGGTAAAGTTATAGAAAAGGGAGATGTATTTTCAGTTATCAGACACCAACAAAGAAACCCTATACCAGACGCCTCTTCTTCTAATTCGCCCAACAGGAGCACTAATGATGACGCTCTAGGAAACAACGAACCCAATCAAACTACCCCCGAACAACCAACAGAAGATCAAGAGGAACTATTTTAATGTCTCAGGTATCAGAGATTCTCACCAAATTAGGATATAGCAACTTAAGAAGCTTCTCTGGATACTTTAGGGTAGACCCTTTATACAGGAGCTCAGACAGTAAAGGTGTGCTTAGTATAAATGCCAACGATGGAAGATTTCAAGACTGGGCAAGACAGGGACTGCCAGAGGGTTCTGGAGACCTAATTAAGCTAGTATCTATCCATTTTGGATGCTCGTATAAAGAAGCTCAAAAATGGCTTAAAAAAGAAAATTATGAAATTAAAAGTCAAAACGAAGAATATAACACCAACGAAACTTATGAACAAACAGGGATAGATGTACCCTTTTTTTCTCTGACAAACCTTCAAAAGATTACCCCAAACCATGACTATTGGCTTAAAAGAAATGTCTCTATTAAAATTTTAGAAGAGCTTCATGGAGGATTAGACAACGGAATAGAAAGAGGAAAGATGCAAGGGAGGTACGTATTCCCCATCTTTGATACCACAAAAAAAACAATCCTAGGATTTGCAGGTAGAGATACTACTAACAAATCTAAAATAAAATGGAAATTAATAGGTAAAAAAAGTTCTTGGGCATACCCGTTTTTCTTAAACAAACAGGATATAATAAAAAAGTCACAAGTAATTTTAGTAGAAAGTATAGGAGATATGCTGTCGCTAATGTCCTCAGGAATAAATAACGTATTAGTATGCTTCGGTCTTTCGACAGGACAAGAGATTAACAGCCTATTGATAAACCTCAAGGTTAATACTATAATAGTCTCCTTTAACAATGATTCTCGGAGCAACTCCTCTGGAAATACTGCATCAATCAAAGCTTTTAAAACCATTAAAAAAAATACAAATAAAATATGTAAAATCTGCCTCCCTACAGAAAAAAACGACTTTGGAGAGATGAATCCGAAAGAAATAAAACATTGGGCTAAAAAAAATGAAATATATATATAATCAAGAAGAGGATGTTAATTTTACTATGATGTATTCTGCTGACCCCTTGTTTACTAAGTCTGAATGCGAACGTATTAAAAAGATCGGAGACCTACTACAAATACAACAAGCTAAAACCTTTGGGGGCGACTCTTCTGTAAGAAAAGGTAAGGTAGCATGGCTACCCAAAAGCAAAGACACAAGCTTTATATATGATAAAATTTTCTCACTTTCTAGTAAAGCTAATGATACAAATTGGAAATTTGACCTAATTGGCCTACTTGAAGACTGTCAATATACAACTTATGAATCTAAAGAGGACGAGTCTGGAGATTTTTATGGATGTCACTTAGATATTGATGGCCCCGCAGGAGTAAAAAGAAAAATATCAGCAGTCGTGCAGCTTTCTGATCCCAAAGATTATGAAGGAGGAGAGTTAGAGATATACACATGGGACAAGCCTTTTTACGCCTCTAAACAGCAAGGCTCATGCTTACTGTTCCCTTCTTTTTTATTACACAAAGTAACCCCCGTCACGAAAGGTAAAAGAAACTCGCTTGTTCTTTGGGTTTCGGGCAAGCCATTTAAGTAAATGAAAGAAAAAAATGTCAGACTTTCTGCCTCTAGGATAAAATCTTACAAAGATTGTTCTTGGAAATATTGGTGCAATTATCACCTAGGACTACCTAGGACTGGTAACGATGGAACGTCAAGAGGAACTGCTTGTCATTTAATTCTTGAGGTCCTGCTAAACCCCCGTCATCAAAAATACATATCCGTGATGATGGATAAATCTAACGCTTATACAATAAAATCAATAGAAAAATTGGTAGAAAAATCTCTTAGAAAAGATGGTTTTTATAGCGAAGAAAATATGAAGCTATGCAACATCTGGATTTTAGTAGGCTTATCATGTGATTACCTTGGAGGAAAAGGGGCCAAAATAACAGAGCCCGAAAAAGAATTTTTAATAGAAAGCGAAGAGCCCAACTATACAATTTACGGCCTCATAGACAAACCTATAGAGTACCCAAAAAACAAAACCCTAAAAATAGTTGACTATAAAACCACCAAAAGTAAACCCCCTAAAGCCGAGATTGAATTTAATATCCAAGCGTTGTGTTACTTACTAGCATCAAGAAAGCTTTGGCCGAAACTAAAAAAACGATCAGTAGAATTTCAATATCTAAAATTTCCTGACGATCCTTTCGTAAAAATCGAAGTAACTGATGAAGATTTAGATGGCTTTGAGTATTACCTTGAACATGTAAATGAAATACTTAACGATTTTGATGAAGAATCAGCAGAGTCAAATTTTGCTTCTAAGAAAAAATTTCCCAAAAAAGACGAAGGCTTTACAGGCCCACTTCAATGCGGATTTGCAGAATACCCAGGTGAACTCAAAAAAGACGGAGACCCAAAATGGCATTGTGAATACAAATTTCCTTTTGACTACTATGTGGCAATAAACAAAAAAGGAGAAAAGCTAAAGTCCGCATACAGCAAAGAAGACCTCAAAAAACCCAAAGGTGGAAAAATAGAAAAACGACACTACGAAGGATGTCCAGCTCACTCCCACCTATTGAAAAAGTTACCACAATTCGAATCGCCCGAACCCAAAGCGCAGGAAAAAAGAGACGACTTTGACTTTTAAATATTGACCATATTCCAGAAAGAAAATATTATCGCGATATGAAGGATGTCTTACCTCTATTTAAATCTCACTATAGCTTAGGTAAATCTATCCTTACTCTGGAAAAACCAGAAGATGTCGCCCAAAACGGCCCCGACTCTATAATATCTTTATGTAAAGAAAATAAAATTAAGAAATTTTTCTTAATAGAAGATAACATGTCAAGCTTCCTAGAAGCTTACTCAAATTGTAAAGATAGCGGTATATGTCCTATTTTTGGATTAAGGTTAAATATCTGTCCCGACATAAACGTAAAAGATGAAGAACAACTAAATAAAACTTCAAAAATAATAATTATCTCAAAAAACGAAAAGGGATACCGCTCTTTAATTAAAATATTCACAAAGGCCAGTAGGGAAGGGTTTTACAAAACCGTAATGCGTGGCGATTATGAACCAAGAGTAGATAGTGAGACGATAAAAGAGTTCTATGATAAGAAGAACCTACTCATAGCCTTCCCGTATTATGACTCATATCTACATTTAAATTCAATAGAAAATAAATCATGCATTATTGACCTGTCTTTTTGTGACCCTGTCTACTTTAAAGAAAGAAACGACCTGCCCTTTAATTTCATAATAGATAACGCCATAGACGAAGCTGCCCCTAAAGATAAAATAATAAACGTTAAAAGCATATATTATAATAAGAAAGAAGATTTTAAGTCTTATCTAGCTTTTAGATGTATTACTGGGAGAAGAATAGGTAGATCAAGCGACTTGGATAAACCCAATCTAGACCATATGTCTAGTAATGAATTTTGTATCGAGTCTTGGAAAGAGGACAGCCGATGAACAACAAATTACTCAGATACCAGAATAACAAATCTTTTGTATTCATTGACTTCGAGACCCTTAACCTTTGTCTAAATTTTTGCCATAACCTTCCTTGGCAGGTAGCAATGATAAAAGTTAAAGGCAACAAAATCATTTCCTCAGAAGACCTGTTAATAAAATGGGATTCTAATTTAAAAATCAGCGAAGACGCTGCTAGAATAACGAGATATTCTCAAGAAGCTGTAGATAAAAAAGGAAGACCCCCACAAGAAGTATTTGAAACAATAAAAGTCTGGCTAGATTCCGCAGACTACATTGTTGGTCATAATATTTTAGGGTTTGATTTGTATTTAATTAAAGAGTACTACAAACAATATGGGTTGTGCTACAAACACTTGATTAACAAAATTATAGACACAAACGCTATAGCAAGGGGAGTCAAGCTAAATGAAAAATACAATCCTGACACAAGCTTTTTAGAATATCAATTCAGACTAAACAACAAAAGGGTCAAAGGGGTTAAAACCAATTTAATGGCCTTGGGAAAAGAATTTAGAATTGACCATGACTATGAAAACCTACATAATGCTCTAGTAGACCTAGAGCTTAACATTAAGGTCTGGAACGAATTAAAAGTTATAGCAGATATATGAGAGATTTCTTATCACAATTTTCTGAAGTAGACTTAAAACTGCACGGAGTAAGGCTTCCTGAATTTGAAGTCCCAAAAGAGTTCAGGAAACAGTTCAAGATATCAGAAGACGCTAGTAACTATGACTTTCTAAGAATGTTATGTAACCGTTCCTTTAAGGATGTAAAAGTAGAAAAAGACTCTAAAGAATATAAAAAATACATAGATAGAATAAAATACGAATTACAAATCTTAAAAGAATTAGGCTTTGTTGACTATGTGTTATTGGTGTGGAAGGTCGTAAACTTTTGTAACAAAGAAGATATACCCGTGGGCCTTGGCAGAGGTAGTGCTGCGGGGAGTATGGTATTGTACCTGCTAGGAGTTACCCAAATCGACCCAGTAAAGCATGATTTATATTTTGAAAGGTTTGTTTCAAAAATTAGAGCCAAGAAAAAGGTTGTAGGCGGGATTACTTATCTAGACGGAAGTTTAATGTGCGACGTTGATTTAGATATATGTTTTTACAACAGACAAAAAGTACTCCAATATTTAGAAGATAATTTCAGCGGAAGAACAAGCAAAATACTTACTCTCAATAAACTCACAGGGAAGTTGTGTATAAAAGAATGCGGTAAGATAGTAGGTAGCAAATCAGAAGAAGAGATGAATATGGTGTCAAATATGATACCTAAAGTTTTTGGACAAGTTAAAGACTTAGAAGAAGCTTATGAAGAGGTGGAAGAATTTAAAGAGTGGTGTGATGACAATCAAGAATCTTACCAAATCGCACTAAAACTAAGAGACTTAATAAAAAACAAAGGAGTCCATCCATCAGCAATATCAATCTCATACGGCAGAATGGATGAGTCTTGCCCAACAGAGCTAACCAAAGACAGGGACAGCCACGTTTCTTCATACGACATGGATTGGGTGTCTATGTTTAATGTTAAATTAGACATCTTGGGCCTGAGGGCCGTTTCTGTGGTTGACGACGTGTGCAAACAAATAGGAATTCGACCAAATGAAATTGATTATAACGACCCCCTTATTTACCAAAACCTACAAGACTTAAGAGCTCCACACGGGCTTTTTCAAATTGAAGCTGAGACAAACTTCAGAGTATGTCAAAAAGTACGGCCAAAAAACCTAGAAGAATTAAGCGCTGTACTTGCCTTGGCACGACCAGGTGCTTTGGCTTTTGTGGATCAGTATTCTAACTTCACTAACAACGATGTATACGAGCCTATACATCCATTTTTTGATGAAATTTTATCTACTACTGGTGGGGTTGCGTTATATCAAGAGCAGTTGATGAAAATGGCCCACAAGATAGGGTTCACGCTTGATGAAGCTGAAATACTTCGCAGAATCGTAGGTAAGAAAAAGGTTTCTGAAGTAAAAAAATGGAAGAAAAAAATCAAAGATAAAATTAAAGAACAAAAACTAGACTCTGAAATAGCTAATATTCTTTGGAAAATCCTTGAAGATAGCGCATCCTACTCTTTCAACAAAAGCCACTCTTGCTGCTATGCTGCACTAGCTGCCTGTACTGTATATTTAAAATTTAAACACCCAAAGGAGTTCTATTTGTCCCTACTCAAAATGACAAATAACGAACCCAACCCAATCAAAGAAATATCCAAAATTCACAAAGAAATGGATTTATTCGACATAAAGCTACTGCCTCCACATTTAATTAAATCAAAAGACGACTTCAGCATTGAGGGCAACGACATCCGCTTCGGATTACTTTCCATAAAAGGCATATCTGACAAATCGGTAGATAAGCTAATAGGTTTTAGAGGGGAGTATTCTAACAAATTTAAAGTCTTTGAATCTGCAAATAAATGCGGGTTAAACGTGGGTACTTTATGCGCCTTAATACAAGCTGGAACCTTGGAAAGTGATATAAAACAAAGCCGTACCAAAGTTGCCTACGAAGCTCAGGTATGGAACATACTCACTGAGCGTGAAAAACTGCTAGCTATAGAGCACGGAGAAAAACTCAATTACGATTTAGTTAAAATAATCACTTTCCTAACTGAAACTATAGACCCTAAAACTATTAGCCCTAAAAAGAAAGAGTCTCCCTATATAAAAGAATCTAGATTTGGCACAATCAAAAAGAAGGCAGATAAATATAAAGAAATTTATAACCAAAATAAAAAATCGGAAGTCTTTGCGAATTGGTTTTATGAAAAAAATCTATTAGGATACACATACGACAAAACATTAAGAGAATGCTTTTCTGACACAGTACGTGGACTACAAAGAGTAAGGGATGTAGAAAATAGGCCAATAGATAGCAGAGTAAATTTTATTGGCTATATAAATGACAAAGTCAGACAAGGAACAAGCAGGAATGGCAATAGATACATAAACGCCATAATCGCAGACGAATCAGGATCAATGAAAGTTCTTATCTTTACAGACAGAATGGACAAGTCTCGGGAACTAAATGGCCGTCACCCAAAAGAAGACGACATAGTCGTTGTCAAAGGAACGAAAAAGGACGAAGTTGTTTTCGCTGACGTTATAGCTATCCAAAATACAAAAATCTACACCAAGCATTCCGATATAATAAAAAATAAAAAATGAAAAAAGTACTAGTTACTGGTGGCGCTGGTTTTATAGGTAGTAATCTAGTAGACAGCTTAAAGGACGACTATAATTATGAGGTTTGTGTCGTTGACGATCTATCCGCCGAAAGCAATGAACAGTTTCACATAAGAGAAGATGTATCTAACCACCAAACAAGTATTACAAACTACGAAGACTTTCTAAAAATTTGTGAAAAAGAAACTCCTGAATGTATATTCCATTTAGCAGCAGAGGCCAGAATTCAACCTTCTATACACGATCCCAGAAAAACCTGCGAAACAAATTTCCTTGGAACCTGTAATGTGCTACAAGCTGCGAAAGAAACGGGAGTAAAACGAGTAATTTATTCTTCCACTTCTTCTGCTTACGGATCGAGCAATACGGCCCCATACAAAGAGACAGACCCTAAAGACTGCTTAAACCCATATGCTGTTTCCAAGACAGGGGGAGAAGAGCTCTGTAAGGCTTATTTTGACCTGTATGGGCTTGAAACTATAACCTTTAGGTACTTTAACGTATACGGTCCTAGACAGCCTTTAAAAGGCGAATATGCGCCAGTAATAGGGCTTTTCTTGCGCCAAAAGAAGGCTGGAGAACCACTAACAATCATAGGAGATGGGACCCAATCGAGGGACTTTACTCATGTTAATGACGTAGTAAAAGCTAATTTTTTAGCCAGCTTAACTGACAACCATTGGGCTTTTGGAGAAATCTTTAACATAGGCACAGGAAAAAATTATTCTATATTAGAATTAGCAAAAATGGTAGGCGGGGAAACTATTAATTTACCAGAAAGACTCGGAGAATCTAAAATAAGTATCGCTGATATATCTAAAGCAAGAAAACTGTTAAACTGGGAACCTATCGAATCGCTTGAAGAATATATATCAAATATTGACTTTTAACCTTAAAAACGATAAAATTACCCATGAATCAATTGCAATTCTATAAACCCAACGCAAAGTCAACTGGCAGTGCTTGTTCTTTTTGGAGAAACGAAGAAGATAATACTTTTTGGTGCAGTTTAATAAAACAGTACTCATGGAATAGCAACACGAGAACAGGTTCTTTTTCCGAAAACAAAGATAATCCAGAAAAAAGAGTTATTGTAAAATTTAGCGCTACAGAGATTTGCGGACTTGTAGACGCAATGGAAAGAAACGTTCTTTATGAAGGTTATCACGGAAGTAATCAAGTTGTAAGATTTTATTTTCAACCTTATTTTCCCAAGAAAAAGCAGGGGAATGAATGGGTAACTTCAAAAGAACAGGGTGGATTTTCCTTTTCTGTACAAAAAGAAGATAAAGAGGACTCCACAAACAAACAGAGTTACATAATCGGCATTACTTGGGCCGAATCAAAACAACTCTGCTACTACCTAGAGACAATGGTTAAACAAAGTTTTCTTTCTAAAGGAAAAGACAAACCTAAGGAATAGACTTGAAGCGAAAAAAGGTCCTACTTCAAACAGACTTCTCTATAGTCAAAACGGGCTTTGGCAGAAACGCCAAGGCTATTTTGTCTTATCTATACAAAACAGATAAATACGACCTTGTAAATTACTGCTGCGGTATTGGTGAAAATAACCCCCACTTAATAAGAACTCCTTGGAAATCAATAGCAAGCATACCTGCTGATAAAAATAAATTAAAAAAATTAGAAAGCGACGAGAAGTCTAAACAGTTACTACCTTATGGAGCTTTTAATTTAGATAAGGTAATCTCAGAAGAAAAACCAGACGTATACATAGGAGCTCAAGATATTTGGGGGGTAGACTTTGCTATTTCAAAAAAATGGTTTAGCCAAATTAACTCCGCTATATGGACGACATTGGACTCCTTACCAATATTTCCACCTGCAATAGAAGCAGCCAAAAAATGCGAGAACTTTTGGGTTTGGAGTAATTTTGCAGAAAAAGAAATGCACAAGATGGGGCTGAAAAATGTAAAAACAGTGCATGGAGCAGTAGACGAAACCTTTTTCTACAACTTAGGAGAAGATAAAAAAAAGCAAATCAGAGAAGATAACGACATATCTCAAAAAGATTTTATCATAGGGTTCGTATTCAGGAATCAGCTTAGAAAATCCGTACCCAATCTAATAGAAGGATTTAAAAAATTTAACGATGAGTACAAAAACTCTAAACTATTACTACACACTTCTTTTAACGAGGGGTGGGACATACCCAAGTTAATTTCAGAAAATAAAGTTAATCCAAAATCAGTTTTAGTTACTCATGTATGCGAAGAATGTTTAAACTATTCTATAAAGCCCTTCGACGCAAAAAACTCTGATTGCCCAAAGTGTCAGGCAAAAGATAAATGCAAAACTGTAGCTGTAGATAAAGGTGTTTCTGAAAAGAGTTTAAACGAAATATACAACATTATGGATGTGTACTGCCATCCATTTACATCAGGCGGACAAGAAATTCCAATACAAGAAGCTAAGCTTGTAGAATTAATAACTCTTGTAACTAATTATAGTTGTGGAGAAGAAATGTGTGAGCCTGAAGCAGCCTCTCTACCATTAAAGTGGGACGAGTACAGGGAGATAGGAACCCAATTCAAAAAAGCTAATACCAAGCCAGAGTCAATCTATGAACAAATTAAAAAAGTTTATTTAATGGACATAAAAGAAAGGCAAGAATGGGGCAAAAAAGCAAGAGCTTGGACTTTAGAAAATTACTCTGTCGAAAAAATAGGAAAAATTTTAGAAAACTTCATAGATGAATGCGATCCTATTCCAGAAAAAGAATACCCAACGCTAGAAAGAAAAGACCCTGACGCAAAAATAGAATTTAATAAAAACGCATTAATTTGGGTAAAGTCGCTATACTCAAACATTCTTAAAGTAGAAGTAGATGACAAAGATGACGGACTTATGCATTGGTTGCAGCGTTTAAAAAACGGACTAGCCCCTGCTTTAGTAGAACAATATTTTAGAGATGTTGCATTAAAAGAATCTATAGAAGAATCAGGCGTATCATTTTTAATTAAAGAATACGAAGAAGATAAAAAAATCCTTTTTGTTTCACCCGAAACATTGTCTGGATGCTTGCTACTGACTAGCCTTTTTGAAAGCGCGTCTCAAGCATATCCAGAACATAAGATTTTTGTTTCTAGCCCCAAATGTTTCTCAGAAGTATTTACTTCCAATCCATACATTACTAAAGTGCTGCCACAATTATCAAACATTGATGGAATGTTAAAAAACCTTGAAGGAGAGGAGTTTGAATTAGTCTTCAACTTATCTCAATCGGAAGATTTTCACAATAATAAAGACAACATAACATTTGATTTAAATTTAAGTGAAAGGTATTCTTGGTAAGCCATGCATTACGTAGAAAAAATGTCTATGGAGACTGGGCTTCAGATTACACAGCCCTTCTTAAGAGAATCCTTTACGCCTATCGACGCGGATAAATACATAACAATTGATATAGAAAAAGAAAACTCTAACTTATCTTTTTCCTGCTTTCAAGAAGTAGTAAATTTTATACACCCAATTTTGGAGCAAGAAGGTATAGGTATAATTCAAATAGGCGGTTCCAATCAAAGACCACTAAACTTAACCCATAGCATACAAGGGAAAACGAACATATCTCAAACTTCGTACTTAATAAAACATTCCTTGATGCACCTTTCTTCTGATTCTACTTCTAGCATCTTGGCGAATCTACACGGAATACCGTTCTGTTGTTTGATTAAATCTAAAGAGCAAACAGTTCATTACCCTTATTGGGAAAACAAAAAAGGCTCTGGAGTTATTGTCTCCGAGCAAAACGAAATAATTAAACCAGAAAGAATAGCTCGTATTTTACTTAAACTTATTGACCTAAGCCAAAAGTACGACTTCAACCCCCCGTTCGAAACTATATATGTTGGAAATAAGTTTTTGGACGGAGTAGAGTTTCTAGAGACTCTACCGAACCAAAGCGTAGATATTAAACCTATGGGTGCAGAAAACATTATGTTTAGAATGGACCTTCTTCATGATGAAAAAAAATTAATAGAACAACTTACGTTGGGTAAAGTTATAATAATTACTGAGAAGCCTATAAACATAAAAACGATCAAAACTTTTAGGAAAAATATAGAACAAATAGTTTATGTCATAAATGAAGAAGATGATCCCGACTTTGCTGCTCAAGTAAAAAGCTTAGGCATAAATCTATACTTATTCTCAAGACTACCGCAAAAACAACTTAATTCTAAAAAGATCGATTATATTGATATTGATATTATACATGAATCTTCTGATTATTCTAAAGATAGGGAAGAAATCTTATCTCACGGAATAAAAAACCTTTATTTTAAATCAAATAAATACACTTTATCTGACAGCAAAATATATCCAAGCGAAACTTGCTACCAAAAAGACGAACCAATCAACTCTAAGGGGGAAGTCTCACCAATAGAAGACTCTCCTCTTTTTTGGAACAGTTTAGAGAATTTCATTATCTTCAAAAAGCTTGACTAAAAGCAAGAAAGCTCATACCATCGATTTATGGGAAAAAATTTATCTAAAATCACAAGAAACGAAGATACTGGTCTAATTACAAGTCCAAAAATCGACTACGTATTTGACAACAACGGTATGATCGACTGGCGCAAAATGCTAAAGTCGAAACATTTATACCCCAACCCCAGCAAAAACATAACAGAAACAGACGTTACAAAACTTCGAGACGGAGACCTTTGTATTCTCTTGGGAGGAATAAAAGAATTAGCTCAGATTAGAGGGTATACGAATATAGAATATGATATAAATACTCCGTCCTCAGACTATGTAGTAGCTACATGTAAAATCACTTGGATTCCAAATTACGAAACAGAAGGAAAAGAAGTTACTTTTTCTGCGGTAGGAGATGCTTCTTTTGAAAATTCTTCAGAAGTTATGGGGAGTTATTACTTGGGGCCAACAGCGGAAAATAGAGCATTTGTTAGGTGTGTGAGAAGCTTTCTAAAGATAAACCTAGTAGCTAAGGATGAACTTAGCGGAGCAGTTAGCGCCAAAACTAACCACTTTAAAACTCCTCCAGAAAAAACTGGCGACCAGAGTGATCCTCACTTTTTACTTGAAAAAGTAATGAAAGAAAAAGGAGTGTCCTTCGATAGAGTTAAAGAAGTTCTTATTAAAGACGGCTTCGATGGAGCGGAAGATTTACAGGGACTTGCAAATATTCCAAAGCCAAAAGTATTTAATTTAATCTCTCGAATTAAAGCTATTTAACCTTTTTCAGCTCTTTTCTTACTATTTCAACCTTATCTTTGGGGGTAGACTTACTCGGTCTATTGTTTAATAGGTAAGATGGATTATCTGGTTTAAATAAAAATAAATCATTTACGCCTTGGCCTCTTGCAGCATCATTAAATAAAGTCTCAAGCACGTTGTCTGGTACTCTTTTACTAAACTCTTCAACTATACTCCGTATAAAGCTATTATCTTTCGTAATCTGATAAATCTCCACAGCAGCTACAAAATAATTCCTTACTTTATTTTCTACAGTTAAAGGATACGCCACTCCATCAGGTCTCCCAAACCTATGAACCCATCTCAAAAAAGGTAAACAAAGCGTCTTACGCCCATTTAGCCTAAACTTTTCATGGATATATCCTTCTTCGCCACCAAACCCTCTAAACAAAGGATTAAAACCAAGCCAAGCTTTTTTCCTACAACTAAAAACCCCTAAGCCCTGCATAGGAATTTCAAAAGGCTCGTTGTCTGGATTCGCTCCCCTTTTATCAGTGGACCATATACCGTACATCTCTTCTCTCCAAACTGGTTCAAAATGAGTAGAGTAATTATTTAAATCATCATAAACTAATGGTCCCTGTAATAAATTCTCAGTGTCAGGGTTAGACTCATAATAATCGATTAACTTCCTAAGAGAACCTGACTCAAATATAACGTGGCAATCCATAGAAACTACATAAGGAGACTTTGCCTCCATGAAAATAATATTCCTAATTGCTGTACTGGCAAACTGATCAAATGGAATATATCTAGAATTTGGCACATGATCCAAAAATTTCCTAACCTCTTTACCGTGTCCTCCAGACGGATTATTATCCACTACTATAAATTCAATATCATCTAAGACTTCTGGATGAAACATTCTAATTGCTTGAATAGAAAAATAGACGCCATGAAAGTCGTCATAAGTAGCCATACCTATAGTAAGTTTAGTGCTCATATTTACACACAATATAAACTAAAACCTTACCAGTGCAACTTTAATTAAAGATAAGACCACGTCAACAACTAGGGTCCTTCGGTGATGCAATCATCAGCATGGCCTAATTCCCAGTACGATTCCCAACCAGAATCCACACTTGGCTCATATGTACCAGCCACTGTCACATCTTGGATGCATTTGTAGAGTATGTTAGTATGACACACAACCGCGTCTACCGAGTATGTTTCAGAATTTTGCCATTCGTCAACAGAATCACAATCGCCTCCACCGCCAGTATTACATGCCACTGGCGATAAGTCATCGTTGGTAATTGTTACAGTATGCGTAGTTTGCGATCCTAATTCTGCACCCGCGCTAGGACTAGTCAAAGTGACTGTAAATGTTTCATTAGACTCTTCCGTTCCGTCCCCAGTAATAGTTATAGAGATATTCTTTGAGGTTTCACCAGAACCAAAACTTAAAGTTCCACTTGTGCTAGTATAATCTGAACCAGCACTTGCCGTTCCATCGCTCGTAGCATAATTCACAGTCACAGCAGAGGTGGTAATTGTATCTCTAGTGACAGTTACGTTATGCGTTGAAGTGCCAGAATTTCCTTCTGCAACACTTGAAGCTGCTGAAGCAAAGTAAATTTTGGCTTTGGCGCATGGTTCATCTAACCCCGTAATCAATAGCCCGTTCGCAGGTTCGTCCGTTGGCGTTTGCCCCGCTACTTTTCGATAAAAAATTGTGGAGCCCTCTGCTGATCCCACGGGGCAATCGAGCCACATACTGCTTCCGGTCTCGTAAGAGCGCAGCATTCCATTTGTACTAGCGCCGACACCTTCGTCAGAAGAGGGTCTAATCGTCCAACCTAGATCGCCTCCCTCCCATGAGATAGTAAACGTAGCACCATTGTGTCCTGTATGAGTGCTAACCCAAGTTGGGAGCCCACCCACATCACTACCTGCTCCTTGAGCCTCATAAGTTCCATCTAAATTCTTGTTCCAGCTACTTTGCGAGCCAGAAACCGTAATACATCTAGGACAATTGTTGGTTATTGGGGCTAGTGTAGTTGACGTGGTCGTTGTAGTTGTCGTTGTAGTGCAAAGATTAACGCAATCAGCTCTTACGGTCCAATAGTTATTACCATCTGTTGTACCTGGTTCGAGGTCCTCTTCCGCATCATGATCCTTTTTACATACATAAGTGTTTGATTCATGACAAACCCAATCGGTTCCCTCAAGATAACGTTTATCTATATCTCCAGCCCAATCACTTGGAGTCTCTTCTGGACAAGCAGCGTTAGTCGCTATCGTTTCACTAGGGAGCGCGATGGGGATACAAGTTGATGCGAACAGACTATTGGGTACTGCATTTATATGTACGCTTCCTCCGGTTTTGAATTCCATACCTGGAAGACTAACATGTTCAGCTTTACCACATGGTTTATGATTATCCTGCCACCTTGATTTCCACCATTCCTCGCACAAGTTTTTCGCGTGTTGTTGTCCGTTTTTTGTATATACGTTAGCAATCCAAGCCTCAGAATTAAAACTAGAACCTGTAAATGGGCGCACACACTCGTCATAAATTGAATCATCCGAGGTAGAAGCTATACAATCATAACAACCATCGTCATCAATAGTTGGGTCTAGAGTAGTAGGAGTGGGCTTTGGAGTAGTTGGACATGCAATTTGCATTGCCAAAGCCTGGATGCAGTCAGGAGGAGAACCAGCGCTATTATAACAATTTGAAATTACAGTATATGTAAGATCATCCACGCAGTCATTATCGCATTGTGTTTTGTCGGAGTAACTAGTCGAAACCGAATAACCATCTACATGACATCTAACGCATTGGTACTCCGGCTTACAGGTTGAAGTGGTAGTCGCATTATTAGTATTTGGACATACACATGGTTCCCAAGCGCTCGATGTATTTACCAATTTCCCATACTCACTGTTAGGGTTCCATTGGTCGTTAAGCGAGGAGGCGTTAACAACTCTCCAACAACTATTGTCACAAGTAATACAAATGCAAGAATCACCACTACATTGAGCAATATCACCATCGACCCAACCAGTATACAACCCCGCATGATATAAGTCTCTACCTGCTGGTATTACGCAATCTGTTATCGGTGAACAATCAGTAATTGATGCAATAGGAGGACCCGCGCTCCAGTCCGCCTCATCTGGGCATACTGATGGTCCACCATTTTTGTCCACTGGATAACACTTAGTATAATGGTGTGCAGTATTGCCTCCATCAAAAGTCAGCTCCCATCTTTTCTGCCCAGACGGACAACTACTTTCAGTTCTATCCCACATCATCGAAATATTACCTGGTCCAAAATAAAGCTCAGAAGAGGAGCCAGATTGGATATATTTGCCATCATGGTCGGGAGAACTGAATGTACCAGTAATCTCATAACAATCTTTACAACCCAAAGTAGGCGGAGGAGGAGCTACGGTGGTTGCAGTGTCTTCACAACAACCTGCGATATTTACTGTACCGTCAGCATTAAATGTAGGACAAACCGACTGTATTGACAGATTGCAGTTAGGCGGAAACCCTCTTCCTTGATAAACCGTAATATTTGCAGCGGTTAATTCGCTAGCGTTTTTGTAATCAGCAAAGTGGGAAACGTTTTCAACACACACGTAGGTTCCATCCTTTTCAACATATGCTGCGGTTGCAGACACATAATTCCAAGTTGGTGGAAATCCTGAACTGTGGAAGTAATTTGACACAGTTCCATCTCCGTTTTGAACAGACGCATCATAATTTGATCCAGTAAAATAAATAGGCTGGCTTGGACTTATCCAGTCATCACCACGATCCTCGCAGGTATTACCCTCAAATACCATTAATACTTCATCCGTTCCCTGACATACTTCACATCCTCCGGTTGGAGCATCGAATAATTCAATTGCATAATGCGTAGCCACAGACCCTGCTGGAGCATCACTATACCAACCAATACATTTTTCAGCTCCATCTGAGAAGCGTTTGACTTTTATTGCGCCAGCATCATTACAAGTGTCATCCTGATCAAAATACGGATGGAGTCCCGCTATCTCTGCCTTAGTGAAAGCACCTGGTTCAAAAATCGTAGGATCAACGCACATTTCACAATCATATCCAAGCAATAAATCACTTGATGGCGGACGACCTGGGCAATCCTCCGGTTGTAATACAATTCCATCGGGCCAAGTTGCATCCCAAGGACAAACGCATGGCGATTGAGTTGCAGACTGCCAATTTGGTTGAGCGGTACTGGTTTTGGAATCGCATGATATATGCCAGTTATTATTCATTCCGCCCCACCAAATATAAGCAACACCTTGAGCGCACGGATTAGGGCTTATATCTGTTCCGGTGTCTCGCACCCACGATCCACATTGATTTCCAAGTTTTTCTGGCCTATACCAAGTTGAGTCGTCATTAGGATCACTATCTAAATTCGTTCCAGTTCCTTGGAGTATTATACATTTATCTTCACAACTAGATCCTGGACTCGCTGTCGTAGTAGTTCCACACGGAACCTTAGTTACTGTAAAATTACACCCTGTACATACATAATTACTCGCGCCACTAGCCCATTGGACTGTTGCTGTATATGTCCCGACTACATTATCAGGATCAGGACAATTTCCACTATTGGCCCCAATTTTTTCAGCTATAACCTGAGGACATCCTATTCTAGTCATATTAGTCCCGATATAAGCTGATCGCCCAAGATTACCCGCCAAAAAAACTACCTTCCCAGGATCATCACGCTTCTCCCACACCCATCTACAAAATCCCGTTCTATTATTGCAGGAATGACTCCACGTACGCGGATCGTAAATCCCCGAGTAATCTCCCCATCCGCAATCACTCTCATCTAAAGTCACCTGTATACAAAATTCATCATATGGATTGCAGGTGGTCGTGGTTGATGGTGAAGGGGTAGTAAGAGTTGTAGATGTTGTTACTGGTGGAGGTGTAGTGGTCCCACTCCTACAGTCCGTACAATCCTTGAAAACAGCCACCTTGCTATGAGTTGCTGAACCTGTGGTGCAATTAGACCAATCACCGCTAGGACAATAAACGCATTTATCGTTATTTAATTTCCAAACAGTATGCTGACCAGCAGTTCCCGACCAACTAGTGCCCGAAAAATCATAGAATAAATCAGGAATGTCACAGTCGTAACCTCTATAATTATTACTAGTGGGGTTAAGAGAAGTGGTTGTGTTTCTTGACTTACAAGAATCCGAACCAAAATCACAATATGCATAGCCTCCCAAAGTACGTGGCATACGCGGATCAGAAGGAGGCATAGCGAGAACCTTACCGTCTACTGGCCACCAATCATCAAGACATCTGCCGTTCGTAAGAGCTAATATATTAAAATTTGGGTCTAGTTGCTTCGCAGAAGTAGGATTCATTACCGTTGGACCGCCAAAAATATTAATGGGTGCTGGAGAGGGTGGTTGACGTGTATCTGTCGGATACTCTTGCCAAAATGGGTTCGACACTACTGTACTAGCTAAAGCAGACCCTTTGCCAAATGCTGATTGAACAACGCTACCGCTATTAGATTCGTATGGTGAAGTAGGTAAATAATAAGCGGAACCCTCTACAACAGCGCCTTCAGCAAGCCACTGGACTGCTGGCACTATATTTCCGCTAGGACACTCTCTTCCATCAAAGAGCATGTAATACTTTGGAACCGCAGTAGTAGTAGTTGATGTTGATGTTGTAGTTGTAGATGTTCCAGTTGTAGTTGTACAATGACTTAATTCAAAAGGACCTGTTACGTCATTTACCCATTTGTTTACTGTCGAAGCACAGTTTACTCGAGCCTCACTAAGACTAGTTGCATAAACATAACCATGAAGGTAAGGGCTAGATACTGGTCTCCTTGGCCACTTTTCCCAACACTTATAACATTTTGGTTCAGGAGTTGTCGTCGTAGTTGGAGCTGCGGTTGTTGTTGTAACTGATGAATCTATATGAAATCTGCCATCTCTATTCATGTCAACATAAACAGTGGCAAATCTATAATGAGTAAATTGGTGTCCTTCTACAGGGGTATACTCCCCACCTCCAACCAAAACCTTTCCTGTCCCGCCAGCAAGCCAATTTGTTTCTTGTTGTGGATACTGCGCTGTTTGACTTAACGTTTCATTTGAAGGGCCGTGCGGAAGACCTAGTCGTTTATTAACTAGAGCCTTCTTTAGATATTGGGTCATGAAAAAATCAGGTAGATAACCGTATCCACTATCTATAGTGTCCTGTTTATTCAAGTATTCTGGATTATGAAAGACCTCATTCGTAATAGGAGCTATTACAGCGGGTATGAATTGATCTCCAAAAAACCAAGGCCGATGTAACATGGCGACTCTAATCGTTTGCCCCTCTACATACTCTCGATTTAGATTTTTCTTAGGCTTTAAAAGATTAACAGTTGTCGGTTTACCAGAATTATTTACTCCTACCTGTCTTGGTTCTATATCTACAGTTCCTGTTAAATGTGCGTTAGTTGCTTGTGGATATGCGGGAGATATTGCTCCTAAAGGTCTCCTAACCCATATTAAAGGCCCCTTGACAACTTGACACAAAATAAAATTTGCGAAAAAATATTTAACATTATTAAAAAGGTCTGCATCGGTATTGTAAGGTGCGCTGGGGGTTTTAGAAGTACGCCTATTGTTGATTACCCCCTCTTCAAAAGAAGGGACATTCTTTGACCCCATATGTAAACCGCCTCTAAAAGTCGTATTATTCCAACTTATAATTTCTTTACCATTTCCTGACGAAAGCTGTTTCCTAATTAACTCCCAATATTGGAAAGCTCTTGCAGCTTCTCCACTTTTATCAGCTCCATCATCAGCCCAAAATTCATTATATACAGACTTGTTATACCACTCATACCAAGGTCCAAGAATGCCACTTCCATAGCCATCCGCATTAGCTACTACCACAGCTTCAATCTGATCGTAAGTAGCTTCTTTTGAATACTTCGTTGCCTTTTCTTCTGCCATTATATTACCTTACTCCCGTAATATAGATATCTCGTGGAGAAATTCCGCTCCCACTAAAATTAAGCACAGCCACGCTCTCTATACTATCAAACGAAGAGGCGTAATGCTTTACCGTAATAGGAACTACACTTAGTCCAGTAGAAACAATAATGCCTGTAGGATTAAAATACTTAAAATCATCATAAAGACTAGCGTTCCGATAACTTCCGCTCCAATTATCAGAAAAATCCCCCGTAATCACGTCCCAAGTACCAGAAAAACTCTTTAAGAAATCTCCCGTTTCAAATTGTAAAATTAAACCGTGGGACAATACCGCCTTTACCTCGGCCCCTTGGGACATTACTACTTCATATTTACCATCACCATGACTTTCGATCAACCCTGGAGTACTAGTATAACCATGACCATGAGAAATCATCTCAAAACCCGTCACTTGGTTAGATGTTAAAGCACTTGCTTTAGCTTTAATTACTCCTATTTCGTCATGTTCTGGTGACGCTAAAATAACTTCTGGGTCTTTTACCCAACCTCCCCCCCAAGTTATCGGATGGAAACCTGTTAGTGTGCCAGAATTCATCATTCCACTAAATCTAGGAATACTAAATCCCCCAACATTTTCTCCATTAAAATAAACCTCAGGAGCTCTACCAGTATAACCGCTTCCTACGGTGACTATATTTAATCCAGTAACAATTTTACCCAACAAACCCGAACCAGAAGCATGTGCTCCACCTCCCCCAGAAAAACTAAACACGGGAGTTGTACGATAACCTGTACCAGGAGAAATAATCTTAACCCCACTTACACTTTCAGTTAAAGTCACGGTTGGTTCATTAATATATCCGGTAGGATTAAATCCATCATAAAGTCTAACCGAATTTAATTTTCCGTCTTCCGTGCTAGAAACCACTGTGCCATCTCCGGTGTTTGCTCCTGAAAACACGTCTCCAAGAGGAGCATCAACAGAGATTAGGGGGTCGGAAAAATATCCTGAACCAGAACTTACTATTTCAAATTTACTGATAGTTTGATATAACGTTTGGGCAATTACATTACCATGACCACTTCCACAGTCCAAAATCGTAGCACCTGTGACTTCTCCCGAAACATTAACTCCTAATGATATTGAAGCGTTACTATTATAACTTCCTGAACCTCCAGAAATAACCAACTTAGGAGGAATAACGTACCCCGATCCAGGATTTATTATAGTTACTCCTGTAATAGCTTTTTCAACTATTCCAGTAAACCCTGAATGGTAGCCTAAGCTAACATTAAATTCTCCCGATTCTGCGACGTAGCTAGGAACATCGTAATCAAAAGAAAAATAACCTGTTTTTAAATAACTACTCAACTCTCTCCTCCTGCAAAGTTAGAAAGCGAAAAACTTCCCACGTTAACAAAACCTCCATTTAGCGAAACAAATTGCTTACCTTCTTCCCTTCCTACCTTTATGCCTGAAACAAAAACATCTCCAAAAGAAGTATTAAGAGTCATAGATGGCTCAAATTTCGAAGGAAAAGTCCCACTACCTGAAACTTGAAATTTTTTTGAGGTAGATATTCCAGATGGAAAGTTAAGGATCGTGATCTGTTTTCCATACGGCGGATGAAACTTACCAGAAAAAACATCAAAAGAAATCCCCGAACCAGAATTATGTATAGTCATGTCAATTATTTTGCCATCATCAATCTCTTCGTCGAAGCTAACATCTAACCCCCCAGAACCATTTCCAAAAACGTACATATCAAAATTAGCTTCTACATCATCGACTTCCGCAAAAAATCTTTGTACATTAAATGAGTTTTTCGTACCACTTAGCTGAAAGGGTTTCTCATTTATATAATAAGAATGATGGGCATCGTTCAGATTTCCTGATATTTTAATAGTTTCATGGTCTCCATAAGAAAAAACATAATTATCATTTGGATCAATAACTTTTCCCGATAAAAAACTAAATTTATATATATTTCCATCTCCAGAAAAACCAAAAGAAAATACGCCTGTTAAATTACTGTTTTTAACCTTGGAATCAAAAGAAACCTCTGAACGCTCTTCAATACGCCTAAAAAAATCTCCCGATATCAGGTAGATATTGTTCTCGTCTAAATAAGTTCCAAATCCAAAATGCATTTTAAACTCGTCCTAATATCTCTGGTTTTAGTGCTATCATTGAAAGCTCTTGGCTAGGATAGCTTCGAGGTCTGTTGGCCCAAGCAAGTTGAGACGTATACCCGTCAGAAGACATTGATATACTCCAAGAAGTTAAACCGTCTAAGATATTTGCATGGTGCTGCATTTCTCCAAGATTCATACCTATAAAAGAAGCTGATACTGTCTGCCTCGGCCATCTAGTACTGTTGTTTAATAAATTTGTATAAAGATTGTGATAAGTATCCAAATCTACAAAGCCTACGCTCGGTAAATAAATATTTATAACCTGAGCATCTCCCCCACAATTTCCATCCACTATATTGAGCATTGAGGTAACATCTTTTTCGTGTACATTTATCTTAGCTACATTTCCTGGTAAAGCGTGATTGTAGCCTTGGGAATCATAGGCTTCAAAATTATTTTTTACTGAAGTTTCTTTCGGTAGATTATAAGTAATGCTAATTGTTTCTTTGAAATTTGCTCTAAACCAAACACTCATTGCTGTAGTGGATTGAGTTGGAACTGGTTTTGAATTTGGAAAACCTGAATATGGAGATTTTTCTATTACTTCTCTAAAAGTTGAGACTGGCAAAGCTACATTTAAATACGTATCAAATGCTTTTGTACCATGAGCTTGAAAATCCTTCCAAGGATTATCTCTACAAAAACCTAAGGTAATCCCATAAGAATTATAATTATATAAACCGTCAGGATGGGGCTCTAGCTGGGGAGAAAAAAGTTCATTTTGAAAAGAAATATCTTGTGCGCTTAAATCACCTGGACCCCCAAAAAGAATAGGATCACAATCGCAAGCTTCGTCGGCAATCATTGCTTTTTGAACATCGCAGAAAGGTTGACAGTCCTGATCCCCAAAGCCTTCTTCTGGGACATTATTAATATAAGTCTCTTCTTCGGTGTTCTTCATGTGATTGAAGTTCCATTGGTTATTTTTGTAGTACATCACTGGCAATACATCCATAAACTTTTTAACTAGATCAACCTTCGGACAAACAACCATATCATATTGATAACCCGAGAACACGTCGTCAGTACAATTATGTCCTACAGGGTTATTAGTAATAGATTTTAAATATTTAAATATTTCTCGCATATGCTCTGCTACCGTTGTCGAACCAGCACCTGGTAAAGAAGCATTTAAGTTAGAGATCATAGGCTTAAATTTTTCAAAAATATCATTACCACAAGTATCTATGGTCAGTTCGCTTAAGGGGGACCCCTTCTTAACGCCAGATGGAAAATCGGCTAAACATCTGTCTGTCCATTTAGCCTCTCTTTTTATAACTCTTATCGGCGTATGAGTCCAAACAGGAGTCACCCCAAATGGAGCACCTGCTTGTGGCCAAAGAAAACTTTGCATACCATACCTTGGTCCAATCAAATCATACCAAGGCGCATTTACATTTACTTTAGTTATATTTTTGGCGCTATTTGTATCGCTAGGAGAATAGACTATTTGTGGACTTGGTTCATAAGAGACCTTGACGTCATAAGTCATGCTTTTCGTGCAAGTTCTTCCCTGCTTGGGTCTAGCGTAACTATAAAAATACTGTCCAACAAAGTTATCTGATGCGGTTTTTTCATATTCTCTTGTATGAGGCTTAAGCTGCTTATCATTACCATAATCAGGAGGAGTGACAGCTAAATAAACATCAAACCACGCAGGGACAATCATATTGTTTGAAACAGTAGGTTCAGTATAACCGTGCTGTTGCATATCATCAGGCATTCTGAATATATTTTTCCAATATTTTTGAAGCAAAGAACTTGGTGAATTCGCGCCTTGTCCATAACTTCCTAAAAGCTCTTGTTTAAAATTATCATAAGCTTTTCCGTTTATTACAGTCGTACCGTCTGGAATTTTTACCCAGTTATTATATCCCAAATATCCCAAGTAGCCCCGCATGCAATTATAAATGTCTGCTGCATATTGGTTGACTCTAGCCAAGCTCATTGATGTAAAAAATTCTGCATAATCAAAAAGCCCATTTCTAATCTGCCAAGCCGTACTACCAGAAACAGAATAGCTTTTTCCTAATTCTTCATATGAAACAATATCATCTACATACAGTCCTAAAAAATGCTGTAGATAATTTACTTCTCTGTCGTTGGAGGCTTTTTTGTTTGAAGACTGAAAAAAGGTAGTCTGGTATTGCTGGGTAGTTTCTTTTAAGGACTCCGACCAATTAATATCTGTTATTACTGCTTGATTATCGTGAGAGGTTGAAGATTTATTGATATTATTTAACTTTGCGTAGATGTTTTCAATATTAGAACTGCGATACCCATCTCCTAGATCAATAAATAAAACCTTGGGTTGTGGCCGTAAAAAGTCGTAAGAAAAAGTATAATTTAATTCCGCGCACCAAGCTTGTAAGACTTTTCTTAATGACCCAGTATGAGTTCTTCTAAAATGATTAAAAAATTCAGCATTACTAAATTGCAGCTCTACTCCAATTTGCGCTGCTGCATATACTAGATTATGGAAGGTATAAGAAAACTCTCCTATGTCACAATCGCTTTGCGTATATCCTTCTTCTCCAAGGAATATAAATCCACCCTCAATATTATTTCCTATCGGAACTCCGGTAGCAAAACTAACCTGTCTAACTTGGTTGATATACTTTCCTGTTGTAGTAAGGTCTGCATAAGGATCACCATGACAATCAGGACAACAAACTGGAACTGAAAAAGCGCTATCACCAGTAAGCATTTGATCTCTATTCGTTGTATGTTTGTTTACCATACCCACAAAAACCCTATCAAGAATATGCGATCCATCTACAAATTCTAAAGCGAGAGTCTTGCTTTCGGCTACGGTTCGAATAGACTTCTTTACCAAATACATGTAAACGTCAGTATCGTTAATACGTATTTTATGATAATATGTATAATCCATAGGTGGAATCGGTAAATTAGTAAAATTACCCGTACCATCCGCTGCGATTAGATTTAAAGTCAAAGATGTTGGTATCTTGTCATAACCAACCTCCAAATTCATTTGAAAGATTTTACAACGAAAAGCTTCACCTATTGGCCCATCATTAACCCTTATTCCCTCTATCGCTTGAATCGACATTTTTCTACCTTTTGCCTATTAATAATTACACTAATCTTTAGTGATTATAAAAAGTTCCTTCATTTAAATATATTTGAGCTGTAAATCCAGAGACAAAAGAGTTATTAGCTAATTTACTCTTATTTGAAATCGTAGAGTAATCGTAGCCCTCTCTTTGTCTTATTCCTGATAACCAAACTTGTTCTGAAGCCATTCTAAAATCCGTCGTAACAAAGTTGGTCCCTATCCCTGTTTTTATATTAAAATAATACACTCCAGTTGGGATATCTCCGTTTATCCTAGGCATAAACAAAAATTCGCCAGTTTCCTGTAGGGTACTTTTTTGAATAATTGTATCTTGTCCCCCCCAAGCTCTAAGATAATTATAACCTTCAATTAATTTTTTACCATTTAAATAAATGTCTTTATAAAAATATTTCTCTCCAGTTACCTCAACTGTTCCTACATAAGAAGTATCTGTAAATCCAGAAACTAATTGCCCCGCCATGCCAGAAGCATAATCATAAATAACTACATCGGAAGGAGAAGACGCATTATTAAACACCACAGTTCCTGAAACAAACGAATAGTCAGTGCCAGAAAACTTGGCATAACCATTTTTAAAAATATTAACAGGTCTTCCTGTGACATAGGTATCGTCTAACGAAAAACCACTAGTAGGAGGATAAAAACGACCTAATAGACCGACCCCTGTATTTTTTGTAAATTGAGAATAAATTTCATACCTTTCTCCATCTGTCACTTCCTTAAAAAAGGCTAAATTGTTATTTCCATAATTACTCGCATAAGCATGATTAATATCTTTAAACTCTCCAGTTACTTTCGGCAAAGACCGAACAATACCCGAGCCTGTTAAATAAGTAGTTTCTATACCCCCTTTTAATACGCCCGTTAAACCGCTTTGTGTATAAACATTGTTATTACTAATTGACGCGCTTAGAATCGTTTCATGCCCAGTAATACCCGAACCTGTAATCCCACTAAAGCTTATTGTTGATCCCGTTATAACATTATCGTAATAGTCAGTATTAACCCACCTTTCTCCAGAATATTTATTTAACATAAAGCATTCTGAAATTTTAGTCCTCGTTCCTGAATTCAAAGCTCCTGAAAAGAGCACAAAATCTTCTATCTGTCCACTAAAGCTCAACGGGCCCCATTTGTTTAACCCGCCTATACGCCAATAGATAGAATTATTAAAGTCTGATTCTAGGCCAAATTTTTCAAAATAATGGTGATCGCTTAAATAATCATGACTTTGTATCGATATTGAATTATCGTCTTTAGCGACTGAAATTATATTTTTATCATTTAATTCATTTATGCTTGTATACGTTTTTTTGCCTGAAAGTGTTGTAAATTCAACGTAAGGTCTGTTAGAACAATTTACCCCGAATGTAAACCCTTTATAGACTCCTGTAGAAATTGTAGGCGTACCTTCTAAGGCATGGGGCTGATGAGGGAAAGTGTCTGAGTTTTGATTTCCTTTAAAGCCCGACCAAGCATGATCCAAATGTATCGCATTAGCGGAGTATATACTAGTATCACCCCTATATTGGTATGCAGGATACCCGTTGATCATCAATAAATCTTTTCCACGAAAACCGCTGGTACTAATGTTATGTCCTGTAATTGCTGAATCTAAAGTCATCCTACCTTTTACAAATACATACGGAAATAAATACCCCGTATAAGCAGGGATGGCATCGGGCAGCTCCATGTTTATAGCTGTAGCATCCCAATCAGAAGTGTATAGTGTTCTCAGCTCTCTTGTCGGAAGACCTCCGCTTGTTATAGCATCGCTAACCTCGCTAGCCTGTAGGTATGTATTACCATTTTCATCCGTCATGAAAGACAGGTGGGTGTTCTGCTCGGTTGTAGCCAACACGACCCCCTCGCTACCAGTAGGCACTGTGGCTCCAGAAAAGTTTATAAAAAAAGTCCAATTATTAGGAGTATAACTCGGTAAAATTTCTATAGAATCATTACCATTAAAATTCCCTGTGCCACCCGAACTGCTAGATGACGGATTGCCGTCTCCAGTTGTAATACCTGGGTATACAGAGCCATCTACATATCTTACATCTCCGCTTAAAAAATGCCCCGAATTATCATGAAGCTCATTAAATACCAAATTTCCTGACCCACTAGTAAAAGAATAAAGAATATCTAACTTATCGTCATCTATTCCTACGCTTGGCAAAAAATTATATAAAGTTTCTTTATTCATTATAAATTAAACGGTGTGCCTTGTTTATTTACTAATTTGTTTCTAGTTTTAGTATTCATGTTTGACGTATTAAAAGGAGACGTTTGAGTATCCATAGTTTCGTCATGGACTATTGATTCAGATACAGTAACACCTCGGGTAGACACAGGGCCTCTAGCATAACCATTTACGAAATGATCTTGTACTGCTTCATGACCACCAACCCCAAGGAAAGCTTCTCCCGCATTATTAAGGTCATCGATGGTAAAAGGATGATTAATAGACGTGGATATATCTACTGTCTCTAGAGTCTTTACCTTCAAATCGTATACTCTATACAGTCCCAGTGTATTAGCAGAAGCTTTCGCTGAGTATTGTTGCAATGAAGGCGTTACGTTCATTGTAAAATTAGAACTTAAAGCGGTAGGAAACCCACCTGTAACAGGTACGTCCTTATTATTAAAACTATATGACACGTCCAAAGTCCCCTTGTATTTATTTTCCTTAACTGAATAAGATACGGGAAATGGGTTCAATAACCAAGCGGACGATCCAAATATCCCCGTATAAACATCGTTACATATCTTATAGTACTCTCCTTTTGTTTGGGCGAAGTTTTCGTGTACCCCACTTATTACTGTGTTTCTATATGCTCTTGGGCCTATACCCTTGATTGTGCCGTTCATAGAAACGACGGTTTCTGAATTTATCTCATCCGTATCAATAGTTATGGTTGGGTCGAAGTAATATCCATCACCGCTTATTATATCTAAGCTTGTTATAAAATCACACGATATCGTAATTTCCTTAGAAGATTCTGCATTATCTTCGATAGATACAGTCTCAGGTATGTAAGGAAAGTTTTTTAAATTATTATGACCTACTAAATTTGCAAAACCAAGATCGATACCTGTAGCAATGTTAAACAAAGTTCCCGTAGCTGAAATTTGCTTAGCCTGTTCTCTTAATGCGCTAGCCGTACCAGTTTTACTGCCTATCAACTTATAGCTGACATTAACAGTCATGAACTCATCATTTATTCCTGACTTTATGTCGGTAGATACCTCTGACACGACCCCTGATAAACGAGGAGCATTCCACAAATCTCCAGTTTGTAGTAAATATTCCTTATCTGACGAATATGAACCATCCAACCTATTAAAGTTTTTGCTCTCTTTCCTCAATATACAATCTGCTTGCGTTATTGAGTTTAAGGCTCCTGTGTACATAGGGAAATTTTCTCCCGTGGCAAAATGAGGAGTGGGATCAATAGCGAGAGCAAAATTGTCATACGCAGAAACCCAATTGATAGCGTTTTGGATCGGTTTATTAGTGCCCCCTGTAAAGATACCCTGACAACTAGTTGAGTGTTGTATAGTTATAGTTCCGTCTGGGTTGTAAGTGTAAGAAGTTTTATCACTTGGGTTTAAAATTCCATAATTATTAGCAAAATAATCTTGTTTATAGCATTTTAAATTTATTGTATAATTAGAAGTAAGACCGTTTCCAGATGGGTCAAAAGTAACAGATTCAACTATACAATTATCAAAAGTTAATATAGTAGCACCATTTTCCTTTACTAACAAAGTTTCAAAGTCGGTTTGAAAAGCAATAAGTAGTTTTCTTCTTTTATTATGCAGTCCTTCGAAACCCTTGCTGTTGGTTCCGTCATCAACCATAAGAGTGCCTTGTAATTGTATACTAGTTAATTGCCCTTGTTGTGAATGACCAGAATATAACATTTCCTGAGTTCTAGACAAAAATGGAGCTATATCAAAAGTATAAAGGCCATAAGATATATCTATCGATCCTTGCGTTAAATTTGGATCAGAGGGGTCTGGGGGATCATTGTATATCATAATTTTATTTCCCTTAAGTCAAGTATCCTTTTCCTCCCGTTGTTCTTAACGTGTCTTGTAACATTGGGTATTGTGCCGTAACAGAAACAGATAATTTTCTTTCTGAGTTAAAAGTATAAGATGCGTTCGATATCCAAACCTCTTTTGGGTCTAACGACCAACTATTCGACCTTACAAACCTTCCCCAGCTCAAAACTTGAGATAGCAAAAGTTGTCTGGCTTCTTCTATGGTGGTTGATATATCGTAAACTGTTTCAAATATGTTTTGATTTTGTCTATATAATTGTATGTCAATTGTATAAGTCGTCTGGGTTAAATTCGTTTGAGCGTAGGCTTTATTAGAGCCGTTAGCCGTAGATAAAATCTCATCTCCGCCATGAGGCATAATAAAACTACCAAATTTTTGAGTCGGGCTTGTGTTGCTTGATTTTAATTCCGCTGATCTAGCAGTAGTAAGTCCATATCTTCCTGAAGGATTATGTTGGTCAGCGTCTGTAAAAATATAAGAATATGTGATTTTTTTACCATGTTTAGTTGTTGAAAAATTACTTTTCTTTAAATTCCAAGCGTTATGAGCGCTACCTTGGCTCCCGAGTTGATGGTGGTAATAATCTTGATCGTGGTGAGATTGCAAATAAGCATAACACCTGCTACTTATAAGCGACGAATCTCCTCGTATGCTATTTATTTTTGATACGGGGTCAAAACCGCTATTTTTAACCTCGTTATAGTTTAAGATTCCCTGCTCTGTAACCTCCCAATGTCCTCCTTGTACTTTAGTAAGAGACAGTGTTCTTTCTAAATAATAATCTCCACCACCATCCCAAATTCCTAGGTCATTTGTATACTCTACAGAGTACGAAACTGAGGATTCTCCAAAAGCAAGTTTTTTAGTTACAGAAAGAGGCTTGCTATGTAAAGTATTCTCTGTAATAGTTAGGTTTCCACCTGTTCGATTATTATATTCTTCAACTATATCTTCAGCACCGCCAAAATGCCCATAGTAAGCATCGAAAACCGTCAAACACCTTGAATAAGAACCTCCAATCTCTGTATTTAACCAAGTCGCAGAGTTTTCTACGTGAGCTGAATTTCCTAATATTTCTCCATTTTCTACTACTTTAAATATCCCATTAGCATCTTTAGTGAAAGAGTGAGTTCTTACTACCGAATATCCCGATCCGCTTTCTTTATTTAACGTAAAACTACGAGCGAAATTAAAAGTACCCTGATGAAGATCATAATCTTCTGTATGTAGCTCTCTTGCAGCAGCGTTATAATCTCCGTAATGACTGCCTAGAATTAAGTTGAAAGATGTAATTGTATTTTCATATCTTTCTCTAAAAATAGCAGAACAAAGGTCTTTCGCTTCTTGAGGCCAAGGATCAGTTCTTGGAGGATCATTAAATAGCTTTACATTAACTGAATGATTGAACGAATAAGTGTCGTTTTCGGATAACGATACGTCAAAAGACTCACTGATATCGTCTATAATAGATATGCCTCCGCTCCAGTAACTAGCTTCTGAGTCTATAGCTTTTGACCAATCTCCTATGTCTTTATGGAACTCTAAGGTCGCTGCCCAAGAACCTACTAAAATTTGATTATTAAGGGCTCCTTCGTTTGCATCATAAGTAAAAGAAATTATTTTTCCTCTACCTAAATAATTACCGTTTACTGAAATTGGCCTTATTATGTTTCCGCAAGCAGCTACGTTATTTTTTAAGTCGTTTTCTATTATAGCTTGAACTTCTTTGATACCATCTATATCAGTATTTGTAGCTCTTACGTCTATAAACCCTTCAAGATCAATTCTTTCAACTGTTTTATATCTTACCACCCCTTCTCCAGTAAACTTACCTTCTGAGTTAATTCCTAAAACAGAAGCGTTAGTGAGAGTAATTGTATTACAATCAGTTGGGAGGGGGGGCCACGGATTATTAGGGTTTATCGTTGTAGTTGTTGTTGTCGTTGTTGTTGTTGTACATGAATCAATCAGCGGAGGTACTGAACCAGACGTTGTTTTATCGTTGTAGATAGGTAAAGAGCATTGATCTTCCCATAAACTTTCAGAGGTATTTGAACCTCCCCATTCTTCCTTTGATTTAAACGGATCAACAATGTCACTAACAGACCCGCTACTATGGCTAGTGCCGACCTCTAAATGAAGATGCGGATTAGTACTCGATCCAGAGCTTCCTACATACCCAATTACATCCCCTTTTGCTACTGCTTGACCGAAACTCACAGGTACGTTGTCTTTTTGTAAATGGTAATATCCAGTATATCTATAACCAAGACCTGTATCTGAACCGTGGTCGATAACTACCACATTGGAAGTTCCATCACATAAAGCTCCCCCTGTTGCGTGAGGTCCCGAGGTTTGGTTAATATCACATTGATCCGTATGAGAATCATCAACCCAAACTACTGTGCCAGCAGCAACAGCATAAACTTCCTTAGGGTTATTAACCATATCATCCCAGTCTATATTTGGATATCCAGTCGGAAGATGATATCCAATATCTGTACCTGTGTGTCCTCCATACGTATCACCACTTAGCCCTGTCCAAGAAGGGTCTACGAAGCTTAATAAATCATGGCCATCAGGGCATGGCCAAGCTAATTTAGAAGGATTTTGTGTGACTGTGGTAGAGGTCGTAGTTGAGGTTGGGTCAAAAGGAAGCTCAGTATACCAACTTGGACCCAGTAACATTTCCAAAGCTGCATGAGCAGCAGCAGTTTGCCCCTTCGTTAAAATCATGTCCTCAAGATCAATAGAGCTAGTTGCGTAATCCATGATGTTTTCGTTCATGGATAAACCATCTCCACAATGATTAGCTCTTGTTGCGGTGTAATTTGCTATTGTTAGCGGGGTATCGCTGATCCCATCATCAGTATCACAAGAACCAGGAGCTGCGCCCCCAAACGTATGATCTAAATCAAGGTTATGGCCAATCTCGTGTGCTATTGTATTTATTTGCCATCGATTAGAGGCAGCGCCTTCTTTAGCATTATAAATCGGAAACAAAGTAAATCCTCCTAGTGGAAACGGCGCTGGGTAATATGCATAAGCGCTAGCCATTGGATGGCGAGCGAAATAAACATTAAAATGATTTTCTTTAAAACCATAATATTCAGCACAAGCTGCGCTATTCCCTGGCCAACAAGACGCTGGTTCACCAGAGCTTATAATAGTACCATTGTTACTAGCGTCCCATTCTACAACTTGATCTCCCGTAAGAACTGTCTCTACTTTTTCAAATCGTATTTCAGTGTCAAGCTGTTTACGGTTAGCATAAGGCCCAGTTCCAGGCTCTTTGTTTGAAAAGAAGTCGTTTAATGCTTGAATATATTTATCTACATCTAGAGTAGAGGCATCAATATCATTATAAATAAAATTTACTTTACAGAATTTAAATTGTGGGGCATTAATATCTGGAAGAGGTTCTGCACTACTAGCAGGTCCAGTGTCTATGTTTGGGTCGAGCTCTCTTTGTCTTAAGATCGCAGAAAAGTATTTAGAGATAGTATGATCTACTCCATATTTATCCACACAAGATTTTACCGATTCTTCCCAAATTCCTGAACAACAATTATCGTCCGTTTCTATACAGCAGCCATCATGTTCTTCGACATGCTTTAAGGCATCAAGAACCTTAGATTTAACATGTTCGTAAATCTCTGCTTCTGACTTGAAAATTATTTTGTCTTTATTTAAATCCATCTAACCGACCCTTGTGCCTTTTATTTATTTTTATTTAAATATATTACCCTGAATTATTAAAATTTGACAGCATATTAATTTCTCCTTGTTGTGCTGGAGTTAAAGTATTCTTTAGGATAGCGTCAACCTTGGTCTTAAGTTGTGATACTATCGCTGCGCTTGCGTCTTGTACTGTTCCAGATACGGTTACATTTACTGGCAACGCTCCACCAACATTTACGTTTTGTTGCGTTTGTGCCATAGCCTCAGTTTGAGCTGCGATTCCTTCGTTAAATGTGCTTGATAAGCCTCCCACCGCGTCTACTACTCCTTGTAGGGCTGTTAGGATTGGTTCATTATCTACATTTACGGTAGCTGCTGGGGCTGCTTGGTTATTTACCTGTTGGTTAGCAAAATTGTTTAATCCAGCTACTGTTTCTCCTAATTGTTTGATGGTTGAATTTAAATTCTCTAGATTATAGTTTGGAACATGGTTTCTAGCTCTGTAACTTGCAGAACCCGCGCTTTGTATTTGAGATTTACTGTTACCCATCGCCATGTGCATATCAATGGCGTTAGACAAGCTTCCTTCTGACGTATTGAAAACTCCAACTCCTACGCGAGGATCAAACCCTACTTTTGCTTTTGATCCTGACGGCATTCTTGCTTTCTCTCTTGATAAAGAGTCAGAAATAGCTTTTGCCATGTTATAGTTTGGTATATAACCTTCAGCTCTCCATCCTTTTGTCCAGTGGCCACTTTGCCAAGCTCTCCATCCTCTTCCTTGTTTATAATTAGGATTTGTTGGTGGTGGTTTCGTTGTAGAAGCAGAAGGTCCCCATTGCTGAGTAGCAGGATTCCATACCCAATTCGGCTTATTTGCTGGTTTTGGTTTAGTAGGAACTCCACCTCCAGTAGTTGGAGCAGTTGGGGTCATAGCTATCGGGTAGCCTCC
>CETC01011586.1_pt1 | contig 39561 bp, 67 predicted proteins | sample 326911 | NCBI WGS metagenome assembly CETC01 (sample SAMEA2622694, study PRJEB7988) | marine metagenome | isolation source: saline water (ENVO:00002010), including | reverse complement strand
GGAGTGGGCTACAGTGTGCAGAAGCATCATGTAGAAAAGCTACCAGAAATTACAAAGCCGAACACGAAGAGGACTCGACGATTCCTTGTTAATGATTCCATCGAAGGCTGGGCCGATGCAGTAAAAGCACTGGTCCGCTCGTACTTCAGTGGAGGTTCGCGACTCCGTTTTGATTATTCAGATATACGCCCGAAAGGTGCTGCTCTCATTACTTCTGGAGGTAAAGCCCCAGGACCACAGCCTCTCCGAGAATGCTTGGTTAAACTGGAAGGCATGCTCTCACAGAAGGAAAATGGAGATAAACTAACGCCAATCGAAGTACACGATATGATCTGTCATATAGCTGACGCTGTGCTGGCAGGCGGTATCCGTAGGGCTGCTCTCATCTCTTTGTTCTCAGCAGATGATGAAGACATGATTGCTGCAAAGACCGGAAAATGGTGGGAAACCAACCCTCAACGCGGCAGAGCAAACAATTCTGTAGTCTTATTGCGCCACAAGATTGACAAAGAGTATTTCATGAATCTCTGGGACAGAGTAAAAGCTTCCGGCGCTGGAGAACCTGGCTTCTACTTCTCCAACGATAAAGATTGGGGAACAAATCCATGTTGCGAGATTGGACTGAGGCCATATCAGTTTTGCAACCTAACAGAAGTTAATGTATCAAACGTAGAGACACAAGAAGACCTTAATGATAGGGTCCGCGCAGCATCGTTTATTGGCACTTTACAAGCCAGCTACACGGACTTTCACTATCTACGTGATGTGTGGCGTAGGACTACCGAAAGGGACGCTCTCATCGGCGTTTCTATGACCGGCATCGCATCCGGTGCTGTACTGAAGCTGGATATGAAAGAGGCTGCCAATTGTGTAAAAGAAGAGAATGCTAGAGTTGCAGAGTTGATTGATATCAAGCCAGCAGCCAGAACAACATGCGTGAAGCCTGCAGGTACCACATCACTGACTCTTGGTACCAGTTCAGGCATACATGCTTGGCACAATGATTTCTATATCAGAAGATTGCGTGTCGGTAAGAATGAATCAATCTATTCTTATCTGGCACAAAATCACCCAGAACTAATTGAGGATGAGTATTTTAGCCCTCATACTACTGCGGTCATCTCAATACCACAGAAGGCTCCGGAGGGATCGATTTTAAGAACAGAGTCAGCTCTTCAGCTTTTGAAGAGGGTAAAGAATGTTACCGATGAATGGGTCCGCCCCGGCTTTCGCAAGGGCCAGAACACCCATAACATCTCGGCTACCATCTCTATCAAGGATGCTGAATGGGTCGATGTTGGTGAGTGGATGTGGGAAAATCGCAGTAGTTACAATGGCTTATCTGTCTTGCCATTCTCTGACCACACTTACAAGCAGGCACCTTTTGAAGATTGTTCCAAGGAAACATACGAGGCTCTGATGGCATCCTTAACAAGCATTGACCTCACTCAGGTTAATGAAGAGGAGGATAACACGGACCTTAAAGGCGAAGCCGCCTGCGCCGGTGGTGCCTGTGAAATCAAATTTGTTTAATTTTTAGCAACTAACATGCTACAATAAAAGAGTAAGCCCAAGTGACCCAAGGGTAAGGGTGCCTCATGCCCAGTGAGGAAACTGTAGGTTCGAATCCTGCCTTGGGCTCACCTTTTTTCTTTACAAATCTCACCAAAAATAGTATAATGAAACTATGTCAAAGGAGCTGCTAATGGCAAAAAAATACGAGATAAGAAAAGTTTCAAGAGAACAAGCAACCGAGTTGGTGCAAGCTAACCACTATTCTCCTGTCATGCCGAAACTTACAAAGCACTGGCTAGGCGTTTACAAAGAAGGCGACCTTGTAGGAGTAATCACATTAGGCTGGGGAACACGCCCCCTACACACGATACAAAAGATTTTAGGCCCGGGGTTTGAATCAAAAGACTATTATGAAATAGGGAAGATGTGCATGCTTGACTCGGAACCTAGAAACTCTGAAACGCAGATGATATCGCAGGTAGTTAGGTGGCTGAAAAAAAACTGCCCAGAAGTGAAATACCTTTACACTCTAGCAGACGGTATCATGGGCAAGTGTGGATATGTATACCAGGCTGCAAATTTTTATTATGGTGGAGATTATTGGACAGATAGCTACATGTCAGCAAAAGGCGAAAAGGTGCACCCAAGAACAACAAGGCAATTGTGTAAAGACAATTGGCTGTATCACTACGATGAGCGTTCAAGCGGCTTCAGTCAGGAATTTAAAGACAACCACGACAGGAAAGTACAAAAAGCCCTAGAAAACAACACCAAACAACCAAAGCAGCAGGTATTCTGGCTAACACCAGAGTTTATGAAGTACATTGGAATGAGAAAGATTAAGGGAAAGATGTTCAGATACATATATCCCTTGAACAAAAGAGCAAAGAATCTGCTGAAAAAGAGTCCAGAGATTGTGTGGAAGATTGGACCAGGTGTGTACCCTAAAGAAACAAATGGCGCTCTTCAGTGGAAAGAGATGGTCGGCAGAAAAAACTATCAAATACTCCCTGGAATGCCCAGTTGGGACTTGCAAGTTGTGGAACACAACAAAAAGAATGTGAATGCTCACAAAAAAACAGCATAAAAACTATTGACATATTTGATACGATCAGATATTATTGTAAAGGAACTTTAGAAAAGGAGAATATTATGGGTTCTAACGACGACAAGCTATTAACAACAGAAGAGCATCTTTCAAACTTCGTGAAGGAGTTTTCTGCAATTGAAGATGCTATGGAGCCTTTTAAGGAGCAGAGAAGAGATTTGCGCGAGTCCTATAATGATAATGGATGGCTCTCAAAGGAAGAGATGAGACTAGCAGTAAAGGCGTATAGGCTGGTCAAGTCTGATACTGATATGGAGCAGCTTACTGAATACTTCAACAAGCTTAAGAGAACAGTGAGGTCCATAAATTATGTCTAAATATATCTCACCAGTTCTCAAACCAATAAACCGGCACATCACCATTGTGCCACACCCTAGGTCTTCAAAGCAGGACTCTGACTCGACAGTGTTGTTACCAGAAGACTTTGCAGCCGAAGACGAGAGGTATATTACAGCAACTGTGCTTGACATTGCAGCAGATTGCTCACCAGCCCTAAGAGAACTTAGAGGCTCTGGTAACAAAAATAGAACTGTAGTCGTCGAGCGCTCTATGGTTGAGGAAATAGTTGTAAATAACAAATCCTATTTTACAGTGCTAGAAAATTATGTATTAGGAATAATGCGAGGAATAAATGAAAATTGACCTTTTTGGCGATGATATCGGCTCAGTAGAGTATATATCTCATATGGGCAGTGACTTGTCTGTCGTCAACGCCGCCCGTGTTAGCTTTGGTGCTGAAAAAGATAGCTTAGATGAAAAAGATGAAAAACTTATTAACTATCTTATGCAACATAATCATACGAGCCCCTTTGAGCACTGTGCTGTTACGATGCGTTTTAATGTTCCTTTGTTCATTAGGAGTCAGCATCATCGTCATCGCACTTGGGCGTATAACGAAATTAGTCGCAGATATACTTCTGTCGATATGAAGTTTTATTCCCCATCTGCTTTCCGCACTCAGCACAAGTCAAACAGGCAAGCTAGCAATAATGAACTGGTTGACCCAATCTTGAACTCCTCATACATTGCAATTGGTTTTGAAGACGCGTCAAAAGCTGTGGCTATGCACAATAATAGAAGCTTAGGGCTCTATAAAGCACTGATTGATGCAGGGGTCTGTAGAGAACAAGCCAGAGGTGTTCTTCCGCAAAATCTATACACTGAGTATTACGGAACGGTCAACTTGCACAATCTCTTGAAGTTTATCACACTCCGAAGCCATGAAGGGGCGCAGTGGGAAATTCAACAAGTTGCTAATGCATGTTTGAGTATTGCTTTGAAGCATTTTCCAGTGGCAACAGAAGCTTATATAAAAAAGATGAAAAGGGAGAAGTAAAATGGAGCCCACAATGGCATCGCTGTGTTTGATTATGCAACTAGCATTACCTATGACAAAGAAGCAATCTGCAAACGCATGCAAGTATGAGCAGCAAATAATAGCCGAGGCAGTTAAGAATGATATAGACCCTTTCCTTTTGGCTTCTGTAATTTATGTGGAGAGCGGCTTTTATCCGCATGTAGTGAGTAGTGTGAATGCCTGTGGTCTGACCCAAGTCATACCTAAGTACACCGGTGGCCCCGAAACAGGCAAGAGGAAATATACATGTCGCCAACTCAAGAACCCAAACACAGCTATAAAAGTCGGAGCAAAAATTCTGTCTTACAATATAAAGGTCTATGGCAAAGGTAATGAAGATAAGGGCCTGTGCTTTTATAGCACAGGGGTTAAGTGCTTTAAGAAGGGCTTTTATAAAAAATCTAGATATGTTAAAAAAGTTAGGAGAATTTGGAATGAAATCAAAGACGGTTGTTAGTTTATTTGTGCTTAGCTTCTTTGCTTGTGCAGATGAAGTAAGCGTAAATCCAAACATAGATACTGGCAGAATCTTGGTGGAGGACCAAAATCCCCCAGACCAAAAACTATCCATTATAGATGCCGCACCGCCTCCAGTGGACGTTCTACCAGCGATAGACCCTTGCGAAGAGCCTGATGTTTCTGATTACGAGCAATATTGTTTGTGTAGACCACAATGCTGTTCCCGTCAAGAGTGGTGGTGCCCGCCGCAACCAGATAATACTATCCAGTCGATGTCGGTTATGGTCGAGGTATGTAACGATGCCGGAGAGCAATGTGAGTTTGGTCCGGACCCTGATTGTCCACCACCTCAAATACTGCACCAGAGCGAATGCAGACTAGCTTTCGAATGTCCCCCCGGTTCTTCGCGGGATTTTTTACGATGGTTCGAGTGTCAGTTACCAGACGGTTCAATTGGCCAGCAAAGAGTTTTGTGTGATAAAGGGCGGATTGTTCACGGCCCTTGTATTTTATGCGAACCAGAAACATGCGACAACCAGGACAATGACTGCGATGACAGGATAGACGAAGACCCGATTCCTTGCGAGAACGACTGTGGACCAGGCATTGGCTTGTGCATAGACGGAGAGATAGTGGACTGCGTCAACCGCGAACCATCAGAAGAGATTTGTAACTTTGTAGATGACGACTGCGATGGTGAGGTCGATGAAGGCAAACGCAACGCTTGTGATTTGTGCGGCCCGCTGCCTCAAGATGATTGCGACGGTATCGACAATGATTGTGATGGTACCGTTGATGAAGACCTCATAAGAGAGTGCGAGACTCCATGCGAACGTGGTGTCGAATCGTGTATCGGCGGACAATGGGTTTCTTGCACTGCGCGCCAGCCCGTCGACGAGCAGTGCGATGGATTAGATAACGACTGTGATGGTATTCCGGACGAAGGTATAAACTGTCTTTGCACCATTGACCAAGTCGGAGCACTTTTTCCCTGCTCAGAGGAGCCACTTGAGTGTGGAGTTGGTTTTAAAACTTGTGAGTGCTTGGATGTCGATTGCGAACTACTTCAGATGGGTGACTGCATGGCACTGTGTGCACACCTACCTCCAGTAGAAGGTCAGGATTGCGATCCGACCATTGGTAGGCCAGCAGAGGTTGAGGTGTGCAACAACTTTGATGAAGACTGTGACGACGAGATAGACGAGCAGCTAACTCAAGCATGCTACACTGGCCCAAGGAACACCTTGAATATTGGAATTTGTGCCCCTGGTGAACAAACTTGCCTTGAAGGACGGTGGGGAGCCAGCGTTGCTGACCGTGAGTGGGTCGCCGATTTGTGTGGTGGCGAGGTTACTCCGCAAGAGGAAGTGTGCAATGGCGCCGACGACGATTGCGACGGAGAGGTCGACTATGGAGAAGAACTCAGACCTACCGACATACTGCTGGTCATTGACACTAGTGGCTCTATGACTGGAGAGATTAGAGCGGTGACTCAAGCACTGTCGAGATTTGGGCAACACTTCTCCGCGGAAAATGCAATCCATTGGGGCCTCATCATCGGGCCCACTAGCACGCCATCACCAGAAGACGCTCGTTCGAACCTAGAAGTGTTGACAATGGTTTCAAATATCTCCCCGTTTGAGCAGTTTTTCCAGAGATTTATAAACCTGGACTCTGATACCTTCGACGGCGGATTGGAGATGCTGATTGACGCTGTGATGTTGTCGCTAAGAAACCTTGCCCCTTTAGATGTCGATATGCAAAACAGAGACTGGGTCCGCGGTGTTGTGTCAGTACCAGAGCTGGACCAGTTTTTTGTTCAGTGGAGACAAAATACCGATAGGGTTATCATACTCTTCAGTGACGAAGACGAGCAATCGTATATGAATCCAGAGTTTCACAGAAATGACCTTGAAGCCGCCCTACTGGCTTCTCCCAATACAAAGCTCTACACGTTTGCGCTAGGGTTCTATGGTTGGGATGAGCTAGCCATCGCCTCCGGAGGCCGCAATTTCAACCTAAGTGCCAATGCTGTGGAAACCTACAACAATTTGATGACCATACTAGACGAAATATGTTTACCTAGAGGGAACAACCAGGTCCAAGGTAGTTTGATGTCGATAGAGAAGCCGTACGTTCTAGTGGAGAAAGTATACCAGTATCGCCCATGGGAACTCATGTGTTATTAGAAGACGTTGTTATAGGCCACTCTTTGGAGGCTGCACTCTTCGCCTTTTACAACGAATATTATTATATTTGTAGCACAAATTTTCAGCCACTCTTCTTTGAGGAGTGTGCTGAATTTTCTCTTTTCGGAACAAAAAACAAAAAAGAAATCTACGAACAAATAAAAAATCTATTAGGACTTCTCTCTTTGAACATAGAATATGAAAATGTTCAGCAAATAAGAATACAACAAAATAAGATAAAAATATTTGATACAAGTTTGCTCTTTGGATTTGAATTTGAAAGGTGCTACATAGTGGATAAAACTAAAGTTACACATGAAAATATTATCATGGTGCCTGGACATGAAACGTACACAGTCATAGATGATTTTAAACTCTCCAGAATAGGAAAGGATGTAACAGACATTACACCCTACCGTACCACCGACAGGCTAATCTCGCAAGCCTACTTTTATAACTCTATGAGAATCGACGGAGCTAAGTATATTACTGACGCAGTAACGGTCTCAAACTTGACAAAAGAACAATTGTATGATTTTGACTACTCGGACACTATGGTGACATTCAAACTGAAAAAAATATTGAACGACATGGGGTACACTGGTCTAAAGCAGAACTTCACGTATAAAAGCGGTAATATAAAAACAAAGAAAATCAACCTAGACCACGTAAAAAGATATGTTATTCCAATAGACAACAATAGGTACAAAGACACAGAAAAAGTCAAGTTTTTGCACATTGAACCAGAGGGATTTATCAATGGATTCGCATCCTAAAAAAACAACTCCAAATGTGGCAGGAATCATTCCTATTTCTGGAAGAAACAATAAGTTAAATCTCCCGCTCCCGGATTACATGCAACCTTTAGGTCCTGGTATAACCGCAATTGAGAGGTCCGTATATGAATGCGCCCACGCTGGTTGCTCATCTATATGGGTTGTATGCAATGACGATACACTTCCCCTTGTTAAGAGTAGGATAGGAGACTATATTATGGACCCAATTATATATGATTCCTGGCACTTCAAGAAGTTACCAGACTACTCAAAGAAATATATACCGGTTTATTATACGCCGGTATTGCAAAGTCATCGAAATAGAAAAGATTCTCTTGGGTGGTCCGTCCTTCACGGGGCCCTTAGTGCTTTTATAGTTTCAAAGAAGATATCGCGTTGGGTAGTTCCGACCAGTTATTTCGTTTCTTTCCCGTATGGCATCTGCCACCCAAAAGAAATCAAAGAGCACCGCTCTGCAATTCGCAAGGGAGAAAAAGTGTATATGTCGTACGATGGAAAGACAGTAAGGGATGGCCTTTACTTGCCTTTTAGCTTCACGTCAGAAGATTGGTTAGAATTTAGAAGACAGGTTAATGAAAACAACACAGGAGGCAATAAAAAAATCCCAATGAAAGAAAGATGGTCAGCAAAGAATTTTACACTTGACAAAATATTTTATCATGATAATATATATCCAGACAAAGAAGTCAAGATAGCAGAATACTACAATCTTGATACATGGGAGAGCCTGAAACAATTCTACGCTTCAGACTTAACTATAAGACAGATGACAAAAACTATGTGTAAGCCATTTCATATGAGGAGAGAGAATGATACAGCCAGACCAAATTTATGATAACATTTTTTACTTTGTGAAGGAGGCAGCAGGTCTGCCACTAATGTTTCACCAATTAAAACAAGATCAACAGAATTTTTTACGTGACTTTTGCCAAGATATAGAGTATCATAATATAGATAGAAAAAAAGAGACACTACAAGACTTAAACCTTATTAAAGCTGATTTGGAGGCACTAATTGCAGACATCGAGAAATAATTCTAATATACCTTTTGTCGGTCTACATGCACATTCTGTGGCGGGTTCGCCATTCGATGCATTGGGATATCCCGCTGAACATATGGACTTTGCTTATAATAATGGCATGGATGCCTTGGCACTAACCGACCACGGCAATGCTAATGGTCTAGCAGGCCAGGTTTTGCATGCAAAGAAGATGCAAAAGCAGGGCAGAGACTTCAAGCCAATTTTTGGAGTAGAAGCTTATTTTATCCCTTCAGTCGCCAATTGGCGAGATGACTATGACAGAATCAAGGCTGAGTCTAAGAAGAAGTCAGATTATGAAGCAGAGCAATCAGGCACGACTGTTGAAAACGAGGCTTCCAAAAAGAAGATGAAATCAGTTCTGAATCGCCGTCGCCATCTTATCCTGTTGGCACAAAACCAAGAAGGCTTAAGGAATATCTTTAAGATGATTTCTACGAGTTATGTGGGAGATAATTTTTACAGGTATCCCCGCGTTGATTACGCACTGCTTAAAAAGCACAACAAGGGCGTGATTGCAGCATCAGCTTGTCTTGGTGGTGTGTATGCTGGCAACTACTGGGAGAACCGTGATGAAGGACCAGAAGCTGTGTTGGCAGCAATGAGAAAGACTACGCAAAAAATGCAGCAAATCTTTGGTGACCGTTGGTATGGAGAGCTACAGTGGAACAATGTCCCGGAACAGCACGAATTAAACCAACATATCATACAGATGCACTATGAGTTCGGCGTGGAGCTTATCTCGACTGCGGACTCTCACTATTACAATCCAGAAGTCTGGAAAGACAGAGAACTATACAAGCGCTTAGGTTGGCTAGGTAAAGGTAGGCCAGACTATCTTTCTGAAGAGTTGCCTCTTTCTGTTGAGGAGGTTGGTTACGAGTTGTATCCAAAGAATGGCGACCAAATGTGGGAAAGTTACAAGCACTACTCTAAAATGTGTGGGGTAGAATATGATGACGCGCTTGTGAAAGCATCTATCGAACGAACGTATCATATTGCACACAATAGAATTGAAAGCTTCCTACCAGACAACACAGTACGTCTACCTAGTTTTGTCGTCCCGGAGGGAAGCACTGCGGGTCAGACACTCGCTGCACTCTGTGTCGAGGGTCTTCGTAGCTTGGGCCTTGAAAATAACAAAGAGTACGCTGAGAGATTAAAATATGAAGTCGGTATTATCGACAGCCGCGGCTTTTCAAAGTATTTTTTAACAATGAAAGCTATTTCTGATATGGCCATAGAGAAGCAGCTCGTCGGCCCCGGTCGCGGCTCCGCTGCCGGCTCTCTGGTATCCTATGTGCTAAACATTACTCAAGTTGACCCAATGAAGTATGGCCTTCAATTTGAAAGATTCCTAACAAAGGGCGGTTCTGGATATCCAGATATTGATTATGACGTCTCTGACCCGATGGTCCTGAAGGAGCATTTGATTGACCAATGGGGCGATGACACTGTTGTTCCTATTACTAATTGGAACACTCTACAGCTTCGCTCTCTCATAAAAGATATTTCTAAGTTTTACGGAATTGAGTTTACAGAAGTCAACAACGTAACCAGTAAAATGGTTCACGAGGCAACACCACTAGCTAAAAAAGCTCACGGTATTACTGCTGGTGTTTATGTCCCGACATTTGAAGAGTTGATGATGTATTCAGAAACTCTGCAAAACTTTTTGCAAAAGTACCCCCATATCAAAACTCATGTGGAAAAGCTATACGGACAAACCAGGTCAGCCAGCCGGCATGCCGGAGGGGTTGTGATTGGGGAGCGTCTGGATGAGTGGATGCCACTAATCAATAGTGGTGGAGTCAGGCAAACTCCATGGAGCGAAGGCCAAAATGTACGTCACTTGGAGCCTATGGGATTTATCAAGTTTGATATTTTGGGCTTAGCGTCTCTTCGAATGGTCGAGGGCGCTATCGAAAGAATATTGAAGCGGCACCACAACATCGAGAACCCTACCTTTGAAGACATTAGGGAATACTACAACGAACACTTGCATCCAGAGAAGATTGATTTAGAAGACCGCCAGGTGTGGGAGAACATCTTTCACGAAGGAAAGTGGGCAGGCATATTTCAATTCACAGAAGGCGGAGCACAATCTTTCTGCAGGAACGCAAAGCCAGATAACATTACAGACCTTGCAGCCATCACTTCGATTTACCGCCCAGGCCCACTATCAGCGGGAGTTGATAAGATGTTCGTCGGCGCAAAGCAGGCTCCGGATGAGGTTGACTATCTTAACGACACGGTACGCTCTATCACTGAAGAAACGTATGGCTTCCTTATTTTCCAGGAACAAATTGCCATGTTGGCTCACAAGCTAGGCAAAAACCTAACTCTGGATGAGGGTAACAAGCTGCGCAAACTCTTAACTAAAAAGGGTACTGGTGCAGTAACTGAGGAAAAAGACAGGATTTTTGACAAGTTTCACAAGGGCTGCCTAGAGAAGGGGATGGCATCACACGAAGCGCGAGAACTTTGGAACAAGTTCGAGTACTTTTCGGGTTATGGTTTTAACAAGTCTCATGCTGTATCTTATTGTATCTTATCTTATCAGTGCGCTTGGCTGTTGAATTATTATCCAGCCGAGTGGCTCGCAGCCTTCTTGGATAAGGAGCCAGAAAAGCGAAAAGAAAGAGCAATCTCAACTGCCAAGTCAATGGGTTTTAACGTTGAGCCACTAAACGTAAATACATCAGGTACACATTGGGAAATCAGTGACGATAATAACACACTTATTCAACCTTTAACTTCCATCAAAGGATTGGGCGAGAAAGCTATCGAGCAGATTATTGAACATCGACCATTCAACACCGTGGAGGAGTTCTTATTCCATCCGGAGATTGTCTACTCCAAGCTAAACAAGAAATCTGTTACCGCTCTGTGCTTGGCCCAGGCATTAACTGACCTTGTTGACGACAGGTTTACAGGGCTGAAGCATTTCCATGCAGCCGTATGCACTGACAGGCCCCGCAAAGAGAAGAACCTGCTAGAGAATATACAAACGTACGCCCCAGAGGGAGACTTTTCAGAAGAGGAGAAACTAGAGTATCTAGTCAATCTAACTGGTGTGTTCCCAATCAATGCGGTGGTCACTCCCCGTGTCAGAGAGAAACTGGACGAATTGTACATACCGCCTATCTCAGAGTTTGACCCTTCGCTTGGTGTGACATGGTTCATCCCGCGTGAATGCAAATTAAAAAAGTCAAAAAATGGAAAGAACTTCTACGTAGTTAAGGTGATTGATGATAACAACGAAACAACTACGATAAGATGTTGGGGAGTGGACCCAGAGAAAGATGTTGTTCATATCAATAGACCTTACATGGCTAGATTGAAGTACGACCCAAACTGGGGCTTCTCCACTTTTAGTGTGAGAAAAATGTTTAAACTTTTAGCATAGGAGAAAATAATGGCTAGATTAACTGGACTTTCTGCCAAAGTTATGGTAGAACAGTATAAGAAGGTTTTTTCTGAAAAGGGTTATGCCTTTTTTGAGAATGGAGATTACAATTTGAATATTGTAGGAGTAAGGAACGATTCAGGGGATGCATCAAAGTTTGATGATTTTTTGAATGTTCTATATAAAATCAATGGAGAGTGGGTATGTGATGTGTATCCGGCGACTACTGAGCCAGGAACGAGTATCTTAAAAAGACCTATCAAGTCGGTCAGACACAAGGGTACAGCGATTCTTGTACCAGACCAATATCGTTCAACATACAAAATTGGCCTTCACAATGGAAAAAGAAAATATACTGCATTGATTCAACGCGGAGCCAAAGTTAGAGTTGTTAGAGACAACAATAGAGATGCGACCCCAGACTACCACGGTCCTGAAGAGGAAGGCTGGTTCGGCATCAATATTCACAGACAGTTTGGGTCTGACGCCAGAATTAACACTGGGGGGGTCTCAGCTGGTTGCCAAGTATTTCAGAGCAGTCAAGATTTTTACGAGTTTATGGAGACTTGTGAAGAGGCAGCCGAAAAGTGGAGTAACAATTTTACTTATACGCTCATTAAAGAGAGAGACTTATTAGAAAAAGGAGTATGTTAATGATTTTTGATGAACATGATGATGTAAGAGTCTTCAAGACCAGGCCCATGGCCAAGATTCCAGTCAGGGCACATTCTACAGACGCGGGGATGGATTTTTTCTTTTGTCCTGCAACACCAGAACTAATGAAAGTGGAGCCTGGACAGAGCGCTCTGCTAGAGACGGGCATCAAAATGGAAGTGCCTCGTGGCTGTATGCTTCAGATTATGAACAAGTCTGGAGTCGCCAGCAAGAAACAGCTAGTAACTGGCGCGTGTGTTGTAGATGAGGGTTATGACGGAGAGATTTTTGTTAATCTTCAAAACATTGGAACTGAGCCGCAGTATATTTCACCAGGACAAAAGATTGCACAAGGCGTCTTTGTTAAAATTGAAAGACCATCCTTAAAGATTATTGAAGTAGATAGTATCTATGGAAAAGAGACCTCACGCGGCTCCGGTGCTTTGGGTTCAACTGGGGAAACATAATGGGATTCGCTAGAAAACTCCGCAGGCGCCAGCTTGTCGCTGCCCGCAAGCAATTCTTCAAAGACTTCAAGCAGAAAATGCAAGAATTCAAAATGATGGTGGCATGTAGCTCTTGCGGCCGCCAACCAAACGAGGGCGAAAATATAGATAATTGGAAAATAAATCAACAAAGCGAGAATATAGACTTGTTATGTCTTGATTGTTTTGGAGACGAGGAGGATTGGCAAGATGAAACTTAGGCAGACCTATAGCTTTGATGATGTTCTTTTGGTTCCCGCCAAGAGCGACATAGAAAGCAGGAATGAAGTTTCGCTAGAGACGAGTATTGGTGGCTGCACATTCCGCCTACCGATAATCTCAAGCCCAATGGACACAGTCACAGAAGGCAATATGATGTATGCAATGGCTAAGCTTGGGGCTTTGGGGGTGCTACATAGATACAACCCACCAGTCAAGCAGGCTAGTATATTTGCAGATATTAGAATGAGATTAGAAGAGGAGCAGCATGAGTACTCTTCGAAATTATCAGTGGCAATTGGCTCCACCGATGATTATGAAAAGAGAGCTAGAATTCTTGTAGAAAACGGTGTAAGGATTCTGTGTTTGGATGTTGCTCACGGCCACCATTCTTTGACTGAACGTGCAATCAAGACTCTAAAGGACTCTCATGGAGAGGGGGTCTTGATAATGGCAGGTAACATCGCCACTCCGGAGGCTTACCACGACTTATCAACCTGGGGAGCTGACGCGGTTCGCATCGGTATAGGTGGCGGTTCCATCTGTTCAACCAGGATTCAAACAGGTCACGGCATGCCAACCCTGCAATCAGTCATGGACTGCGCTAGTATGGATGGTGCAGCCATCATTGCTGATGGTGGAATCAAAACAGCAGGAGATATTGTAAAGGCGCTCGCAGCTGGAGCAGACTTTGTTATGTTAGGTTCTATGCTTGCGGGAACGGATGAGTCTCCGGGCGATGTCCTTAGCTCTTCGGAAGAGAGCAAGTACAAAGTTTATAGAGGTATGGCCAGTGTCGAGGCACAGGTGGACTGGAGGGGCAAGGCCCGTTCGCTTGAGGGAATCTCAACGACTATACCATATAAGGGAAGCGTTGTTGATATCATTAACAACCTTGAAAGCAATATAAGGTCAGGGTTTTCTTATTCCGGAGCTAGAAATATCACAGAACTACAATCAATGGCTACGTTTGTTCAACAAAGTACAGCTGGCCAGTTTGAAAGCAGTACTCACATTTTAAAAAGATGAGGCAAAAAAATATAGTATTTACCGATGATGATGACCAACATGCCAGAATGATACTTAGATTAAGGTATGACCGCCTTACACAAGGCAACTTCTTTCGTGGTATTGTAGAGATGTATGTTAATAACGATTTAGATATGGCAAAAATAGTACAGAAGATTAAACAAAGTAAGAGCACCATTGGCAAAAAGCTATCTTCTAATGCGATGAAAGACATAGAAAAAGGAGAACAGATGAAAGAACAACTTGGCCTTTCAGAAAACGAAAAGAATTTTATATTTGACTTAATAGAGGAAGACTTTGAAGAAGAAAACTAAACCCAAACAAAAAAATGAAGAAGACAGAGCATGGATTGATTATCCAGAAGACAACAACTGTGTCTTCACTGCAATTGAAAAACATGGCGCTATGACACTAGAAGAAGTTGCCAAGCGCTTGGGTATTTCATTGGTCAGAGTTTCACAAATTGAAAAGCAGGCCCTGAAGAAACTAGCTAAAAGAATAAAAAATGACTTTATATAGGCCAAAGACTATTTATTATTGTATTTTACACCATTTTTGTTTACAAAGGAGATTTTTTAAATGAGTGATAAAAAGCTACTAAACGAAAACACAATTCGTCGGTTCATGACGCTTGCCAAAGTTGATAGGCTGACCGACAATTTTATCAACGAGAAGAAGAGGCAAGAAGAATTAGAAGAAGCTTCCTACATGGAAGAGGACGAAGAATTTGAAGAAGGCATGGGATACTCCATGGAAGAGGACGAAATGCTAGACGAACAGGAAGAGGAGGATGTTGAACTCGACCTGGGCGACGATGAAGGCGACGAAGAAGCCGGCATGACTGACCCTGACGACCCAATGTCAGTTCCAGCTGACGAAGAGGAAGAAGAGTTGGGCGAAGCGGATGTGAGCTTGACCGAAGAAGAGGCAGACCTCCTCATTAGCCTTGGTGAAAGACTAAAGGAAGCAATGGAAAAGGAAGAAGAGGAAGGAGCTGGCATGACAGACCCTGATGCTCCAATGTCGGTTCCAGCTGACGAAGAGGGCGAAGAGGGCGAAGAGGACGAAGAGTTGGCCGATATGGAGCCAGAAGAAGATGAAGACGAAGAAGAAGAGATAGTGCAAGAAATTCTCAAAAGAGTTACGAGCCGACTGGTAAGAGAAAAGAGAATCAGAAGGTAAAATACAACATCACTCATTTATAAAAACCCCAAAGTACACTTTGGGGTTTTTTTTTGTAGACCTTCTAAAACAATTCTGGTATAATAGTTACTAACAAATGCTATTCATATATAGGAGGCATTTGTGTCATGAATAAAGAGATAGAAGCATGCTACTGGGAAACAGAAGAAAACATTATCAGTTTGCAACTGGTAGCAAGAAAAGAAGACCTAACAGACATCGAACCACTCCTTGGCAATACACAGTTATTAGCTTCGGGGACAGACCATAAAAGGGGCAAAGAGATTGTAATTTACAGAAAGCTTTTCACTGAGCATCAAGATATGAAAAAGTTTTTATCAGAACTAAAACAAGAAGTAACAAACCTGAAAGAAGTAACATGACAGATAAAAAAACAAAAAAGCAAAAAACAAAAAAGCAAAACAAGAAGCCCTCACTCGACAATCTAAAGATGGAAGATGATAAGCAGATTGTTATAATCAACAATATTCAGCCTCCAGCACAAGAGCCGCTGGAACTTAGAACAATAAGTTTGTATGGCGACATCACTGAACAAAAAGGTGCTGAGGTCACGGCAGCCTTGTTGTATCTTGAGTCAACTTCTTTAACGAGCGCGCTTAAGGACCCTGAAGACCCCGAGTCGGAAATTATTCTTGTGGCTCGCCCGATAAACATGTACATCTCAACTCATGGTGGAGTGGCATCAGATATGTTTTCAATTTTGGATGTGATGGAATCGGTCAAGACGAACGCTTGCGATATTCATACTTTTGGAATTGGCAAGGTGATGTCAGCCGGCGTCCCAATCTTGGCAGCCGGAACCAAAGGTAAGAGAAAGATTGGTAAGAATTGTAGAATTATGCTTCACAGTGTCATGGCCGGCACCGGCGGCACCATTTTTTCAATGGAGAATGAGCTTGAGGAAATTAAATGGATACAGGACAGTTACATTGACACCCTCGCCAGATACACCAAAATGACCAAAACAAAAATTAAAAAAATGCTCAAAACTCAACGCGATGTGTATATCTCTGCCGAAGAAGCAATTGAGTTGGGAATTGCTGACGAAATCATCTAATTATATAAAGGAGATATATTATGAGCTGGCACAAAGAATTTCTATCTGAGAATCAAAACAAGAACGTACTATCCAATAAGAGTGGACTCTTCAAACTAATCGAAGAAGTTTACTCAGAAAAACTTACCAAGAAAGAAAGGAGTTTAATATCAGAGGATTTTATTCAGAACACCCTGTTCGAGATATTTTCTGGAATTGATTACAACAACTTAATCCGTAGGCCAATAAATGAAAGCAAAGATCTTGAAACTTTGCTTGCAGAGCAAGAAGAACTGACAGATGAAGAGATTCGACTTGGCTTACCAAAACTAAGAATTTCAGAAGACTGGGGCAAGCCGGAATCAAATGATAGGCAAATCATTCAAAGATTTTCAGCAGCCATCACAGGAAATACGTTGCAAGAAAAGCTTGCAACAGTCAACAATGTTGCGACTGGGCAAGTCCAAATGGCTTCGTTAGGTCAGATTCTGGGAACTCTCGTTGTTCTTGAATGTCTTTATACTATTTTGGCACAATTCACAGAGTCAGCAGGCGGCTTTATTTTTGAAGGCTTCTTGGCTGGCTTGTTTGGCCAAGACGCGGTTCAGATAACTGACGTAGGCGAAGACTCCGGAGAAGCAACTGGTAAGCCAATTACTGACGTTGAGCTAGGTGGCCGCGAGTATTCCTTGAAGCTTTTGGGCCCAACGACAGCAGTCAAGGGTTCGTGGGTAAATATGGTAGAACATTTCGCATCCGGCCGCGACCACGTTGTTTATTTGGATGCTAGACGTTCGGGTAAGGGAACTGCGGACAGTTTAGTCTTCGGCGAATTTGTAATAACGATGGAAAACTTTATCAAGATTTTCTATGAACCGTTTAGAGGGTTTAAGCCTATTGAGGGTAAATTCAAAAACAAAGAACAGCTTGTATCTGCTATGGAGGAGTTTGGCGATCAGTTGTTTTTTGTGAAACTTGACTCTAAAGCTGTGGTCGATGGTAGAAAAATAGCCAAAGCCAACTTCAAGATGGCAGGTAAGAACGGCCCACCAGAGCGAGAGGCTCTCATGAACCTGATTCAACGCGCTGAAGAGCTTCCATCCGGCACCTTTCGTAGGTACGAAGAAGACTACACTAAAGCTTCAGAAAAAGTTAGAAGGCTATGGGGGGATTACAATCAGTTTCAAGCCGTTGCAAAAGCGATAGAGATCTTTTCAGCAAACCCCGGCGAAGACACTAAAGCAGGTGTAATCGCTGCGCTTAAGAAAACCGCAGGATATAAAAAGCCAGAACAATTTGAGTTCACAGTTCTGCAAGCGGAATCTATTGCAAATTTTGAGCATATTGGTAAATTATTGTTGGGAGAAGAGCAGCTTAAAAAAACCTGGATGCTTTATTCCGGCATACTAAAGAAGACCATTACACCTGTTTATCTGTCGATGGCCCGCTTCAACGAAAATGTATCTAATTACTTTATGGGTGTTGAAGGTAGTCAGAGAAAAGCTTTCGCTCTTGCTGCACAACAAGAGCTTGGCACTCTCAAGGAAGCAACGGATGAGGCCATCTCTGCGGTAGAGCAGTCAGAGAAAGATGAATACACACCAGAAAAAGTAGCTGCCGAGTAAAAAACCGCTTGACATTTTCTCAAAATACATTATAATAGTAGTATCATAGTAAAGTGAGGTATAATGACTACTAAATTAGAACACGGCCAGATCCTACGCAACAAGGTCTTAGAGGGTGTGAACACCCTGGCTGATTATGTTGCAACTACCCTTGGCCCCAAGGGCCAGAATGTTCTCATTCACCAGAAAGATAAAAGACCCTTTATCACAAAAGATGGTGTAACTGTCGCTCAGAATATGACCTTTGAAGACCCACACATGAACGCGGGAGCAGAAGTCGTAAAGCAAGTGTCAGCAATGACGAACGCCGAAGCTGGCGACGGCACAACCACAAGCACGATTCTAGCGCGAGAAATCCTACGTCAAGCCAACAAGCATATTGAGGCAGGTGTTAGTCCTATTGAAATCAAACGCGGCTTAGACAAGTGTTGTCAGGTTATCTGCGACGGTATTACTGGCTTATCAAAGCCGATTTCTTCAGTAGAAGACATTAAACATATCGCAACAATATCTGCGAACAACGATACTGTTATAGGTGAGTTGGTATCGACGGCAGTTGATAGAGTAGGAAAGAACGGTTCAATTTCGATTGAAGATGCTAAGTCGCACGACACTACGCTAGAGCTTGTAGAAGGTTTTAAGTTTCGGTCTGGCTATGCCGCACGAGCTTTCGTAACCGATGAGAGAAGGGGTCTTATCAAGTACGACAATCCAATGTTCTTGATAACAGACAGTAAGGTGGAGCAGGTCCATGACATCCTTCCGGCACTTGAAATCGCAGCTAGAGAAAACCGCCCATTTGTGATTGTCGCAGAAGAGATTGAAGGCCAAGCTCTTGCTGCCTTGATTATGAATACAATTAGAGGCTCAATGAAAGTAGCAGCAGTCAAGGCACCGAGCTATGGAGAGGATAGGAGAGGCATCATGTCTGACCTCGCCACCACAACAGGTGCAAAATTCTTTCAACAGTCTTTAGGGCATAAGCTGACTGAAGTGTCGCTCGTCGATTTCGGAAAAGCATCAGCCGTTGAGATTAGCAAGGCTCAGACAACAATCGTCGATGGTGAAGGCGATTATGAACAAGTAGAAAACAGAGTGGAGGAAATTAAAAATGAGATTAAAGATACTGAAGATTTGCATGCAGCCCAGCGTCTTCAGGACAGAATTACCCGTCTTTCTGCTGGTGTCGCTATTGTTCGGGTTGGAGCAAGCTCTGAGGTAGAGATGATTGAGAAAAAACACCGTATTGAAGACGCTCTTGAGGCGGTAAACTCTGCGCAAGAGGAGGGAATCGTCCTGGGTGGAGGCATGACCTTGCTTAGAATCTCTGAGGCATTAGATGTGGATTTTGACAACGAAGAGCAGGAGGCATCTTTAGGGATTATCAGGAAGGCATTGGCGTCGCCATTCAATACAATGGCAGCGAATGCAGGTCACAATCCAGAAGTCCTACGCATGACACTGGGCAAGTGTGGAGATTTTGAAGGGTTTAACTTTTTGACCAACCAAAAGGAAGACCTATTTCAGTCAGGAGTTATCGACCCTGCAAAGGTGACACGATGCGCTGTGAAGAACGCCGTTTCAGTTGCAGGTACTCTTTTGTTAACTAATCATAGTATTGTCCACTAGGCCATTACTACTTAGTAGTAAATGGCTGGAGGGCTTTATTATGAGTGATGATAGTAGAGTGTGCATGCTTGAAATGCAAAGCAAGCTTGACAAAGTTTGTAATGGTATAGATGTCATGCAAGATAAGCAGGAGGAAATGTCGCAAGACATAGCGAAAATAAAAGAAGCAGTTTATAACCCTGACCAGGGACTCTATGCTAGACTGAGAGAGTTGGAGTCATGGAAACAAACTTCTTCTAGAATGATTTGGACCCTTTTCACTTCCGTTGTGGGCTTGATAGGTGCCTTTATATTAAAATCAATAGGAACATAATATGCTTTTGAAAGTAAAACAACTAGTAGTTGAGAATGCTGGCTGGAAAAGAAATATAACCAGTAAGGATATTTATATTAACAGCAACAATATCGTATCAGTATCAGACTATATAGGAGCCAAAGATTTTCTGCTGTCAGAGGGTTCTGAATTCTCTAACAGTGCTTTCTCATTAATTAAGATTGGCCTCGGAAATAAGACTGAAGAAGTAATAGCTTTCGGCCCCGCAGAATCTTTTTACTCTATGATTAGAGGGGAAGCAAAAGGCCGAAGGTTATTGAATGACTGATATTAGGTTTATAATTATAGGCCGCGCTAGTTGTCCTTTCTGTTGTATGGCCGCAGATTTATGCAAAGCGTCGGGGACTAAATATGTTTTCCTTGATTATGAAAACAACCAGGAGTTGCTGGAGGAATATAGAACCTTCCATGACCACCCTACGGTTCCTATTGTCCTGTCAAACAATTTAGAAACCGGCTACACTTTTAAGGTTGGGGGTTACACTGAAATGTTAGCATTGATTCCGGAGGATTAAAGTGTCAGAAGACCAACAACTAACAATTAAGGTTAGCTTATCCGCGCTCAAGATTATGCATGATGGCGCAGAGCCTTACTATTACAGGGTGGATTCCCTAATAGAAGACCACTATCAAGGTATACAAAACTTCAAGGAAGATTCTTTAATCGCAATGATGGAGCTTAGAATAAGCTTGCAGATATTGCTAACTTACCTCAAGGAATTAATAGAGCAGGCAGAAGAAGAAGGGGTTGAAAGTCTTCATATACCACCAACTGAACTAAAGACTATCGCCGGCTTAGCGAAAGGCTTATCCTCAGCAACATTAATACAGCTAGATAACACAAACCTTAGAGATCAATAATGAAACTAGCCATAGGTGTTTTGTTCTTTCTCTTTGGTCAAGTAATGGGTTGGTACCAATTAAACTTACAAAAAATGTATGATTGGTGGTCTGACAAGCCTTTGCTGTCTGCAGTGCTTATGGGGGTGCCAACTAGTATACTTTTTTGGTATGGCTGGAAATATATATCTGAGTCTACCGGCTCTGTGTGGTCCGCCCGGTTTATAGGTTCGTCGGCTGGCTTTGTTGTGTTTCCGATATTAACTTGGTTTATGCTTGGCGAATCTATGTTTACCACCAAAACTTTGATTTGCTTGTCACTTTCTATACTCATAATACTTATACAGATTTTTTATTAACACCGGCAAATTCAAACTATTTATATTAAAAAGGTGTTTTCTTTATGCAATTCAACAAACAGTGGAAAGAGTTTCTTATGGAGGAGAGGTACCCTGACCTCCTTTTGGAAGCAAGAGTAAAAGATGTCAAGGCTAAATACCCAGCACTTGAAAAGCTAAACTGGATAAACTGGGGCCGCCGACAGCTAGAAAGTACACTTGGCGTTAAGGGCGTATCAAAATATCTTATGTTTTTCGCCAGAGAGTTATTCAAAAATTTTGATGAAGAATTCGAAGAATACTTGGAATTCGGTGATTCTTTAGAATTAAACCAGAACGATGTCTTGAGGGTCGCAGAAGAGATTATGGACGTCATACAAGACTTCCAACAGAACCAACAAAGGATGGATGAGAAGGATATATACAAATACAACGTCGCCCAGCTGCAACATAAGCTGGACAATCTCGGCCTATCGAAACGAGCCAAGATGGCAGCCCTAAAAGACAAGGAGGCAGCTGAAGAAGGCTCCACGATGGTTTATAACGACCACGGTATTATGGCCATACGCCCTGAGACTATGCAGGCCAGTTGTTACTACGGACACAACCCAAGACTTACAACTTGGTGCATATCAACGAAGTCGGCAAGGAACTACTTCGACCAATACACGAAGGATGAGGGAAAAGCTTTTGTTATTGTTAGGTTTTTCGGAATACCGGAAGGTTCCGATAATCACATAATCGCCTTGCAATTCGATTTCGAGGGCGACTTAGAAATGTTCTGGGATGCTCCAAATAATTCTCAAGACCCCGATGACCTTTTCGGCGTCATAACGGAACATTTTGATGGGCTTAAAGATTCTGCACTTGCCAATCTCCCCCCGGAGGAGGCGGGTGATTTTATAGCTAAGGTCGAGGATGATTTGCTATCCAAGTCAAAGCTAGCAATCCAGGATGACCCGCCACCAAACCCCATCGAGGCCGCAGAGAAAGCTTGTGAGGAAATCCAACAAGAGGCGGAAAGGGATTTAACTCATGTAAGTGTTTACTACGAGGTCCAAGAGGACTATGGCGAGTCTGAGCCATATGTGTACTATAGCGCCCGTATTGACATAGACATGGATATATCTGGCGAGGCGTACACCAATGCCCCTAATCCCCTAGCGGATATAGACTATCAGGAGGTGAGAGACTTAGAAAGCGAACTCGAAACGAGGCTCTCTGATGTTGGAATATACGGAATCGAAGAAATAGATATGACTACTGACCCTCGCGACGAAACCTCTTTTCAGGTTTCGCTTACCTTATATACTGGGGATGAGCAACCTAGTGTGGAGGGGTTTCGAGAGTTTGTAAACTTCACATGTGCGCAGTTTGAAAACCAAGTGAATGACATCCAGCAGGTCGTCAATTCAGTCCTCATGGAGAAGGAATACTACGTTCCAGCAGGTATGCAAATTCCATTGCCAGGAATTGAAGAGGATATACGAAAATATTTTAACAATAATCACTTGACAAAGCAGGGCTTTTACGATAGTATAGAGAAAGACATAATAAAAGAAGAAAAAGGCCGCAGCAGGCAGAGAGGTATCTATAAGTTTTATTGTATGTTATCTTACGGTTTGACAATCTCTGAAAACAAGTCAAGAGGATTAGATGATATTCTTGCAGACCTTCGAGCGCTACCAAATGTAACAATCGTCACCGTGGTTGTCAAAAATCAAAAGATAGCAGAAGGTAGATATATAGCTGGATTATCAATCAAATTTATACCGTCAGTTCCGGGCCAGTTCAGTTCACCAGAAGATGTAAAAACTAGAATACTAAGAGACATCAAAAGACTAAACAATGTCCAGACACTCTTTAAGGTTTCAGCAGGTCTCGAAAGGCTAGAGTAGTGAAAACACCGCAAGATTACCGCCGTGATGATATACGTCAATTATTTTCACGAAGGTTGGGCGAAGATATTATAAAACTAAGCCCAATGTCTTTGAAGGTCGAAGAGAGCATCTCGCGAGAAAAAACTATAATTGATTTCTCATTTGAAAAGACAGAGAATAAAGTAAAGAATGATTATAAATTTTTAGAAGTCCCTGGTTCAGGATTTCTGGATGCGATTTATAAAGCGTGTCACAATACTTTTGTGGGGGACTTTAACTCATTGGCCAATCTTAGTTTGGTAGATGTAATCATAAAGCCAATTTTTGCAATGTCGTCAACCAATGCCAAAACAGATGCAAAGACGAACGTGTCACTTAGACTTAGAACCAAACAGCATGGTATATCAGAGTTTAGCTCGATATCAAGGTCAATCGTTTATTCCAGTTTTGTCTCAATGTTGTCGGCATTTCAGTTTTATATGAATTGTGACAAGACTTTCAAGGTTTTAAAATTTGTATTGGAAGATGCCCAATCACGTAACAGGGGAGATATTGCTCAACAGTGTTGGTCTGATATGGCAGTTTTGACCAGGGTTAATACTTATGACTAAACCAAAACAATATCGCTTAATGTTCTTGGCTCTAGTAATATCACTGTGGTTAAATGCGTATTTTAGATTTTTTAGATAAAATTATGCCGATTATCATCATTCTCTGGATTTTGTCCTTAATTACATTAGGGGTGGTTGCGTATTATGCGGAGAAAGACATCGAAAATCAGAGGACTAAAGATAGGGGACCTGGTGTATCACGCTCTGTATGGCAGAAAGTGGATTGGAATCTTAATAGATATAATTGATACATATGAAGAGGACAACGCACTTAGCAAGCACACAGAATTTGCTATAATACAAATGCAACCCAACACCAAGTATGAATACTTTTTCAAGCAAATGGTTTCACAAAGAAATAGACTAACTGACTCATGCGGCTTAGTTTCAATGAGTTGGATTTTCAAACTAGAAGAAAGGAAATAAATTGCACGGATATAAAATCAGAAAAGGCGACCTCATAACAGCAGGAACCCAGCATGGTGTGGTTACAAAAACCACGCAAGCATACATCTATTACATTCTTAATAGTCATAAAGCTAAAGTACACAAGGAAACTTTATGGAATGCGTATGATACGAGAAAAGATGTCAAAATTCACTACGGAAATACAAAGTACAGGAGATTGCAAAGGAAAATGAGGTCACTTAATTTGCATGGCGTAAAGCACGAGAAAGCCGATGATGAAATAAGAAAGTTCTTAAATTTTGTAGAGCTTCCCTGTAAGATCATAACAGGCAACTCTGAACCCATGAAGAGCTTTGTAAAAGGGGTGGTTTCAGAGTACGAATGGGTCTGCCGCGAGGAGAGTGCCGTCAACCCAGGCACAATGATTATAACAGAGGAATGAATGTTTAAGTGCATTAAGATTTTTTTGATTTTTGTAGTTCTAATATCCTGTAATTCAACGGAAAACGTGGACACGCTAGATGCAAATCTCGAAAACACATCAGAGGAAGTCTATGTTTGCTATAACACAGAGAGCGAAGAACACGGAAAACCATGCTCTAGTGAGTGCCTGTCTAATACTAGCGCTTTTTGTTGGCTACTCAAAAAAGAGTTTTGCACAGGCGAGCTAGTGTATGAGTGGCAAAGAAGCAACTGTCATCTTTTTGATTGACAAAACGATAATTTTAAGCTATACTTTATAAACAATTAAAGCAAAGGTAAAACTATGAATTATGGCTATGCTTGCATCAATATGACTTTGTCTGATGTACCAAAATCTAAACGCATCACAACTAATCGTTCCATGATTAAACGAACCTTTCTCAAGGAAGGTGTCCAACGAGCGAGCGAGTTGGCACTACAGAATGTACTAGACCTGGAAAAAATTCTCAGATGGAATGAACAGCGCGACATTAAGTTCTATCGTATGTCATCAGACATTTTCCCCTGGGCCTCAGAGTACGAGTTTAGCGATTTGCCGGACTTTTCCACTATTCGTAGAGTATTGGCTAGGGTTGGTGAGTACGCCGTGTCTAATGGTCATCGCTTGACCTTTCATCCTGGTCCGTTTTGTTGTCTTGCCTCGCCCAAGCAGAGCGTTGTTGAGAAAACCTACAAAGAACTCAACAATCACTCTCGTATTTTTGATATGATGGGATTTTTTCCAAGCCACTATAACAAAATCAACATCCACGTTGGTGGAACATATGGCGACAAGGAGACTACTGCAGCCCGCTTCGTTGAAAATTTTCTAAAACCTGGTGGATTGGATGAGAATTGCAAGAAACGCTTCACACTAGAAAATGATGATAAGGCCAGCATGTGGTCAGTAAAGGAGATTTATGAAAAGATTTACCACAAAACTGGAATCCCGATTGTTTTCGATTACCATCACCATAGATTCTGCACCGGAGGACTCACCGAGCGAGAAGCCCTTGAACTCGCAGCCTCAACCTGGCCAAAAGGAATCGACCCAGTTGTTCACGTCTCAGAGTCGAGAGCTGCTGAACAGGGCGACCCAAAAATTCGCCCACAAGCTCATTCAGATTTTATCCAAAGAAAAGTAAATAGTTATGGACAAAGACATGACATCATGCTAGAATGTAAAAAGAAAGAACTTGCACTTCTAAAGCTTCGGTCCATTTCATAAATATAAGTTTCATACTATTTATAGTATGGACTTAAAGAAGGGTGATGAAGTTTGGATACTAGACTTTCCTTTCGGTAAGCCCTTGAATATAAAGGGTACTGTTGTTGGGGAAGCCGGAAAAGACCACTATAATGTCTTGATAGGCAATGGGCTTATGGAAGGAGATATAGTGAAGTATAAGTATTGGAAATTATTTCTGATTTCTGGAGAAGAAGGTTTAGTTTTATAACTAGAGGTTATTTTGGATAAGAAAAACTTTTATATTAACACTCTCGAAGGGGATACTTTACTCGCAGAGGTGTTTCTGGAGAATAATTCTGTCACGCTACTCATAGGTGATGATTACAGAATAGACTTAGACCCTGACTCAGCTTATGAGTTAGCGGACTGCTTATTATTAATTGCAAACGAAAGCGAACACTAGAATGACAAATATAAGAAAAGGAAAAGGGTATGCCTGGTCTGATAGTTGCCACGGCGCAGGCGGACATCTACGTGAACAGTCTGGTTTTATTGTTGACAACTTGGACAGCAAGCACCTTCACCAAGCTGCAAATAAATATGAAAGAGTGTTTATCATCGCCAGGGATGTACTTCATAGTGCTAACTTGCAAATCGGTGCGAATGAGCAATTACAAATTGCTCAAGATATAGCAGACGCATCAAGAGAGAGTGGAGTCTTCAGGTGACGAGGGGAGAAGAAGTTAAGGTTCTGGTTGATTATGACCTTTTTGATACAAACATAAAAGGAGAAACAGGAGTTTATCTAAAGACTAGCAGTACAACCAAAAAGTATTTAGTGTATTTCTCAGTCAATGACGAGTGGGCCGAGCTTTCTGAAGAGCAGGTCGAGCGGGTTAATCCAGGCAAGGTTTCAAGTGCTAACAAACAGTTTGTTTCTAGGATTAAAACTATGGTAACTACATACGGCGCCTGATGAAAAAAGAGCAGCTAAAACCTAATACCATCTACTATTCTACAAGGTATAAATGTTGGGGGCAATGCCTCAAAACCCGCGACTTCATGGGCTACATGATTTGGTCATCGCCATCAGCAACCCCCGGATGGTACCCCTGCTCAGAATTAATCTATGATGTTTATGAAATAAAATCTTGACATCCTTGCAACTATCTGATATTATTATAATACAACAATTGAGGAGTGACACATGAAGGTCGGTGATTTAGTGGTGGACACAAAGCAAAACTATGCTCGTGGTGTCATCATCGAAGAATTTGATTCTAGTATATTTGAAGGCTCAGATGATATTTACAAGGTCTACTTTCAAAAAGAATCAAAAGCATATTATACTATTTCTAGTAACCTTAAAATTCTCGAAGAAATTAGAGAGGTACCTAATGAGTAATGAAGAGTATTTCACACCAAGAAAGATAAATAAATCAGAAATCAAAAACTTCATAAACGGCGCAAAGAATCACCTCACCCACAGGGAAAGCGAATTTTTAGAGTCCATATTGTCGCAGGCGGAGTGGCGCACTAAACTTAGTTATGGACAGGAGCAGTGGCTAAGAAGGATTGAGGACAAGTACAGCAAAGAAAACTTGAAAGAGATGGCCGAATGGACCAAAAACTTTTCAGATGAACACAGGGAGATCGCAACAAAGGTGGCTTTATACTATCAAACCACCCAATATTATGCCCATTGTGTTCAGGTTGTAATGTCTGACCCTAAAAATTTTGTTCTTTCAAAGAAAGAGTGGGATATTTTTTGTGAGAACAAGTATGCCCTCAAGATTAGAAACAACTATAAGGAACCTTTAAGGTTTAAGGTATCAGATTGCGTACAGGTTAGAGCAAATAATAGAATAGATGTGGCGAATTGCGACCCCGATGGTTTCCCGAACCGGTCCGCCTGTCGGAAGATGGCTCAAAAGGTTGGTTTTGTGCTTGAGACAGATGCTAAACCTGTCACCCGCGCCGCAAAAGGCTCTAGGGTTTACAAGGTACTATTTACTGGTGATACCGGACCTGTTTACGCACATGAGTCAGACCTCAAGAGGAAGCGAAAATGAAGTTTAGAATCAAATATATCTCTTTTTTGTTCAGTGGAGAAAGGCAGACGGTGAAAAGCTCAATAAATGGTAGGTTTCTGGTCAAAGGTAGGTACACGGGGCATTCAAAAACCGTAGGCCCACAAACTGCCCACCAATTTGTCACACATCCGGTGATTAGAGAATCAGACCCGGTGCTAAACCTACAAGATGGCCGCAAAGTAAGAGTTTATCTGGGCGGCGACCCTACGCACATGGTCGTGGAGGCACACTCTTTAATAGAAATTCACGACAGCGAGGCACTAGAGGCTCAAAATAAGAGAAACAGCAAAAAAAACAAAAAACAAATAAAAATAAATGATTATGACTATTGCAGTCCAGATTATTTTGAGGATTTGCAAGGATGGTGAAAGTAGGAGACTTAGTTTTTATTGTTCCTTGCGTCTCAGACCACTTGCAACCTGCACAGCTGAAAAAGATGACAAGAGGAGTTGTCTTCTCTCAAATAGACAAGGATTGGTTCCGTGTTCATTGCATCAATGCAGAGTGGGCTGCAATCCAAGATTTTCCGCGCTGGATGCTGCAAAAAATTCAAGAAAGTTCTTGACTAAGATATCTAAGTGTGTTATATTATTAATATAAACAATGCCCTGGTAGCTCAATTGGATAGAGCAACGGCCTTCTAAGCCGTAGGTTATAGGTTCGAGTCCTATCCAGGGTGCCAACTTGTTGGAGTTGTCAATGAAAGTAGGAGATTTGGTTCAGTGGTACACCGAGTATCAGGACCGTACCACTGTGGATTTTGGTCTTGTTCAGCAAGTTATGGCCGACCAGGCTTTCATTGTGTGGCAAACTGGAGATGGTAATGGGTGGTTCAGTCAAGGACATCCAAGCATAGGAGTTATCAGTGAAAGTCGGTGACTTAGTAAAGGATACGACGTGTCGCCCTCCATTTTCTAAAGTAGGGGTAGTGCTGGAACTACATGGCACTACATTGAAAGCACTTGTCAAGGGTAAAGCTGTTTGGCTTGTGACTAGCCACTGTGAGGTTATTAGTGAAAGACGATGATAAGATTGCAATTATGGAAATTATTATAGCTGTAATGTTTCCAATTCTAGTTATTGCATTTGCCGTGATGCTATCGGTGGCAATAATATGAAAGTCGGTGATTTAGTAAAGAGCGGGAATGGACTCACGGGTATTGTGACAGCACTTGGGCATACTGGGGAGTTTTCATGCTATGCTGATTGTCATTGGGTAAACCCAGATGTCCATGTTGTCACAGCAAGGGGAAAGAAGTTGTGGAGTTATAATGCACTGAAGGTTATCAGTGAAAAAAGGTGATTTAGTATACAGCATTCCGACAGGCGCTGCCCTAAAGCAGCCAGGTGTCATCCTTGGTTTCAGCATCAACTTTTTGATTCACAGGTACGATGAACCTGAGTATAGAGTCTTGTGGCAAAAGACTGGCCACATCAGTGAAAATGTTAAGAAAAAGTATCTAAGGAAGGTTGTTGATGTTTGAACATCTAGCTAATTGTCATGGTGAGTGGAATATCATCCTAGCCTTTGTGGGCTCTATTCCATTTATCGGCATATGGTTAAAACACAAACTTCAGGGCTTGACTAAAAAGGATTCAAAAGATGAAAGTCGGTGATTTGGTGAAGCTTTCCGCTTATGGAAAAAAGAGACAGTGGAATACTCCAATTGTCAGAGAAAATTCAGACATGGTTGGACTAATAATAGGATACCGCCCCAATACAGTGTATGGGTATAAAGTCCAATGGCCAATACACGTTCGAGGGATGATTCCTCAGCACTCAAGAAGAGAGATAAAGTATGCTTATTAGTAAAAAATACTTGACTTTTTAGTTGTTTCGTGCTATTATATTGTATATGAGACAGAAATTTGATGTAGGAGATTTAGTATACTGTCCCGGCCTAAAGAAGGAACACCAAATACCAGGACTTGTTATACAAAAATCACTAATAAACAACCATATGATAAACCCTGATGATTGGGTTTGGCATGTCGATGAATATCACTGCCGAGTACGCTTTGTCAATGGCGATGAACGCTGGGTCAGAGCTAGGTGGCTGGAACATTTAGAGAAAGATAAAAAAAGAAATGAAAGTAGACCCATTCGAGAGTCATCCACAAATTCCAAAAAGCAAAAGAAATTCCAAGAAAAACTTGACTTTCAAGCAAATCTTTGATATTATAGATAGAGAAATTAAAAGAATAGAAATGTTGGACATCCCAACATGGGGTTTTGAGAAGTCAGAACTTTTTGAAGTAGCAGAAAACATCTCATATGAGATTGAAAGATTGCAGTAGTGAGCAAACTAACTAGACACGTCCTCCAGATGACAAATTCAGAACTAAATGGTCTAGCTAAAAATAGGTTTATTCCCACAGACCTACAGATGGCCATTGCTAGAACCGGTTACAAGGTTGCTAGAGAACACCTATCATACAATGAAGGATTGGACAAGTCCGTCAGAGACTACTTATGGGATGATCAACCTCGTGCTTATATCACAAAGGCACTAATGATTCAAACAGGGCATTATGAAGATGAGCCTGAAAAATATATTGAATTATATGAAAGGTATCCCCAAATTTGGAACAACAGTCACTACAGGGCGACAGCGACCTTTATCGGCGGATACTCTTGGTATGGCCAAGGCGCAAACCATAGCCCATCACCCCTATTGAACAGGGCGTACGACGACCACCTAGACCCAAAGAAGCATCCTGTTCACGACTATTCATCTTATGGCCGACGTCACGCCCTAACAAAGCTAGCAGAGCATTCAAATTGCGACTTGAAGCTGGCAATCAAACTTTCAACATGCGGAATCAGTGAGGTTGAGAAGCTAGCATTCCAAAAAATAGTAGAACTTTCATAAAAATACTTCTTGACTCCAATAGCCAACCGTGCTATACTATTTATATACAGTGAGAGAGTAACCAATAACTGCTAACAACTAAGGAGATTCATCATGGCAGTTGACTTCGCAACATTCTCAAACATCGTTCACCACGTTACCAATGTACGCAAGCCTGTCTTGCTGCGCGGCCGTCACGGCATCGGCAAGTCTACCGTCGTCTATCAGTATGCCGCCCAGCAGAACATGGAGGTAGTTGAACGCCGCGCATCTCAAATGACCGAGGGTGACTTGGTTGGTCTTCCTAGTATCGAGGGCAACTCAACGCGCTTCAATCCACCTGACTGGTTCAAGGCAGCATGTGACCGTCCAGTTGTCTTGTTTCTTGACGAGGTTGACCGTGCAACTCTTGAGGTTCGTCAAGGTATCTTCGAGCTTACAGACTCACGTAAGCTCAATGGCCACACGCTTCATCCTGACACGCTAGTCTTCGCGGCTGTCAATGGTGGTGAGCATGGCGCACAGTATCAAGTTGGCGAGATGGACCCAGCCGAGCTTGACCGCTGGACTGTATTCGATGTAGAGCCTAGTGTTGAGGATTGGTTGTCGTGGGCTAAGGACTCGGATGTCTCTGAGGTTACTTGGAATTTCATTAACACTAACCGCGCACACTTGGAGCATTCAGATGACTTTGAACCTAATAAGGTTTATCCATCACGTCGTTCATGGGAACGTCTAGATGAATGCTTGCAGCAGGCCGAGCTTTTGGAGGAGGCTTCTCCGACTCTATACTCTCTGACTGCTGCATTCGTTGGCTTCGAGGCTGCCGTTGCATTCAACGATTTTGTCCAGAATTACGATAGACAAGTTACTATCGAGGACATTTTGGAACACGGAAACATCCACAAGGTTGCAGACTTTGGTATCAATGACCACACTGCTCTCATTGATAAGTTTGAGGCATCAGAATGCTTCAAGGCAGAGCTTGACCAAGACAAGATGGACAATCTTGCAAGATACTTCATCACGCTGCCTTCTGAGGTTGCTATGAAGTTGTGGTCTGTCCTGGGCAACGGAGACATTAACAACACAATCAAGCTTCACCAATCAGAAGTTGATGGTGAGTCTGTTTCGGATTACTTGGTAAAAATCTTAGCTGGTGACACGGGCAACTAAAATGTCTAACTTTGACCTTAACATTCATACGGCTCGTCTGTTGATGGACGAGCCATTCTTTGCTGCTGTATCTCGTCGTATCGACAAGCGAGCAACCTATGGCATTCCAACGGCTGGAGTTATGGTGAATCCAACCACTGCTCAGTTTGAAATGCTTTACAATCCAGAGTTCTTTGAAGGTCTTACCGATGCTGAACGCAGAGATGTGTTGAAGCATGAGTTCTATCACATCACCTTTTTGCATGTCACAGACCGTATGCCAGAAGGTGAAAACATCAAACGCTGGAACATTGCAACGGACCTAGCTATTAACTCACACTTACAGAACCTACCCGAAGGTGGCTTAATTCCTGGTGAGGGTCCATTCAAAGACTTGCCGAAGGGGATGAGCGCAGAGTGGTATCTTGCAAACTTACCAAAGAAGAAGACAACAAAGGAAGAGAACGAGTATGATGAGTTGGGAGAAGACGGAGAGCCATCTGGCCAGACAGCAGACTTTGACGAAGCAGAGATTGAAACCTTAGACGACCACAGCGGATGGGCTAGTTGTTCTCAAGAGGTCAAGGACATGGCTAAAGAACGCTTGAAGGACATCATTCGTAAGGCTGGTGAGGACTGTGCTAAGAACAACAGCTGGGGTACTGTTTCAGCTGATTGTCGTAAAAAGATTATGAAGGTCTTGGAGACTAAGGTTGATTGGCGTAAGGTGCTAAGGTACTTTGTTAAGGCATCCCAACGAGCCAATAGGTCTAGTTCAATCAAGCGCATTAATCGTCGCTATGCTTATGTACATCCAGGCCGCAAAGCCAATCGTGTTGCTCGTGTTGCAGTAAGTATTGACCAATCAGGCTCTGTCAGTGACACTATGCTTTCAAAGTTCTTTGCAGAGTTGAACAAGCTCGCAGAGATTGCAGAGTTTGTTGTTGTTCCGTTCGACACCCGCGTTGATGAGGACTTGGTGTGGTCCTGGAAGAAGGGTAAGAAGGTTTCTGTTGAAAGAGTCTTGACAGGCGGAACAGACTTTGATGCACCGACTGAGTATGTAAACGGTAAAGGCTTCGACGGACATATTGTACTGACAGATATGATGGCCCCAAAGCCAAAGCCTAGTAAATGCCAGCGTATGTGGATGACCACCCCAGAGTATGCGTCTCGACCATACTTTGAGACTAAAGAAAGAGTTGTAGTAGTTGATTGATATGTGTCCGATGGTCAACAATGTAGGCGTAGGTTTATCACCTGCTATACACATTCACCGGACGAATCCACCAGGATATAAAAATAGTACCAGCGCGAATGTCTACAACCGCGCTCAACTGGACTCCATAGGCATTAGAGGTGTCATGGGGACGAAAGAAAACAAAATTAGAAGTAGACTGGTGAGGGTAAGGCGACGAGGACAGCCTCCCTGGTGGATTCCTTTATGTCTGAATTGATGTGGACTGTTCTGTGGAAGGGTTCTGCTGGTCTAGGCTTGGCGTTTATGTTTTTTCTAGTGATTTACTCAACGAGGGAATAGTTATTAAAGGTGTGTAATGTTTTTCGCACCAATTTCCACATATTGAGGGTCATCACTTGGGGTAGCAATAGGAATTTTATTGGGCTTTCTTTACGCAAACTTCCTAGATTGGGGGGTCCATATACTATTGCACAAACCAAAAGGAAAATCCAGGTTTAAGTTTCATTGGAAACATCATGCGATGGCCCGACGCGGCAACAACCATGATAAGGACTACGCTCAAAAGCTCTTTCACAATGAAACGTGGCTCACTCTAGCTGGAGTGGCTGTGCATTTGCCATTGTTGTATGTCTGGTTGCCATTTGCAACGACGGCGATAGTTTACGCTTTATGTTACATGGTGCTGCATAGAAAGACGCATCAGCATGTAGAATTCTTCAAGCGGTGGATGCCTTGGCATTATGAGCATCACATGGGTCGGAATCAAAATGCCAACTGGTGTGTTGTATGCCCGCTCATGGACCATGTAATGGGAACAAGAGACAAATGGCTTGGGAAGACCTAGTTACTTTATGAAAGTAAATAAGGGTGACTTAGTAGCCTGCTACATTTCAAATACAAATGAATGGCAAGTTCTTATGAGTTGGGGAATCGTTTTAGATATAGATGTCATTCTGGGTGACATTTTAGTACTGGATAATGAAGGCTCACAGACATGGTGGCCACAGAAAAGATGGAAAGTCGTTTCTTCAAAAAAACAGATAAAAAACCTTGACATTGAAGTCAAATTAGCGTAATATAATAGTATAAATAATAAAAAGGAACGACAAATGTCCTACGATTCTGCGGTTGTTTATATATTTTTCAATTTGTTGGTTATACTTTTTATTCTTTCAGTTTGGTATTTCATTCGTATCTGGTGGTCAACTATCTTGTTCATGTTGGAAGCTAATGTTGTTCAAATGTTCTTTGAGAAGTCTCTAGACAATCACGAAAGAAAAAGAAAAAAGAAAAGAAAAAGAAAATGATTGAAGCTATATTTTGGTGGTCTTTCTTCGTGTTGTTATATTTTTGGCTAAAGAATAGAATCAAACACGCGCTTTATCAAAAACAGAGAGAGGACTTCTGGAGAGAAGTTATAAAACGCACCGAACAGAAGAAGAAAATTGACGCTCTATATGGCAGAGGACAAAGTGATGATTGATTTTTTAGTAGACGTAGCAGCATTATCAACAGCAATTTTTGTTGGCTCTATCGCTTACGACTGGTGGAGAAAGAAAAATCGGTGATACCTAGAATAAAAAGATTGATAATGGAGTCAATGCCTTATGAGCCAGGAGGACGCACAGATTATAATTCTTTGCTTGGGAACACTAGCAATTATTGTGATGAATTGGGGTTCGTGCTAGAAAAAGAGGACTTCAATCAAGCACTAGACAACCTCAATGATGAGCAATGCTTGGTCTTCTTCAACCCAGAAGATATCCGCACCACTCAATTTGGCTTGAATAGGTACTCTTCGTGGCAATGAGTGATAAACTGGTGAAAGTCGGTGACTTGGTAAAGAAAAAGTACAAGCCGGGTCTTGCAACTGAAGGCTTGGTTGGAATTGTATTGCACGTAAACACTTGGCAACGTGTGGATGGCACGATTGAGACACCTTCTGTTCGAGTCATGTGGCCAGGTGATTATGGAACCTTTTGGACAACCTCAGATAGCTTAGAAATAGTGAGTGAAGCGTGACAATATACAAATTATCCTACAGGATTGATAAAGGACCACAACAGCATATCTATGCTCTAAAGAAGGTTTGTCTCAAAAAGAAGAAAAATCTAGAACAAGAGTATGGTGAGAGAATAAAATTCTCAAGAATTTCAATGCCTTAGAGCATGCGGGTCATTGGCGCAATTGGTAGCGCATCGGACTTTTAATCCGCTGGTTCCGAGTTCGAGTCTCGGATGACCCACTATGCGAGAATAGCTCAACTGGTAGAGCGCGACGTTGCCAACGTCGAGGTTGTGGGTTCGAGTCCCATTTCTCGCTCAATTTCGGGGTGTAGCGCAGCCTGGTAGCGCATTTGGTTTGGGACCAAAGGGTCGGGGGTTCAAATCCTCCCACCCCGACATTTTTTATTTGACATTTGTCTATGATTGTGATAAGATATATATATCACAATCAAGAAAGAGAGAGATAATGACTTCAAACAGAGACATTGAAAAGCTTTTCGAGCAATGGAACCCAAACAATATCAGGGCTGGTGACAGAGTGAGGGTAAAACTGCACGAAGTTTCATACCAAGCCCGTGTCGTTGGGTTGGACTTGGATTTGAAAAACAAAAAGGTGTATGCTAATCTTAGATTGATGGATAACACAAAGAGGCTACCTTCAAAGGTGGACGTGGCCGATTGTATTCCAACATCCACACCAACCTATCCTGGGCATCACACCAATGGTTGAGAACATGAACACATACAGAATTATCTTCAGAAATTCAGACTCAGCAAAAACATTCACATTAACCGTGGACAAGATAACCTTTGAGGAGGCAGCGTCAGCAGCATACCTAGAGAGAAGAAAACTTGGACTCGAATATAAAATTGTATCTATAAAGGACACAGGCTATTAACATGGAAATTAAATCAATTGCACACATTCGTCGCATTGCTCGTCACCTCGTGGAGTTTCCCAAGCCGGAGACAACAAAAATCTTGACATCTCTACCAAGTGATGATAGGATAAAGGTGCTAGAAGAAATCAAGAGACTAAAAGATGCTAAGAAAAAGAGTTCTTGATATTGTTTGTATTGCAGCAGGCGCTGCACTTGTCGCAGCTGTCTATGCTGCACCCTTGTTCGTGAAAGGAACAAAGTAATGGAAAAAGTAGTAAACAGGCTTGTACCTGATTTTTGGAGCGCAGGTAATCCTGCCAGTAACCACGGCGGAACATTCTGGACAGATGGCCAGAAGCTTTACTCCTACAAGTTAATGATTGGAGACACTTGTCAGGATACAGGCATGAAAGTCCTTCGCGACCACACATCTGGTGGCAAGTGGGATTACCATTCACAAACAACGAGTGTCCATGTTGGCAAGGCTCGTGTTTTCGCTGACATCATTGATTAAGGAACAGCTACATGAACAGAAGAGAGCAAGAAAACTTCAATTACTTTAAGCATATCCTAACAAAGAAGAGTCTGTCTCCCTTGGTCCAGAGAGTTGCCCAAGACCTAAATACGGTTCTGGCAGGCTCAGAGCTTCCACTGTGTGAGTTGCTCAGCCAAAAGGCAGTTTCAGAGATTGCTAGTAATTCATACGAAAGAAATATCGCAAGTCATTTCTCTCAGATTATTGGAGATACAGTCCGCGCAGCATTGAGCGATAATGACCCTGACCTTTTGTGGCCCAATAATCGCCCCTTGGAGATTAAGGTCACAGCCGGCGAATCATGGCGTGGGGGCAAGTATTCAAAAAGAGAGTCTTGTTATCTTCTCATTGCTCGTGACAAAGCCTGTCACGAGAAAGTGTTTGTCGCCCTTGCACACGTTCCCGAAGAGGAATGGACCAAGCCCAAAAAGAATAAGGCTGGCGAGGAAAAATACTATGCTACAACTTTTGGAAAGAAGCGTCTTTTAGAGTACGTTGATGCTGGCAAGGCATGTGTTCTCGTGGGAGACTTGCATGAGGTGATGAGAAAAGACGGCACACCGCACAATAAAAAGCGCATTAAACTTCAAAAAACTTGACAACATCTTGATTCGTGCTTAAAGTATATGTGACTGGTTGCTTCGGGACCAGTCACATAACGCAACTTGCTATAATAGGAGGAAATAACAATGAACGCAATTGCAATACACCGACCCGGACTATTGGGTCACAAAGTAATCAACGAAGTTTTTGATAACTTCTTCAGTGATTTTCCGAATCACTTAAAAGCATCGACACAGGGCTATCCCGTTGCCGACATTTATCGAGACGATGATGGCTCCACGGTGCTTGAGTTTGCCCTTGCAGGCTTTAAGCGTGGTGAATTGAACATTGATGTTCAACCAGCTAAGCGCACTATCACAATCACTGGTACTGCCAATGAAGAAAACACAAAGCGATCTCGTATCGCCAGAAGAAACTTCAGCAAGACCTATGTGAATTATGATGACAACCTTGACCTATCAAATGCTAAGGCATCATTTGAAGATGGGCTTCTAGCCGTCCGCGTCCCCCAACGCCCGGAAGTCCAGCCGCTCTCAATTAGCATTGAGTAGGCTAATGGCACGTCTGAAAAAAGTATCAGACGTGCCACTTTTTTCTTGACAATCCTCTAAATGTTTGATATTATTATAATATAAACAATCGAGGAGCATCTAAATGCCCAAATATAATCACGCTTTCTCCATCGCCTTCTCTCTTGAGAGTGACCTCACGGCCGATGAATACCACAAATACATGAGAACCAAGAAGGGTCTGTCTGAATTGGGAGCGCACCTTATTCGCCGCGCCATGACTGTCATTGAGGAGAGTGAGTTCGAGGCATACGACCTTTGGGATTCATATGATCTGGATAACACACTATGAAACAAGTCAACATTGATGAAACAATCGCAGAAGTGCTAAACATAAACGCAATCGTCGCACTTATTAATCACAAATACGCTGTAAATTGTGACAATCACGATAAAGCAGAAGTCTTGACAGAAGTCTTAAATGATGTTAAACTGTTACTAACACCAACGGCAAACGCGGAGATGCACTAATGAATCCTATTTGTATTGAATGTGGCGAGGACTACAACCCAAAGAGAGCGGAGCTTGGCTATCGAACCTGTTTGGATTGTGGAGGCAAGATTGCAGACATTGAAGTCGCACGTAAAGCTAGATGCTCTGCACCTGCTTACAACAAGGGTGCATACCAGTATGTTGGAACGGTCCAGACAGCGAGGAGTGTTGGACGATGAATGTTGGTGACTTAGTTATGCTTTCTGCCGCAGGCCAAAAACTGAAAAGGTGCAAGTGGGTCAAAGTTGGAGATATTGGGATTGTCAAAAGTTTTGGACACCTACCCAACAAGTATCAAGTCGCGTGGATGACAAGCAGGGTCAACGCTAAGGGTCATCCTGCTAATCATTGGGTGCATTTTAGTTCTTTTTTTGAAAGAAAAGATTTGAAATTCGTCTCCAGAAGGAAAAAATAGTATGAGATTTGCTTTTGTTGTAGTTGTTTGTTTGCTCTTGTTGACGGGTTGCCCGGTTGACGACAATCCGGCTTGCGAGAAAGTTATGGTCTGCGAAGACCAAACAGAGAGCGAATGTCACAAGAAAGGTTGTGGCGAAGTGTGTAATTACTATACTACAGAATGGTGTTGGGAGGAGTGTAAAGATGAAGGTCGGTGACATTGTAAAATATGGGTACGCAAAATCTCCCTACGGTTATGACCGTGATGATAAGGACTCTCCAGCATACGGGACAATATTGCGTGTGAATGAAGCTGGAGGTACACTTAAAGTCTTGGACCAGCAAGGTAAGATTGATTGGTTCGTCACAAGCTACTGCGAGGTTGTCAGTGAAAGTCGGTGATTTAGTGAAACAGGTAAGTCAACCCCAGTTAACACTTGGTATTATCACTAAGGTTATTCCTTTCGGGTTTTATGTTCTCTTTCCTGATGGAGAGTATCGAGTTCATAGAGATGATACGGAGGTTGTCAGTGAAAGTCGGTGATTTAGTGAGAGATAAAGATGAACGCCTTACTACTAATCGCCTTGGAATTGTTGCAGAGATAGATGAACCAGAGGGAATGTTCAAGGTAATATGGACCGACCAAGGTAAAGAATGGTTGACGCAAATGTATTTGGAGGTACTCGGTGAAAGCCGGTGACTTGGTAAGAGTTCACGGCGGTTTAATGTCCACAGCGCCCATCGGGGTTGTGTTACGTGTCAAGCGGTTCCACCCAGACAAGTTTGATAGCGTCTTAGTCTATTGGGACTACCGCAAAGATACGATACATCCGTGTCGTGATTGGGAAGCAGCTTATAAGCTGGAGAAGGTATTATGAAAGTCGGTGACTTGGTAAAGGATAATCATCCATGGTGGGTGGGTGCTGAAAGAGTTGGTGTGATCATCTCCGAATCCACTGACCGCTATGTCTCGATGGCTCTGAACAGGGCTTTCAAAGTC
>CETC01158501.1_pt1 | contig 40011 bp, 54 predicted proteins | sample 326911 | NCBI WGS metagenome assembly CETC01 (sample SAMEA2622694, study PRJEB7988) | marine metagenome | isolation source: saline water (ENVO:00002010), including | reverse complement strand
CAAATAGTTATTAAGCAAATTACTAAACAATTTAAGTTTAATAAAATGCAAAAATATGTTTTAGAAGAAAACGAACTCGATAAACAAATGGCAGTTGTTCAAAAAACATTGAATAAGTATGGGAAGACCTTAGAGGACTTGGAGAAAGATGTGGCTATTCTTAAAAACAATAGCCACCCTCCAATATTTAAAAGTGAAACTTTAAAAAACATTAAGAAAGAATTAAAAGATTTAAAAGGACAAGTAACAGCATTAGGTGACATCGTGTCAAGGAAGAGTTTTTAATGGCTATATTAGATAAAGTGCAATCTCAAACAGTAGGCGACTTGCTTACGATAGAAAACAACAACAATGGTATAGATGCTACTGCAAGACAAATAGTTTCAGGTAATGGTAATTTTACTGCAATGAAAACAAGTAAAAATGGAGTAGAAATTAAACCTACTGCTACTGATACTGCAAGAGCATTAAGAGTTGATAATAAATCAGGAAATCATATACTATCATGTGATGCAACTTCTGGTCAGGTGTTAGCAGGTGCAGGTTTTGTCCCTGCAAATAGAAATGAGATAGTATTTAGTGCTAATAGTAGCGAATCTAATTGGGCTGGTATTTCTGCTAATAATTGGTATGGATTAAATGCTATGGGAATGTCGCCTTCTTCTGCTATACCGACTTTTGGAACAACAGTAAGTTCGCCTGACACTTCTTATACAATAACCAATACAGGTCATCAATTACCATTACACTCATATTTAATAAACAAAGATATATACATAGATGATGTAACAGGTTGGATAGGTGGAGATGCTTCAGGGGCAGAGGCTTCAGATGCAGAAATATATTTAATGTCATATGATGTAGTTACTGGAACAGGTGCAAGTCAAGGAGATTTATCTAATGGAGTAGAAAATGCTAATGCTACTATAACTACTCCGCAAGGTTATGATAGAATGATGTATATTAACGGAACAGTAACAACTGCACTTGTAAGTGGTTCTTCTGCAAGGAAATTATTAGTAGCAGTAGTAAGATTTGCTTCAGTAGCAAAAGATTATAGTATTAATTTGAAAATAGGGTACCATTACTATTAAGGAAAAGGAGAATTAGATGGGTCAATTAGTTGCAACAAAAATATTAAAAACTGATAAAGAAACAGAAGAATTAACTTTAACGAGAAGTTTTACGCAAGTAATAAATCATGTTATTAATTTAGACGATAGTGATACTTTTACTTTATTATTAACATCAGGAAAAGCAGTAGGAATGAATCAGTTACCGACTGCAAAATATATGTTGCTTATAAATGAAGGTATTGCACCTATTGAAATTAATATAACACTTGAGGCTTGGAAAACTAATAGCGGAACAAATGGAGATGACGGAGTTGATGCTTACGACCCTATTGATTTAGATAGTGATGGCGGAACATCAGATACTTCTAATAGGTATTTAAATTTTATAATCCCTGGTGGAGAGCATTATGAAATACCTTCTATTAAATGGTTGTCTTCTCAAAAAGTAGAAACAAGAGCAAATGCAACTTTTTTAGATGGTATAAATCCAACTACTATAAACAGTTCTGCTCGTAAGGTTGATACAACAGCAGATAATAGTCTTTCTTCGGTAGCAGGTGCAACTGGATTAACCATTAACCAAGTCGGATTTTTAAAAGCAGGAGATTTAGTTCAATTACAAGACGAGATAATAAAATTAGAATATGATACTGATACCTTAGATACTGATTTAGGAACAGGCTCAAATGCTTTATATGTAGAAAGAGGTCTTTTAGGTTCTACTTCTGTCACTCAAGGAGTAGGAGTAGATGTTTATTTATATTATCAAAATAATTTATTTAAATTCGGTAGCACAGATTATAGAGGTGGAGGAGATGGAACTGGAACAGAGGTAATAAAAACTGATTTTAATGGAGAATTTTTAATTACTAACTTTTTTGGTTACGGAAGGTCTACTTCAGGTATTGCAGATGGTGTAGTGCCTGGTAGTGTTGCAATACAATTTATGAATCCTTCTCATCAAAAATTTGGATTATCAGGTATAAGTTCATCTACTAAACATGGATTAACTCTTGGCTCTCAATATGCTTTTAAAGTAAATGATTCAGGTGGAGGGTTAGAAGAAATTTCTTTTACCGTATCTACTACTAATGGAACATTTGGTGGTCCTGATGGATTAGTTAATACTATACAACTTGCTTTAAATACTGCATACAATGGAACAGGCAATTTAAAAGGAAGACAAATATATGTAAGTCTTGAAAATGGTGACTTAGTATTTAAAAATGAAAACAGAACTTCTGGTTCAAGTTTAGTATTTGACAATCCTTCTGTCGTAACTAATATGTTTGGTGCAGGTATATTTCCTGCAGTTGGTTCATTAGGAGATAATAGAGGTTCATATTTCGCTCCATTATATAAACATGACCCTGTTACTTATGTCCAAACACAATCTCAACCTGATATGATTGTAGATGACGGAAAAGGCAACATAGGCAACGGTACTATAAATTATGAAACTGGTGCATTACATTTAAAAAATTGTCCTTCTAATTCTGAAATGAAAGTTTGGGCAAGTGTAAATTCAGGATTTTCGGGAGGCAATTCATTAACAACTAATGGTTTTAATCAATGGAAAGCATTAAGGGCTCGTTCAGTAAATGCCAGAATGCAAGGAAAGTTAAGGATACTTGCATATGAATAAACTTATTAAATTTTTAAGATTAGGAGAATAAATGGCGACAACAGATTTTAAATATTGCACACCTAAAGAAGTGTTAGAAGTTTGTCCTGAATTGGGAGATTTTAATGCAAAAAGACAGGTAAGAGGTTGGAAAGAGCAAAATTTAGATATGGGAAATTTTGCAGGTCCTGAAGATGCAAAGGTTAATAGTATGTTTTATGTTAATGATTTACCTATGGCTACAGATGAAATTTTATTTATAGATAACGAGCCAGTACCAGATATTACTTTTGGTAGAGGTGGAGGTGTATATTCATATTCTCACGATGTAACAAAAGTTGCTACTACTCTTGATGGTATGTTTGGTAATACCGATACGGCTTTTACAATAAATGCTTTAACAGCAGATGCTCAAGGAGTTGGATTCGCCGCAGGTTTCGTTAAAATAGAAAGAGAGTGGCATTATGTAAATAACCATACAGGTACTTCAATGACTAATATAGTCAGAGGTATATTTGGTACAAATAACGAGATACACCATGATAATGATGTGTATGCAGTTGCTTCTAATGTTAGTATTGCAGATATGGAATATTATTTTTGGAAAGATTCTGATACTAATTTAGTTGTCTTAAATCATAGAAAAGAAGCTACTAACCCTCAAACTTTTTTTCCAGAAGATAAAATTATTGAAGTTGGTTATAATTTAAATACTTATCTTAATAAAATGATAACTGATTGTTCTATGGAGTTGTCTTCAATGTTAGATGCTCGATTTCCAAGACCTATACAGAAGAATTTTCAATATAATAATGATTTAGCAAATGAAACTCCAGAATATGATTATGTAATAAAAAGAATTACTGCTTTAATGGTTGCACATCATATGATTGCAAGTAAAGACCCTAACGATGAAAGAGCATTAGGATATTTAGATGAAGCCAATAATTACATAGAAAAGTTAAATTCAGGTCATATTAAATTATCTTTCGAGGTAGATAAAAAAGATTTATCTGGAGATATAGTAGAAATGACAAGAACAGGCTCTATGTATTTAATGGAAACATATACTTATGACGGTTGGTTAGGTCAAAAATTTGATAGGGTTAGATTAGAATGCACAACCTTAGGTGCTTATGGAACTGCAAAGTTTAAATTTTTAACTTATGGTCAAAATAAATTAATGGGAAATGAAACGTCAGATATAATAGTAACGGGAGGACTTCAACATATTGGTAGTGGTTTATATGTAAGGTTTGAAGGAAATTCTATGGCGGTAGGAGATAAGTGGGATATTGTTCTTCGGAATGTGTCAATGAAGGATACTAATGCAAGTGTAAGAACTATTAAGGCTACTCGTAATCCTATTGTGCCTAAAAGGAGTATCTTCGAATAATGGCTACTTCTTCTGTTTCATACGAATCATCTGCTTATGATAAAATTGAATTTGGATTAATGCAAAAATTAGTAGATACAAGAAAAAATGTTTATGTAAGTCCTAAATTTAAAATGATGGGAAATGAATGTGTTAGGATAGATTTAGAATCTTGTATTTATGAAGAACAGCATCATCATTTCACTGTAAAGCATTATGGAGTATGTGTTTATTATTACACAGATGCAGATATGACAAATCAGAATACCAACAAAGAGGTAAAGCAAAGAATTGATAAATTAGAGCAAGAGTTACTAAATAGTCAGTATAACTCATCAGGAACAGACGGAAGTAGTAATAAATGGATTAATTTATTAATAAACGAAATTGAATTTAATGCCGAGGTGGAAGATGAAAATATTTATTGTGCAAAATTTAATTTAACATTAACTAATACAAATCAATTTTAGGAGATTAGATGAAAGTAAAAGCAACAAGTAGTTATAAAGATTTAGAGGCAAAAGATAATCCTCTAATAGAAGGCTCTCCATTGAAGCATAAAAACTTAATGGAAGGCAAGACAATCGAGATAACAGTGGTTCCAAAACAATTAGAATCACATCTCGTAAACCCTTATGAAAACAAGGTTGAAACCAAAACAAAAACAAAGACAAAAAAGGAGAATAAATAATGGCTCTCGCAGGGAATTTTCAAACAAAACAAAATATTGATATTGTCTGGGGTTCTGGGAATGCTAATCTGGGAACTGCTCATATTGCAGGCTCTAATTGGTTAAGACCTAAAACTTTAGATTTTACAATGCCTGAGGCTTCTACAGCATTAGAGATGGGTAGTCCTCAAAATAATCTTGGAGTAGAGGTGGAAGACAATGCAGTTCACAGGCTTGACACTGCAACTTGGACTTTTACTCAATCAGTAATCGCAGAAGATGAAGTTATAAAAGCAATATTTAAAAACTTTATGGCTGATGATACTTCGCCTTTTGCATTAACAGGTGCATTAGGATTAGATGGTTCAGGTGGTTTTTCTTTAGACCACGGAAGTGCAACAACAATACCTAATACTGTTTTATTTCAAAATGGAGGACCATCAAGTTCACAAGTTGATATGATTGTAGCGGGTTGTTTTATGCAAAGTGTTACTTTTAAAATGGACCCTTCATCTAATGGAGGACAGTTAGTTGCAGATATTACTTGGTGGACTTCTCATGTTCCTGTAAATGGTTCATTAACTCCTTCATCAATAACAGATGGTGGAGATGAAAGTGCTAATATATTTAATATTGCAGCGACTGGTTGTTCAGTTGATTCTCAACATCTTATGTTATTAGGTTGGGACTTAGCATTGTCAAAAACATTAGCAAGAGCAGGTTGGCAAGAAGGAACATCATCAACACCTTGGGGAATATGTCAAACAGGTGTAACAGAAGTTACTGGAAATTTAACAGTTAAAAGAGATGATAATACTTATGCATTAGCAGACCATTTGTTAGGCGATAGTGCAGGTGTTGCATTATCTTTAACATTTGCTAATCCTACTTTTACTGTTACTTGTGCTAAAACTTTAATTAATGCTTCAGCGATAGATGCAGGTGGTGAGTATTTGTATTGCACATTACCATTTAGAGCAGTAGCAGAGGATTCAAGCAGAACTGCAGATGTATTAAGTGTAACAAGTGCATAATATTAAATAAGGAGAGAAGATGACAGCAAAAAAAGAGCAACAAAAAAGTAATGTTGTAAAAACGGAAGATGGTTTAGAAGTTACTATGAACAAAGTTAATCTTGATTTAAGATGTGAAATTAATGACAAACTTTCTTCTATGGTTGATGGAAAACCTAATTTCAGTTTATGGGTTTGGGTATTACAGAAAGTGACTAATCTTTCAGACGAAGAAATAAATGATTTAAGTATGGAAGAAATTACTCAATTATCTGTTAAAGTATTTGAAACTATAAACAAAAAAAAACTGACGAAATAACATTACTTTTAAATATTTGGATAAGTGCTTATGGTGCTAATCCTGACAGGTTTGGAGAGTTTCCATATAAAGCGAACTCTCCAAGTCTTAATAAGGCGGTAACTTATAACGATGAAAAAGATGTCAGAGCAGAGTTAGAAAGGCTTTATGAAGAAGCATATAATAAAGGATTTTATGTTGGAGAGGCATTATATAAACAATTAAGGTTTTTTGCAAACGAATCTCAATTTTTAGATTCTGCAATTACAAAAAGAATTAAAATATATCAATACTGCAAATCTTCAAATACTCCTCCTTATCCTTCTTTACAAGACACTCCTGCAGATTTTATTGATGACTATTTAGAAATAGAAAGCGAATTAAGACTAATTGAAGGAATAATGAAAAGAGACCAAAAAAATGCCAAGTAATGAATATTTATTAAAGATAAGACAACAAGGTGCACAGACCACTAAAAAAGGTTTAAGAAGTGTAACAGGAAGCCTTACAAAGATGGCTGGTGCAGTAGGAGTAACAGTTGTTGCTTTTCAAGGTTTAAGAGCAGTTTGGAGAACATTAGATGAAGGTGTAAATTCTTGGAGGAAGTTTGAAAAAGGAATGAGAGAGGTTAGAACTCTTATGACTGACAAACAGCCTATTGAAGAAATGAGGAAAGAATTAGAGTTACTTGCTTCAAGAACAGGTCAAACATTTGATGTATTAACAAAAGCAAAATATGATGCAGTTTCAGCAGGATTTGCAAGTGCCGCGGATTCTGCTAAACTATTAAGTTCTGCTTCAAAATTAGCAGTAGGTGGTGCAACTGATGTTGGAACTGCTATGGATTTATTGACTTCGGCTCTCAATGCTTACGGATTAGATGCGAATGATGCTATTGATGTATCTGACCAATTATTTTCTGCAGTTAGAATAGGTAAAACAACTATAAGCGAGTTAGCAGGTTCACTTGGTTCTGTAATGCCTGTTGCAAGGTTGGCTAATTTACAGTTAAAAGATGTCGGTGCGGCGATGGGAGTATTGACCACTGGTGGACTTAACAGTGCAGAAGCAAGTACTGCTTTAAGAGCAATGTTGATGGGATTAGTTAAAACTACTCCTGAGGCACAAATGGTAATGGACGACCTTGGTATTTCTATTAGAAGATACGAAGACGGAACTATGGATTTGCTTTCAACTATGAAGCAATTTGAAGATTTAGACGAAGAAACTTTAACTAAAATAATTCCAAATGTAAGAGCAATAGTTGGTGTTTCAAGATTTAAAGATGCTATATCAGCAACAGACCAAGCAATTAAAGATATGAGTACGACTATGACAGAAGGAGCCACACAACAGGCTTTTGAAGAAATGTCACAGTCAGCAGATTTTCAATTTACAAGATTAAAAAATAATATGTTAAGCCTTAAAACTGCTTTTGGTCAAATGATAACTAACGGAGTTATGCCTTTTGTAAAAGATTTTAACAAAGAATTTGATAGACTGCAAGTTATTGGTATGGACGACATAACTAAATCTTTAACACAAGACCCTACTCCTTTGTTAAACTATTTTAATGAAGTAGGTAGAGCATTAGGAAGAATACTAAGAAAAGGTTTTAATGATGCTATTTCAAGTTTTGGTGCATTGTTGCCTCAAATGGTTTCAAGTTTAGTTGGAAATCTTCCTGCTATATTTTTACAACTTTCTTATGAAATAGGTGCAGGTATTAGAAAAATGATAAATACTCCTGCAAGAGAATTAGAAGTATTTACCTCTAACATATATTACATGATGAGAAAATCAATTACAAGAGTTGTATATCAATGGGATATTTTAAAATATACAATTCAATCTTATTTGGTAGATATGGTTATAAAACACAGAGAAAAACTTAATAAAGTAATAAGTTATTTTAATAATTTCTTTTCATTAGCAAATAAAGCATGGAACTTATATAAAGGAACTGCAAGAGGTGCTTTTTTAGCAATTAAACTTTATGCACAAACTGCTATCAATGGTATGATAAGTGCAGTTAATAATTTAGTAGCCTCTTTTAGATATGGATTTACCTATGTAGGTGATTTTATGGGCAAGAAATTTGAAGAAATAAAAAAACAATTAATTGAATTTGTTAGGACTTCTTCTGAATACTTAAACTACATTCCTGGTGTTGATATAGATACATCTAAGTTAGATAAAAAAATAGAAGTTTCAAGTCAAATAATTAATACTTATGATACAAATTTAAAAAATTTAGCAAGTGGTGGTTTGTCTGCATTAACAGATGCAAGTAAAAAAGCAAACAAAGGTTGGGTAATACCAATGTTAGATGCTGATGGAACAAAGCAACAGATAAGCACATTAGTTTCTGATATGTCCAATTATGTGCAAGGAAAAACTAATAAACTATCGAAAGATTTTAAAGAAAATTTAACAAAAGCGTTCCAAATAGGAGAGTTAAGTGAAACTGACTTAAAAGACACTCGTGCAAAATTAAAAGAACTTATTGATGGATTGCAAAAAAGTTTATCGTTAGATGAAAGTAGATGGGATAAACAAAGCGAAAAATCTGCTAAAAAAATAAGAAAGTTTTACGATAACATATTAACAGATTTAGATGAAACATCTGAAAAGTTATTTAATAAATTATTTAGTCAAGATATTGATGGAGAAACTTATACAGAAATATTTACTGAACTTCAATTACACTTCAAGAATTTCGTTGACCAAATTGAAGACCAACAGCCTATAATAAAACCAGAAGATATAATAGACCCTGCAACTGGAGATGTTATTGAAACAGAATTAGAAAAACAATTAGGCTTCTTTCAAAAATTTTGGAATAAAATAAAAGGTGGTAGTAAAGATACTTGGGATAAGTTTGCAAAAAGTTTTGAAAATGTTGGCGAAAGAATGGAGAAAGGTTATAAGGAATTAGAAGAAGCCTCTCGTCAAGTTATGAGCACAACAGTTCAAACTGCTATGAATAGCGCAGATGCTTCTATGAGTGCAGGTGAAAATGCTCGAAATGCTATGAAAGAAGTTATTAAAACAGAAGTCCAAAACATAGTTGCTAAATATGTAGGCTCTATTTTTGCCTCAGTACCTTATCCAATTAATTTGATGTTAGCGGCAGGAGCAGGTGCAGTAATTGGAACTCTTATGAATAGAGTATTAGATATAGGTGCAAGTACAGGCACTCAATCTGTATCAGAACAAAGATTTGGTTTAGCAGAAAATACTGTTTTTGGAGGTTACAATGAAGGCGGATATATTAGTTCTAAATTAGGAAGTGGAATAAAAGACGATGTTCCTGCTATGCTAACTGCAGGTGAGTATGTAATGAGAAAACAAGCAGTAGATAAGTATGGATTAAGAGTGATGTCTATGCTAAACAAAGGATTAATATCTGGTGATGATATTGGTATTTTAGAATATGCAGAAGGTGGAATGGTTGCAGGTTTAATAGGTAGTCAAGCATTACCAAGTAATTTTTCTTCAAGTCAAAAAGGTGAATTAGAGTTACCTTCATTAAGAATGTATAATAGAGGTGGAAAAGTCAAAAAAGGTTATTATGGTGGAGGAGAGGTAAAAAAAGGATACGAAGATGGAGGTTTAGTAGAATCTGATAAAGTTTCTAATATAACTATTAATATAAACAATCCTATGATAACATCAACCACTATTAAAAAACAAATTATTCCTGAAATTAAACATGCTTTAAGGAGAGGTGCAGATATGGGCTTTAAATTTTAATGGATAATTATCAAAAAGGAAACGGTCCTGTATTAGGAAAACACGCAACACAATCAGGTTGGTTATTAGGCGACCATAATAAATGGGATATAATTTGTATAATTGGTGACGACCCTTCTAATCCTGCTTATGCTTATCACTTTCCTATGGTGCAACAAGCACAAGAAAATAGCACAATGCCTCCTTATTGGTTAGCATTTCAAAACGAAACTGCTTTATTTGTAAACGATTATAACGACCAATTGTATGGTTGGAATCCTCAATATGATGGTGGTATTGATTGGACAGAAGTTGTTTTTAATCCTATGAGGTTTTCTAATAGGTCTTTTCGTTTTGGTGGATTTATTTATAAAGATTATGATTTAAAAATAGAAAGTGAAATTTCAGAATCATTAGATATTAGAAATAAAATATTTCAACAGCAATCTATAAATTTTAGTATAGCAGATGGTATAAGTTTAGACAAAGCAAAATATCCTCATTCTTCACAACCTTATGGTGGTTTAGAAGAATTTGCTTTATTTGGAAGGAGAGATTATTTAAAATTTGGAGGGGAATTTAATAACCCAAGAACACTTTTAAATACAGGCGACAAATTTCATACTTATATAGAGCATCATCAAGGAGCATTGCACCCGTTAGCGGGAATGCCTGTATGGTTGTTTATGAAACCTTTTAATTCTGATGCAAGGATTAATGCACCAATACAAAGAGATGACTTTCCTAATTCTAATTATACAGGTGGAACAGTTGAAGTAGATAATAATGGAAATTGGACTAATTGGGCAGAATTTTGGGATTCGACTTATCCAGTTCCTGATGAAGATTCTCCTCAAGAAAGTTATACAAATGCAAATGGAGTAGTTTCAGATTGGATTAATAGTAATCCTATTTATGGACAACCTGCTTGGAGAACTGAATTAATGGACTGTGTTCCATTATTTGGTGGTATAATTTCGGAAGTTAGTTATGATAATAATAGGATAAATATTCAAGCAGAAGATATATTAGAAAAAAAATTAAACAAAAGCCTACCTTCAAGTTATTTAGAATTAAATTCTTTAAATTTAGATAAACACAAAGGCAATCCTTATCCAATGTTATATGGAACTTTAGAAAGAGCACCTATGGCAGTTGGACAACAATCAACTTCAACTACAACAGCAGAAGATGGCTATGATTTAGAAAATACTTATTTGGATATTATTTACGATAAGTATGATGTCCATACAGGTGGCTTTAGGTATAACCCTAATTGGGCTATAAATGCAGAATTATGGCAAAATAGAGATTACAGGTCATGTTTGTATATACTAACAGGAAAAAACTACGTTAGAGTTGATTCTGAGAGTCCAGATGGTTTTGTTCAATATGAATTGCAATTATTAAACGGAGTAAATGGAGTAAAAATATTAAGACAATTCGACCCTGAATTAAATTCAAGTGACCATTGGGCTGATGTTTCATATTTTAATGCTTGGGAATCTGTTGAAAGACAGAGTGGAGTTTATTCAAGTGGAAGTAATTTTATATTTTCATATACTGCAATGTGGGACGGAATACTGGAAAATGCTCAAAATATGTTAGATTTTTCAAATAATTCTTATGCAAAATTAGACCACGATTTAGGCAGTTTAGTATTTTTTACTTATAGTATTGCTCATTCAGGAGGTTTAAGATTTATATTTCCTTCACTGCCTAATAAAGATATAAGAATGGAAACTGGAACAGATGTTCCTGCAAATTTAAATCTTATTTTATTGCCTATGTTTGAGTTTAGAGCAAACAATATAAGATTAGCAGATTTTATATCGTATGGTTTTACCGACCAAGGTAACCAAAATTTAGACAGAGGTAATATATTTTTTAAACTTAATGGACAAACTGCTTGGTCACAAGCCTATTACAATGATTATAGTTTAAATTATTATGACGAAGATGCTGATAACAATATAAACGACCCTCTTGTTATTTCAAACTTAGAGGCTATGCCTACATCTTTAGAAGTTTCTAATCAAACTGATACTGATGCGGCGCTTCCTATTGGTTACTATGATGCTTCAACTGATACATATTTAACACCAGGCGAAGACGACCCTGTTTGGTTATTTGATATGTCAAGTATAAAGTGCAAAGGTTTGCCTTTTAGAATGGATTTTCAGTTACAAAATTTTTGGGAACAAAAGTTTTTTGGATATGCAAGTGGTCGTATAGATTATTTATATGATACATCAGGATATACTAATAGCAGTCAAAGTGCTTTTAGTAATGCAGAAAATGCTTTTTATGAACCTGCAGGATATGGTAGCCTTATAACAGAAGCAAGTCAAGTTCAAAATATATTTTCAGGAGGAGATGAAAGTGCAAGAGTAACAGGAAAATATACAGGAGATTATTTTCAGTATTCAGAAGATACTTTATCAGATAAAATTTATGTAAATGGATTAAGAACACAACTTTGGTTTCAACCTACTCAAAATTGGAATGGTTATGGATATTTTAGCGATTGGTCTGGAAGCGGTTATGAACATTGCCACCCAAATGCACCAGGCACAGCAAATACTAATTCTTATAACAATGTAGGAGATAATGGAAACTGGGGAAACACACCTTTTGTTTATGGTGGAGGAGGATTAGAAAATTGTCAAATATCAAGCGGTATGGACGATGTTTATTTTACTTTTAATCATCATCACGGAATACATTGGATAAGGTGTCAAGAAACAAAACTAAAAGTAGTAAATATATGGATGGTAGTTGCTCATCATAATTACAGCACAACTTATGGAGAAATTCAAGTTCAATTAGAAATTTGGGGAGAAATAGATGATAGTTCGTATATCGGTTCTGACCCTGTTGAGTTTTCAGATGCTTTTAGAGAAACAACTCAAAACGGAAGTGCTTGGGCTTGGAGATGGTATAATAATAGTTGGATAGATGGAACTGATTTAACTAACCCTGCTAATGGACAACCTTATGTACCAGGAGGTTATCCAGAAAGTGCTGCAGAATTACAAGAAGACCCTACAAATCAAACAACTTACTTTGATACTAATTTTGATACATCTTATGGTCATGTTCATACTGAATATAGAGGTCTTTGGACATTTCCTGGTGAGGTCATTGAAGAAACAGAATGGAACCCTCCTTTGATAGAAATAAGAAGACCAACAGATGTTATGTATAACATACTTGCAGAAGAATTAAATGTCCCTGAAAAACATTTTGTAAAAAACGATACACCTGACGGAGAAGATGTAAGACCATTTGATAAAGGAGTTCATGTTAGTCATAGGTTTGGTGGTAAAAATTTTAACGATGCAAGAAAGCATCACGAAAACTGGTTTTTAGATTTTTCAGTTGCTAATAGAGTTCCTGCAAAAAGATTGCTTTCTGAAATTGCTCAAAATTCTAAAAGTATTCCTCACTTGACTTTAAATAGTTTCAAATTTATAAACATTAAAGATACTTGGACACATTACGATGTAAATCATTATATATGGGCAAAGGAGATACTAAATCATAGTTTTTATTTAACTCCTGTAAGTGAAATTATCAGTAATTGCACAGTTAAATTTAAATACGACTATGGATTAGAAGCACACTTAGAAGAAACAGCACCTTTTAATGCAGATACATTTATAGATAGCAATGGAGAAACCTATGATGTTGGATTTTATAATTTGCCTGAATTTGATTTTGCTAACTCTACTATGCACCCTGATTCAAGTGAAACATATGAAAGTAATTATATACAAGATGGAGGAACAGCAACACAATTAGCACAGCATAGAGTTCAATACTATTGTAATAGAAGATTAAGAGTAGATTTAGAACTACCTATAAAGTATTTATACCTTGGATTAGGAGATGTTATAAAATTTATGGACTTTCAAAGAAGTGGTCCAACACTTCCACAAGTAGGAAATACAGTAAGTGACTGGCACATAGGCACTGCAGGCACAGGAACAAACCCTTATGGAGATACTCCTCACGATTATGCAAACGGATTAATATATGGTAATTATAGTTCTTTTATGCAAGACGGAAGGGTAAGTGATGTCGAAAACTTTAATTGGGACAAAAAACCTTTTGGTATAAATATTAATGGAGAGAAAAAACAAAGTCCTAATACTACGACTATTAACGGACAATTAGAACACCTACCAAGAATTACTCCTTATAATGGTCAAGACCTAACTCCTTTTTTTATGATAGTTGATAAATCTATAAATTTAGATGACAATGTAATACAACTTACTTTAGAACAATTAAGGAATATGTAATGATTTTAGCACGACCACATATTAAAAGAAAAAAATATCCTATAAAAGTTAAAAACAAACACCTGCTTTGGGAACAGTTTATTTCAAAAAAATATATAATTAGAGCAGTTCAGCATTATTTAAATATAATGAAATTAGATGAAGTTAGGTTAAAGATGTTGCAAAGCATGAAATATGATGAATGTCCACAAGATAAAAATTTAAGTATAGCAGAAAAGGGCGATAAGTCTTTTGTTCCGTATCGTACACGGATTAAAACAGAAAATATTGATACAGAAGTATTAAGTTCTCGTATGACTACTGCGCCCTTTTCTGATGAACAACAAGCAATTTTAGATTTTCAAAATGAAACAGTTAGTATAAAAAAAATAGTAGAAATGATAAAAAAATATTATAAAAAGAAAAACTATAATATTCCAGAACAAAAATCAAGTCAAAGTTTAAGGCAACAAGGAGATGTTAAAATTTCTTTACACGATGGATTATTAGTAGACAAATTAAATGTTCCATGTTTTACAATTATTAAAAAAGGTAATATTAATATACATGTAGAAAAATATGATGGTTGGAAAATTTTAAAAACAAGAAATCAGTTTTTCTTTATAAACTGCGAAGGAAACTTTTTACCTAAAGGAATAGAGTTTAGCGGTAAAGGAGATTTACAAGTTGCTATATTTGAAACTTGGAGTTATGAGAGATATAAATTTAGATGTGGTTTAATTTCTCGTGATGACAGGTGGAGTAAAAGCAGTGAAGTTTGGTCTAATACCACACAAAGATGGAATGAAAGAAAATTAATTAATTATAAAAAACCAAAAAAAGTAGGAGTGTCAGATGCCACAGAAGCCACAAAGCAAAACACCAAGATTCTTTATTGATATAAACAAATTTTACAGATTAAATGGTTATATATCTCGTTTGAAAATGGCTCAAATGATGAACACAGATATGTGGTCTTTTACAGGTGGACACATGAATCCTTTAAAATATGAAAAATTATTAGACAGCAATCCTTCTGATTATGTTTTTTGTATTCTTGCAAACAATCAAACTTGGAGAGATAACTATGAAAAAAGTTTAAGTCTGTCAGGTAGGAATTGGGGTAGTATGAGTACTTATCATTACATTCCTGTTATAACAGGTTATGATTCAATTAATCCTATAATAGCAAGACCTACTTATGAATATGATTTTTGTGCTATACTTGGACATAATTTTGCTACCGCTCAATTTAAACATAAACTTAAAGTATTAGGATTTGACCCAACAAATGGTCAATATTTTCAAGATGGATTAGACGGGACAGAATATACAAATATTATAAATTGGAACCCAAATGAAGATTCAAGTGCTTTGTATGACGGATTTAGTATATGTGATATAAGAGATTTTGTTCCTGATAGTTTTACCGCAGGAGATGGCTCTACCTGTTATATGAATGAAGTTATTGCTCTTACAGTAGGCTATGCTCAAAGTGCACCAACTATAGATGTTAAAATAGGCTCTTTTATGACAGGAAGTATATTTGAGTTTCCAAAAGATTGTGATGTCAATGTTCGATTAAGTTACGATTATTCAGTTAATAAAAAAATAGCATCTAATGGAAGGAGTTATTCTTATACACAACCTAATTACTCAGACTTATGGATAGGAGAAATGGCTCCTTGGACTTTAAGAGAACAGGTTATTCCTGATGCAAATGGTAATATGGTTGGTTGCACTGTTGAAAACAATGATGAAATGATATATAACGGATATGCAACACCTACTCAATGGGAAGGCGGAAAAAGACCTTTAGATGAAATGTTTGGAAGACAAAGAAACGGAGCAAGAGTTTGGAGAATGTCTTTTACACATTTAAAAGGTCAAGACATATTTCCTACTAACCATGCAACTAACACAGTAGGTATTGGTGCTCAATATGTTGATGTAAGCAGTAATAGTACAGGCATATATACAAACATGAATAATACTTATACAAATGATACTAATTATGATATAGATATTTGGGATTTAGATTACCAAAGACACAGAACATTTCAATCAACAGTAGTAGAAAAAACAATGAATGGTGCAATACCTTTTATATTTCAACCTGTTTCAGATGACTATACTCCAAGTGGTTTTTGTTGGGCGGTACTTGACGGAGAGCCAAGATATACACAAGTAGCACCTAACCTTTGGGATATGTCAATAACAATTCGGGAGATTCTTTAATTAGACCGTATCTTCTCTCATCTAACAGTTGCTCACAACACAATTAGAGAGTTTCCCGAATACCCCTTTAACACCAGTTTTCCCTTCATAAAAAAAACTTAAAAAAAATTAAAGTTTTAGTTGTTTCGTATATAGATTCTTCCTTATATTTACTATGTAATAAAAAAAAAGATAAGGAAAGGGAAGATAAGATGAAAACAAAAACAATAAAAAACATAACATCAGAGTTTGAAAACAATGAAATGACTGTAGACTTTAAAGGAGATGTAACTATTACTTGGGAAACTAAAAAAGTTCTACATGAACTATTGGAAACAAGAGTAGATAACACTCCTGCAATGGCAGGTTGGCAATCTATAAACTTTGAAGAAGTAAAGAAGTTTATGAACAGAGAAGACATCAATGCAGAAGATTTTGCCTTTGAGCCAAGCAATGAAGAAGTTCACAATAGAGGTTGGAGAAAATGGTCTGACAATGAAACTGCAATGTGTAGAGCAAATGGTTGGAAGAAAGCCGAAATTACTAAACTTAAAAAACTTGGTATTATAGGCGGTGTTAATTGCGGTGACGGAGATTGGGACACTGCTCGTATATGGGCAGGAGATAATTTCTTTGAAGGAGTTATGCTTTTTGAAGATGTTGATAGTGAAAGAGATATGGAAGCAAGAGTAGAGTTTCAAGTTAGTGAATTCTTTTCTTCTTTTACTAAAGCAGTTCAAGATATTAAAAGCATAGGATTTATCAAAGGAGATGGGACGAGAACAGCCGAAGATGAAATTGCTGATATTCTTGTAGGTAAAATAGAAGAAGAAGAACAAGAAAGAAGAAGAGCAGTTCTGGTTGCGAATAAAAAGAGAAAAGAAATCGCAGAACTAAAAAAGAAAATCAAAGAGTTGGAGGGTAAATAAATGTTTATACATCACGATGCTAAAAAAATAGAAGATAAGTGTGAATATGTTTATCTTGTAGATGGAGCAAAGATTGCAAACAAACTAATGCAAGTGGTTATGAATCCTAAACACAGAAATGCAATCGGATTAGCACATAATCAGATAGGCGGAAATAAAAAAGTATTTGTTGCTAAAATTGACAAGCAATGGAGAGTTTTTATAAACCCAAGCATTGTAAAGAAATCTGATGATGTAGTTGATAGCAGAGAAGGTTGTATGACTTTTCCGAATATGACAAATGTAGTTAAAAGACATACATGGATTGAAGTTGAATCTCAAGTTAAAGAACGAAATGATATAAAAGGGCAAATGTTTAAAACTGAAAGATTCGAAGGAATGAATGCTATTGTAATCCAACATGAGATTGACCATTTAAACGGAATACACATATTCAACAAGGAGGAAGAGTAATGTTTAAAAATGAACAAGATTACTGGAATACAGTTAGGCAGGTTTTAGAAGAAACTGAGTTTGGATTATTAGATTCAGTTGGTAAGAAGGTAGTTGACCTCTTTGCTAATTCCAAATTTAAAAATCCGAATCAGATGATGACACCTGACGAAGAAATGGAACTAAACCATATGGAAGATGAAATTGTTATCTATCGTGGAATTGGAACTGATGAAAAGATTGATTTCAAGAAATATGGATATGGATTACATTGGACTACTAACAAAGATATTGCAATGTGGTTCGCAAGAGGTCGTGGTGGTCACTTTAAAGCACTCTTAACGGCTACAATATCAAGAGATAAGGTTGTAGCATACTTTAATCAAAAAGGTGAGCAGGAAGTGCTAATTAATCCATCAGATTTGAATGTTAATATAATAATAAACAAATGGAGTGAAAAATGAGAGTTGATTTAATTAAGAAAACCATAACAGAAGTTAATGCAAAACTAACAGATTATAGTTATGATTTAAGACAAGGTAACGGCTTTTATGCTATTGACAAAAACGACAAGTATAGTGGGTTAGATGAAAAGGTTGCTTTTGCAGGAAGTAAAAAGGAATGCTATATCTACATTTCGGGAGTAGAAGAAGGTGTTTCATTGAAGGAAAACATAAGATAAAAAAAACTTAAAAAAAATTAAAGTTTTGCTTGTCTCGTATATAGATTTATCATTATATTATAGTATAATAAAAATAAACAAGATAAGGAGATAGGAAAGATGGAAACAATAACAACAGAAAACATGATAAACCCAAATGCAACAGCAATGGTAAACTCTAACACATTAGAAGAAATCAAAGCAGTAGCATTACCAGAGAAAACAGATACTTATCAGCCAGTTGCACATGAAGAAGTTATTTCATATGTATTAAATGAATTATCAGATAAGTTGCCTCAATTTAAACTACAAGATATTAATTATGGTTTAAGTCAAAAAGGGCAATGCTTATTTGGAATGGCTACTTTCAGCAACGGAAATAAGTATATGGGACCAAGCATAGCATTCAGAAATTCTTATAATAAAGAATTCTCATTAGGCTTTGCTTTCGGAAGTCAGGTGTTCGTTTGTGCTAATGGAATGTTCACAGGCGACATAGTAGTAGCGAAAAAACATACTACTAATGTATGGTCTTCAATGAGAGAGGTAATGGATGTCGAGATTGCTAATGTAGAGAAGTCTTACAAGAAACTTGAAACAGATGTAAGTGCAATGAAAGAAATTGCAATGCCTACTGATGAAGGTTTTAAAGCACTTGGGTTGTTAAGGGGTAAAGAAGTATTAACACCAAGAGTGTTTGAAAAAGCAATGAAAGAGTTCATTGAGCCTACTTATTACGAGCATAAAGATGGAACAGCATTACAATTATATAATGCTTGTACTGAAGGATTAAAATTAGAAACTAATCCTGCAAGGGCAATGAGCCAAAGAATTTTACTACATGATGAATTCAGTAGTATTGTTCTTCCTAACTAATAGTAATCAAAAGGGGAGGTGTAAAAGCCTCCCCTTAACCAAAAGGAGAGAAGATGAAATATATAGTATTTGAAGCAGACCCAATTTATGATAGTATAATTTTAGCAGTTCCTCATTCAACAAAAGGCGACAAGCCTAATGAAGAACAGCACGGAAATATGAACGGAGGTTTCTTGTTAATGGAAGCAGGATATGGAAATTTCGAAGTTCATAAGTCAGGCGGTTTGATATTTAAAAGTTTAGAATCGATAAGATACTGGTTAGGTTGTAAAAGAGATTTAACCTATGTAGGAAGTAGTGTTACTTGCGAAATTGAAGAAAGAAGAAACATTACTTGGCTTATGCATTCTGATTTAAAAAAGTATATGATTAAAATAAATCAGCAAATGTATGGCGGTTATAATCTTGACCAATATTATTACAATGGCGAGATACAAGAAGGAATGGAAAGTGTTAATTGTGTAATAGAGTATGAAGCCTACATTGAAATGGGCGGTGAGTTATATGAGTTTCCTTCTAAAAAAACAAAAGGAGATAAGTAATGTTAGATATTTTGTTTTGGGGGTTTTTAGGATACACTTTTTTTATATTGATTCTGATGGTGTTCGTAGCAGATTTAATATTTAAAGCAACTAAGTTAATATTTCAATTAATAGTTTTTAAAATAAAGGAGAGAAGATATGTCAAGCGAATATCAAAATAAGTTACCAAAAGTGGTAAAAGAAATGTCAAAGAAGTATGGATTAGAATTACCTGAAAATGATTATGACGGACTTGATTTTTGGAAGTGTCATGGTAATTGGATTCTAAAACATAATGGTTGTGAAAAGATAGCAATGAAAGAGAATATTACTTTTGATGAGCCAAAATGTAATTTCGATGTTGCTCCAAACATAGCATTGATGATAACAGGTCATAAAAAAGATGAAGATGGAAACATTCTTAAAACGGAATGGTCTTTTGGAGAGGCTTGTGGTAGAAATACTAAAATGCCTTACTGGTGGGCAATGGCTGAAAAGAGAGGTAAGGATAGAGTTATTCTTAAATTGATTAATGCTTATGAGCAAGGAGTTTATTCTTCGTCAGAAGCAGATGAATGGAATGAATTAGCAAAGTTAAAAGAAATTAAAACTGGCTCTAATTCCAAAATTAAAAAAGAGAATAAAACTCCAAAGATTAATTTGAAGGACTTGGAAGTAGGCAATCCGAAGGCACTTGAAAATGTTGCTAAATTAGAAACGAAGATAAATGGCGACAAAGAAAAACCTGCAAAGTTAGAAAAATGGGAAGAAGATATAATATGTGAACAACTAAGCAATCAGCCAGATTATGCTGATATTAAATAAAGGAGAGAAATCAAATGGAAAATAATCCGACATTAAAAATAGTAGAAAATCAAAAGGTTATGATAAAATTAAAATCTAATACACCTTTTAAGGAAGGCACTAACACAGGGCAATATGGAACGAAAGAATGGTTTGGTTATAATGTTCTTGTTCAAGAAGATGGTAACGAGGTTTTACATACTTGGTTTGCCTCTCGAGCAGTACATAGTTTGATACAAGCCTCAGGTGTTAAGTCAGATGAATTGTGTTCTATTGAATTTAAGCACTTTACAAATGATGAAGGTAAAGAAATTCATTGTTGGTTGCTTAATGAGAGAACAACTAAGCAATGGATTGAAGAAAGGCAAGGTTTAGAGCAATCTATTCAAACAGCAACTGCTCCTGACGATAGTGAATGGAAGCAAGAGATTGAAAAGCAGATAAATATCATTGGAGATATTTTAAAGCAACATGCTAATACAATTAACGATGTCGTTAAAGCAATTAACAATAAATAACAATATAATTAATGCAAGGGAGGTCGTATCCTTATCCTATCTTATCTTATCACGACCTCCCCTCTGCATAGGAAAGGTAAAAATGAATTTAAAAAAGATGTTAGAAAAAGACCAAAGGAGTGGAAGTTGGTTAGCAAGAAAATTAGGTGTAAGTCCAGTCGCAGTTAGTTATTGGTTAAAAGGAATTCATGTTCCACGACCACATCAAAAGAGAAAAATTGCTCGTGTTTTTAAATGCACGATAGATTATATATTTGGAGATGAAAAATGAGTGGTTGGATTTCTTTGCACAGAAAGATACTCGATAATCCGATTTTATCTTTTGGAAGAAACTTTAGTAGAGCAGAGGCTTGGATATGGTTATTGTTAAGAGCCAACTATGAAGAAAGAAAAGTAGTTATAGGCTCTGACATATATAAGTGCAAGAAAGGTCAGTTAATTACTTCTCAATTAAAGTTATGCAAAACATTTAATTGGGGAAATTCAAGGCTTAAAACATTCTTAAAGTTGTTGCAAAAAGATGGTATGATTAACTTAAAAGCGAATACCAAACTAACCTTGATAACTATCCTAAATTATGAGAGTTATCAGAATTCCAATGTGCAAACAAATACCAAACAAATAGCAAACAAGGCGCAACCAAAGACAAATAATAATATTAATAATATTAATAAAGAAAATAATATAAAGATTGCTGAATTTGAAAAGTGGTGGAATTTATATGATAAGAAGGTCGGCAAGAAAGAGGCTTTGGACTATTGGTTGAAAAAAATAAAACAATCGGATATATCTAATATATTTAATCACACAAAGCAATATATCATTAAGAATGAAAAACAATACAGGAAAGACCCTATTAGATATTTTCGTAGAGAAACTTGGAAAGATGAAATTGTTTCTAATATCCAAAATGATATAACTGAATACAAGTTAGATACAACTGGTAGGTTTTATATAGGATATTGCAACAAGTGTAATGAATCAGAGTTCTATACAAAAGAAGGTATCTTTCAAGATAGTAGGTGTTGCGGAGATAAATTAATATCAAAAAGGAAGCAAGTATGATTATCGGTTTTATTAAATTTCTTATAAACTCAATCTGTTTATTTGTAATTTTTTTTCTTATAATTTCGGTGTTGCTAATTCTCGGTTTGATAAACGGAATAAACACCCTTATAGATGGGATAAAAAAACTTTAATTTTTTTTAAGTTTTTGCTTGTCTCGTATAGGGAAAAAGCCTTATATTATGTTAATAAATAAATAAAAAAGATAAGGAGATAGGAAATGAAAATGATAACAGCAACAGAGATGATACAAAAACAGGCTCAACAAAATAGACTAAATGAGTTTGAATCTATACTTACAATAGTTGAAATGGCTTCTGGTTGTAAAAGAGAAGATATAAAGTTTGAGATAGATACTGTTTTTGGTAAGGCTCAAATGATGATAAATATAGATGAATGGTATTTTGAAGTAGATAATCAATCTTTTGCAGATTGGTGTAGAACAAACTGTGTAGGAGATTTCAATAGTGATAAATGGTTTACTTTTGAAGGTCTTAACGGTTCAACAACTAAATAAATAAATAGAGGGAGGGTGTAAAAACCCTCCCAAAGAATTAGAAGGAAAGTTTTTTGAAATAAGATTGGGGTAGTTAGGTATTGAGAACGGCTTGAATTATTGCAATTACGAGGTCTTTAATACCAATCAATTGAGGCATTGTAGAGTGTCAGCCATAGGGGTGCAAATACCTTATGGTTCTATTAAAAGTTGATTAAACCAAAAGCCTGTTTACAGGAGGGAATGTGTTAAAGTAGGAAATGACTTTAATGGAATGAGGTTATAATTACCCTAGAAGTTTAGAAATAAAAAATAAATAAGGAGTAAAAATGGATAAAAAAACAGAAGAATTATGGGACTACTTAAAAGAATATGAAATAGCAACAGATAAAGAAATATGTTTGGTAACTTCAATTAACGGCACAAACTTAGAAAGTTTGGAAAGTATTCTTTATTGTAGAACAGGGTATAGAAACTTAGAACAAGTTAAAGAGGAAAATGAATATGTCTTATAAAAAACCAAGAAAGTATAAATGTTATAAATGCGGAAAGGTTGATGAAAATTGGAGTTGTGCTCCTTGGTCAAGAAGCGAAGCAAAATTATCACCTTATATGGCTCCTTTACACTTTACTTGTAATAGTTATTATAGTGCAAGTGATAAGTATAAGTTTGATAAAATTTTCTTAAAATCAATAAAGGATAAAAAATGAAAAAGAAATCTCAAAAAGAAAAAGTGTTAGAACACCTTAAGAAGAACAATCAAATAACTTCAATGGAAGCATTTGAGTTATATAAAATTACAAGGGTTGGTGCGGTTATAGATACTTTAAGAAAAGAGGGTTATGATATTGAAACCCGAAGACCGAAAACGGGAAACTATGGAATATATGTTTTATTAGGAACAAAGCATAATCCAGATAAAGAAGGTAAAGAGCCTGATTTGACCGTCGAGCAAAATGAATTTGGTTTTAGTGTTAAAGTAAAGAAATTTGGGTGGCCTGATTAAAGTTCTTTTTTAGAAGTTAAAAATTCCATAAGTTATAATAGAGCATATGGAAGATTTATATAGAAAAGCAACTATAACAATTCCGTTTACTATTTTCTCAAGAAACAAAATAGACAAGATGCATTGGTCGGAGAAAAGTAAGTTGAAAAAAACTTATGCTTTGTTTGTGCGTAACCAAATGCGTTTAAACAAAATTCCATCGAGCCAGATAGAAGATTATTTCAAATTAACAATAGTGAGTAAGAGAATTAGAAAATGTGATTTCGACAATCTTGTCGGTGGAGCAAAACAACTGATAGATGCTTTGTCAGATGAAAGGTTTATTTGGGACGATGCACCTAAGTATTTAGATTTAAAAATGAGCCAAGAAAAATGCAAAAACAGGCAAGAAGAAATTATAATAACAAGGGAGTTAATTCGTGTTTAAATCAACGGATTACGTTATGCATATTAAAGAGCAACCTTTTTGCTGTTCTTGTATGAAGACAAAACCAGTTGACCCTCATCATGTTATAAATATAGGAATGGGTGGAAATAGAAAAAAAGAATCTGTTAAGCACTTTTCTTGTATTCCTCTTTGTAGAAAATGTCATAGAGAGTATCACGATTTAGGCAAAAAGAGATGGGAAGAAAAAAACGATTTAAATGCTTTTGAGTTAGTGCATTACTATTTCTCTAATTTCGTTTACACACACATAAACCGTGATATACAATAGCACTAAAGTTATAGTATTAGGAAGTACCGCTTTTAGACAGCCGAAAGCAAAATCACATTGTAGATATATTCATGGATATAATTTATATGCAAAGTTTTATTTTGAATCAGACGAGTTAGATGAAAATAATTGGGTAGTAGATTTTGGGAGTTTAAAGAGATTAAAAAATGCTCTAAGAGATGATTTTGACCACAAGTTAGTTCTCTCAAAGAGCGACCCTTTCTTAGAAGATTTTAAAGAACTTCATAAAAAAGGAGTAGTTGATTTAAGGATATTAGATGAAATTAGTATAGAGATGTTTGCAGAATATTGTTGCAATATGGCAAATAAAATGTTAGGAAAATCAAAAGCAAAATGTGTAATGGTTGAGGTATTTGAACATGAAAAGAACAGTGGAATCTACAAAGTTAAAAATTAACGAAATATTCTACTCTTTGCAAGGAGAAGGAGCAAGAGCAGGAGAGCCGAGTATCTTTATTAGGTTGCAAGGTTGTTCTGCTAAAAATGCTTGTTTTAAATCTGGAGTTCATTGTGATACAGAATTTGAGAGTGGCTACGAAATGTCAGTTGAAGAATTAAAAGACTACTTACTTTATAATTACTCGACAGACTGTGAGTGGATTGTGTGGACAGGAGGGGAGCCTTCAGACCAATTAACAGATGAGATAGTTGCTTACTTTAAGCCTTACAAACAGGCTATTGAAACATCTGGGATAAAGTCCCCTCCAACCAATTTAGATTGGGTAGTAGTATCTCCTAAGGTTGCAGAGCATGTAATTTTAAAAAAATTACCAATAAGAAGAAATCAAGGAATACATTGCGACGAATTAAGGTGGGTAAGAAAAACTGGTCAGGCTATCCCTGAAACTAAAATACTTGCAAATAGATATTTTATTAGTCCTCATTTTAATGGAGAAGAAATCGATATGGAAAGTTTAAATCATTGTATCCAATTGTGTTTAGATAATCCTAAATGGACTTTAAGTGTTCAGCAACATAAATTATGGAAGGTAAGATGAAAGTAACTTGGTTAGATATATATGAAAGATTAGAAAAAATTAAAAAGAAATATCATCAATCAACTTTGTATTATGGGATTCCAAGAGGTGGTCAAGTGGTTGCAGGATTAACAGGAAGAGCAGTAGATAACATAGAAGATTGCGATGTTATTATAGACGATATTTATGATAGTGGAAAGACTGCAAAGGTTTATGAAAAGCACAACAAACACATGGAATTCTTGTACGATAAAAGAGTAGAACCAGATTTGCCTTGGATAGAATTTCCTTGGGAAAACGAATTTGATAGAGGATTTGAAAATGATATTGTTAGGGTTTTAGAAAGAATAGGAGAAGACCCTACAAGAGAAGGTTTAATTGATACACCGAAAAGGGTAGCAAAAGCATGGATTGAACTTACAACTCCTCCTGAGTTTAATGCTACGGTCTTTGATGCTAATGGTTATAGTCAGATGATAATTGAAAAAAATATTCAGTATTATACTTTTTGCGAACATCATATGTTGCCCTTTTTCGGTGAAGTTAGTATAGGATATATTCCAAAAGATAAAATAATAGGTATTAGTAAGTTGTCTCGATGTGTTGAATATTATTCTAAATCTTTAAATACACAAGAATATTTTACAGATAATATTGCAAACTATTTGCAAGAAAAACTGAATCCTCTTGGAGTAGGTGTTTTGGTAACTGGTAGGCATATGTGTCAAGAGATGAGAGGTGTAAAGAAAAAAGGAAATATGGTAACCAGTTGTTTGAAAGGAGAGATGTTAGAAGACCCTGCGGTCAGAAAGGAGTTTTTAGATTTATGCAAAAGGCAGTAGTTATATTATCAGGAGGTATGGATAGCACAACTTTGCTATATGATGCAATTTCTCAACAATATGAGGTTTATGCTTTATCTTTTGATTACAATCAAAAACATAAAAGAGAGTTAGAAGGAGCAAAAGAAACTTGTAAGGCTTTAAAGATTCCACACAAGATATGTGATTTGTCTTTATTGAATGAAATAGCGCCTTCATCATTAACAAGAGATGATTGGGAAGTTCCAGAAGGGCATTATGCAGACGAGAATATGAAAGAAACTGTTGTTCCAAATAGGAATATGGTTATGTTATCTCTTGCTACATCATATGCAATCGGATTAAAAGCAGATAAATTATTTTATGGAGCACATTCAGGCGACCACGATATTTATCCTGATTGTAGAAAAGAGTTTGTTGATATTTTAAGTGAAGCAGTAAGTATGTGTGATTGGCATCAATTAAAATTGTCGGCACCTTACATAGATAAAGACAAAGGCGATATAGTAATAAGAGGAAAAGAACTTGGAGTTGATTATTCTAAGACTTGGACTTGCTATAAAGGAAAAGGAAAGGCTTGTGGTAAGTGTGGAAGTTGTGTTGAAAGATTAGAAGCATTTGCAAAAGCAGGAATAGAAGACCCAATAACTTATGAGGAGATATAATGGCTAAAGCAGAAGGAAAGAAGTTTAGTTTTGATGGAATTGAAAAGATAGAAACAGGTTATTTAGAAACATTTGAATTTGATAGTCCTAATCAGTTAATAGTGACGGAAAACAGCGAATTCTCTGCTGTATGCCCTTTTAGTGGATTACCAGATGTTGCATATTTGTGTATAGAATATTATCCAACTGGAAATAAGTGTATTGAATTGAAGTCCTTAAAGTATTACTTGACATCATTTAGGAATGTAGGATTATATCAAGAAGGTTGCACTAAAAGAATCAAAGAGGACTTAGAGCGAATATTGGAAACAAATGTTAAGGTAACTACTACATATAATACCAGAGGAGGTTTTGACACTACTTGTACTGAAGGTAAGATATGAAAATATATTTCGCTTGTGGCGGAACAGAACAAGTAGGATTTATAAAAGATAACTTTCAAAAAGCCAACCTTTTAATATCAGCATATCATTGGAACACAGTTAAAGACAAAGCCTATCACTTAGTAAATAATACATCTTCTTCAAAGGTTATTATTGATAGTGGTGCTTTTAGTGTTTGGAAATCAAATAAAAAAACTTCATTAAATAATTACTTAGAGTTTATAGGAAAAGTGAATGAAATATTCAAAGGTAATGCTATATATGTAAACCTTGATGTAATTCCTGGTGTGTTTGGAAGGAAGCCAAGCAAGAAAGAAACCGAGGAGGCTTGTGAAAAAGGATATGAAAATTATCTTAAATTAAAAAAACATAAGTTAAATATTATGCCTGTTCATCATCAATATGACGATATAAAATGGCTTCATAAATATGCTAAACACAAACCTTATGTATTAGCAATATCTCCTGCAAACGATAGAACTACAAAAGGTCGTATTCCATATTTAGATGAGTGTTTTAGAACAGTTAAAAATACTGTAAGGTGTCATGGATTAGCAGTAACAGGAGATGCTTTAATGAAAAGATACCCTTGGTTTTCAGTTGATTCTGCAAGTTGGACATCGGCAACAGGTTTAGGAGTAATATATAAATATGAAAAAGGTAAGGTTGTTAGTTATCATCAAAGAACTAAAAAGAGATTAAAGATAGAAGATGTTGGTGGAATGGATACTAATAAACCAAACTACAAAAAAAGAAGAATAGGAAGTATAAATGCTTTCTTAAGTGCAGAAAAAGATATAACAGAAATATGGAAAAGGAGAGGAGTAACTTGGAATGAATGATACTCAATTAGTAGAAATGAATGAATCCGATTTAGTTAAAGCAGATTGGAATTATAAAACAGATGGAACAGAAGAACAAATAGAAAAACTTATGGCGAGTATAGGTGTTGATAAGTCTGTAGGTGTATTAGCGGTAAGAGAAAAAGGAAAGAAATTTGAAGTTATAGATGGTAATCATAGATTGGAAGCCATTAAACGCTTAGGTTGGAAGAAAGTTCCATGCGAAAATTTTGGAGATATAAGTAAAGCAAAAGCAATTACAATAGCAAGGAGAAGGAATCATAAATGGTTTGAAGATGATGTTCTTGCTTATGCAAAACTCTTTAAAGAAGATGTGTTAAGTGAATTTAAAATAGATGAATTGGTTGAGTTTATGCCTGAAACAGAACAGGAAATGGAAGAACTTAAAAATTTAGATGAATTTGATTGGGGTGAATATGATGGTGATTCCTCTTATGAAGAAGACGACTTAAAGACAATTAAAGTTACAGTTCCAGAAGAAACTTACAATTTATGGTTGGAATGGAAAGAAAAATGTAGTAAGTTATCTGGGTACGATACAGATTCAAAAGCATTTGAGTTCGCCATAGCGGAAGCACTTAATACTCCAGAGAGTGAATAATGGCAAGACCAGTAAAGTACGATATTCCAAAAGAAAAAGTAGAACAATTAGCATCATTTGGTTGCACTAATGTTGAAATAGCATCTTTTTATGGTTGCGATGAAGCCTTAATTCGTAAGAATTATTCCGAAAATCTTGCAAAAGGAAGAAGTAAGGGTAAAATTAGGTTAAGACAAGCACAAATGAGAAAAGCATTAGGCGATACAGATGAAAATGGAAATCATTTAAATAATGGTAATCCAAGTATGTTGATTTGGTTAGGAAAACAAATGTTAGGGCAAACAGAACACCCTATTGATTCTGATGATACTTTACCAAGTGGATTTGAATTAAATGAAATTTGATGTATTTAAACACCAGAACCAATTTGTTTCTACTACTGAAAAGTATCCTGCATTGGTAGCAGGTTATGGAAGCGGTAAAACTTATGCTTTCTGTTTAAAGGCTCTGGCTGAATGTGGAAGAAACCCAGGAAAGACTATACTTTTAGCAGAGCCTGTGTATCCTATGATAAGAGATGTATTACAACCAACATTAGAAGAAGTATTACATAAAGTTGGATTTAATTATACTTATAAGGCTTCTGAATATAAGTATAAGATTAATTGGAGTGGAGGTCATGCAAATATTATAATGAGAAGTGCTGAAAATTGGAGAAGGTGGGCAGGGTTAAACCTTGCAGGATTTGGTATAGACGAAGCGGCGCTTTTAAAAGATGATAGTGCTTGGAAAATGGGAATATCAAGATTAAGAGATGGTAATCACTTAACAGGTTGGACTGCTACTACTCCTGAAGGTTTTAATTGGGTTTACGATTGGTGGAAAGAAGAACCTAAAAGTGGTTATGAATTAATACAAGGAAGGACAACTGATAATAGATTCTTACCAAAAGAGTTTGTTAAAAGTTTATATGAAAACTATGATGAAAGATTAATAAAAGCATACATCAATGGTGAGTTTGTCAATTTGCAATATGGTCAGGCTTATTATATGTTTGATAGGAGAAAACATGTCAAAAAATGTTCTTACGATAAAGAAAGAGATATACGGGTCGCAGTGGATTTCAACATTTCCCCAATGTGTGCCTCAATTTTCCAAACCTACGATGACAAGCCCTACATCAGGGTCATTGACGAAATTAAATTACGACATAGCACCCAAGGAGACTTAATGACTGAATTACTTGCTAAGGAAGTTAAAAGAAGGTATCCAAAGGCACTATATGATAGAGCAGATGTATTTAAGAAAAATAAAATACAGCCTTATATTGCATATCCAGACCCTGCAGGAAACCAAAGGAAAACATCGGCTCCTATAACAGACCATCAGATACTTCAAAAAGAAGGATTTAAGTTGCAAGTAAAAAAACAAGCACCAAGAGTAATAGATAGAATGAATGCAGTTAATAATGCATTTGATTTTATGATTATAGACCCTAAGTGTAAAGGATTGATAAAAGACTTTGAGCAAGTCATATTGAAAGAAGGTACGAGAGATTTAGACAAAACTAACCCAGAATTAACTCATTTCAGTGATGGATTAGGTTATGCGATTGATATTCTTTATCCTGTCAAACGACCTAAACCTCAATCATTTATGGCATAGGAGAAAAACAATGATATATTTTAGTAGCGCAGAACAAGCAGTAGCAGATAGTATTCAAAAATTAAAGCAATTTACTTATGATAAAATGCAAACCGAAAGGGATATGTGTATTGATTATTATACTTATAACAATACGGAAAAGTATGTTACTGAATTCTTTGGTGGTTCATTACAAAGAGAAGTTCCTTTATATACTAACAATTTAACTAAAAGGTTAATTAATCGTATATCATTAGTTTATAAAGATGGTCCAGATAGATTAGTAACGAGTGATTCTTATCCTGATTTAATCGAAGATAAAAACTATGCTATGAAAAAGATAGAAAGATTGCATAACTTAGTTGGAACAGTAGCAATGTGCTGTAAGTGGTATGGAGATAAATTTTACTACCACCCTTTAATCGAATTTGAGCCTATAATGAATCCAGATAACCCAATGGAAGTGATGGCTATTATACACCCAGTTCCAAAGACATCAGGAAGTTGGTATCAAAAACAAAATGAAGACGAATTCGTTTATTGGGACAAAGACCAACATTTCAGATTTGATGCTTGGGGTAAGAGAACAAGTATTAATGAAGACGATGTCAATCCTTACGGCATATTGCCTTTTGTTTTTATACAGCCAAATACACAAATAGACGAATTTTGGAATGATGGAGCAAAAGATGTAGCCTTAGGTAATAAACAAATAGATATTGCTATGACAATGCTTCAACATCATATAAGAAGTGCAGGAGGTCAGTTTGTTATTGAAGGTATGGTTGATTCTTCTAATATAGAATTAGGATTGAATAAGGTGGTTCTATTAGAAAACGGAGAAATGTCAAATATATCAAACCAAACAAATATAACTGATATTATAGAAGGTATTAAATTTCAAATGCAAAATATAGCAATGAATCATCATCTATCATTCGATTTTGGATTAAGCGGGAGTAAGTCGGGTGTGGCTTTAAAGATAGAGAACCTTGAACTATTAGAGGCAAGAGAAGATGATGTAGAAAAGTTTAGAAAAGTAGAAAAAGAATTATATGAAATAGAAAGAGCAGTAGGAGAAGCAGAAGGAGCAGGATTGTTACCTGAAGATTTTTCTATTGATTATAAAGAAGTTGAATTTCCAGACTATGAACAAGAAATGAAGGAATGGGATTGGAAGTTCCAACATGGAATAGCAGATGTAGCAGATTACCTTATGAGTAAAGACCCTGATGGATTTCCTACCAGAGAAGATGCTGAAAAGCATATTGCAGAAAGACAGATGTCTGCTAATAGTGTAAGGAAATTAGCCGACACAGAAGATAATATGTTTTTAACAAAAGGAAAACCTAATGCCGAATGATGAAAAAATTATTGAGAAATATTTAGATGAAATTGATAAGTTAAAAGATAAAGTTACAGAATCCTCTGAGGCTATTAGAGGTAAGATAAATATATCTAAATTAAGAGCCAACCCAAAAGAATATATTTATAATATGTCAAGACAATATTTCTTGTCCCACGAAAAAGAATTTAGAAAAGCAGTGAAGTTAGGCAAAAAGAAAGCAGAAGGTGTGCTTAAATGATAAAACTAACTAAAAGAGAAGTATTTAAATTAAATAAAAACTTAAAGATTGATAAAGTTTTAAATGATGTTGCAGATGTAGTTGTTAAAGATATAAAAGACGGAATTGTTAAATATGAAGAAGATATAAATGGAACATCTTTCACACCTCTAAGTGATTATACTAAAAATTTTAAAAAGAAAAAAGGTTATAGGTTTCCTGACAAGCCTTTGTATGCAAAAGGTAAAATGAAAAATGTATATGTTAAAAGGAGAGCAGTAGGCGATGGACCTGCAGTTATTGCAACCAATGAAGCGGAAAGACCAGGCATAGGAAGAAAACACCAAGAAGGTGATGAAGTCCCTCAAAGACAATGGTTTGGAATATCTAAAAGAACTAAAACACCTATAAGCAATGTAGCAAAACACCATATTAGAAAAGCCTTAATGAAATGAAAACCCTAAGACCTATAATTAAAAAATCTTTAATGACTGATTCAGTTCTTGATAAGTCTTACAGACCTGTTAAGATAGATGACAAGGTAACAGGTTTATTGGTTAAGGAAAACAAAGTAGGAACAAATCAAAATCCAACCGAACCAGAAGATATAGCAAATAAATCTTATGTAGATAGTCAATTATATGAAGTTCAATCTCTTGATGGATTAAGTGATGTAAGTTATGCAAATGGTGACTTAACTATTGATGGTTTAGATAAGATAGTAACCTCTGGAGATTTAGATTTTTTAGTTGCTGGTGGAGATATTTCTTTTAAAGCAAATGAATATGGAAGTGGCTTTGATGGTGGTGTTAATTTTAATGTTACAAGTAATAAAGTATCAATGTATAGAAACTTGCTTGGTGGTGCTATGAAAGGAATAGAATTCAACGTTGGTATTACTGCTCATAGTATAGAATCAACTGCAGGAACGGATTTAAAAATACAAGGTGATGCTGATTTAGAATTTACTCAAAAAGATACTGCTAAAAAGATAGACTTTTATAGATTAGATACTTCTCAAGGTGATGTTAGGTTGTCATTAGTTAACGGTTGGTCTGCTTTAATTAATGTGCTTGATTGGATTAACTCTACATCAGGAGCAAGTGGAGATGATGTTTATGCTTTAATAAGAGGGCAGTTAAAAATTGAAGATGATACAGGAGCAGATAAAACTTTATTATTAAGATTAGATGCAGACCAATTAAAATCAGTTACCTTTACTAATTACAATAGCACAGTTGCAGGAACACTTTTAGGGACTTCAAGTAATCACGGATACATAACAGGCGAAAAAATAATGGTAGAAGGCACTACTAACTATAATGGCTCTTATGTAATAACAAAAGTAAATGCTCATAATTTCTATTTTACAAAAGCATATGTAAGTGACCAATCAGGTAAAACATATAGAAGCACATCTGAGGTTCTAAACAGACATTACGGAACTTTTAATGTTGATAAGGTTGGAGATATATTTACAAGAGGAAATAAAATTGAATTTGTAGATTCAACTCAAACAGAAATAAGTTGTCAAGGTGACCTTGTAATAGATGCAGATGGTGGAAATATAGCCTTAAAAGATGGAGGTGTAACAAAAGTTCAATTTAATGGTGCAAGTATGACAATAGGAAGCACTCATCTAATGGACCAAAATATGCAATACGATGGAGATGATGTTATAAACTTTGATTCTAATGGAGTAGTAGAATTTCCTGGTTATGTTCATCTTCCTCAAAAAGCATCTGCAGGAACTGATAGAAGTAATGCAGGACAAATATGGGTTAAGAACAATGCTACTACTGATTTGTATTTTACTAATGACGATGGAAATGATATACAGATTACAAGCGGTTCATCTCTTGCAGGTGGAGGAGGTGGTTCAACTAAATGGTATTGGAATCATACTTCAAGGTGGTACACAAGATATAATAATTGGTATTTTCCAAGTAGTAGTTACGGAACGACAACTGTAAACTGGAGTTATACTCTTAGTTCAGCATCACTACCTACTTCTTGGTTAGACAGTGTTAATCCCTGTATAGTAATTCCTGAAGATTTAACTATAAACGATTGGGGAGTATATGGAAATTTTACTGGAAGTGAAACTTATGAAGTTGCATTAATGAAAGGCACTCCTTCTTATGGAAGTGCAGGAAATACTACTTTAACTCAATTAGGCACTACTCAAAGTCAAGTAGCAGTAGGTGGTGTATATTATAGAATAGAAGAAACTGGATTATCAGTATCTTTAAGTAAAGGAGATATTATAATACCTTGTTTAAGAAGGAGTACAACTAATACATCGTCTTATAGATTTTTTGAATTTGGATTAAATATAAATGGAACAGTATAATGGCTCTCGATAAACCAAGCAAAGGAAGTGAAGATTATAAAATGTTAGAAACCTTAGATGATGAATGGGCTAAGGTGTTAAGAGATTTAATGGATAAATTTCATTCAAGTGTTGATATAACTAATTCTCATATTACAGATGTTTCTTCTATGAAATCTGATATTGCAACTAATAATGCTAAAACAGGAATAACAGAGCAACAAGCAAAGGCAATAACCGCTAATAGTTTAAAAGTAGGAGTATCCTTATCTTCTGCTCTTAAGAATTTTGTTGTAGGCAATATGACTTTCAGTTTAGTAGCAGGTAGAAATGTAGGTAGTTTTGCATTAAGAGTTAGTATGGAAGTAGCATCAGGTAAAGGTAAGAAATCTGTTCAGTATGTTGATTTACCGCTAACGGAAGGGAAGTAAATGGAAACTTACGATGAAATGTCTATAGTATTAGATAATATGATGTTAGCAACTGCAACAATTAGTGCAGTAGAAATACAATTATTTATTGACAATTTAGTTGCTCTTGGTGCAACAGAGCAAACTATAAGTGTATTGTTAATGACAGATTTAGCAGAAGGTGGTAGATTATTTGGTGCCGTATCTAATAGAATGAAAAATACTGTTAGAGATGGAATAGGTATGGCAGGAAATATAGGTTCATACAAACATTATGAATCAGAAGGAGTTGAGGAGTTTGTATGGATAACTGTTAATGGGCGACAGGCTTGTCCTGATTGTCAAGATAGAGAGGGAAGAACAGGGACTATGGAGTATTTCATGTCCATAGGCGAACCAAGAAGTGGTTGGTCTATATGCGGTCATCACTGTCAATGTCAATTAGAACCTAACGGTAAGTATGATGGAAAGACATTGATAACAAGAGATACGAAAGGGAAAGTGTAATGACCTTGTCAGAATACAGAGAGTTTGTTAAAACTCATTTAAAGTATATTAGAGAAAAAGTAGAGGCAAATAACTCTCATTTACAAAAAGTGAATGGCAGATTAAATAAAGCAGAAAAAGACATCGCTTGGATAAAAGGTATTGGAAGCACAATTACATTTTTAGTAACAGTTGTAGTTTCATTAATATATTTTATTCAAGGATAGTTTATGACAGATAAATTAGTTTGCCCAAAATGTTATAGCACTGAAAGTATCAAAAGTGGATTCCATTATAATGAAATGGAGAAGCGACAAAGATACAAATGTAAATCTTGTGGTCATAAGTTTATAGATGGCATAGAAGATTTAGAAATGCTTACTGAAAATGTAAGATTAGCAAAACAAAAGCAATCTGCACAAGACCTAAACAGGATTGAAAGAAAGGCTTTCAGAGAACATGTTAGAGTTGAAAATGCAGTTAGTGAATATAGCAAAGAAATTAAAGAAATATTAAGTTCTTATAAGTTTAATAAATTGACTAAAAAACACTCTGAAAACCATAAGGCAGTAGGAGTAATTCAGTTTAGTGATATTCATTTTAATGAATTAGTTGATTTAGAGCATAATAAGTATGATTTTAAAGTTGCTTCTTCGAGGTGTAAGTTGTTTGTAGATAAAGCAATTAAGTATTTTAAAACCGAAGATATATCAAATGTCTTATTGGTTCAATCAGGCGACCTCCTGAATAGTGATAGAAGATTAGATGAATTATTATCAATGGCTACCAATAGAGCAAAGGCTACATTTTTAGCGGTAGATATATTTCAACAAATCATATTGCACTTAAATGACGAATTCAATGTATCTGTATGCGCAGTAACAGGTAATGAAAGCAGAGTAAAGAAAGATTGGGGTTGGAGTAAAATGATAGCATCTGATAATTATGATTATACTATATTTAAAACATTAGAATATTTATTTAAAGATAGTGATATAAATTTTATAGATGGCGACCCAACAGAGATAGTAGTAGAAGTAGCAGGGCAAAATTTATTAGTATTGCACGGCAACGGAAGTATTAAAAAAGGATTAGACACAAGTATTACACAGATTATGGGAAGATATAAATCAAGAGGAATAGATATAGATTATGTTATATTTGGTCATATACATTCTGCAAGAGTCGGTGACAACTTTTCAAGAAGTTCATCAATGGTAGGAGCAAATGATTATAGCGAAAAAGCATTAAACTTAGCAGGTAGGGCTTCTCAAAATTGTTACATATTTTATGAAAATGGTAACCGAGATGGAATAAAAATTGATTTGCAAAATTACGAAGATGGATATAAAATAGATAAATCATTAGAAGCATATAATGCTAAATCTAATTTAAAAACAAGTAAGCCTCAAACAATATTTAAGGTGGTGGTATGATGGATTGGTTTGACATATTAGACAGATATGGATTACCTGTTGTTGGTAGTGTAGCAATGGCTTTCTATATATGGAAAAGTACTAAATTTATACAAGACGAATTAACAAGAGAGTTAAGAGAATCGTTTAGTAGGGTTGAAGGTATATTAATAAAACTTATTGACCAACAAAAGAAAATGCAATTAGAACAAAAAGGATTAGAAAATTCTTACAGGACATTAGTTGAGGTCATTGCAAAATTAAGTGGTAACGGATTAAGGGAAAAGTTTTTGCGTATGCAAGAAAAGAATGATAACAAGAAATACTAACTGGAGAAATTATGTTTAAGAGATTACTTACACTTTGGTATATTGCAGATAAAATAAATAAAATAGAAAAAGATTTAAAAGTTATGAATGATAAAGTAGAGGTAATCGATGCTTGGTTTAACCAAGTAGAACAAATTTCAATGGAATACAAAAAAACATTTGGAAATTAAAATTTTATTAACTATAATATAAAATGTGGAGAAAACAATGAAAGACGAAAACGCTTCAGCCGTTGAACAGAACAACGATACTAAACCTGCCGACTCACAGAATGTCGAAAAAGATTCTGCCGTCAAAGGAAACGACACTCCTAACAGTGTGCCTTATGCAAGGTTCAATGAGGTAAACAAAAGTTATAATTCTTTAAAGGAAGAAGTTAAAGCATTAAAACAAACTCAAGAAGATGCTCGAGTTAAACAAATGGAAGAGCAAGGAAAATTCAAAGAGTTAAATGCAGAACTTTATACTGAAAATAAATCTTTAAAAGAAAAACTTGCTTATCACAATGACCTTGAAATGAAAGAAAGAGAGTCTATGATTTCTCAAATTCCTGAAAAGGAAAGACATATCTATGAAGAATTGCCTACTGTTAAATTAAGGGAACATATTGCTACATATAGTAGTAAAAAAACAGTGCCTACTGATAAATCGGCGCCTATAAGAAAAGCCCTTGATGTTAAACATGATTCAGATATTTGGGATAAAGATAAAAAAGATAGACAAAATAGTTGGGGAAGCATTCTTCAACACTTTCAAGGCAACAAAAACTAAGAAAAATAAATTATAAAAAGAAGGAGAGTATTAAATGGCTATACATGGCTCAGGTAATGCTACAACTCAAACAAATTTAGATAAGTTTATCCCAGAACTTTGGGCGAGTGCAGTTTACCGATATTTCGAAAAGAAGTTAGTGTTTAGACCTTTCTTTGACGACTATTCAGCGTTAGTTAAAGGAAAGGGTGACAAAATCCATATTCCAGAAGTAAGTCAAGTAGGATATGGAACAAAATCAGCAGATACAGCAGTTAGTTATGCAACTAACACTGAAACTGAAATGACTATTGATGTAGATACACATCTATATTCTGCTAAACTATTTGAAGATATTGCAGTTATTCAAGCAAATGAATCTTTATTTAGTAAGTATGCTCAATCAATGGCATATACATTAGCAAAAGAATTAGATACTGCTATTGAAGCAAAAATGCAAGCATTTCAAACATCAGTTTCTTTATCTGCAAACAACACTCTAACTAATGCAAAAGCAGAAGAAATTTATGCTACATTATTAGGGTTAGACATTCCAGTTGAAGAATGTTGTTGGTTCTTAAACCCAACATTATATGCAGATGTTGTTGCTAATCATTCATTTGTTAGTGCAGGTGGTGCGACAGATGTGCAAATGGGTTTTAATGGTGCTAACGGAGTGGTTGGTTCATTATATGGAATCCCAGTTATAATGTCAAATCAAATTGATACTACAAGCGGTGTTGCTATTGAGCAAGGTTATTTGGCTCATAAATCTGCGGTTGGTGTTGCAGTACAGCAAGACATTAGAGTTCAATCTGATTACAGTATTGACAACCTTGGTACAAGAGTTGTTGCAGACCTTATATATGGTGTTGCTACATTAGACCATGCAAATCATAAAAAAGGTATAAAATTAAATGGTGTGTAGTCATCGTTTAATGTGTTAGTTTAGAAACTATAATAGGGAGGGTTGTCGGAGCCCTCCCTGCCTTATAAATAGGAGAAAGAATTATGTTATATATGGTAATGGAAGATAAAGATGGAAGAAGCAAACAATGCTTGAATGAAAAAGAAGCACAAGAATTGTATGCAAAAGGTTGGACTGTTAGAATAGATAAGTCTAACTTTAAATTAGAAGCAAAGAAAAAAACAAAGAAAAAATAAACCTACTAAGAACAACCTTGTTCACGGTAGTCATAGCCTTAAAGGAGGAAGTAAAGTATGGCAACAAAAATACACAAGTATTCCGTTCAAGAAGCGGTAAATATTAAAATAGGTCAAGGCGGTTATGATATAGTTTCTGGTGCGACCGTAAACCAAACCACTAATCCAAATACTACTTGGGTAGCAATCGTATTTATAAATGGCTCAACTTTAACAACAGCAACTTCAACAGACACAGATGTATGGGACAATATTTCTGCATTAGAGGTTCCAGTAGGAACAACTATATATGGAAGTTGGAGCGTTATAACAATAGGCGCAGGTGATACTGCTATTTGTTACAGAGGTTAATTATGGAATCGCATGGTAAACACGGATTATCTTATAAAGAAGTACAAAATCTAACATTAGGTCAAGGTGGAATGAAAATAGTAACTCATACAGGAGTAGGTGCAACAAACCCAGGTGGAGAAGTTATAGCAGTTACTGCATTAAATGATAATGTTAGGATACTTGAATTAGAACACGACCCTGCAGATGATAGTGATGAAATAGCAAGGCTTCTTCCTGAAGGAACAACAATGTGGTGTGATGGAGGGGAAGTTGCAATATTGTCAGCAGATGCAACTAACATAGGAATCGCAGCAGTTTATTTTTCAGGAGATGCTCATGTTTAAAGAATTATGGGAATCAATTAAAAAAAATGAAGGATATGAACCAAAAGTATATAAAGACCATTTAGGCTTTGATACTATTGGTGTAGGATTTAAAGTAAGTGAATTACATCTTGATGAAGATGTTTGTGATATTATTGGAGTTAGAAAATTAAATGATATTCAAGCACAATTAATTGCAACTTTTCCTTGGTACCCAGAAATGCCTCAAGTTATAAGAATGATTATGATAGAGTGTTCATATCAAATGGGAGTAAAAGGTTGGTCAAAATTTAAAAAAGCAAACAAATATCTGTCTGAAAGAAATTGGGTGAAAGCCTCGGAGGAGATGCTTGATAGTAAATGGGCAAAGGAACAAACACCTAAAAGAGCGAGGCTATTGGCAGAAACAGTAAAACAATATAAATCTAACAAAGGAGAAAAATAATGTTTGAAACTTTAACCGCTAATTGGGAATGGGTATTGATTGGTTTTATGATTTTAGAAAAAATTGTAAAAATGTCCCCTACCAAATCTGATGACATTCTATTAGATATGATAGTAAAGCCTCTTATGGATAAGGTTAGACCTAAATGATTCAAAAACTTCTCATACAAAAGATTATACAAATAGTTATTAAGCAAATTACTAAACAATTTAAGTTTAATAAAAT
>CETC01013284.1_pt1 | contig 40297 bp, 48 predicted proteins | sample 326911 | NCBI WGS metagenome assembly CETC01 (sample SAMEA2622694, study PRJEB7988) | marine metagenome | isolation source: saline water (ENVO:00002010), including | reverse complement strand
ACAACCACCAAAGAAAAAACAGAGAAGTTCATAACTGAATTCTTGAAACCTACCGTTGGTGGAGAACCTATAACGCCACATGAACACCAAATCAATTCAGTCACTCATGCAATCAATAATGACAGGTGCTTGTTGCTGTCACCAACAGGTAGTGGTAAGTCTCTCATCATTTATTCTCTGCTTCGGTATTATGAATCTGTAATACCAAAAGACAAACAAATTCTGGTGATCGTCCCGACTACGGGCCTAGTTACGCAGATGTATAATGATTTTAAAGACTACTCATCAGAAACAAACTGGTCAACAGAAGACAACTGTCATATGATCTTCTCGGGTCGTGATAAGAAGACAAAAAAGAAAGTTATCATCACTACATGGCAAAGTATCTACAAGATGCCTGAGAAATATTTCAACGACTTCAGCGTTGTATTTGGGGATGAGTGTCACCTGTTTAAAGCAAAGTCTCTTACCTCTCTAATGACCAAGTTGAAGAACTGTCCGTATAGGATTGGAACTACCGGAACTCTTGATGGTACTGCCACACACAAGTTGGTTATTGAAGGACTCTTCGGTAGAGTGTATAATGTGACTACAACAAAGACTCTGATAGAAAAGAATCTACTGTCCAATATAAACATTGATTGTTTAGTAATGCAATACACCCCAGAAGAAATTCAAGAAACAAAAAGAGTTACATACCAAGAAGAAATAAAATGGCTTGTAACGAAAGAAAAACGAAACCAATTCATCAAGAAACTTTCTTGTGGTATAAGTGGTAATACACTCTTGCTGTTCAACTACGTTGAGTTACATGGAAAGCCTCTATATGATCTGATAACAGAAGCATGTCCCGAGAAGAAGGTGTTCTTCATTTACGGAGAAACAAATGCGGCAGAAAGAGAAGACATCAGGAAGATAGTAGATAAAGAAAAGAATGCCATTCTAATAGCATCCTACGGTACATGCTCCACAGGAATAAACATAAAGAATATAAACAACATAATATTTGCTTCACCTTCCAAGTCTGTAATCAGGATTCTACAGTCAATCGGACGAGGATTGCGTAGAACAAAAGAAAAAAATAAAGTAAAATTATATGATATCAGTGATAATCTGTGCTATAAGAAGTATAGAAACCACACCATGAAGCATCTAGATGAAAGAATTAAGATATATAATAAAGAGAACTTTGAGTTTAAGTTACTTAATATCCAAATATGAGAGGCGTAAAACAATGAATTCATCATATCGGATCTTAAAATTAAAAAGCGGTGAGCAGTTAATTGCATCAATTACAGGTAGCAACAAAGATAAACTTATAGTATTCCGTCCTATGGTTTTTAAAAATACCATGATAACTGACATGACTGGTAGACAGAGAGAAATAACAGTCCTCAGAAATTGGTTGGCGTATACTAACCAGATCGAGACTAAAATTCCTAAAGACTTTATTGTTTCATATCTAGATCCGGACGCAGATGTCCGTGAACTCTATGAACTTGAAAAGGAAAAGGAAGATGTTCAGGTATCCAAACCCAAGATCATCGACAAGAAAAAATTAACAGAGGAACAGGTCGAAGATCAACAAAAATCCTTTATGGACTTTATGTCACAGATTCAGGATAAATTTGAATCAAAAGAAGATCTTCAAGACATGCTAGATGAATTAGAAGATGAAATGGAAGAGGAATTGGAGAATATGAATATTCCGGAAAGTGGTCATCCACTTCAAAATCTAATCACCATGACAATGTTTCTTCCACCCGAAGCATTAATGACATTGGTTGATGCCGGACTTATTGATGTTTCGGATATAAAAAATCTCATCGATACCATGAACAACAACATACCATACAGGGAACCAGATGAAAAAAGAAAGTCCGAAGAGGACTTTGGTAATGATTGGACTGATTGGAGTCCAGATATAACTGATTACTTTAAGGATGATTAATATACCCCTTTTTCCCGGGCACACAGAAAGTGTAAAGGACATTTACATTTTTGTCAAGGAAAATCCAATTTAAATTTGAAATTTGTTTAGTTTTGTGGTATATTATGTTAAATCAAACACGGAAAGGGTGCGATGAGTAAAAAAGCGAATCACTACATTGACAATAAAGAGTTCTATGCTGCTATGATAGAATGGAAGAAAGAGATCATAGAAGCAGAAGAATGTGATGATCCAAGACCTCCAGTTACAGATTACATCGGAGAATGCTTTCTTAAGATCGCAGAACACTTGTCATATAAGCCAAATTTTATCAACTATCCATATAGAGAAGAGATGGTTGGTGATGGTATAGAAAACTGCCTAATGTATGCACACAATTTTGATCCTGAAAAATCAAAGAACCCCTTTTCGTATTTTACTCAAATTATATACTACGCTTTCTTAAGAAGAATCGAGAAAGAGAAAAAGCAGTCTTATGTGAAATATAAAGCAATGGAGTTGTCAGATGATGGTTCCTTGAGTAACTGGTATAAGAGTAATTATTTTGATAAAGAGAATGTAAGACAAGCACTCTCACAACACTTTGACTTAACGGAGAATGACCTAAAGAAATTTGAACCCAAGAAGAAAAAGAAGAAGAAGAAAAAGGGTTTGGATTCGGTTATGGATAAAACAGATGAAGATAGCACTACTGAATGATACGCACTTCGGTGCAAGGGGAGACAGTCAATTATTTTTTGATTACTTCATGAAGTTTTTTGATGAAGTGTTCTTTCCCTATTTAAAAGAAAATAATATTGATACGGTTATACATGCAGGTGATTTTATGGATCGCCGTAAGTTTGTTAACTTTAGTATACTAAACCAAATCAGGACCAGATTTATTCAGAAACTCAAAGATGAGAACATACGTTTCTGTTGTATCCTTGGTAATCATGATGTGTATTACCGAAACACAAATGAAATAAATTCTATGCGGGAATTGTTTGGAAATGATATTGAACTGTATGAAACCCCACAAGTCCTAACATTCGATGGTCTTGACATAGGGCTACTTCCTTGGATAAATAAAACAAATTATGATCAGTCTATCGAATTTATCAATAGTGCTTCTGCACCTATTATGATAGGACACCTCGAATTGGATGGATATCAGGTGTTTCGAGGAATAGATCATCGTGGTGGAATGGATCCGAAGTTGTTTGATAGGTACGAGAGAGTAATCAGCGGACACTTTCATTGTAGACATACTCAGGGCAATGTTGATTACTTGGGTACACAGTATCAAATTACATTTTCTGATTTAAATGAGTCAAAAGGTTTCCATGTTCTAGATACAGATACCCGAGATCTTACGTTTATAGAAAACCCATATAAGATGTTTCATCGCCTTGTGTATGATGATAGTTCAGGCTCATGTGAGTTTGAAGATCTTTCATACCTTGAAGGATGTTATGTTCGGGTAGAAGTCAATTCTAAAAAACACCCATACAGTTTTGATAGGCTGATGGATAGTTTATATGATGCAGGCGTTGCAAAGATTACTACAGTAGAAGATTATATTGAAATTGATGAAAATGATCAAGAACTAGTTGACTTGGCACAAGATACTGTTACACTTATTAACAATGAAATAGATCTCATTGAAGATATTGTGGATAAAAACAAGATGAAACGTCTTGTTAAAGAACTGTATATGGAAAGCCTTTCGATATGAATATTTTTGTTCTCGACGAAAACCCAGTTATTGCTGCCAGGTATGCCTGTGACAAGCATGTAGTAAAGATGATTCTAGAGTCGGCACAAATGTTGTGTGCTGTTCAACCAGAAGGCACAGCACCATATAAGAGGTCGTTCTATAACCACCCATGTACTCGCTGGGTTCGTGCTTCAACGGAAAATTATGAATGGTTAATCGATCATGCTATGTCTTTGTGTGAGGAATATACTCGGCGATATGATAAGATCCATAAGTCACAGAAGGTAATTGAATGGTGCGATAAAAACAGACCTATTCTGCCTATTGGTATGCTCACGGAACACCCCAAGTGTATGCCTGATTATTGCAAGACTAAAAGTGTTGTTGAGTCGTATCGTAATTACTACAATAATGAAAAGGCTAGATTTGCAAAGTGGAAAGACGGTAACATTCCATTTTGGTTCTCTGGGGCGGAGGTACTAGTTTGATAATATTTCAAACTCTCAGTTGGAAGAATTTCCTTTCAACCGGGAACACAAAAACAATTTTAGATCTTAGGCGACACGACAACACACTGGTGTCCGGTGAAAATGGTGCAGGTAAGTCCACCATGCTTGATGCATTGACATTTGCTTTGTTTGGAAAATCCTTTCGGGGAATAAATATTCCTCAACTTGTTAATAGTATCAACGATAAAGACTGCGAAGTTGAGATTGTGTTTACTGTAGGTAAAGACGAGTACCGAGTATCTCGTAGTCTAAAACCCAAGAAGTTTGAAATATTTAAGAACGACACTCTATTACCACAAGATGCAAAGTCAAAGGACTATCAGAAGATTCTAGAAGAACAGATTTTAAAAATGACCTACAAGTCTTTTTGTCAGGTAGTCATTCTGGGTTCTTCTAATTATGTTCCTTTCATGCAACTTAGTGCATCGGATCGAAGATCTGTTGTGGAGAATCTATTAGACATCGATGTGTTTTCCATAATGAATACTCTTGTTCGTGCCAGACTTCAGATGACTAAAGAGTATATAAAGGATATCGATACTAAACTGGAAATTGTAAAGAGTAAGATAGACGAGAAACAGAAACTGATTGATACCTTAGAAAAGAAGTCAAGTGATTCTGTTGGTAAGTATGAGAAGGACATAGAAGATTCCCAAAAGCAAATTGAAGAGATCTCAGAGGAAATAGAACAAGATCAACTTCGCATCAATGGGTTGTTGTCTGACATTGAAGATAAGGATGAAGTACCGTCAAAACTTATGGAACTTGAGTCCGAAGAAAAGTCACTCAAGGGAAAGATAAAAACGATCAATAAAAATTTGAAGTTCTATACCGAAAATGATACTTGCCCTTCATGTAAGCAAGACATACAGGAACATCACAAGGAATGTATGTTTAGCGAGAAGAACAAAGAAAAGGAACAAATCGAATCAACCTTATCCGAATTGTCTGATTTAGTAACAACCACCGAAACCAGATTGGGTAAAATAAACGCTATTCTTTCTGACATCAAAGTCGTAGAAAAGTCGATCTCCGAAAAGCAAAGTAAGATCAGTGCTTCCTCTCAATACATCGATAAACTACAAAGAAACATAACTGCTGTTCTTTCTGAAGGCACAGAGGTGCAAGAGACTAGGGATGAAATGAACCAATTGATTGGTGAGGGAACTCAGCACGTTCAACGAAGAAAAGAACTTATCGAAGATAAACACTATTATAGCATTGCTTCTACTCTTCTGAAAGACAGTGGAATTAAATCCAAGATCATCAAGCACTATCTTCCAATCATGAATAAATTGATTAATAAGTATCTTGCAGATATGGATTTCTTTTGCCAGTTTAACCTAGACGAAAACTTCGACGAGACAATCAAGAGTCGCCACCGTGATGAATTTACATACCACAGTTTCAGTGAAGGAGAACGCCTCCGAATTGATCTGTCTCTTTTGCTTGCGTGGCGAGAGATTGCACGACTAAAAAACAGTGTGAACTGTAACTTGTTGATTCTTGATGAGGTTTTTGATTCGAGTCTAGATAGTGTAGGCACTGAAGAGTTTCTTAAACTCTTGACAAGATTCGGAGATCGTGCTAATATATTCGTAATCAGTCATAAGTCAGACTCCATGACCGATAAATTCAGTAACCACCTAGTCTTCGAGAAGAAGAACAATTTTAGTAGGATAAAGTAATGAAAGAAATGAAACCACAATACACATATCGCGCCATTGTAAATAGAGTAGTTGATGGAGACACGGTTGATCTTCTGATTGACTGTGGATTTAATATCCTGAGAACAGAACGTATTCGATTCTATGGCGTTGATGCATGGGAAACCAGAGGCGAAGAACGCGAGAGAGGACTAGAGGCAAAGAAGTTTGTACAGGAACTCATTCCTGTTGGTTCTGAAGTGGTTGTACGCACGGGTAAGGAACAAGGTAAGTTCGGTAGATATCTTGGCGAGATCTACGTCAACAACAAGAGTCTTAATGAAATGCTCCTCGAAGAAGGACATGCAGAAGTTTATAAATGAAACCCTACTACGAACGTAATGATTATGTAATTGATTCTGATATTAATTGCAATTTTGAAGATCTGCTAGAAATGACCCCCGATCAATTTCGAGAGTGGGTTATCCTTATGCGGCAAGAAATAAAACTCGCATGGGACACTCACGGTTGTCCTCCACGAACCGGGAAAGATGAGCAGGATATTGTAGACTCGTTCAACAAGATCGCAGAGTATCCGGTACATCAATTTACCCACACAGACGAACTGTCTGATATTGATGATGATGTGATTATCAATAAATCTAGAATGGGTGTTGAGGTTGATCAGTGGTTTTCAAATATGTTTAAGACTAGAATCAACTACACAGAGAAGGATAATGGCTATTCGATCTATGACTTGGTTGCAGATGACACACGATTAGATCAGGTTGTTAAGGGTGCTATGCGTCATCTTCGTAGAGATTCATTTTATACACACGCACTGTCTGCTATAAAGCATAGTAAGAAGTATGCTATCGTGGATGTTGCTAGTGGTGACGAGTGGATGGATGTGTTCTTCTCTAACCCTTCTATCTTTTCTGGTCATGATTTTCTTCTTGAGCAGATCAAGATCCGCGAGGGTGCTAATTCTGGATACTTCCAACTCGAACAGGATGATGTTCTTCAACTTACCAGAGAACAAGTAGATAAGTGGAAAGACAAGATGTCATATAGACATCATTCAACTTTCGATATTAATGATATGCCAGACGATAAAGTATATGCAATTCGTATATATAAGACGGGAAGAAAAGTCTTCCCTGCTGGATTCAAATCATTTAGGATCGGGTACATTCAACCTGCCGTGAATTTCCCACCAATGACTGCGAAATATTTGTATGAACGATTTACCGAAGACATCAAAGATCAAGAACGAATTGTTATCTATGATCCATCAAGTGGGTGGGGTGGTCGTATACTTGGTGCTATGGGTTGTCGGGATGATCGCAGCATTCATTATGTTGGGACTGATCCAAATCCTGATAATTTTTATGGCGATACTCCTGGCAGTAAGTATGAGTCTCTCGCTACTTTCTACAATACCAAAACTTATAGGGGAAATCCATTCTTTTCCAGAACGAATACTTTCCACCAATTTATGGAAGGATCTGAAGAAGTCGGTAAACATCCCGAGTTCCAACAGTATAAAGGAAATGTAGATCTTGTGTTTACCTCACCCCCATATTTCAACAGAGAGGCTTATAGTGAAGACGAAAACCAATCGTATAAGAAGTATGGATCATCATATGAATCATGGCGAGATGGATTCTTGCGACCAACATTGGAGACATGTTATGAGTGGTTAAAGCCAAATAGATATCTGCTGTGGAATGTTGCAGATGTATTAGTTAGTGGAAAATATCTACCAATCGAGCAAGACAGTATTGACATTTTGGAATCATTGGGTATGATATACAAATACACATTGAAGATGGGACTAGAAGGAATGCCTGGCCAGAATCGAGTTGATGAAGATGGCATTCCTAAATGTAAAAACTTTTGTAAAGTAAATGAAAAATATTTGAAGTATGAACCAGTGTTCGTATTTTTCAAGCCTTGAAAGGAAATAGTATGGCTAAAAAGAAGAAGACAAGTGAATTAACTTACATCATGAACCCCCGATGTGGGTGGTGCAAAAAGGCAGATCCCGTAGTAGAAGAACTTCGTGCTGCCGGACACGACATTACGACACTGGACGTTACGGATCCAGATAACGCCAAGAAGTCTCAGGAACTTCAGTCAAAGTTTAACATCCGTTGCGGTACTCCTTTGTTCCTTGATGCAAAGACTGGCAACAGTGTTTGTGGTATGCGTGGCAAAGAGATTCTGGAGAAGTGGGCAAACGGAGAAGAGATTCCTGCTCCTCCTCCCCGACCTAAGCCACAGAATGCTCCACAGCAACCACAACAACCAGGTCAACCACCAGCGGAACAGTGGCCTAAGACACAGTTCATTAAGTTGGAGTATGTTTGGGTGGACGGAAAGAAGAACAAGCAACTTCGATCCAAGACTCAGTTTTCTACTCTCACTCTAGAACAGCCTCCTACTCCGGACTATCTCTTGGGTATTCTTCCCGAATCCGGATTTGATGGTTCGAGTACAAATCAAGCAATCACAGAAGACAGCGATTGTATCCTCCGACCTGTTAGGGTGTATCCTAACATGCAAGATCGGGGTAGGGATCCTTCGTTCATTGTTATGTGTGAAGTATTTGACTCTAATGGGAAACCACACAAGTCCAACACTCGCGCCGAACTTCGTCGTACTCTAGAACGAGTCGGTGGTGCTGATGATCTTTGGTTTGCTGTTGAACAGGAATATACCATCACAGAAGCAAGCAGTGATAAGCCAATTGGTTGGCCTGACGGCGAACCAAAACCACAGGGAGATTACTACTGCGGACTTGGTAGCAATAATGTGAAGGGTAGGCGTCTTGCAGAACAACACGCATTCCTCTGTAACAACAGTGGAGTGCTTCTAGATGGATTCCATCCCGAAGTCATGCTCTCTCAGTGGGAGTATCAGACTCGTCCCAAGATTGCTCTCCGTGCTGCTGATGATCTATGGTTCACCCGGTATCTTCTTCAGAAGACAGCGGAAATGATGGACATGTCTATCAGTTTTGATCCCAAGCCTGTCGAAGGTGATTGGAATGGTTCCGGCGCACACATTAACTTCTCCACCAAGGTGATGAGAGAGAAGTCCAGTATGGACTATCTCAATCTTATGTGTGCAACCCTAAAGGATACACACGAAGATGCTATCGCAGTGTATGGTCCTGGCAATGATCGTAGACTTAGTGGTAAGCACGAAACCTCTGCAATTGATATTTTCAGTTGGGGAGAATCTGACAGGACAGCATCGATCCGCATTCCTTTGAAGACTGCCAATAATAATGGTATGGGTCACATCGAAGATAGACGACCTGCTGCTAATGTTGATCCATATGAGGCATTTAATTACCTCACTTCTCAAATCGTTTCGATCTCTCAAGAAGTTCTCGCCGCTACATAGTAGGAAACTCTAGTAAAGGATAATTGTGCCTAAAAGAAATTCAAAAAAACTACTTGAACGTGCATACGGAAAAGAACCCGAATTCACTGCACTTGATATTAGTTCGGATGAATATGATTGGAATCTTGCAAAGGCTTACTCTTGGTATAGAACCAATTCTAATACAAGGGAAGAAAAGACCTGGACACTGGATTATATGAAAGAAAAGGGATTCTCGAAAGATGATATGTCTTATGTAAAATCCCTACCAGTGAAATCTTTCTCGCACAGAGGAAGATACTTCCGGCTTATTAGCAGAGGTGCTGAACTTCCAGCACAAAAATCTGAAGAGTTGGATGCATTTCTTTCTTCCTCTATCAAGGAGGGTAAGAGGAAGAAAGAAACTGCTCCACCTAGAAAAAGCGTTCAGGATTATATCCGAGAACAGGTAGAAGAATATTTAGGAGATCTTGAAAAGAAGATCGATGACATCACAGCAAAACTAGCAAGAAAAGAAAAGGTTGAATTTTCTATTCTATCTTGGTTACAATCAAACCAAGTTAAGTCATTACAGGCTAAGCGTATTGCAGAATACTGGAAGCCTATTGCTGATGAAATCCTGAAGGCGATAAATAAAGAGGATCCACAACTCATCGAAGGATATTCCTTTATGGGTAGAGTTGCATTGAAGCGTCTTCATAAGACACTCTTGGAGTGGATTGAAGTATGCAATAAGTACGCTGTAGATATTAAGCCTGTTAGGAAAAAGAGAAAAAAGAAAAATGTCTCTAGATAACATAACTGATTTTCGTCTTCGGGATCCTCAAGGTAATATGATAACATATCGCCGAGGGGATTATGTTCGACAAAATGGTAGTATTTATGTTGCAAACAGGGAAACTAGCGGGTATGATCCTAGACATGGTGAACGTGGTGGATGGAAACTTGTTAACTCTAATCGTATAGAGGATTTTGATTATATTAATATTGCACCAAGCAACCCAAGCGAAGGTGATAAATGGTTGGATGTTGTTTCTGGAAAATTATTTCATAGAATTACAAACACTGACGGATCTGGATCTTGGGTAGAATTTTGATATGAACTAGGAGATTTTGAAATTATTTTATTGGACAACAATCAGTTGATAATTGCCAGTTTGTTTCAGTCATTGAAACAGGAGGCAGAGTTGAGTGAAGATTTGGTGAGACACCTGATACTAAACACATACAGGATGTATAGAACCAAATTCAAAGACAAGTATGGAGAGATCGTCATTTGTAGTGACGGTGGTAGTACTTGGCGCAAGGAACTGTTTCCGCTGTATAAAGCAAACAGAAAAAAGAGTCAAGCAAAGTCCGACATTGATTGGACTAAGATGCACGATATCATGAATGTAATTCGTGGAGAAATGCAAGAGAACTTCCCATACAAGAACGTACAGATTAGAGGTATTGAAGCGGATGATATAATCGCTACTCTTGCCAAACATTATCATACACAGGAAAAGATTTTAATTGTTTCTAATGATAAGGACTTTCAGCAGTTGCAGAAATATCCAAATGTAGAACAATATAGTCCTCTTAAAAAGAAACTAATGACTTGTTCGGATCCTGAGCAATTCATTGTTCATCATATTATCAAGGGTGATACTTCTGATGGGATTCCGAATATCCTATCCGACGATGATTCGTTTGTTGATGAGAACAAGAGACAGAAACCATGTGGTGAAAAGCGTATAAACCAGATAAAGGAAGATCTGGTCACATGGAGTAATACGGATAATTGGAAAAGAAATAAAGCATTAATTGATTTTTCTAGTATACCAGAGGACGTAGAATCTGCTATACTAGAGGAATACCAGAAAGAACCAAGAGGTAATCGAGGAAAGATTCTCAATTACTTTATAGACAAAAAACTTAAACTACTAACCAATCATATAGAGGAATTTTAGAGTGAAAGGCAAAAAAAGAAATAGATCGCGGAACAAGTACCAAGACGAAGATGAGAGGGACATTGAACGTGGTGGTCTTCGGAGATCGAAACGGAAGAGTAGGCGAAGAAATGAAAAGCAGGCAATTAAAGATATTTACTATGGAACACGGGTTATCGTGGACGATCTAGATCCAGACCCACTATACGATTTTGAAGATTGATATTAAGGAGACTATATTATGACAACAGCAACAAAAATGACACTTTCGAGAACCACGTTGGACGTTTTGAAGAACTATGCGTCGATCAATTCCAACATTCTTGTCCGACCCGGTAACAAGATTAGCACCATTGCTCCCGTCAAGAATGTTATGGCAGAAGCAGTAGTAGAGGAGACTTTCGACACAGAGTTTGGTATTTGGGATCTGAATAAGTTTCTTGGAACGATTTCTCTTTTCGACAATCCTCAGTTTGAGTTTGAAGACAAGTTTGTCCGAATCACAAACGGCAACAATAAATCAGAAGTAGTATATTACTATTCTGCACCAAACCTTCTTACTACAGTCAACAACAAGATCAATATGCCTGAGAGTGTAATTAGTTTCGAGTTGAAGGAAACTGACCTACAGGAACTACAGAAGGCAGCATCTGTTCTGCAACTCCCTGATCTCGTCGTTCGTTCTGGTGATAACAAGATCGAACTAGCAGTCTTGGACAAAGCGGATACCAGCACTAATGTGTATTCTATTGATGTTGGTGACCTTACTGATGGTTCTGACTTTTCATTCTACTTCAAGGTAGATAACATGAAGATGCTGTCTGGTGATTATGATGTTGATATTAGCGAGAAGGTAGTTAGTCAGTTCTCCCACAAGACAGAGGACATCATGTATTGGGTTGCGTTGGAGTCGGATTCTACCTTTACTCGCTGATTGAAAGATTTATATTATGACTGAAGAATATCTTTGGGTCGAAAAATACAGACCCCAGAGAATTGAAGATTGTATTTTGCCTGAGTCTATCACCGAAACTTTCAATGATATGGTGAAGGTTGGTGAGTCCCAGAATCTGCTGTTATCTGGGACTGCCGGTTGTGGTAAAACCACAATTGCTAAAGCACTGTGTAATGAACTGGATACAGATTACCTAGTAATCAACTGCTCAGAAGATGGTAACATCGATACTCTCAGAACCAAGATTAGGAACTTTGCCAGCACGGTTTCTATTACAGGTAATAAGAAGATTGTTATCCTCGATGAGTTTGATTACTCAAATGCACAATCCACGCAACCGGCTTTGCGTGGGTTCATTGAAGAGTTCTCGAAGAACTGTAGGTTTATTCTTACTTGCAACTTTAAGAACAGGATTATTGAACCCCTGCACTCTAGGTGTACTTGTATCAACTTTAGCATTCCTAAGAATGAGAAGCCTGCACTCGCTATTAGATTTATGGAGCGTGTAAAGTTTATTCTTGATTCGGAGGAAGTGAAGTATGATGAGAAGGTTCTTGCCGAGTTGATCACGAAGCACTTTCCTGACTTCAGGAGAGTCATCAATGAACTCCAACGGTACTCTGTCTCTGGTGAAATTGATACAGGAATTCTCACACAGATTGGTGAGATACATATCAAGGATCTCATGAAGCACATGAAGGATAAGGATTTTACTTCGTGTAGGAAATGGGTGGTTGAAAACCTAGACAACGCACCAACAGAGTTGTTTAGGAAAGTATATGATGGATTGTATGTATATCTTAATCCATCTTCAATTCCACAGGCGGTATTGGTGCTTGCGGAATATCAGTATAAGTCTGCGTTTGTAGCAGATCAGGAAATTAATTTGGTAGCATGTATTGTGGAACTTATGATGGGATGTGAATTCAAATGAGCAAATTTAAAGCAGAAGGCGATCACTTGATCTTGGAAAAGATTGATTATGATGAGGAACAGGTAACAGAGGGTGGAATCATTTATAAGCCTAAGGATGTACTTGATTCTTCATTCTCAGAAGCAAAGATTATTTCAATGGGTAGAGGTCTTCCTATCTCGAACGGAGACATTCCTGAAGTCGAGTATAAGGAAGGGGATGTTGTTCTCTATGATGCCAGATCTCGTATTGGGATGCATAAGGAGTTTGATGTCATCCGACGAGAGCATGTAATTGCTGTGGTGAGTTGATGAAACTGACTGACTACTTGAATGCGATCAATCACAGTAAAGATCCTCTTATGGACAGTGATGATCTTGCAGAGAAGAAGTATGCACCTTTTGTTATCAATCGGTGTTTATCATACTTTCCAGACACCATACTTCATGCAAACAATATGAATTTTCATCATATGTCAGATAAGAAGTGTCAGTTTGATTATTTTGTCGGTGCTATCCGTAAGCGGAAGAGATTCAGCAAATGGCTTAAGAACGAAACCGAGTCTGATCTTGAGATCGTGAAGAAGCATTATGGATATTCAAACGCAAGAGCAAGAGAAGTTATGGATATACTGACTCCCGAACACATCACAGAGATAAGAAATAGGTATGGAGAATGCCCTGAAATGAAATAAACTATAAATAGTTATGTCAGAAATGATATAATGAAAGAGAAGTACTATGACAAATGAGGACATTTTTAGAGGATTGGGTGTTGAAGTTACCTTGAAAGAAAAAGACGATTTCTTAAAGGTGCGTGAAACCCTTACCCGAATCGGGATCTCATCTAGAAAAGAAAATAAACTATACCAATCATGCCATATCTTGCATAAGCGGGGAAGGTATGCTATAATGCATTTCAAAGAGTTATTTTCTCTTGATGGACTGGATACGGATATTTCCCAAAACGATATTGCAAGGCGAAATACCATATCGAGTCTCCTAGAGGAATGGGGATTGTTGGATATAGTCGATGAAGAAACTGATGATGATCAATACGCTAGTCTAGGACAAATAAAAATCATACCCTTCAAAGAAAAGGATGATTGGGAGTTGATACCTAAATATCATATAGGAAACAGTTAAGAAAGATTATTTTTATGATGCAAACACCAGTGATTAGTTTCTATAGTGACATAGAAGGCAACACTTATTATAGTGATCATGGCAAAAGACTACAAAAAGAATTAGATTCTTTTGGTATACCATCAATCATAGAACATAAAGAAAGTCTGGGTACTTACAGAGATAACTGTTTAAGTAAGCCTGGGTTTATATTAGAAAAACTAGAAGAGTATAATAGACCTTTGCTTTGGTTGGATGTTGATAGTAGAGTACATAAACCGCTTGATATATTCGACACCTTTGGTGATGATGTCGATGTAGCAGTAGCGTCTGCCAACGGACAATTGTCGGGAGTAAAGGCGTCTCCTATCTTCTTCAGGAATAACAACAATGCAAAGTCTGTATTACATATGTGGATGAGTGCGATTGATAAGATCAAAGAAGAGAATCATCCAGTGTTTGATCATGAACCTTTGTTTGGTGTTCTACATGCACTTGCTCCTTCTATGAATATTGGGTTGGTTGGTCCTGAGTTTTGTATCTGGCCAGGATATACCAACGAAAATACATGTATCACTATGGGACTCACTGATTCCGACACGAAGAAAGAGAACCTTAGAAAGATGGGTATAGCCGAAGACGCGATAGAATTTCAATCACCGGGGAATAAATATGACATGGATAGTTAAAGGACTACCTTTCAGTACTCACCAGTCTTCTTGTTCAAATACTAAACCAACAATGTTTTCGTGGGACGATGATATTGATCTTGATGTTGAACTGTGGGTAGATTATTCAATTGAACAAGGCATTACTGCTCCTAGAGAAAAGAAATACAAGTATGCATGGATATGCGAATCCCGTGCTATTCATTATTTCTTTTCCAAATTATATGATACGGACACAGAAGGTAGAAAAGTCGTTAATGGAATTACTCCAACATTGCAGTCGATGATTGATTCTTATGATATCATCTTTACCTGTGACTGGGATCTTATTGCCCTTCATGAGAAGATTCAATTTGCATATGCTGGTAGCACCTTGCCGTGGATCGCGCCTATGGATCCGGATGATGTGATTAAAAGCAAATCTTGTTCGTTTGTCTCATCTAACAAGAACATGTGTCTAGGACATTCTTACAGAAAAGATGTATATGATTATATCAAAAAAGAAGATCTAGACATTGATGTATATGGAACAATAACAGGAAAAGACTTTTTCGGTACTTGTAATCGGTGTTGGGAACGAGGGGGAGAAGAAGGGTGGATGGATAAGCGATCTGCAATCGTTGATTACAAATTCAGTATTGTTATGGAGAATGATTTTCACCCTTCATATTTCACAGAGAAAGTGACGGACTGTTTTTCTTCTTTTACCATACCAATATACATGGGAACACCTGATCTTTATCGGTGGTTCGACCCGGATGGTATTATATATGTATCTTCGGTTGACGAAATGAAAGAATGCATAAAGTACTACAGTGATAATGATCTATGGGATGCTCTGTATAAAGAAAAACTCTATCATGTAGGGGAAAATTGGAAGAAAGTTCAACAGTTACGACACCCCGACGACATTATCTTTGCACAAATAAAAGAAGCATCAAAATGAAGTATGTGACATTTACCAATATGGGTTCGGTTGAACTTTGTGATAATTTCCTCCAGAGTGTTAAGAGTCTTGGTATGGAAAAGGACATAATTGTTTATTGTCTTGATTCCGATTCACGCAAAATCTTAGAGAGTAACTTTGATTGTGAGTTTCGCCTGTTCGAGACCGATTCGATAGAAGCATCATTTCATTCATACGGATCAGAGGAATTCAGAACAGTAACTAAAAACAAGATAGAGATCATATTAGATGCATTACAATATCATGAAAGTATTGTATATACAGATTGTGATGTTGTTTTTAGGAAATCCCCCACCCAGTTCATTTTAGATAATGATAATGATAGTGTTGATATCTTCTTTGCTACTGATGCTCCGTTTATGAAGATGTGTACAGGATTCATGTACGTCAAAAACAGAGAATCTATTCATATATTATTTCATGAATACTTCATTCATAACGAAAAGTATGATGAGGTAAAAAACGAACATATGTTTGATCAGGAAATCATAAACGGGATCCTCCAGTACAGTCAAACGGGGGTTACCTATGGAGTGTATCCGTTAGAATTTGTTAGCAACGGACATATATATTTCAGTGAGTCAATTCAAACAGGAAATGAATATGTTGTTCATGCTAACTTCACGATAGGAAAAGACAACAAAATCAATAAATTAAAGGGTGCTGATCTATGGTTTGATCAAAAGGAAAGTATATTATGAAAAAAGAAGCAATCATATTAAATGGACATTACTTATTTGAACCCGGTGTTCTAGAATTTGATAGAGATGTAGAAATACATTGTTGTCGTTTTGGTACTTCTGCGATGAGAGTTAGTGAAGAATGGGAACCAAACTACCCACAACATAATATTATGTTTATGAATCCTGACTCATACAAGGTTCTTATTACTAGTACAGAATCATATCTGTCTCCGAATAGAGAACTTCCGGAAGTTGTACTAGAAAACCATAAACAGTACGATCTCATCTTGACAACCGATCCCCTGATCATTAATAGTTGTGATAATGCAGTATTCTTTGGTTATGGAACTACATGGCTAAATCAAGGACACATAGATCATCCGGACGGATTGGGAAAATTCGATGAGGACTATGTTAGAGAATTTTGGAACGATAAAGAATTCAGTTTAAGTTTTCTTTGTTCAATACATTCAAGAGAGTCAACCGGATATGATTTGAGAAGAGATATGTGGATGAACAAGGATATGATCAATATTCCTACGAGTTTTTACGCAAGTCCCAGAAATCCACCACCTCTACCACCTGGTCCTATTGGTGCGGATTTGCTCCTACCAAATGATGATAGATCTGTGTTGTTCAATAGTCAGTTTTCATTGTCAATTGAAAATGCAATAGTAGATAATTATTTTACAGAAAAATTGATGGATTGTTTTTTGACTAAAACAGTTCCAATTTACTATGGTTGTCCTAATATTAATTACTTCTTTAACTCAAGAGGAATTATTGATATCACACATGATACTGATATAGAAACTACTATTAACAAGTTGAACAACATCAATGAAGAAACATATGAGAACATGCTTCCCTTTATTGAAGAAAACTATGAAAAGGCGTTAAAGTATTGCAAGGATACATTTGCGGAAAGGGTTAGAATGCAAATTGAAACATCAATTGGCGATGCTGTAAAAAATAATGAAGGTAAGTTGCTCTCTATAGGAATATTATCTCTTGAGGATGATCAAAGAAAATCATATTTAAATAGATTGTTGAATTTATTGAATTCGATAATGTCAATACAAGACAAACAAGATATAGAACTTATTGTAAATGTTGATGATGGATCTAAAACGGTGGGCACAAAGAGAAACGAGGTGTTAGATACTGCATCTGGAAAGTATATCTGTTTTATTGATGACGATGATATGGTGTCTGATAATTACATTAAGAGTATTCTTGATGTTATCAAAACACACCCGGATGTTGACTCGATAGGATTTTCTGGATTGTTCTACGCTAATGGTGATCCCTTTATGCATTTTAAACATGCAAATGAATATGGTGGACATTATAAAGACCTTAGAGGAATTCAACATCGACCTATAAATCATCTTAACCCAGTAAGACTTGAGATTGCAAAACAAATAAGGTTTACAGAAAAGAATTTCGGAGAAGACTCTGATTATTGTGATGCTCTTTTTGATTCTAAGTTAATTGAAAAGGAAGTCATTATAAATGATATTTTGTATCATTACCTATGGAGTCCTGAAGAGTCCCGAACACATGAAGATGCACATAATGCTATACCCGGAGTCACTGACGTATGAAAAAGATAATTGCTTTTAGTTTATGGGGAGATACCCCAATGTATACCGTAGGTGCTGTCAGAAACGCAGAACTCGTTCCTGAAGTGTATGGTGATTCGTGGACTTCCCGGTTTTACATATCCAATGATGTTCCTTCTGAGGTGGTAGAAAAACTAAAGTCATTACCGCAGACAGAGATAGTTAATCTAAATGAACCTCCTGATTGGTTTGGAATGTTTTGGCGGTTTCTTGCGATAGACGATTCTGATGTTGTAATTTTTAGAGACACTGACTCTAGAATAACACAGAGGGAACGGCTCGCTGTTGAGGAATGGTTATCTTCAGGAAGAACACTTCATATTATGAGAGATCACCCGTACCACTCTGAACCTATTATGGGCGGAATGTGGGGGTGTGTAAGTAATAAGATAGTAACTCAGATTAACCAGAATCAACATATTCCAAATAACCTTCTACCCATCAATAGTATCAAAGAAGGCATTGAGATATGGTTAGATTGGCAGTTTGTATCTCTACCGAATAAAAAACACAACTCTAAGGGAATCGATCAACAATGGTTGCGAGAAGTGATCTACCCCAATTGTTATAAAGATGCAATGATACATGATTCATTTCCAATGTACCAACCTTGGTCGAATAGATTTGAATGGAATGCTAGACCAGACAATTTTGGGGAGTCAGAAGATAATAGAGGATTTCCCATCACAAGAAGAAGATATATTCATCCCGAGAAAAATGTTTCACTCTTAGATTGGAATGATTTCGTAGGACAGGTGTATGACGAGAATGATATACCAAACGAAGAATATGCTAATTTGATAGAACACCGAGATAAGTGTTTGTATGATGATTCTATTCTGAGAGAAAGTACTGTATGAAAAAATACATGGGAATGGATAACTATGGGAATCACGGAGTACAATTTTAATAGACTGCTGAAGCATCTTCCGGTAGACTCTTTATGTGAATTGGGAGATCAATGGTTGTTTATAGAAGAAGTCCCACATCATACTTTTTCTAAAAATTACTTCAGACAGAAGGATAAAGTCGATCTAATAAAAAAATATGTTAGTATCGATTATATAGAACGACCTAGCGTTGATGTTGTATTGGACTTAAATAAAGATATTCATGAACAAGAAGCGTATGATGGAGAACAGTATGATTTAGTTACCGATTTTGGAACTATGGAACACTGTGTTAATTACTATCAAGCATTAAAGAACGCTTATGCCTTGTGTAAAGTTGGTGGTGCTATCATGTTCTCTACACCAAAGGTAGACTCATGGCCTGGACACGGGTTTCATACATTTACACCTGATTTTTTTATCAAACTGTGCGAACTTACTGATATGAAACTTCTATTTATATCAGAGTATCCCGCATGTGGTAATTTTAAAGATGGGTGGGAAGTCTGTGTGGATGTAATAAAAACTAAAGAGAACTTCCCGACACAGGAAGAATTTAATGATCATCTGAGAGATCTATATCAGACTACAGTAGACAATTCAGAAGGAAGATCTCAAACAGGACTAACACAAGACGAGGTAACTACATATGAACAAAGATAAATTATGCGTGGTTTCTGTTGGAATTGACGGAAGAGAACCATATTCTCAGTTCACAAAAATTCTTGAACAGCAGGCAATTGAAAATGGTTATGATGCAATGGTGTGGACAAATGATTTTCCACCCGGTAGTCCTACTCACGATCAAGTTCCTTATGCATTTAAACCTTTTGCGATTCAAGCGGCCCGGGATGCAGGATATACTAAAATTCTTTGGATGGATTCTAAATGTTATATTCTTTCTCAAGTAACTCCTATAGAAGAAGCACTAGAGAAAGATGGATATTGGTTTGTAGAGGATGGAATGACTGTTGGTGAGTGGTGTAAAGATTCTTCACTTCCTCTTTTTGGTATAACTAGAGAAGAAGGATTCGGCATGAAAGTAATTGCAGCAAAACATTTTGCTTTAAATTTTGAGCATAAAATTGCTAGGGATTTCTTTGATGCCTATATGGGGTATGCGGTAGACAACGACGGTGAAGCATATATTGGTCCGTGGACAAATGAAAACGGACAAGCATCGACAGATGAAAGAGTCAGAGGACATAGACATGATCAAGTATGTGGTAGTGTAGTACTACACAAACTTGGTATGAAACTGTCACCAAATAATGTTGTGGATTGGAGAGACGGGTGGAAATACAAAGATGAACCAAATCCACATGGCACATTTGATCCGCTAATTCTTTTTGATGGGTATTTGCACGGCACAGCATTACATTGTACATGTCCAACGTGTTCAGAAATAAACCCTAAGATTTTAAGTGGAGAAATTGTTCCGCCTCCTTCGTTTTGGAGAGAATGATATGAGAGTATTATTGATACAGGAAAATGGTCACCATGATAAAAATAGAAAATTTCGAGAGTGTTTCAGTTTACAGAGATCATTTTCTAAGTTAGGACACACTTGTGATGTTTGGGGAAATCTTCATGATAATTATAATGAAACTCCCGACTGGGAATCATATGATTGGATAATAAATCTAGAGCAATACGACACCGGGTGGGTTCCGTCTTTATCACACATTCGCACGCCTAAGAAAATATTCTGGAGCATTGACGCACACGTTCAGGGAATCGATTCCCAAGAAAAGATTTTTCGTGATGGTGGATATGATCACTTCTTACATTCTACGAAAGATTTTGTCACGGAAGACTATCATACTTGGTTTCCGAATGCATTTGATGATTCTTTAATCAAACCAATGGACATAGAAAAAACTATTGATATTGGTTTTTGTGGCAACTATGTCAACAGAAAACCTATACTACAATATCTAGAATCCACACATGGGTTGCACTTAGATATTTTTGTAATAGGTGACGACATGGTAAAGGCAATTAATTCATATAAATGTCACTTCAACCTGAATATTGGAAATGATATAAATTATAGGTCGTTTGAAACGATTGGATGTAGGACCCTTCTTCTGACAAATTATAATTATCAATATGAAGAACTCGGATTTGAACATGATGTGAATTGTTTGATGTACAAGAATCAGGAAGATTTGATAGGTCTTATAGATAGAGTAAAGAATGATGATGTGAGTGAAATTACAAATCGCGGTTTCGAGTTGTCTAAGAAACACACATACGATGAGAGAGTTAAATTTTTATTAAAGAATTTTAAATAATGAATAAACAACCAATACCAAATGTAAAAGTAATTCATTCATGTGATGACAATCCATACTACTTGGATTTTTGGTATCCAATGTCGAAGTTATGGAAAACAGTTTTCAACATAACTCCGGTGTTGTTTCATGTAGGAAATAAAACAGACATAAGCGATGAGTATGGAGAAGTCCACACAGTTGCGCCCGATGAATCTTTACCTATTCATACACAGGCACAATTAGGAAGATTGTGGTATCCTATCAACGAACCAGATGTTTTGTGGATAACGAATGATATTGATATGTTCCCCCTTTCAAAGTCGTATTGGTATGATATTATAGAGGAGTGGAATGAACGCAGACCTGAATGGTCAAATTTAAACGCCTCCAAATCCAGTGAATATCATGAATATGGAGATAACTATTTTCCAATATGTTATAATGTTGCTCTTGGAGGAATGTTTAAGACTGTTCTTGGGATAGAAGATTCCTATTTTGATTTTGTTAAAAGAATTGTAATGGACGAGTCAAATCCAGAGCGTGAACATGTTCCAGAAAACTGGAACGGAGAACCCATGAAGATATGGAATGCAGATGAGGTATTGATCATAAAAAGACTGTATGAGTTTATGAATAAGGGGGGTTATGTGTGGACACCAGAGTTTCCTAATCATAGAAGAGTAAATAGAACTTATTGGGTATACAATGAAGAAGCGGTAAGACATGGTTTGTATGTAGATGCACATTCTGTAAGACCTTATAATCAACACATCGAAACTATTGATAAATTATTAAAACTGGTAGAGGAACAGAGATGAATCATTATACTATTTTAATGATGGGTCACAATTCCTTGGAATGGATATCTGCTTCTCTAAATTCTGCTGTGTTACAGGAGTATAAAAATTTTGATGTAATTGCTATTGATGCAATGACAGATGATGGAACATATGAGTATCTTTTAGAACAAGAGAAGTTGCATGATAATTTGACAGTAATAAGAAATGAAAAAAGAAAATATCAAACTCAAAATGTATATGAAGGTTCTATGATGTCAAAAAAGGGTTCAATCATAGTAACTTTGGATTTTGATGATTGGTTCCCTCACGAAAATGTTCTTTCTACATTGGAAAAATATTACAATGATGATGTGTGGATGACATATGGTTCTTATATAAGATCATCAAACAATCAAATTAATGGATTTGGTAGATATCCAGATGATGTTATACAGGAGAACGGTTTTAGAAAAGCAGACTGGAGAGCAACTCATCTCCGAACTTTTAGAAGAGAGTTAATTCTAAACATAGACTTAAATGATTTTATTGATACTGACGGTGAGTGGTTTAAAGCGGCAGGTGACTTAACTTTTATGTGGCCTATGTTAGAAATGTCTGGGGAAAGATTTGAATTCATACCAGAGCCACTTTATGTCTATAATGAAGGGAATGAAAATTCTGACTGGAGAAAGGTCCCACACGAACAGTTGAGAATTGAAGCGATGCTGAAAGAAAGAAAACCGTATGAGAGGTTAGAAAATTATGAAAGTAAACGCAATACAATTGTTAAAAAATAATAGATTTGACATTCCAGCAAAACACTTATATGCAAGATACAGGGATGCAGGTTATGATACCACCTTTGGTGAGGATGTCTATAAATCTCATCTAGATGTATGGAATGGTTTCGATGAACTCGACAACTCCAACAAAAATACTTATGAGAGTTTTAAATCTACCTTCGACAATATCCTTGATTCGATTTCTAGTGATGGGTTCGATTCATCCAAGGGAACATTGCCAGTTTATGAGAATTTTTTAATAAACGGTTCACACCGACTCACAGCATCTATATTATATAACAAAGAAGTTGAGACGCACGAAGCATTGGAGAACGAGGGACAATTAGATTGTAGTAGTAGCATGTTTGCATCTAAGGGGATGACTACGTTTAATCTCGATGCTATGGCAACTGAGTATGTGCGATTGGTTCCGAATACGTTGGTGGTTACTTTGTTTCCATCAGCAACACATGACAGTGATAAGATACAATCAGCATGGCAACTGTTGAACAAGACTTCGGATGTTGTTTATGTAAAGTCCTTTGACTGGAAAAATAATGCTCCTCTGAATCTAATTCGTCAGATATATCTGGGTGAAGAGTGGGGATTGGGTTGGTCACATAATTTTGCTGGGTTTGCTCGCAAGGCAGAACTTTGTTTCACTACGAGTGCGCCCGTTCTTTCTTTCTTGATTGTTCCCCATGAGTCTGTAGACATAGTTCAGTTAAAAGAATCTATACGAACTATCTTCGGTATAGGAAAGCATTCGTGTCATATCAACGATACGCATGAAGAGACGATGCGAATTGCAAGACTATATTATAACGAAAATAGTATTCATCATATGAACAATGCAAGGCATGTTCATTACAATTCTTTCCAGTGCATGTTCGATTACTACAAAAACTACATTCGAGATAATAACTTAGATCCAGAGAATTATTGTGTTACTGCCAGTTCTGTTCTTTCCTTGTATGGGTTACGAGAGGGAGAAGATCTGGATTATCTACACCGTGATCTTGGTGTTCATGGACACTACATGATCCACAGTCACAATGAAGAGTTGAGTAAATATACAATGGGCAAAGATGAGATACTGTTCAACCCAAAGAATCACTTCTGGTATGATGGTGTTAAAGTTGCATCCCTTGGTGTGATACGAGAACTTAAAGAAAAAAGAAACGAACCAAAGGATGTCGTAGACATTCAACTGATCAAGGAGGTTTCATGAAAAATCTTAATGTGTACATTCCAACATGTGATCCTCATCTATTTGTAATAGAGGGATTCGCATATTTTTTCAACAAGTATTGGGGTGACGATTTTAATGTAAAGGTTTTAGGATTTTCGGAACCTGACTTTGAATTACCCCCTAATTTTGAATTTATATCTATGGCTAAGGAACAAGTTGGTCGTTCAAAGGGATGGTCCAATTACATCATAGATTTTTTTGAGTCGATTGATGATGAGCATTTTATATTTGGTATTGATGATTTTTATATGGCAAGACCTTTTGATCGAGAGGTATATGAAACTCTCTTGAAAGAAATTTCCGACGAGAAGGTTGGAAGAATAGATTTACAACCATCAATTCAACATTGTAGAAATCCAGAGGATGTTAGTGTTTACAAAGAGTTTGATGATTTTAAAATCTTGGAACTTAGACAAAGATCTGTTACCTCTTTTATTTTCAGGATAACAGGACAATTTTCTATCTGGAACAGAGAGTATTTTCTAAAAAATATACAACGAGACTGGACGGTACACCAGTGGGAACTAATTGGTGGAAAATTGGCAGAGGGTGATGGATACAAAATTTTAGGTACGGCGGATCGTTGGTGTGCAAAGAAAATTGAATTGGTAAGCGACAATCAATATCCAGGCAAGTTGAATGTTTTTGGTATGCGAGAGGAAGACATAAATAAAGTGAAAGAACTCTACTCGAATAGACCTGAAGAAATTGGTAATTTTAAAACAGAACGAGCGATGGATATAATATATGGAGAGTGATAATGAGTATTGTTAGTCCTGATAAAAAGTATTTGGTGACGGGTGCTTCTGGGTTTCTTGGTGAGGCACTTCTTGCTAGATTACAGGATCTTGGTTGTACTAATGTGGTGACTATTTCTCGAAACGAAGGAAACTTGGTACAAACTAAGCAAAACTTCCCGTGGTTAGAAATTGTACCTGGCGATATTTCTCACCCTCATTGTCTGCACAAGACTATTGAAGATGTTTCTGGTGTTTTTCACTTGGCGGCATTCAAGCATGTTGGTATGGCGGAAACTCATACGAGAGAGTGTATCGCCAGTAATACGGTAGGGAGCATGAACCTACTCGATTTGACTTTAGGAAAATCCTTAGACTTTGTGCTGGGAATTAGCACAGACAAAGCAGCACAAGTAGTAGGCATGTACGGTGCAACGAAACTTCTCATGGAGGGACTGTTCCATGAGTATGCAAGAATAAACCCAAACACAAATTATAGAATTGTTCGTTATGGGAATGTTCTATATTCTACTGGTTCTGTTCTTTGTAAGTGGAGAGATCTTCTATCAAAGAACAAGGAAGTAATTGTAACTGATCCATCCGCTACTAGATTTTTCTGGACCCGCGAACAGGCTATCGATTTGATTTTCTCTTGTCTTGAGAATTCGACAGACACAACTCCATATTGTCCAGATATGAAAGCCATGAAAATTGAAGATCTTCTACAAGCGATGGCAAATAAATATCTTCCCTCAGATGGGGAACTGAAGATCAAAACAATAGGACTTCAAAAGGGTGAGAATCTACACGAAAAGATTCTGGAGGAAGGTCCATACTCAAACGAAGTAGAATTGTATAGTGTCTCTGAAATTGAGGAAATGGTGTGAAAAATATCGTTATACTCGCCGGCGGCCCACCTAAACCAAACCGCAATCGTCATCTAGAATTATTTGATGGCCAGGTTTTAATTGACAGGGTAATTAATAAATGCCGAGTTGATGATACCAGACTTTATGTTGTAGTTAATGAAAGCAACACAAAGTTGCAGAATCACATTGCATCTCATGAAAATATTGATATAATATTTCCAAAGGATAATAAGATACGAAGCACATTTGAGGCCGCTTTATCTGTTAAAGGAGATTGTATTTTAGTTTGCGGTGATCTTATTCAATTGAAGAATGGTGATGTTGAAAGATTTGTAACGAGTGAGTTTGATTCAGCAATTTGCAGATACAAAACTGCATGGGGTTCACATTTAAGGTCATCAAGTGGTTCAATACGGAGAGCAGATATGGGCGACTGTATTAACATGATTGCTGAATCACACAAGAAAGAATTTTTGAGTGAAGAGAATTATGAAGAAGGTGTTTCACACTTTAAAGATTTTTATCCGCATAAAGTTGTAGATGAGTGTGTGTATAATGATGTTGGAACGCACATGACATATACCTTCTTTAAGAGTATTTGGTCTCGGCCGGGTGTAAATTCAGATGGCACAAAGGGAACCATTTATTTTGAACATGATGTATATAATGATAACGATTAGTGAGAAGAAAAGAGAAAATTATGAGAAATATAGTCATCCCTATGGCTGGTTTGGGAAAAAGATTCTCAGACGACGGGTTCACGCAACCCAAACCACTAATTGAAATCAACGATGTCCCAATGATCCAGAAGGCAATTGAGTCGATTGGAATTGATGGCCGTTACATCTTTATCACAAGAAAAACAGAACACTCAAAGGAAATCCATGAGCATCTCAGAAGGATCAAACCAGACTGTTTAATTCGTGAGATTGATTATGTCACTGATGGTCCGGCTTCTACAGTCAACCTTGTTCGTGATGAAATCAACAACGACGATCAGTTGGTGGTTGCTAACTGCGATCAAATTATGTGGTGGGATGGTGCTGCCTTCATTCACTACTGTCAGTATGATGGCTTTGATGGGGTGATTGTCACATACTTCTGTGACTCAACTAAAAACAGTTACGCAAGAATTGACATGGACGGTCTCGTTCAGGAGATCCGAGAGAAGGAAGTCATCAGTGATATTTCCTTGAACGGAATTCATTACTGGAGGCGTGGACTTGACTTTATAAATAGTTATGATAAGATGGTTGAAGAAGACGACAGGGCAGTCAACGGTGAGTTCTATGTCGGTCCTTCTTACAACCACATGATTACTGACGGAAAACGAGTGGGAATATATCACATCCCAAAATTTCAACACCATGCAGTAGGCACCCCCGACGATTTAAGGGAGTATATTCGTAATGAAAATTTGTAGTTTAAATGACATGACTAGAGGTTGGTTTATAGGCGACTTTGAACCATCAATGCTAAAGACTCGGGACTTCGAGGTTGGGATCCTTACCCACAAAAAAGGTGAGAAGTGGCCCGCACACTATCACAAAGAATCAACTGAAATAAATGTCTTGCTATCTGGTAAGATGATCGTTCAGGATAAAACTATTCATCCAAACGAAATCTTTGTCTTTGATACTTATGAAGTATCAGACCCAGTTTTTCTAGAGGATTGTACTGTTCTGTGTATAAAAACACCATCAATTCCGGGTGATAAGTATGAGGTAAAAAAATGAAATTTTATAGAGACTCTGTTGACATAGAGAAATATGTTATCGCAACTTACCATGTAACTGCTAAAACTAGTCTTGCAGATGCGGCATGGAATATCGCAATCGGACAAAGTGTGGGAAATCCCAATGTTCGTAATCAATGGGAAACAGAAGAACTCTTTGAGAGAAATTCTTGTGTCATCATTGGTGATGAAAACCAATTAGCAAACTTCAAGGAAGGTCTGGTTGAGATTGCTTTCCCTGTAATCAATACTGACTGGGAAAACGATGGCATCTCTCACCTGCTTTGTCAATTGATGGGTGGTCAAATGGACATTGATATGATCACCTCTTGTAGACTAATTGATGTCAAGTATCCAAAGTGTGTCGAAGACAAGTTCCTTGGTCCACAGATGGGACTCAGTGGTATGCGAGAGTTCACTGGTCAATACGATAAGCCTCTTTTCGGTTCTATCATTAAACCAAAGATTGGACTTTCCGTTGACGGTCTTCTTGATATGACCAAACAACTAGTGGATGGAGGAGTTGATTTTATCAAGGAAGATGAGATCATGTCGAACCCATCGTTCTGTTCACTCGAAGATCGCGTCGAGAAAATTTCTAACTACATCAGTAACTGTGGTCGGAATGTAGTCTATTGTTTCTGTATCAATGCAGATCCACATGACATTCTCAATCGAGTTTCTTTTGTTCATCAGAACGGTGGAAATGGAGTTCACCTCAATGTATGGTGTGGTCTGGGTGCATACAATTCTGTCCGAAAGATGGATCTGCCTGGACTGTTCATTCACTTTCAGAAAAGTGGTGATAAGGTATTTACCGAACCAACTCACAAGTATGGGATTGATTGGGATGTCGTCTGCGACATGGCAGGTATGATCGGTGTCGATACAATTCACTCTGGTATGTGGGGTGGATACAAGAGTGATGATGAGGAAGAACTACGAAAGAACATTAAGATCTTGACTGATCGTAATGTTGTTCCTGCTCTTTCTTGCGGTATGAAGGCAGAACTCATTCAACCAATCAGGGACAGGTTCGGAGTTGACTGGATGGCAAATGTTGGTGGTGCTATTCATGGTGATCCGGCCGGCACTATCGTCGGTGCATCTAAGATTAGAGAGGCAATCAAATGAAAAGCATTAAGGATAATGACTAATGAAGATTGTAGTACCACAAACTAATTTTATAGTAAACCATAAATATGCAGATATTTGTGATATTAAATATTCATATTCATATTATGAAAAAGGAAATACTTGGCAAATTTTCCAATTAAACGATGAGCAATTTTTTGAAGAGGTATCAAAAATTTCTTCTAATACAATATCTGTTTATTGTAAGAGAAACCACATAACTCATCTTTTTGGTCTTTTACGTCAGATCAACAAAAAGGTAATTTTATTTACTGGGTGTTCTGACGAGGAAGTTAATCAGAATGATTTTTCACACAAACCAGAAAATGTAATTAAATGGTTTGCTGAGAATGTTAATTATGAACATGAAAATTTAATTCCAACTCCTATAGGTTCTTTGGTAGGAAGTTGGATAGGTAATGAAGATATTGACCCTATACTTTGTGGTCACCCTGATTTTGTTAAAATTTTTGTTGATGATAAAGAGAAGGAAAATAAAAATCTTATGTTAATGGCCTTTTCTTTGAATACAAATTATTCATCTAGATCCGAGGTATATAAATATTTTAAAGACGAATCATATGTTACTAATTTATGCTCCGAGGACAATTCAAAAAAAGTTTTGAGTGAAGAAGAATTTTGTCAAGAAATTTATAACCATAAATTTGTATTTTCTCCCGAGGGAAATGGTATTGATTGTGGCAGAACATGGGTCACAATTCAATTAGGTTCAATTCCTATTGTCAAAAGATCAATCTTAACAGAATATGTAGAAGACAAACTTCCTATTTTTGTCTATGATAGTCTGGACGAAATAACAGAAGAAAGTCTAAAGAATTTTAAACCAAAATGTATGAAACACGATTTGATAGACATCAATTATTATAGAAAACTTGTGAAATATTTAAAGGATTGATTAAAATGAAAAGCATTAAAGAATTATTAAACACAAAAAACAAAACCAACATTGTGATGGGCGCCGGTAATGCTTTACTTGCCGAAATTGCCTTCAGGGTTGGTTATGATGGTGTTTGGATTTCTAGTTTTGAATCACATGCATGGAACCTGCTTCCAGATGCAAACATTCTAAACACCGCAGATTATTTTGACACCATCAGTAAGATTAGTGATAGAATTGATATTCCAATTCTAGTTGATGCTGATGAAGGAGGTCCGAGTGCTATTAATACAATTAGAATGGTAAGAGAATATGAAAAGGCCGGTGCCAGTGCAATGTGTTTTGAAGATAATCCATCCCCGAAAAGATGTTCGTTCTATGGTATGAAACAATCTTTGGAATCACCTGAAATAATGTGTGGTAAGATTAAAGCGGCAACCGAAAAAAGATTGAACAAAGATTTTGCCATCATTGCTAGAACCGAGTCTTTAATTCAAGGACACGGACAAGAGGTTGCAATGGAACGAGCAAGAATGTATAATGATGCAGGTTGTGATGGGTTTCTGATTCATAGCAAGAGTAAGAGTCCCGATGAAGTATTGGCATTTGCTGATGCTTATCACAAAGAAAATCTTCGGGCCCCCTTGGTTTGTGTCCCTACAACATATAACACGATTACTGAGAAGGAGTTGTGTGACGCTGGGTTTAGTTTAGCAATCTATGCAAACTGTTCGGTACGGGCAACGGTTCGAGTTATTCAAGAGGTATTTGAAAAAATTAAAACTGAAGGAACTTTGTCGTCCATTAATGATGATATAGTTCCAATGGAAACTATTTTTGATTTGATCCGAGTCGATCAACTAAAGGAAAATCAAAAACGATATGGTTCATGAATTATTTGAAAAGTTAATTTCGGAGGGATATGATTTTTTCACTGGGGTTCCTGATAGTGCATTGAAACCTTTTCAGAACTCGGTGATAGATTCGGGGTTGTCGCATGTGATAGCAACAAACGAAGGACAGGCAGTTGGTATCGCCGTTGGTGCTGAACTTGCAGGGAAAAGGACATGTGTTTATTTGCAAAACTCAGGACTCGGTAATATCATAAATCCTCTAACGAGTCTTTGTATACCGCATGGAATTTTCCCTCATCTCATAGTGGGACATCGACATACGTTGCCACAACACAAAATCATGGGAGAAACTGATAAGGAAATACTTGACCTTATTGGTTATTCCAACTATACTATCGTAGAGGGTAGTAATAATGTTAACTAGAGAAGAAGCAATCCAACAAATTTTTTCCATGCATGATGGTGCTGTGTTTGTTACCAATACGGGATATATCTCTAGAGCCGTTTATACCCTCTACCCCGAACATAAAAATATTTTTTATATGCAAGGGAGTATGGGCCTTGCTCCTTGTATTGGTTTGGGTATGGCGATGAATACAAAAAAAGATGTGGTTGTTCTTAGTGGGGATGCCGCTTTATTGATGCACTTGGGTATAACTCATAATATTCGTGATGCAAATTTACCAAACCTATACGTTTATGTTTTGGATAATGGGTGTCATGAATCTGTTGGTGGGTATGAGTGTTCTCATCTAGAAAAAACATACCCAGGCATTGATAGAATCTACAAGATATCTAATGACGGTAAATCTCCGCGTGTTGGTGTTGAGTGTATTGAAAATAGTAAATACGTTAAGGAGTTTCTTAATGGATAAACTTTTATTAAACCCAGGTCCAACGAACACAAGAGAGGAAACAAAGAACTCACAGCATATAAACTCAGATGTTTGTCATAGAACAGATGATTTCAAGATTGTGTTGGAAGAGACAAAGAATTTGTTGCTTGATATGTTCGGGGATAGATCATTCAATGTCGCCCTTCTTGGGGGTAGCGGCACTGTTGGAATGGAGGCGATGATTTCTTCTGTGGTTATGGACGATGTTGTTGTTATCAATGCCGGCGTGTATGGTAAGCGAGCGATTGATATTATGAATGTGTACGGAATTGAATATACAGAAATCAAAGCAACCAACATAAGTGAACTGCAATCAAACGACGAATATGAATATGTGTATTTTGTAGAAAACGAAACGACAACTGGAGAAAAATTTCCGTTAGAGGAGATGATTAAATTATATCCTAACGCAAAATTCTTCATTGACACCACCTCATCATTTGGTGCATCCTGTTATGAAGGGTTTTATGATAGGATATTGGGGATGTCTTTTTGTGGGAACAAGTGTCTGCAATCTACGCCAGGCCTTGGTGTAGTAATTTGGCACTCTGAGTTAGAACACAACTACCAGTCATATTACTGCGATCTCACAAAGTACATGGGTGAAGATCTCCCGTTCACTCTCCCTGTTCAGTCTGTAAGTGCCTTGAATACCACGTTGAAAATTATAGACAATCAACGTGAACTATTTGACAGAAGAAAAGACAAGATTATCGATGCGTTTTCTTCGTTGGGTATTGAGTGTATAAATTATCTACCCAGCAATTCTGTGATAGGATTTAAACATCCAACCATGACCTATGAGGAACTTCGGGATTATCTTTATGATCTTGATATTGTAATATACTCTGGAGTCGCGGGGGTGGAGAATAGTTTCAGGATTTCAACCATGAGTGTTTTGTTTGATGAACACTTTAATTCGATTGTTGAGGCATTTAATGATTCGTGTATACTGTGATGTTGTTGGTGATTTATTTCACATCGGACATCTTAATCTCTTTAAGAAGGCAAGAGAATACGGAACGTATTTAATCGTAGGAATCCATTCAGATTCTACTGTGGAGTCGTATAAAAGAAAACCCATCTTCGATGAAGAGGATAGATATGAACTAATCAAACATTGTAAGTTGGTGGATGAAATAGTGAAAGATGCACCACTCAATATTTCTATTGACTTTATTCGTGAGCATAACATAGATGTGGTGGTTCATGGAGATGATCCAAGTCCACACTTCATGGAGCAACACAAAGTTCCATTAGAACTAGGCATCATGAAGTATACTCCTTACACACAAGGTATTTCCACTTCCGATATCATAAAAAGATTACGACATATAGACATTAAATAGATGATTGGTATATTATGAAAAGACTTGCGTTTTTATTGTTTGGTCATATGAGAAGTTACAAATTCACACATGCATCCTTTAATAGTATTTTAGATAATTTAAAAGAGAAATATGAATGTGACACGTTTGTTCATACTTGGGACTGTTTGGAACCACAAACAGTAACTTGGCACGAAGGCTACCTAAAGACATCTCACGAATTGGTAGACAAATCTGAAATTACTTCTTTATATAATCCCACAGATATTTTAGTCGAGACACAGACAATTAAAAATCCAAACAAAACAATATTTCATAACCAATGTGAGGAAGGAGTTTTATATTCCCAGTATAGTAGATATATGGTTAATGAATTAAAAAAACAATATGAAAAAATAAATAAGTTTAAGTACGATGTTGTTGTTGTAAGTAGACCTGATATTATCTATTATGAAAACCTTATAGATTCTGAGTTGGAGGATACTGAATCATTATGGCTTTGCAAAGTATTCTTAGGAAGTGCTAGTGATATTTTATGTTTTTCTGGTAGTGAAAATATTGATAAATTGTGTGACTTCTATAATCATTTTAGTTCAACCTCCCAAGAAGGGGCAACTAATCTTGAGTCAGTTTTTCAGAATTATTTAAACACCCTAAACTTAAATAAAAAAACATCTAAATATTGTATGCCTAGGGATTGGAAGATTACTAGAAGTTGGTGGGGTGAAGACAAGAATCCTTCCCCTGGCACAAAGGATCATAGAATATGGGATAAATCCACAGGAACAAAAGAAATAAATGAAAATGATGCTTATTCACATTTTAGAAAGTGAAGGATTAAAATGAAGTATTATGATAGAGTAAGAAATAATGTTTACAGTCAAAACGGTGAAGATGGCGTTTTGAATGTTCTTATGCAAGAATTAGAAATTAAACCATCAACTTTATGGTGTGTTGATGTTGGTGCATATGATGGCATTTCATATAGTAATGTTCGCAGACTGATAGATGAAGGCGCTCACGCTGTAATGATTGAACCTTCCATTGTTGGTGGTATAGGAGAACCTAAATTTGAAGATTTGCAAAATTTACCCAAACAATTTCCAAATGTAATTGCTTTAAATTATGCTGTTATTCCCTCTTTTTATACAGAAGAGGAGAAAAAACGGATGATTAATGGTATTGAAGATAATGATATTAAGTATGGGAAAGAAAGAAAAGAAAAATTAGAAGGCATGGAAATTGATGAAATCTTGATTAAAACAGAAATTCCAGAAGACTATGACATACTAAACATAGACACAGATACTTGTGATCATTTTATATGGAAAGATCATAAAAAATATAAACCCAAGATTATAATTATAGAAATTGAAAGTTCAATCCCGCCGGATTCTACAAAAGAAGTTGGTGGTATGTTTTCCTTTTCGCAGAGTCTTGCTCTTGCAAAAGAAAAAGAATATTCATTAGTTTGTCATACTGGTAATATGATTTATGTTAGGGATGATTTGGTTGATAGATTATCCATTCCACAAGAACTCATAAATAGTGTAGAGTTATTTAACAGGAGTTGGTTATGAGTAAAGTTATTGTTACAGGTGGAGCAGGATTCATTGGTTCAAATCTTGTAAATAGATTAGTTAACGATGGTCATGATGTAACTGTTATTGATGATGAATCATCGGACGCACATGAAAGTTTCTATTATAACAACGAAGCACGGTATTTTACATATGATATTGTAGACTACGATAAGATTGAATCTCTTTTTGACGGTGTAGATTATGTTTTTCATCTTGCGGCAGAAGCAAGAATTCAACCCGCAATCGAAGATCCCATGAAAGCGGTACAGACAAATGTTCTAGGAACTTGTAGTGTTTTGCAAGCAGCAAGAACCCACGGGGTGAAGAGAGTTGTTTATTCTTCAACTTCATCTGCATATGGTCTTGCGAACCCGATTCCAAATAAAGAAGACATGACAAAAGATTGTCTGAATCCGTATTCAGTATCCAAGACATCTGGGGAAGAACTTTGTCAGATGTACAGTAAGTTGTTTGGATTGGAAACAGTAATCTTCCGATACTTTAATGTGTATGGCGAAAATCAACCAACCAAAGGGCAATATGCTCCAGTGATTGGACTGTTTCAAAGACAACACTCTAACGGAGAGCCTATGACTGTTGTTGGTGATGGTATGCAACGCAGGGACTTTACTCATGTCTCTGATGTAGTGGAAGCAAATATTCTTGCCGCTATGTACGCAGACGAAAAGGCAGTAGGAGAAATATTCAATATTGGTTCGGGGACGAATCATAACATTCATAATATTGTTCACTTAGTCGGGGGAGAAAATGCAGAGTTTGTTTATATTTCCGAACGAGTTGGAGAATCAAGAGAAACACTTTCTGATTGTTCAAAGGCACATGATATATTGAATTGGAAACCAAAGGTTACGCTTGAAGAATGGATAAAGCGACCCGAGCATGTTTGATGAATTAAGACCGAAAGCAGAATACCCCACATATCCTCCATATCACACAGGAAAATATTTGGAGGAATATTTCTTTGACTATTATCAAAGGAGCATAGATGACGTTGGTGGTAATCTTGAGTACCTTCCTATATTTTGGACAAATTGCTATGTGAACGGTGTACAGCAGGGGTGGGGGAATCGAGTAGACATTTCGTACATGCAGGCATTAATTAATCAATTAGATCCTAGTGGCAAGTATTTTACTGTATGTCAGCATGATGATGCCCCGATGAATATCTTACCACAAAATACTGTGGTATTTTCTGCTGGTGGAAATGTAGTTAGACCATATACAATCCCCATTCCCCTGATATGCGGCAGACTACCAGAGCAACCAAAACTAGAAAAAGAATACCTCGCATCTTTCGTAGGTTCCACTACACACAACATAAGAAATTCAATGATAGACTCTCTTAAAGATCACTCTGATATTTACCTATCAACCAGTGGGTGGAATCCCGAAGTCAGAGATGAACAGTTGCAGGATTTCATTACAGCATCATTAAAAAGTAAATTTGTATTATGTCCACGAGGCTACGGTGCATCTAGTTTTAGATTGTATGAGGCGATGCAGTTGGATGCGGTCCCTGTTTATATCAGTGATCGGTTTTGGTTGCCTTGGCAGCATGAGTTGAACTGGGAAGAGTTTTCGGTTCTCATTACAGAGGATCAGATTCCTGACATATATAATATACTGTCTTCGATTGATGATGATACTTATCAAAAAATGAAACAGAAAATTAATGAACTGTATGAAAATTACTTTACTATGGAAGGGATGTCTGCTAAGATATTGCAGATAGTGGAGCGAATAGAATGAATAAGAAAACGCCTAAAGATAAAACAATTACTCTGTGTATGATCGTGAAAGACGAGTCACACATCATCAAGGAATGTTTGGGATCTATGCTTCCTTACATTGATCGGTATGACATCACAGACACGGGATCGACTGATGGAACACCCGAACTTATCAAAGAATTCATGGATGAGAATGGAGTTCCCGGCGAGGTATATCTTTCCGACTGGAAGGGGTTTGGTGATCACGGAGGGAAGTCGGGTAGTCGAACAGAGTCTCTAAGAAATTGTGACGGTAAGGCAGATTACGCTTGGATCATCGACGCCGATGATTATATTCAAGGTAACTTTGAATTCCCAGAGAACATGACTCATGACTCGTATAGTATCCGAATCGCAAGAGAAGATTTCACTTGGTGGCGTTCTCAAATCTTTAAAACCGGCATGGGTTGGAAGTATGTCGGTGTCCTTCACGAATACGCCGAGTGTGGTGGCAATCCACAACCAAGTACTGATAGGATCTTCGGGGACTATTCGATTACTGCAAGAACACTTGGTGCTAGAAATGTTGGTATCAGTACTGAGGAGAAGTATAAGAAGGACGCCGCGGCACTAGAAGAGGCAATGAAGGACGAACCCGATAACTCTAGGTATCAGTTCTACCTTGCACAAAGTTACTTTGATTCGCAGCAATGGGAAAAGTCAAAGGAAGCATACCTCAGAAGGACAGAGATGGGTGGATGGGAAGAGGAAGTTTACTATGCACACTTCCGTGTTGGTATTCTGAATGCTATTCTGAACAGACCATGGCCTGAGATCCAACAAGCGTTCTTGGAAGCATATAACGCCAGACCTCTTCGTGCTGAACCACTGTATCAGATTGCTAGGTTGTATCGACAGGTACACGACAAACCTATTCTTGCCTATGGGTTTGCAAAAATGGCACTGGAAATTCCATACCCACAACAGGACATTCTCTTTATCAGTGAGGATGTTTATAAGTGGCAGTTACTAGATGAATTAGGATCCACTGCTTACTATGCAGGAAAACCCCACATCGGGTATGCTGCATGTAAGAGGCTCCTTGATGAGAACCTTGCTCCCCCAGAACACCGTGATCGGATCATGGAAAACTTCAAGTCATACGAAAAGGTTGTGATGGAGATTCAAGCACAAACTGCCCAACAAGAAATGGCAAGAATGGAAGAAGAAAGACGTAGAAAGAAAGAAGAGAAGGAAGCAAAAAGACTCGCACCGAAGAAACCCACCAAGACAGAATCTGTGAAGAGTAGGTATAAGAAGCGAGCAAAGAGATAGAGAATGACATATATATACTATGTAACTCTGGAGATCTATAATGTCCGCAAAGCACGACATCACCGCAAATCAAGGTGAAACTCTAAATTTTCACGTTCTATATACCGACAATGACGGTACTGGTGTTGACTTAACCAACTACACAGCAGAAATGAAAGTAAAGAGGTCCTCCAAAGGAACTCAGTTACTGCACCTTACTTCAATAGCAGCAGGCGAGGGAACAGGAATAACAGCAGGAGTTACAGGTGCGTCTTATGGAATGACGGGTGGTATTTCATTGAACAGGAGTGCGGGAAATAGCGGAGGACAGACTGGTGGTATTCTAGTAATCGCCGGTGCAACTGCAATGTCCTTTGTTCCTGAAGGAAGACACCTGTATGATCTAGAACTGAAGACACCACAAGGCAGCAAAGTTAGACTCATCGAGGGTAGATTTGAAAGTGATTCGGAGATCACGAAATGAAAGTAAAAGTAACAGAGACAGACTATAAAAAGACCTCTACTAGAATGATAGACATCAAGCATTCTAGTAGTATTTCTTATTCTGTCCAGACGGTTACTATCAAGTCTACACCGAGAACTAAAATTTTATTTGTTTGAGGAATATAATTTGCTATGAGTAGAATGGACTTTCCATCAACTAATCTGGTTGCAGGAACCACAACCCATACTGTTGGAAACAACACATGGACATGGAATGGTTATGCCTGGACAAAGGATTGTTGTGGGTACGGTCCCACAGGTCCCACAGGTCCTACTGGCCCTGTTGGTCCTACCGGTCCTACCGGGCCGACTGGTAGTGCAATGGGACCTAATCCGTACACTACGGTAGCAGGCGCACTGGATGCGGTAGGTACAGGCGTAGTCAAGGCAGCAGACAGTAGTATACAAGTGCATAAATTTGATCGTGCGTCAAAAGATATGCGACACTACTGGGATGATGCAGGTGATCACGGAAACTTGTTTATAGTAGACGAGGAAACTCCAGAACAGTATATACTCTTTAACTACACATCAACACCCACATACAGCGGCACATATTACACCTTTGCCGGAGAAACCAGAGTTTCAGTAGGAAACTGGAATGCTGGTGATGCTGGGACTCCAGTCCGAAAGTGTAGAATATTTTATATTCCTAATGCCGTGACATCCTTTAATGGACTTAGAGGTGCAGTAGATACAACATCATTGGACCTCCCAGTCAAAGGACTTTCTGCGAATGCTGGTGCGACATTTGCCGATGAAGTAATTTTCTTGTCTGGTATTTCTTGTAATAACGGCATTACATTCGGTGGAAATATATACGGGACCGCCGGAAGTAGAATCGGTCTTGCCGGCGGCCCTAACTTCCGATTCGACTCTCCCGGCGGTAAAGTTGAGTTACTAGGTGGTGAATTCTTAGATATTAATCAGTACCTTCGACATCAGGGTAACGAAGGTACGAATATTAGGTTTGATGGGGATGACATTTACCTTAAATCTACTAATTATAATAATGTTATTAAAGCACATAAAGATTTATGTACAACTTATCCTCTAGGTCATTTTATCGGGGGAATCTCTGCCGATCACGGAGCAACATTCGCCGGTGAAGTGGATTTCTTGTCGGGAATTTCTTGTGAAAAAGGAATCACCGCCGAGAATTTGAGTTTACATGGTCCACTGACTGCAACCACTATTGGTGGAACAGTCATCACCGCAAGTTCATACTTTTCCGGAACTCTTATTGGTAATGCAACCAACTCTCTTGCATGTTCTGGTAATGCTACAACTTCAACCAGCACAACTAATATTACCATAAGTGCGAGTAGTACCGATTCCGATTTGAGTGTTCCGTTGGTTGATAATCTTGGTGGTGGATCTACAAACTCTCTTGTTAAGGTAGATAGTGGTGCAGGTAATAACGGGTTTAGATACAATCCCGGAACAGACTTACTAACTCTCGGTGGAGTATCTGCTGGCCACGGCGCAACCTTTGGTGGTGCTGTTAATCTTTCATCATCTGGTGTGAGATTCTCAGACGGGACTACACAGACAACTGCTACTGTAACAGGTTCCTATACAGGACAGATTGAGACTGCCGCAGATAAAACCTATACACTAGATCCGAAGGTTGCAACAGCAAGGACAGTCACTGGATTTTATATCAAGTCTGCGTCTGGTACGGTGACTGCTACCCTGAAGAACGGATCAGACACAATCAAAGCAGCAAGTGTAAGTGATTCGAGTGGAGATCAGACATCACTCGCAAACACTTCTGTTTCTGCTGATGCTGTTCTGACTATAGTAACTTCTAGTAATTCATCTGCTCTTGATGTGATCTTTAACGTGGAGTATACAACAGAGATATGAATTCTAAATGGTTATTTTTCCCTACACAAGCGTCTGATCCACAGTACATCTATACTGCTCAGACCGACAACTCCGTATCTCGCGGTTCCGTTCAGTCAGATAGAAGAAATCAAGACTCGACAGGAACTGAAAGTGGAGATCTTGTAGATCAATTTGCACCATATGACACCACCAGTCAATACTGGAAGTACTCAATCAATCAGATTAGATTCGCAGTTCAAGGTAATGATACGTCCACACCGGGGTTTGAAAATGCCACAAACATAGGAAATAATATAACTGCGATGAGCATAACTGTAGGATCCAACACGTTGAACGCGGAATCCATTACCGTGTCCGGGAGAGACGCCAGACCTGTATTTGGACTGAATACAAGTGGCGGTGCCGCTGGCACTTTTTGGACTGACAATAACCTTGATGACACCGACAATATAACTATTACAGTGACACTAACATTCTAAGGGTGTGTAGCGATGGAAGAAATTAAATACGAACTAAGTGTTCCGAGTGGAATATCTGGTGACTTCAAGGTGGTTGCTGGGGATGATACTATTCTCTACCAAAATATTGGTGGTAAGTGGATGAACATAATGGAGAACACTTATCTTGAGGCAGAACAAGCGAGTGCTTTTCTGTCTGCTGCAACTGGTGATGTTTTGCTCGCCGGGTTGGGTTTGGGTATGGTCCTGCAACCTCTGATCGACAATCGAAATGTGACGAACATTACCATCATAGAAAAATATCAGGAAGTTATTGATTTAGTTTCGCCTCATATCGTTTCTTCTAAAACAATTAATATC
>CETC01014135.1_pt1 | contig 40642 bp, 33 predicted proteins | sample 326911 | NCBI WGS metagenome assembly CETC01 (sample SAMEA2622694, study PRJEB7988) | marine metagenome | isolation source: saline water (ENVO:00002010), including | reverse complement strand
CTTTGGGGTACACTGAGCGCGGCAACTCTTCCACTTTGGTGGTTGGGCACCTCTGAGTTGCGTCAGGCGTCAAAAATGGTTGAGGCTGCTGACAAGGCAGAGAAAGCTGCTAAAGCGGCTAAAACCGAAGTAAAGTTTGGCGGTTACGCGAACCAAGCTGCGGCTCAAGCAGCTAAGCGTCAGAACATTGTGGATCATAAATTTGCGGACGAGTATGACGCGCAATTAGAGCGATTTGCCAAACAAGATCGAGCAATACGGACCGTTGCACGAGAAAAACTCGATGAGGGTTTTACTTCGGCTCAGATCGACAAAATCTTAGACGCCAAAATAAATGAGATTTCTAAAAGTCGTCAGTCTTGGCTGGACGATTGGACTAAGCGCTATCAATCTGAGCGTGCTGGGTTTATTCCGGAAAGCAAACGAAAGGCGATGCACGAGGCAGAGAATGCACGTCGAGTGGCTCGTGGCGAAGAGCCCGTTCCATATCAGACTGCGGCTTCTTTCGGATTAGCCGGACGAATGGAAGAGGCGTTGCCTCAGCCTATGGGCGGTGACATTAAGGGTGGCACGGGTCGAAAGAGTTCTCGTACTCCGACGCGAGAAGACGAGTTGCGTGATGAGTCGCGTCAGGTGGTTGCGCAGACTGGTGCAGAGGCGAAGTTTCGCAAGATGACGCCCAGTGAGCGTAAGCAGTATGATGAGTTGGGCGAGATTATTCGGAGAGACCCGAACGCCCCTGTCGTACCTATCGTGGATGATTCGGGCAAGCTCATCGTGGGCAAGGAACCACCTGTTCGGCAAGCTAAAGACGTTACTGATCCGTATCCGGAAGGCACTGCAGAGGCTATTGCGGGGATAGGGCTTCCGACCCAGGCAAGCAAGGGCGGTAAGGTTGTTGGGAAGACGCGTAAAGCCAAAGGGCCTGAGGGTCGAGGTGTCGGCACAGAGGGGATGCCTGAGTCTCTTCTTGAAGATTTGAGTCTTATCGCACAAAAAGAGTTTCCTGGCGCAGGTGGGGTGCTTCCGCAAGCACGGTATTTTGACGGCCTTACTGCGGATCAGCAACAGGCTGTTTTGTCTAAGGCCCGCGAAAATCCTGGCCTTGCTCGTGAGTTGGACGCATTCGAACAACGTAAGGCGGCAGAAGCAGCAAAGGCTCCTACTGGCACTGGCCGCTCCACAAAAGCCTCCCGTGCTCGTATGGCTGAAGCTGCGGAGGCGCGCAGAGCAGAGGAGTTCGCAGGTAAGGGGCGTAAGGAGCTTCAGGCGGGTCTCAGGGGCAAACGGAAGGCTACAGGTACAACTCAGATGCTTCGTAAGCGGGCTGCCCGTGAGGCGTCACAAGAGGGTCTTCCGACGGAACAATTCCTTCGCGAAGTAGACGACATGACTTCGAGATTTTCTCCGAATGAAATCGCTTACATTAAACAAGAAATCAATCGTGGAACGATGCCAGCCTCAGCGGATAGTTTGGACTTTGTTGAGGGCATGAGCGGTACGATGGACATTGTTAAGTCCCCCAGCGGTCAATTCGTTCCGGTTCAAAAAGTTAAGGGCGCACAGACTAAACCGGTACGTCGCAAGCCCCCAGGCGGCGGTGGTGCGGCTAAGACAAGACAAGAAATTACACGCTATAAGTCACCACCGATAAAGCCTGATGAAATATCCATGACGCCGGCTGAATACGCGAAGAAAAAGGCGGAGAAAGAGCGTTTAGATGAAATGTTCTACGGCAGTCAGCGGGATGAGGTTAAGCCTAGCAAGCGAACGGGCTTGGATCCGCAAGAGCCTAATATTAGGGCTGCGGTTTCTCGTGACAGGCGTCAACGTCTTGCAGAGGCTTTGGGTCATGTTCCGCTTTCTCAGTATCACTTAGACAAGCAGTTAAAGTCTCTTGATCGTCAAGCTGGCAGGGCTAGGTTTATGGGTGATGCTGATGAGTTGAAACGAATAGAGGCGAAAAAAGCTCAGTTAATGGATGACTTTGATCGCAGTATGGGCACTGGTCGATACAGTGAGCCTCCACCAAAAAGGCCTGAAGCATTCGTGCAGCGCTCAGGCACAGATCTTCCTGAGTCAGAGTTGAAAGTTAAACCCTTGACCCGCGAAGAGGCAGTTGACTTCGCTCAGAAAATAGAGTCGGGTAATATAAAAGCGCCTGAAGAAATTAAGGAGGTTTTTGGCGACCTTGGAGCAGGATCTAGGCCGGGCTTGGTTGCGTTTACAAATCGAATCTATGATCAACGTGATGAGGCTCAGAGGATTCGATCGACGGGTACGGACCAGTCTGGTCGAGCGTTAAGTGAGGCTGAAATAGAGTCTGAGTTGCGTCGAATTGATGAGAATATAGCTAATATCGAGGCGGAGTTTTTTAATCCTAAAAATCGAAAAACTCAGGCGGAAGAAGTGGCAGAGTCGTACTCCGCCCGGATGGAAGGTATTGACGCATCAGATTTCCCTGAGCCTAAGGGATCAATGGCTCACGACAAAGATGCTTTCTTCCGTTCCGTAACCTCTGATCCTCCTTTAGGTCATGATTTTAGCGATGAGTTTATTCGCCCTTCGCAATATAAAATAACGTTGCATCGGTATCTCACCCAACTAAAGAATCAATCGGACAGTGATTTGGCTAAACTTGGAGTCAGCCGGCCTGAATACTTGGGTGTAATCATGGACGCTCACGCGGAGATCCTCTCTGAGTTCGGCGGTAGCGTAAAGAAACTAAACATGTCTCTTGGCGACCGCAGTACCTTGCACCTGCGGCTTGATCGACTGTTTAGAGAGAAGGGATCTAAGTTAGCGAAAGAGCGCGGCGCAGCCAAGCCCCCAGGCGGTGGTGCGGCTAAGACTGTAGAGCCTCCCAAGGACTTGCCTCGAGCGTCAAAGCTGTCTGAAGATGAGTTGGCGGGGCAGACGCCCTCCAAGGAGCGGGCAAAAGAAACGTTTGGGCAGGCTAAGCGTGGTTTGTCGCAGAAAAACCTGGACAAGTTGAAGGCCATACTATCCATAGAAGATATGGCGACATTCAAAAAGGTTCGTCGAGTTGAGCGGGATGCTGCCAAGCAGTCAGCTTTGAGTAGGGAAGAGTATTTGTACGAAAACCTACCACGTAAAGTGTTGGACGCGCTTGCTGATCCGGACGCCTTGCTGAAAAAGTGATATAGTAGTGCCACGCAATTATGCGAATTGAAACCCCCGATAGCTTAGGCCGTCGGGGGGTTTTTATTACGAGTTACGAATTAACTCTGCTTCTCGTTGAGCTTCCATCTTACGTGCGAACATAATTTCTTCGAACGATCGAGGCTCTCCACCTTCTGTAGCGGCTGCTGTATCCGGCGTCATGTTCATAAGCTTCATGCCTTCGGGCACAGGATCTGGTTCTGGTTCCGGTTCTGGTACGGGCTCAGGTTCAGGCTCGTTTGACAGGTCATAGATTGCGCGGGCTACTTTAATGGCCACATCAACGGACTTTCCTGATCTCCATTGTTCCAAGAACTCATCAAATGCTTCGTCGTGCTCGAATACATCGTTCGCGTTTGCAGTGAGGTATCCTTCAAGCTCGTCCACTTCGCGCTCTGTGAGTTCCTTGTTGAACTCATCAAGTTGCGTTTGCAGTGCGACGGCTTGCTGAAGGGCTTCATCTCGCGCTTTCTGAGCTTCTTCTATGTTAGATCCGAACGCAGTTTTGGCTTTTTCGTGCTCTTGTTCTGCTTGCTCTCGAAGCGCTTGGATGGCTGATTTATGAGCCAACTTCAAGTTATCGATCTCTTGTTGTTTTTCTACAAGTGGGTCTACGTCACCGTGAAGCCATTGCATGGCGCGCTTCTGTTCTTGTCGCGCGGTTTCCATAAGGCTTTCTGCTTCGCGTCTTTGTTTCGACAGTTCGTCGAACTTCTTTTGGTATCCGCGAGCCCAGTTGTTGTACTTATTCTCAAACCCTCTGTCGATTGCTCCTCGCAGAGAATCGTCTAGTTTGTTGTACCACTGCTCTGTTCGGAGGCTTTCGAGTTCTCCGTTCCAGTCAAACACTTCTGGTGCAGTCTCAACTGTGTCTTCAGCCTCCGCGCTTACTGCGACGGCTTCAGGCTCTGCAGATTCTTCTGCAACTTCAACAGTCTCTGTGGCCTCGCCTTCTACAGCACCACCTTCAACAGCGTCGTTGTCTTCTTCCCACATATGCTACATACCTTCTGGCGGCATCATTTCAGGGCCAGGACCTGCTGGCATTTCCTCAGGCATGGGCTGCTCCTCTGCTCCGCCGTCGCCTCGGGCAGCCACCATTTCCAGTTGCATGAGTAGATCAAAATCAGAAACAATCATGTCGGCAAGCTCTTGAGGTGTCTTGCCTTGGCTTTTGTCCAGTTGTTGGGCTGCGTCGTAGAGCACTTGTGCCCGCTCTTCTGATGCACCAAGAGCCTCCATCAGCGGTGAGAGGTCGACGTCTTCAACGGCAACTTCTTCTTCGACAACCGCTTCTTCTGGCGGTGCTTCTTCTGGCGGTGCTTCTTCTCGTGGAGCTTCTTGTTCGGGCATTCCGCCTTGGGCAGCCATTGCCTCAGCCTGGTCGAAAATGTTTTTCATTTCGTCCATCGAAACCTTACCGCCTTGTTTGTTGACTTCTTCGGTTTCTGTCATCTCTGGTGCTTTAGCCATGGTTGTATCCTATTGCATACTGGTAAGATTACCAGGTTGGTTATTAATTTTGTTGTTGGTATTCCTGAAAAAGATCAGGTCTCATCAGTTCGTAGGCGGATTTAATTCCGATAGAGCGAATAAATTTGTTGGGTACGCTTAGCTGTTCGCCGGTTGCCCTATCTTGAACAACCTTTGCGTCTCTGAGTGTATCTTCTTTCACTTCTCGCAGGGACCTATTTTTTCTCGCGGCCATGTGGTGCGCGTATTCGACAAGCTCGATGTCAGAGAGAAGGCTTCTTTTACTTGGGTCGGGCATTATTTGTTTCCCACCAGTTGTGCGGCACTTTTAGTTTCCTTGCGTCCCTCTGACTTGAGTCGCTTACCGTGGTTACTCACCTCTTTGATGATCTTATCGTTGAGGCCCTTTGCTTTTTTCCGCTTCCAACTGTTGTGCCGCATGGTGTCCAGCCGCTCGGATTTTTGTGCGGGTGTTTCTTCTTGGATGTTTACGCGCTTACCTGGAAAGCGTTCCTCGATCGTTCTAATGCATCGATCGTAGTCTTCTTTGGTTTCGGCTTTGCCGAGTACTCCAAAGTCGACTGCGGCGAAAGATCCTGGTCCTTGACCATGGATAGCGTAACGGAGTCCACGGAAGCTCATCTTACGCTCGCTGCCGCACTCGGGGCAATCGTCAGGTCCGTCGGCTTTGCGGTAGATGACTTCCTCTTCAAAGAAGTCGCAACCTGTGCATTCAACGTTGTTCATTATGAGGCTCATGATCCCTCTGGGTCTGTAAGTTCTTGCGCTTCTTGCGATAGTGTTTCGTATTCGATTGACGGCGTCACGTTTTCTTGTCGGAGTACGTCACCGTCGGGACTCATGAGCCAGACGGCCCCATCTTCGTATACTAATTTTCTCCATCCACCTGGCAACCGGATGACTTCTGTTTGGCTCCAGCTTACGGGCTCTTGGTCTTCATATTCTTTTTGGAACTGTTCCTCAGAAGCGTCCATCCCGAACTCTTCGCGCTCATATTTATCGCTTGTGTCTACGCCTTCGTGGGCATGCGGAGCGTACACATCACCGGCTGTTTCTATTGGATTCTTTTTAGCGAGCCCAAAAGCCCCTGATTTTAATACGGGAGAATTACTCGTAAGTGCGAAGAGTTCTTTTACAGCTTCTTCGCGAGTATCGTAGTTACCCGTTTTCATGTACTCATCTACGGTGTCTTCGAACTGATTTAATCTGTTCATTGACTCTTCTGTTGAGGTCAACTCGTCACCGCTAACTGGCTCAGATTCCATCCCGATCTTTTTAAAGAAACCTTCAAGCTTAGGACTACTCTCTTCGGAAGGAAAGAAACTTGGTCGTTTTTTTCCTATCTTGGCTGTGTGTTCACTTTGGGCTTGTCGTTTAAGATTTTTAAAATACTCTTCGACGTCAGCCACAACTTTAGGGTCTCTGGGATTCATTCGCTCTCGGATGGCCCTGTCGTATGCGAGGGCCTGCCTTGTATCCATTTCTTTAGGGGCAGTAACCGTGCCGGTGCCTGCCTCCGTACCCGTAAGCGCATACTCTCCGGGCAAACTAAACGACTCGCGAAGCCGCTTCATTTTTTCGTCGTACTCGCTCATTCCGTCCCCTTCATTACCACTTCACCTTGTCGGCCCAGTAAGCGGCGCTCATCTTGCCCTTAGCGATGTTTTTAGCGTGGCGAGACTTAAAGCTTTTCCGCTTTTTCTTCATCCGGTCGCCTTCACCTTTCTTTGGCTTACCTGCTGTGCTTGCTCCTTGCTCACCAAACCGAATTAGTTTTAATCGACTGCCTTCTTGCGCCAACACGATATGGCTTTTTGTTGGGTGATTTGGCGTCCGCTTGGGCTTGTTTACCCCTTCAAGATTGTGCTTCTTGAGCAGGTTTGCTTTACGAAGTTTATCTCTTTTCGAAAGTGCCATTGATAACCCTATGCCTCACCAGGAATCATGCCTTCTTCGGCTGCAAGCGCGTTTACTTCCTCTGGAGGCAGTTCAGCCAAGGCTGCTTCGAGTTGAGCCAACTGTTCTGCCTCCATTGCGGGTGCGCCTGCAGCGGCTCCACCAAGCTTGGCTTGCGCTTCGGCTTCCATTGCAGCTTGTTGTTGCTGCATGGCCTCTTGCTTCATGGCCTCGAGTTCTGCTTCGGGAATAATGATTCGTCGAGAAAGACCCATTCCAGAAATGATTTCTTCTGTTAGTTTCCGCATGTCGACATTTTCGTTTTGCGCCATGAATGGAATCATCTGAAGCAAGCTTTCGATCATTACACTTGGGTTCTTTCGGATTGGGTTGTAGGACACCATCTCGAAATCCATCTCAACATTGCGCAACTCTTTATGTCCAAGTTCCGTCCATCGTCGGTCACCTGCGATACGAATGAGGCGCGGTTCGCGCATGTATTTTTTGCTGAGGTAGAACGCTTTTCTAGCTACGTCTTCGATAGCATCATTGAGGTGCCCTTCTCTGGTCGCGAGACGTGTCCGCATTTGAGCATCAATAATCGCCATTTCTGTAGCTGTTCGAGCACCTACGACTTGTCCTCGGGCAGCCTCGGCAAGCGCGGAAATAAACGCGGCATCGTCTTCTTGTCGTGAGATAAATTCTTTCACTCCTGTTGGAGCATCAGGAATTGGCATCTCATAAAACAATGTTGCCAATGTTCGAAGAGTTTCGCTGTTTGAGGGGTTGATCCCGATAAACGACCCGGCACTGGCTTCGACGGCTTTGTTCAGGTCTTCTTCTGTAATTCGACCAGAATCGTACAAGATTCGAGGAATCTGAAGATACGTGATTTGTTTCATATGAGTCAGCAAGTCGTTGATTGTTTCTTGCTGCTTCAAAACCAATTGAACCTCGCTCAATCCGAGACAGTCGATGCCGGATTGGTTGAGGCTAAACATTGAGTATGGGATGTAGTCGATCTTATCTTCGAACACGACGGCATCAGCTTGTTTCACGTAGTGCTGAATCTTGCCCGTTTCTCGATCGTAGTATTCGTAGATTGTGACCCACTGAAACGCATCGCGTAGTTGTTGTGTGTCACTGCTTTGATTTTGATCTTGCAACCACTTTGGGTATCGATCGGGCTGAACTTCTTTGACCAGGTCGGCTTGATACAGTCCTGATCGGACTCGGTTCTTAAATTCTTCGAACGAGATAACGGTTGCTTCAATCCAATATCGAATATCGTCTTGGTCTCGTACAGTTAGATCGAAGAACACGGAAGAAGGGTTCACGGCGCGAACAATTGGCATGTCTCGCTCGGCGTCCCAGCCGGTTTTAAAGATTCCTCGTTTACAAAGAACGGCGTCAATGAGTGTCGTTGCTGCTTTGCGCCGGAACTTGTTTGTTTGAAAAACGTATTCAAGAAGCCCCGTGACGGATGTCGCTGATTCTTGAGATTGCGGTGTTCGGGCAACCGCAGCGACGGATGGGTTTGGTCCAAGCAATGCGCTGACTGCAGTATCAGCAATCGCGTAGATCATGTTTTTCGAGCACAAATATGAGTCCATTCGGGTATTACCCAAATCACTATCAGAACTCGTAAAAAAGTCTCCGCGATAGAATCGGCGAGCTTTGTCGAACTGAGTTTTTTCGGATCTCTTGTAGTAGTCGAGATGTCGATCAATCAGTTTTGAGAGCTTGGACGCCATGGTTACTCCTGATCTTCGAATTTTTGTTCGGGTCGAATGGATCCGTCAGGGTGAAACAGTTTTTTCAAAAGCTGTGAATCTTCGTATGCGCGCTGAAACATAGCGAGTTTTTCTCCCTCAAGAGGCAGACCAGTAAGATTCAGCACATTGCTTTCGGGTTCGATTAATTCAGTAGCCATTATTTATTTTCTTCCAGCTCTTTCAAAAGAGAAGATTGTTGTCTGACTTTCTCCGCCTTAGCCGCGTCACTTTTCCTGGCTTTAACTTTTTCTTCGTGCATTACTTGGTCTACGGGCGTGTAGTCTTTTGCTTGTGCGCGAGAGGATTTTTTTCCCATTGTTATCTCCAAGTAAGTGATGCAGGTCTAAAAGGTGAACTAGCTTGTTGCCGTTTTTTGTGGCGATGATCGTCAAGCTGCCTGATTGTAACTTGTCCGGCAACATGTGTGTTCGGTTCTTCCTTCGCAGGCGTGTGGAACTTTCTTTTTGTAAGTATGTCTGCAGCCATAACCGCTGTTCTTGCTCGGTCAAAGTGGTGCAGGATTCCATCTTCTCCCTTTACGCGCTTTTTAGTGCTTCCATCGTAGTTGAGAAGTTGGTGCAGTGTTCCTCGACTTTGAATTATTAAGTCGTTCTGTCGGAGCATTTGAACCAGCCGGGCTTCCGATTCTTGAATTCTTTTCTGTGTTGCGTACCATCCGGGATGATTTCGGTCAGTCCACAGAAGGTTTCGCGTGCCTTGGTCTTTTAAGATTGCAATGCACGCCGTTGCGTTTGACTCGACCGCAAGCAATGCGTTGTTGTATCTGCGTTGAATGTTTTGTAGCCTGTTCGCAAACCGATCCGGTGGTTCACGATCTTCCCAGAAAGCGACCTCTCTCCAATTGGTTGCATCCCACACAGTTAGAGCGGACTTATCACCGGTGCTACCAAACCCTGCGGGGTCAGCGGTAATTAGGTACTGCCTTCCAGGCATGGGATCTTCGAACTCGTGACACCCCGAAGGAAACAGCGGTGGGTCGGCTTTTGCTTTTGCGAGCCATGGCTTCAAGACATCTGCTGGCATCACCGGGTTTGTTGTCCCCAGCCAACCGTCGTATGCGTCGGAGGGGTACTTGCATGAGAATAATCTGGAGTCCCCGACAAACTCTGTGTTCAGTCCGCGTCTGCGGAACGCCAGGTTCTGGATTGACATTCCATCGTGTCGCTGCAGGTACTCACGTTCTGTTGCTGTAGGCTCAAAGTCTTTAACGTTTTCCCGACAGCTATCGTCTTCCCACCATTCGAGGAACAACGGCGTAAACCTACTGGTCCCCTCCAACGCTGATCGCCACATCTGCTCGTGATGGCTCCCCGCCCTGCCTGGGGTTGATTCAAGGATTACTTTTGCGTTTGGTCTTTTGTTTACGGTGGGGAAAATATTAATCGCGGCTTTACGTTGCCACTGCGCCTCACCGAACTCAGTAATTACAAGACGGTCAATCGATCGGCCAATTGCGGGTGATCTACCCCCAGCGGTGAGGACTTTTATTCCGCCGCCGTGAATAAACTGCATTTGTGTCGCACCAGCTTTTTTCCCTGGTGTAAGAGGCATTTTGACGTCGTCTGGGAGTCGATTGTACGCAAACAAAATACGCTCAAAAATATCTTCCGCTGTGTCTTGTCGCTCCGCAATGAGCAGACCCTTTACGCCGCTGAGGTACATACAGTCTCTGAGCAACAACATAACCGAAACAGTTGTTATTTTAGCTTGGCGGAATTTGTTTACCATTAGCCATCTGTTTTCGTCGTAGGCTTTTAGTAGTTTCTTTTGCGTATGCGTAGGCTCCATGTAGCCTGTAGATTCGTCTTCTCGGACAATTTGACACATTGAGACAAACGCATCGGGCGTAGCAAACAAGGCTCTAATTTTTCCTTGGTGTAAGCCCGGAGCGTCGGCAAATTCCGCACCGCCAATTTTTTCGGTTTCTTTTTTCTTTGCTGTAGCCATACGGTAAGTCTATCACGTAAATAGTTTTTCGCCGAAGTCAGTGATTTCTGCATCGATTGAGTTTCCAGTGCGATTAATTTTAGTTTGTTTATTGCTCACTTGGTTCGCGTGTTGTATATCTAAAACACGCACCCATTTCGCGGTCAGGTAGCTCAATGGAGTCTGGCTCAACGCACCGGGCAGGCGTGAAACACTTTTAATTTCTTCAAACACTTTATGTGAGAACAATATGTCTATCAGTACTGAACTGCTGAATACTACGTTCGCGGATCTTCGCGGACCTCTGGTAAACTCGTTTGTTCGTAGCAATGAGCTGTTCGAGGCGCTTAACAAGAAAGCACGTATGCCCATGGAAGGCGGAACTAAGATTGAACGTTCCTTCTCCGGTGGTGCCCCTGCGCGTGGTGTTGGTGTCTACGTCGGTGACGAGCTACTGAACATGACCCGTCGTCAACAAATCAAGAAGTTTGAGGTTGAGCCACACCGTTTGGTTATGGCAATCAACATTCCCAAGCGGGAACTTGCTCAAAACTCTGGTAAGTTGGCAATCATTCGCCTGATTGAGGAATACCCTCAAACATCGATGGAAGCTGCTAAGGCAGACATTAACAAGTACCTTCTTACAGGTATTAGTCGCGGTCTTGCGTTTCAGTCTTCAGAGTTGAAAGGTCTTTTGACCCTTAACGGCGAAAAGACAGACGGTATCGGAACAGGTGTGACGCACGGCCTTCTTGACTTTGTCCCAGCGGGTTCTCAAACTCAAGAAGTTCAAGGTGTCGCCAAGAGTGCCAGCTACTTCCACTTCAACCAGCACAACGACATTGGTACTTGGGCGACTGAAGGAATTCAGACGCTTCGCAAGACGTATCGTCAGTGCGCTCACTACGCAGGCGGCATCGGTAAGGGTCCGGACATGATTATCATGGACGATGACACTTACACTCTTTTCGAAGATGATCGCCGTGACAACGTTCGCGTAACACTCGTCGATGACAAGATTGACAAGAGCAACACCTTGGGTCTTAACCTTGGTCTTGCTTCTGTTACCTCGTCTATTGACTTGGATCGCGGTGATTTTGCTAGCGATGCTGCTGGTGGCGTTACTTACATGCTCAACACGGACTACATCGAGTTCCCAATGCTTGAAGCCCCGAATGTATCGGAGTTCAAGGAGCGGGTTGGCGATCAAGACGTGGTGACCGCAATCTTTGCAATGCAAGGTAACTTGATCTGCACTAAGCTCCCTGCACAGGGCGCTGTAACTGGTGGATCGTAAGGAGGTACATCATGGGAACTGTTAAAACAGACGCTCTTTCAACTACATACACATTTGAGGCGTACCCTGTGGGTACCCGGTATGTGCAGTCGGCTGACGAGGTAAACGCTGCCAACTCGACTCACTACGGTGACCGGGAATGGATCTTCGTTTACAACGACGAAGGCTCAACCGCGTTTGCGGAAGGTAACGTAATCATGCTGGATAACAGCGATTACCAACCCTTCCACGGACTGCTCTCCACCGCGACACTTCATGTGTATCGGATTCTTGGAGTAGCGGCCCACGCAATCGCAGCCGGTAGTTACGGCTGGATCATTGCAAAGGGTGCTGGGGAAGTTCAGTGTGATGGTGGTGTTGCTCAGGGTGACCGTTTGGTTGCTCACGCAAGTACTGCTGGTATCGCTGACACAATCACGCTCAACTCTGATGCAACTACCGACAACCTGGAATGTGTCTTTGCAATGGCTCTTGAAAACGATGCTGGTTCTTCTTCGGGAGACAAGGCCACTTGCTGGATCAACGGTACTTGGTAGATAGCCACTTCGTGATACACTTAGGGGGCGTGGCTTTCGGGCTCCGCCCCCTTCGTCTTTTGGAGGCTCTGTGAATGTTTCTCTTGCTTTGTTAAGAAAGCAACTTTATGCCATGCGGTCATGGGATTCGAGCGGTAAGACGCAAGATGATCGAATCAGGCAATCGTTAAATGTTGCTTTAGACAGAATGGCAAATGATGTTCCGCAGGCCATTGTTCCTGATGAGGAGCATGTCGTTCTTTTACCGGACGTAATAAGCTCTGATTCTACTGTAGCGGCGAAGGTGGCTTCGTATCAAAGCGACAAGCGCCTACTGTATTTTGTCGACGCGACCTCACAAGAAGGCATCATCGGTCCTACGAGTACGACTACGTGGCGTCCCACAATAACAGGTGAGTGGGATGGATTAATGCACATCGAAGTCACTGAGCTTGATGGGCGGATTCACCGTAGGCAGTGTCTTGAGTGGTTTACTCATTCGTCCGCAGATCCGATTACGGGCACTAACATAACTCATTATGTAGTTACTCTTGACCGTCCGTTTAATCGGTTGGTTTCTCCCACAAGCGGAGGAATAAACGCGGTCGGTGGTGCGCTTGAGTTTCGTATTCATCAACCTGAATTTTTTGTCACCGATGACGTAACCGAGGTCTTTGAGCCTGCGCGCATTTTTGATAGTTCTCGCCAGCAAGTTTGGAAGATCGACACTGCTGGAGCGCATCGTCAAGACATGCTGGATTTCCAGGGAAACTCAACTGGCAGACCTTACCGTTGTTGGCGTGGCCGACATTTCCAACTGCCCGCTCCGACGGAAGCACCGCAAGTTACTGAAGCTACAGATTCAAAGTCTTTGGCGACGGAGTTTCAGTGGAAAGAAGACTTGGGTCTTCGTCGAGGTAAGTGGGCTATTTGCTACACCTATGTTTTGGGGCGCAGGGATGAGGAGTGGCAGAAGTCTCCTTTGGTTACTCCTGGTGGCGATGCCGCTCAAGATAGCAGTTATCAGCTTACGTGGGCTTACAATAGTGGGACGGTTCCAGCCACGGTAAATAAGTATGCGGGAATACATGATCCGCAATTTGAGAGTGCGCCGTCCCCGGTCACTATTGTTGATCAGGTTCAGGGCAGTGCCGGAGGCAAGGGCGCTCTTGTTATTGGGGCGACCCAAATCGATGCAATGCTTGGTTTTGCGGATTCCTCTTTTGCTCGGTATGGCCGAACCGGCATGAGGATTCGTTACTACGTTGCTCATTTGGATGCGAACGAAAACGACAAGGGATCGTTCAACGCGACGGAAACTAACAATCGGTTCTATTTGTTGTGTGAAGTCGAGCCTACTTTTGATTTAGTTGGTAAGCTTCATGAGGGTGGTGTAACGACCCCGTACTCGATTAAGAATTTGGGAACGGCATCAATTGACGGCGGTCGAATTGTGTGGACGGGTTCTGAGTTGTACGACTACAACCGACCGTTGAAGCACAGCACGGGCTATTTTGCGTGGAAAGTTTTCCCTCACCAGGACCAGCGATACGAGTTGGATTTTCGTGTTGCTCGATTGCCGAAGAAATTTATTACTGATCAAGATACGGCTCCGATTCATCCTGAAGCCGTTCCGACTTTGTTGGAATTGGCTTTGTATTACGTCAGTCTGACTGATGGAAATGATCAAGCCAGCGCTCAAGCTCATCTGGATCGATATCAAAATTTAGTTCGTGTATTTCGTGATCGGTACGGAAATACTGGTAGAGTTGTCGAACCGGTTCCGCTTTTGGGTTATCCTTCACGGAACCGTTACGGTACATTCAGTTCCACGGAATAAAAACGAAGAGGTTTTCATGAGCGAAAAAATTTATCCCCTGCTAACAGCCATTCCCCGTGTAAATGTGGGCGACGTAATGTTTCGTCGAACATTGGTTCAACAGTACGAAGAAGCCATTGTGGTAAGTATTCTTAGTTCCAGCGAAACATCGGAAGCTTGGTCAGCGACCTTGATGACGAAAAATGGGATTGAGCACGTTAGCGGTCATGTTGAGAATCGCACCATTCATGACTGGATGCCCAAGGGCTGGGTCTATGATGCTTCTCGTGTCGGTTGGGTTCCGCCCGCATCGATTCTTCGTGACGACTCGAAGGATGCAGTCATCGAAGATCCGGTTGAGGCCGAAAAGGTTTCTCTCGAAAAGGTGGTCGAGGTTCCCGTACCGTGGGCAGAAGAGAAGTATATGTCGTGGCGCTCTCGTGTTCTGAAGTCTCACCCAGGACTTAAGGGCGACGAAAACATCTACAATAAGTTGTCTGCTGCGTGGAAACAAAAACAGTATGAGATTACCATCTAAATTGAGGTGATTTTGTGGGTGGACCATCACAGCAAGTAACCAACACAGTTCTTGTAGCTCCGGGCGAGGGGCGTCAAGTTTACTCTTCTGTTGCACTTGCTTGGTTGGTTGAGAACTTAGAGGTTGGTGTCGACGATGTTCTTTCGAGTGTCGTCGGCCCTTCTATTTTGCGGATCAACCCTGAAGCTTACGCAAGCTCAAGTTCGACTGCATTTGAAGACGTAGACATTTCTACAGCGATTTCGTCCGCCATCTCTTCTATGGCACCAGGCATTACCCCTTATGGGTACAAGACGTCTCGTCCACACAGTGTGTTCTTTGCGCGTCTTTTGAACGGTGGTGCCAACACCCTTTTGTATCGTTTTGGTTCTCGTCTTTATCGCTTCAACGGTAACGTTCGAGACGGTTCAGATGACGTTATTCTGTCGGGACTTAGTTCGGCCAACAATCCGGATTATCCTGATCAGTACGTTGTTCTAAACGACAAAATTGTATTTACGAATGGTATCGACCGGGCGAAAGTTATTTCGGCGGACGGCAACGTAACTGACTTGGGCTTTTCGATGCGCGCGTCGACGCCTTCTGTTTCTAGTCCTACGCAACCGGATTACGATGCCGTACCTCTGTTTTATCCGAACTCAAGAGGGTATTCGTATCAAGGCCGCATAGGTACGCCAGGAGACGTTTTGTTGGGGCGCGAGGGCGCTCTTTTGGCGGGCTCTTGGTACTACTATTTTCAGTACGAGGACATTCACGGAAACCTCTCTGAGTTTTCGGTTCCGAGTGAGGCCGCAGTTATTCGCTCTAATCAAGCGAGTCCGTACAAAAGTTTCAGGAATCGTGGCACGGTTGGTGATCCCGATTACGTCATAAAGGATGGTCGGTACTCAGCGGGTGGTGAGACTACGGAGCCGGTTCAACTGGATCGAATCGAAGCGCCTGAAGGTTCGGAAATTGACGACCTTACGCGCCGGTTTCTTGTTCGCGCCACGGGAGACGCTCCCGAACACACAGCAGCGATTCGTATTTTTCGTACTCCGGACACGCTTCATGCGGACCCAACGCCTCGGTATGTCACCCGCGTGCCGGGCTCGAAGCAGTTTGTTTACGACGACAACAATGCAGACTCTGACCTTGGGCTTACGTGGGACGAACCTGTTAGTGTCCCCGTGTTCCGCGTTGCCTGCGCCCATCAGGGACGCCTCATTATTGCGAACACGCCCGGTGATCCGGGGATACTGCGGCGTTCGGAGCCTGGGTTCCCTGGTACCTTCCTCAAAGACGACTTCATCTTTCCCGACAGCAGCGGGGCAGAGATTACGGCGGTTGCTTCGCATCAGGGCAATCTCTTAGCTTTTACCGACTCTGCGGTGTACGCAATTGGCGATGACTTTCGTATACCTCAACCGCTTCTTCGCGGCATTGGGTGTATCGCTCCAAGGTCTATTGCGGCTCTTAAGGACGGAACTTTGATGTGGCTTAGCCGAGATGGCTTTTATTCCATGTCACCTACAGGCGAAATTACTCGGTCTGGAGCTTCTTTGGACCGGGTTTTTCGCGACGATATCAATCACTCGCGGATGCATTTGGCTGCGTCGGCTATCGACAGTAAGACTGGCGAGTATCGTTGCGTGTTGGCTCCGGCGGGTAAGCGAGACAATCTTTTAATGTTTTGTTTCGACGGCAAGTTTTGGCGTCGCCAGACGTTGGGTATTCATATAGCTGATATGTGTACGGCGACAGACTTTACGCGAAACACGTTTGCAATTGGGTTTGACCCGAGAGAGCAGGACGTTGCGGTGACTAAAGTAGATCCGCAGTTTTCTCGGCTGCCTTTGCCGGAGAAAGTAGACTTTAATCGTTTGTTTGTCTTAAATCGTCAGACAACGGATTACTTTGGTCCGCCGCGTAGAATTCGGTATCGATCGAGTTGGATTCGGGCTGATGAGTTTGGTTTGTTACCGACGAATGTGCGTAGTTTTTTTGTGGGCTTGATGGATTCGTGGGTGGGTAACGCGACGGTTCGTTTTTATCGGAATGATTCGTGGGATCCATATGTTGAAGTAAATGATCTCCTACTTCACGGCCCCGATGATGAGTCTGATGTGATCAAAGATTCCGCCGCGACCGCTGTAGTGGGCGAGTCTAAAGTTCACAACTCGCGTATTTTTTGGCGTCAAGTTCCAGTGGACATTCAAAACGCGACATCGTGGGCCTTTGAGATTGATATTGTCGGTAGTCCCGCTCCGTCGCCTCCCGCTCCGGGGGATTGGTTGTGGAAACAAGACGCAGCGGCGTGGGTTGAGCTAACTCGCGAGGACAAAAAAGCTGGGTCTGAGAAGTACTATGAAGTAAGTCAAAACTCAGAATCTTACGAACTTGGTAGGATGCGTATTGCTGCTTTTTCTTTCGAGATGAGTCTCGCATCAAGTGGTTCGGCTCGTGGCCGTGTGCCGTTTAGACAGGATAAATAATGCCCCATATTTTTCCCCGCAGATTTTTGCGCACGAGAGATATTCTTGAGACCCACGAAATGAATGAAGACGTGCGTCCAGTTCAGGAATTGTTGGACGGTAATCTTGATCGGCAGAATTTTGATGGTGAGGCGCTTAAGGCTCTTTTAAAACCTACTCCGACAGTGGGGTTTCCTTCTGTTGCTGATGGTGCGTATTACAACGTGTACACGTCGAATTTAGAGTCTCGCTACAGGTTTCATCGCGGGTCGGCGGAGCCAGGTAATATTCGAACACCACCAAACTTTGTTCAGCTTAATGGTTCAACGCTCCGTGACCCGATCACAGGAACTTTCGCAAAACCGTATGTTGTTCCAAATTCTGGTGAGTGGTCTGTCGTAAAGAACGCAAATTTAACCGCACCTCAACAGATAACCATGACTACGGGCCAGTCAAAGGTTTGGGTTTGCGCATACGCCCAGTACATTTGGCAGGGGTTCTATGAATGGAAGCTTCCATATATTAGTAGCGCGAAAAAAATTGGTGGTAAGGATGTGGTTCGAGTGCCCCCAGAGGGTCGGAAGTGGGATCAAGTTTCTATCTACAACCGCAAACTTTTGGACATAATGAATTTGTATGGACCGCAGACGGAGTGGGAGTCTTTGCCTTCTGCGGGGACACCAAACAAGGACGACAAAGTAAGGGTTTATTCGCACGAGGATCTTCAGTATGCGTTCCCACTGAATGAGATTACGTCGAAGAATGAGGCGATCAACCCAAATTTAGGTGGGTTCCATCATATTTCTCAGGGTTTCTACCCAGCGTTGGTTCAGTTTGCTATTCGAGTTGACGGTAAGATTATTGAGGAGAGTATTACCGGCAAGCAGTTCACTATGGAAGAAAGTGTTCATGGCCTTCAAGTCGGTGAAAGTCCCGCCTTCAAGGGTGACGCTAATTGGTTCCGGTTTGGTCAACGTGGCCAACAATCTAAAGTAAGTTTTAGTCCTTTTGGTGGCGCTCGTCCTGGGCAGAAGGTGTCTAGTAGTCGGGCGGTTTCTTGTGGTCCCGAAGTTATGCCGGTTCGATTAGGTGCCCTTGTTGCTCTCGAACCAGGCGACCACACGATTGAGCTTGTTGTTAGACGGCTTTCAAGAAAAAGCTTGAAGTTTCAGGCCGGTGACTTTGTCGGCGTTTTTTCTCGTCGGCTAATTGCTTTTGACCTTCCTTTAGTTCCGCCTCGCAGTGAAGATAAAGAGCCCTCGATTACGGTACCTAATTTTGAGGTTGAGGACACGGTCACAGAGGACAACCTCACCACCCCCCGCGAGGACTTAGCTGACAGGCTTAACGCTGTTAAACCCTCCGATGTTTTTAGGGGATCGCTTCCTAACACACACTTGCCCAGTAAAGTTGTTTTTAGCAAATCTACGACCCTGACTCCAAGTTTTAGTGTTCGGTCAGGCTCCGGCTTTTTCGCTTCCGATAACCTTACAGCCTCCCCTCAAGCGCGGTTTCCTGGGTTTACGAATACGTCTATTTTGGACCGTACGGTATCGTCTCCGACTCATGGTTGGCCTACTGATGTAAATGACTTTTCAAGCTCAAGTGGTGCCGGATGGTACATGCTTCAGGATACGTTATCGACGCAAAAGCTTCAGATTGTTTCTTCAGGCACAGATTTAACTCTATCGCCGGGACAAAAATTGCTTTTGTTTGCGGATATCGAATTGCGTGGTTTTGAGCACATCCTGTCGGCGGAGGCCCATTCTTACAAGACAGGTATTGGGGAGGAGGCCATCGGATCTTTTCGTGCGGGTATATCGGGAGCCATACTTCCAGAACGTTATTTGGACCTTTTTGCTCTGTTTGCAATTGGCTACAAAGTTGGTTCGGATTGGACGATTGCTTCCGAATCGGTTCCAGCGATGGTTAATTCATTTAATTGGGTGAATCGCGGGTTTGGTTTTTGCTCTTCTAATGGATCTGACACTTCTGGAATCTCTACGGGTAGTTACAATTCGGGATTAGAGGAGGGCGTTTCACCTATACAGCCGGGACTGATCCTGGAACAAATGGACTTGCGTAGCGGCCATACTCTGCCGAACAACTTAGGAATTAACGTTCCAATTGTTCAAATCATTGAAGCAACAAACGCGACGGGAACGATTTCGATTTCTGAGGTTGCTGGTTTTATGTGCTCAGAAATACCGTCGAATTGGACAAATGGTCCGGAAGGCGGCTCTCCTGATTGGACAGAAAAGTATTTTTGGTGGCGTCCAAGGGCCTCAGGGCGTCGAATTTTGCGTGGTTTAAGGGTTCATTACGGTAATTCTCGTCTGAGCGCGATTAAAATTAACAAGTGAGTCTGCTGTGCCTTTGATTACATTACCGAGACTACCCCGATCAGGCGAAAATATTTTACGTCCGAGTGATTCTAGTGATCCGTTGGACCCGATTACCGAGTCTATTCACCATCCGCTTGATCTGGCTGGACCGGAAAAAGGTTTGATGTCCGGAGCGAATGGTCGATTAGGATCGAATAATTTGTCTCCTGACTTTCTCGTTGGTGCGGAACATGTTCAAAAAGAGCAGGCGATGCTGAGCCGATCTGAGTCGATGATTGAGTCATCTACGATTTACGGAACGGGTTTGGCCAACAATACTCGTGTGGCGGAAACGAATGATTTTGCTGGGGAGCGATTTGTAACTGTGCCTGGCTGTTCGATTCGTTGGTATCAACCGTATGATACTACGGCCTCGATCCTTCAATGGTCCTTCTTTTTTAGCTACAACAATTGGCGCGGTGTTTATCGCGATGCTTTTGGTACGGAGCATGGTGAGGGCGTTAACACTACGATGAAAATTCGTTGCTCACTCAATGGTGATCCGGTGACCGCGAGTGAGCGTGTGATTGGTCAGAATATGTTTCATCCTGTGTCTCCCGGAGCAAGCTATGATGGGAATAAAAGCCCAGGTTTAAGTTTGTATCGATTGGGTCAGGATGGCCCCACGATGTCGAGCTATAAATCAGGCGTTTCTGATAGAGCTTTGCGTGGGGGTAATCCCCGTTATGTCCAGACGGAAGCTCACAGCGCTCACTACGTCGACTTGCATCATATGACTTCGTTATCTAAGGGATACAATGAGATATCGATTCAGTGCGCCACCTTGCTACCGCAAGGAGATGTTGTTTATCTTCAAAACGTAGGTGCGTATAAACGTGGCGTGTTTAAAATGCGGGGCTTCTTTAATTTAGTTGGTAAACTGAGTTTTGGTATTCGTAACGCTCGCGTACTTAACTTTCTCTAAACTCGTTATACTTATTTCGGAGGTTTTGACCTATGGCTATCGGAGCAATCGTTAAAGGCGTGGGTGCCATTGCTAGGGGCCTTCAGCAACGCCGCGCGAATAAAGAATCTGCGGCGGCGACGAGTAGGTATCTCTCGGCACTTGAAGATATCGGCGAAAAAGATTTTAGTCTTTCGGACGCCGCAATTAATCAATTAGCTGATGACGCAAACAGGGCTAAAGAAAAGGAACTAAAGCAGTTACGTGAGGGAGAAAAGCGGGCTCGGGCTGCAGGTCATAGGGTTACCCCGACTACACAAACAGACACATCATATAAGGGTCGACAAGTTGCTTTGGGGCACTCCAGGAAGGTTGCTGCTGATCGAAGAAAAGCGGCTAAAGAACTAGCGGATGTAAAGTATAAGGGTAAACGCGAAGATATCGCGAATCGGTTAGCCGCGAAGCAACAGTTCAGTAAGGAAATGGAAGGTGCAGTTGTGTACGGCAGTGAGAAGCGTGAAGGCAAAACAGAAGCCGCCGCTCAGCGGGATCACGAAATGAGTATCATTGATAAGCGATATGGGTAAGGTCAACACCCTGGAGAAGTAGAGTAATGGCAACTTGGTTTGATACTTTCTTATTTCAGGCATCTCAGATGCTTGATAAGCCGCGTGAACAATTGACTCCAGATGACGGGTTTACGTACCTGGAGAGGGCGAAGTTAATCGGTGCTAATCGACGGACAACACGCGACTTAGTAATTGCTCTTCAGAAAGCGGAAAGCCAAGTACTGTTTAAAAACGCAAGTAACCGAATAAAATTTAATGACCAATATCAATCTTTGGTCCAAAAAATTGGCAGTCTGAATGCTCAGAATTGGCGTCAGGAACAAGCAAACGCGGTCGAACTTTTAAAGGCAAATAAAGATCTGTACAACGATTCGTTGAGGACCCTTCATACACCGGACTATAAGTTCGTCCAAGGGATAAACAAAGCTAAAGATGCATCGGCTATGGCTGGAACGATAACGGCGGAAAGAGTTATTCGTTTGTACGCGACTGGTGTTGGAGAAGGAGAAGTACCGTTTTTCGACCCGACGAAGTCTACTTTCCCCGCCACCTTTCGTAGGTTTGCGTACGAACTGAATCATTCAACGGGCGCTGAAGCGCCTTACGTTAGAATCGACCCTGCGACGGGTGTTGCGTCGCTCGATGAGGAAGGTCTGGATAAAATTGGTGTCAAGGGGGCTCAGTACGAAGCTCTGGAAGATGTTGTAGAAAACTACAATCGTGAGCAGCCGAACATTACGGCGGCCATTAAGGCAGGTCAAGAGGGCTACGAGCAGGCAGAGTTAATTCTTGAGCGGGCAGGAAGCGGGGAGATTGATTGGTCTCAAGCTGTAGAAGAGGCCAAGTCTGTTATTGAAGGCGTCCCAAACGTTTTGGACGATTACCTGATTACCGTAAGGGATGCGAAAACAGAGTTAGACGGAAAGCAGCAGATTCAGCGAGAGATCGATGAGATAAGGGATGAGAATGAACGCTTAAGTAGTGGTGATCGCAAACGGAATGATTCGAGTCTTGGTCGCGCAATAGCCGACCCCAAGTTCCGTGCGTGGGCTGTTGATCACGGGTTCGACAATCTTTCGGTTGTTCCTCTCAATGAAGACGGTACGCCGAATGTTAGCGCTTACGCTCCTGGCGGCGACGACCTCATGGCAAAAGCCGCGTATGAGAAAGAGTACCGCCTCGGTCCTGGGAAATATGGGTTTGGCAGACGCGCTATTACGGGTGAGGTTGTGCAGGTCACGTTGGCTGACGGCAGCCGAATTTTTGGTGACCGCTTAAAGTATCATGCTGGTGACGAGCCCGGCACAGTTAGGGTTGTCACAGAAGACGGCAAGATCCAAGTTATTCCTCCAAAGGGATTAAAGCAGGTCGTTGTTGTTGAGCGTGATGAGAAGAAGCTGACCTGGCTTGAGCGCCGCGCTACTCGGATTGCTCGCCGTCGCGGTGAGAAGTACGGTGCCGCTGCTGCCAGTGCGATGATTGGTGACCCGGAGGAAATGGTTGGGTCTGCTACCACTGAAACAGGCGACTATATCCGAGATTCAAAGGGCAATTACGTAAAGCAAGATGACTACGACAAGCAAGTAGACGACTACATTGAAAGCCAGAGTGTCACGTACTATGGGCGCGACGGCGAGCATTTTATCGAGACTCAACCCGACGGTAAGATGTATCAGGTTTCGTCTACGGACGGCTCGCTTACTTTGTTGGACGAAACCAATGACGACGACATTAAGAAAATTGGCTTGGTGCGAAGTGAGAAGCCTCGACGCACAACGATTACGAGAGACGGTAAATTAATTCCGCTTACTCGCGGCGAGTTTGAGGAGATGATCAAGGCTGGAAAGATGGATGCGAGCCTTGGTGCCGAAGCTTTTCCGGGTGAGCCCGACTACGAGCAAGGTGTTTTTGAGCGTTTAGAGGCTGCGTATGCTGATCGGCGTAAAGCCGTAACCCCAGAAGATGTAGGGTTTACTTCGACACCAGATAGACCCGACCCATTTAGCGGTCAAGAACTGATTAACCGCAGGAAGATTGGCGATGTCGAATATGCCGATCTTGCGGAACAACCAGAAACGCCTCTTCCAGAAGATTATACCGACCCGACAGCCGCAGAAGATCAAATTTCCGCTGATGAGACTAAACGCGAACAGATGCTAGAGGCTTCAATTAATCGGATAACGGCTCTGGACAGTAAGGAAGAAGGGAACGAAGAAGAGTTTGCTCAAGCGTTCCGCGAGTTGTTTGGCGTAGATCCTTCAGAGCCTGAGCCTGAGTCTGAAGCTAAGTCTGAAGCTAAGCCTGAAGCTAAGCCTGAACCTGAGTCTGAGCAGGAGCCTGAGGCTGAGCCTGATGATAGCCCGACGGAAAAAAGTGTCGCTACTAAGGAAGCGGCTACTAAAAAGCCGAAACAAGCTAAATCTGGGCGCAGACAACGCAGACGTGAAAAGATTGCGCGCACAAGAGATGAGACATTAAGAACGATTGATTCTATACCCAGTGATGACTTTAAGGCATTGGGGCAGTTCGGTAGGGCTGACAGTGAGCTTAGAAAAATGGCAGTTTCTGACCTTCGTAAAAAGAATCGTCGGGAAGCTTTGCGAAAGATTTTTGGTCGTAAGGAGAGACAACCCGAACCGCTCTCAGCCACTCAAACGCCAGATCCGGCAGCCCAAGATGCGGGTCCGCCACAGACGTCTCCTGTAGCTCCGGGTCAGGCCGGTGTACCTTCGGGCGAGACGCCTTTAAGCTCAATCAAGTTCGACGAAACGGAGGGAGTCCGGCTCCATGATTAAAGTAATTACCGGCGCTCGTCAGGTGGCAAGGAAGCTTGATGCTGGGACCGACGTTATTGGTGACACCACCACTTCCGATGACGCCCAATCTGACCCCGAAGTCAATGCTGGCACCACCACATCGGGCCAAAAGCAATCGGATGATGGTGCTACTGATGTTGCCGCCGAAATCTCTGAAAGTGCTATTCCGCGAGACCCTGTTTTCGTTGGAGTAAGTAAACGTCGAGCAGGTCTGGAGCGCGCGTCAAAAGAAAGAGAGCGAGCACGGGCGGAGCGCGAAGCCATGATGTTAGAGCGTGGTGGGACTCAACAATTTCGTAGGCTTCCTGCGAAAGATTACATGTTTCGTCCAGGTGAGTACGGGACCGAAAGAGTTACTGAAGATGCTCTTGGACGCACGGAAAGGGAGCCTCTTGACGGTTTCAATCGTGCTGCGGCCAAGGAATATCTGTACCGTGTGATCACAGGCTCAACTCAACGAATGCGATCTCCTCAAGGTCAAGTTTTCGCGGGAACGGGCTTAACACCAGAAAAAATATCTGAGGGAATCGAGCAGACTGAGCGTAAGAAAAAAGAAATAGAAAATCCGGAATTTGTGTTTGGTCAACCGATGACCCGGTTCACGTTGGCTGACTTGGAGAAATACCAGGAAACGTCTGAATCTGATTTGCGTACTCTCAAAGACTTGTTGGATAAAACTGCGCCTGTAACTGAGGCTCCGGATGGTTCGCTTAGTCTTTCCCCGACAAAACAACTTCGGGGAATCCATATGCTAAATCTTACGGATGACGAAGCTGATTTATGGGAACGAATTACAGGCACGTATATAGACGACGAAGGTAGGATTCAATCTGGTTACGAGGAACGAGAGCCATCAGCAGACGGCACGGTCAAGAATGATTACCAGTTGATTGTGGATCTGTACAATAAATTGAATGCCGATAAGATTTTGTATCGGACAGAACTTGAACGACGTCAAGCGAGAATGCGGCAGTTAGATGACGTGGCAATAATGTTGAAGCACCAACGGAAAGCTTTGCTTAAGTCTCAGGAGAAATAGTGGATAACCCTCAACAAACAGAATCTACTCTCCCGAAAGTTCCGGATGTAAAGGCTACAATTACTCCACCAAATGAAGAAGAGCTTGATTACGACAGTCAGGATCTTCAGATAAAGAAGCTCGTAAATACGATTAAACGGGGTCGTGATCGGGTTCTTTCGTCAAACTTACCTGCGGCGCTGTCAGATGAGTTTCTGTCTATTCCTGAAATCGTGTCTCAACACAGTAAGCGTCTCGGAATGTCAGATGAGCAGTTTCAACGCACAGCGGCTCGGCAGGGACTTGATTTAGGTGAGTTAATTCAAGGTGTCGGTCGTCAAGGCAGGGACGAAGACGAAGTTTTAAGTGAGCTTGAGACTAAAGGAATGGTCTCACTTCTTGAGCCCGAGAAACGTAAAGAGGGTGTTCAGAAGCTTGGTGTTACTAAACGCGGCGAAGATATTCGTAAGAAAGCAATTAGTCGTTTGCTTTCGGGCGAGAAACGCATTGCTGTTGACGACGAAGACGCGATTGATTTTGACCCGCTGGAAGACATTGACTTTCAAAAGATTCCTGACCCCACCCAACGTCAGGGAGCGATTGCGGCCCTTGTGTATCGAAAGTTTGCTGACGCAGGATTGAGTGAGGCTCAAGCGCGAGCGGTTCTTGCAAATGGGTTTGCTGAGAGTCGACTTGATCCAAATAGTAAGAATATTACCGGCGAGGAAGAGTCTTATGGTATTTGGCAGTTTAATCGTACAGGTAGCGGCGAAGGCGTAAACTACTCACCGGAAGAATTGTCTAATCCTCGCGTTCAGGTTGATCACATTATTAACGCTATCAAAGAGCGTGATGAGCTTGCGACTTTTCGTGACCCCGATGCGGATGAGGCCACTCTTGTTCGTGAGTTCATGGTTAACTTTGAGCGACCAAAAGACCAGTCTGACAAAGAGGTTAAACGCCGTCAGAAGTATTTGGGTCAAACAAAGCGTTTGATGGATAACGCGAAGAAAATTTACGGTACGGACATTCGTAAAGCTGCAAAAGAGCGGAGCTTGCAGAGAGACCTGGCCATTAAATTGATGGGCAATAACGTCAAAGATTATCGTATTGTCTCTGACGATGACTTTAAGTCTGGCGATGCAACGTCAGCCGTTGTGAAACCTGGGTCTAAGAAGTACGACGAATTTACGTCGTTGGCGGAGTCTTTGAGTAACCCGGACGCTGTTAGTGATCCTGAATCAAAAGATCGTGCCAGATTTATTCAGCAGAAGATTGCGGAGGCTGGGGAGCAATCTTCGGATTTGCAGAATATCTTTTCTGAGAATCAAAAGATTGCGGGCTTGATTGACGCAGGGACTCAGTACGATTGTGAGCGCTGGGCAAAAAAACGCGGCATGTCGTTTCAAGAGTTTATTGAGCGTGCCGAGAGTGATCCTAACTCTCGAGAAAATCGAGAAAGAGCCAAGATTCGGGTACGAAATATTAAGCATGTTGCGTTGTTTCGTACGGTTGGAAAGTTGGGTACGGGATCTTTCTTTTCGTATGATTTGATTGACCCCGATAACGCACTCAAAGAAGACCGGGCAAGCGCAGACGATAGTTGGCTATCTCGATTCTCCGATGCTTATACGTCTCAACGAGTTGAGTTGCTTGGTTTGGATAGCAGCGGGGTTCCCGTTTATCGTGCAGAATCTGGTTTGTACACCGTGTTCAACATGATGGACATTCTTTTGAACGCTGGTGCGGGTACTCTTGAAAGACTTGGTTCGGCTCCTGAAGACGAGTCTTTTTTCGAAAGCGTGAAAGAAGGTACGATTGAGGGCGTAAAGGATAAGCGTACCTTTATGAAGGCTGCGCTTTCGACTCAGGGTGCGAAAGAAAGTGACCTAAAAGCATTTGCTTATGGTTCATTGGGCCTAATGGTAGACGTGTTTGCGCCTGATCCGACATTTGGTTTGGCTAAAGCAATGAGTGTGTCGGGTAAACTGGCGAAGAACTTGGTTCGTCTTCGGATGGTTAAGGGCACGGTCCCTAAAGTTCTTCCTCGCATGGAGTCTGCGGCACTTGAGTTTACGGACGCACAAAGTTTGATGTCTCGCGCAGAAGCGTCATTTCGAGCCGGGAACGACGACGAAGCGCTTAACTTCCTTAATCGCGCACAAGCATCACTTAAGCGAGCGGAAGAAGCGGAAAAAGAAGTTCGGGGCACGTTGAAGCAAGTCATGAACAACGTGGACATTGTGGATGGTCGAATTGCGGAGCAGATTGCTCGTGATGTTCCTGGGATGTCACCAAAAAATATTCCTGAGGGTATGGGTGACGCGCTGAACTTTACGGAGTTTGGCCTTCGAGTAGATTATCTTCATCCTGCTTATCAGCGGGCAGCACTTAGAGGGGCCGCAAGATCTCAGCCGGCGACTTACGACGAGCTTTTGGACATGAGTCGTCGCATCGATAGATTTAAAGATGCGCTATCAAGATTTAACGCGAGAGATTTTACTCTTGCGGGCTACGGAAAGGTGTCAGCGACAAAAGTAGACGAGTTTCATAGTTCATTGGTCAACAAGATCCAAAAGTTAGAGGTGCTCGGCAAGACAAAAAATGTCGAGGCAGTCACGCAAGCTCAAGCAAAGTTAACCTCGTATCTGACTTCAGTGAAAGCCGCTCAAGATTTAACGGATAACCCATCAACGTTTCAAACTACTGTGCGTGGGCTTCTTGGGGCGATGGAAATTGACTCAAAAAACTTAGGTAAACTTGATGCTTTTATGGAGACTCAAGTAGTCAAGCTTTCGGATGAGGCCAAAAGTTTGATTGAGACGGCGAAGAAAATTGAGAAAGCTCCAGATACCAAGAAAATTCGGGCCATGTTCTCTGATTCTTTGCGGAGCATGACAGCGTCAGTTGAGTCTCGCGCTGCGGCTCATGCGCTGCAGCGAGCGGACATTGCAAAGGCTGAGGGCATTCAGATTGAGCCCATCCTGGCTTCGGCGGTAAACAAGTACGAGGAAGTTGGGCTGAGCAAAATCTCAGTTCACGCACTTGATTTCCGACGCCAAATTGAGACGGCGTACCCCGCACTTAAGGGAGAGGCTGCGGCGAAGATTTCTCGGCACTTGGATGAGACCCTGCAGAGGATTGCGGACGATACGGGGCTTGATATTGGTGACGTCTACGAGACTCGATTTAAGGGCCTTGTTAATGCACGCCAAAAGCCTGCTGCTCCTGTGGCTGCGCCCGCCACCAAAGCTCCGGGATCGAAGCCTATAGTTTCGAAGCTGGCTCTTGACGATGAACTTATAACTACAGAAGAGGTTCGTAAGTTTTCTGACAGCTTGAACGAGCGACTGGCACAACAAGACATGTCAGACTTTACCGCCTCGCTGGCAACGAAGACCGTCAAGGACTTGAAGGCTTTGGCAAAAGCAAGAGGGATTAAAGGTTACTCCAAGCTTCGCAAGTCTGACCTGATTGATCGCATTGTAAAGAATGATAAATCAAAGGCGTTTTTGCCGGATGAATATTTAGCTCAAAATCCGAATGCTGCGGCCCAGTATGAGCAAGTCAAGAAACGGGTCATCGATGCCCAGAAAGATTTTGAAAAAGCGATAGACGAACTGGATGCGTTTGAAGCTGCCGCCGCTCCTACTGTTCGGGAGCTTATTGGTGGTCAAAGCGGTCGTTCGGGCGAAGTCATCGAGGCCATGATGGAGGCTTCACCAGACACAAGGATTATGGGTGCGGGGGGTGTGCAGGTACGCATTTTTGCTCGTGATTTAGCCGAAGGCCGAGTCCGTGTTGCTGCGGCGATTCGAGATCAACGTATTGCTGAAGTCGAAAACTTTAGGCGTGTTATTGAGGGTCGTGCTGCGGATACGATTGAGTTGGCGGAAGAGTTAGATTTTGTTCCCGGAATGATTTTTCGGGTGGAGTCGGGCAATGTTGCAATCAAATCTATTGAGCTTCCGGAGTCATTACGCGGCAAAGGTATTGCTACAGCGATGTACCTTGAAGCGATTAAGACGGCACGCAAACGTGGTCTTGGAGTTTCTAGCGACATTAATCCTGGTCCCGAGTCTGTCCGTATTTATGAACGGTTAATTGACCAAGGTATTCCATTCGCCCGAAAAGCATCTCTTGATGCGAACGGGAATGAGTCAATTGAATTTGTCTTGGCCGTGGATGACGCCGCAAAACTTAGCGACGATGTTCTTGATGTTCGTCGGTTTGGTCCCGAGGCAGATGTTGTCGATGATGTTGTTGAGACCGCGACGAAAATAGACACGCAAAGTCCTCTTTTGGTTGAGTTTTTGCAGGATGGGCAAGCGGTTATCCGTTCAATGAATGAAGCCGCTACCGTCGAAGATTTTATGTTGGCGGTAAATAAAATTGCTCGGCGGGAACTGAGTGACAGTCAAATGAGTTCAATCGTTGACTGGTTGAAGACTCGTGGAATTACGGTGAGCCATAAAGGTGCGCGTTTTATCGCCGACGACGTGGCTCAAATACAACGAGCAGAAGATGAGTTTGCGGCTGCTTTTAGCGACTATGCAAAGGGCAAGCCTTCCCCTGTAGCCTCGACTGACTCAGCGTTTGAGCGGGTGAAGAAGTTTGTAACAGGCAGTTATGCTGCTGCCCGAAACGCCGAGGTCGACGGAGTAACAAACAACTTCAGTGATGAGATTACGGAAGTCTTTGACTCGCTTCTGAAAAAAGAACCACCGACAAGATTTTCATCTCCCAACTTAGCTCGGATGATGAAGCGAGCCCTGTACAAAGACATGAAAAAGGGCGGGAAAGCTAGCGTCATCGATCAAATCGTAAGTGAGTCGACCCGCCTGGGTTACCCGATTTCTCGCGCAGACTTAGAAAAGAAAGTCGACGATGCGATGAAAGCTATGGAAGAAGGTCGAGTATCCGAAGCTATTGTTGATCTTCCAGGTCCGGTTAAAGTGGGCGGGTTTCTGGCGGAAGAAGCAAAGAGTTCTTTTAGTCTCGACGAAATTATGAACGCCCAAACAGGGTTGATCGCGCGTGAACAATTTGTCCTTCAATCGGCTGACCGTCTTCCCATTTACAACAAGTCTGATTCCGTAAAAGAACTGAAGCCTTCTGAGCGGATTGATCAACTTGTTGCGGGTACAAAAGGTATTCGTACGGTTGCGCGTTCTGTGTATCTCGGAGGTGACGCAATTGAGGATCTTAGGCATCTTCCGCCGGCTATGCGGAATGCGGTTATGGACGGCACACGCAAAGTTCAGCAAGTTATTGGTGATTCAGTAACATTGATTTCTGAAAATCGACTGGATGAATTTCGGCGCTTTATGGTTGGTGACCCTACAGTAACCTTTAAGAGTGGTCGTAATGCTATGAGTGCGGGGCACGATAAAGTAGCTTCGTTTAAGAAAATCATTAGCAATTCAATCTTCCGCTTTGGTGAAGAAAATGAACTCGATTTTAAAGATCTGAGAGTTTATTTGGCGGAAGCCTACGCGCGTCGATCAAAAGGTGAAGCTCCCATAATGATCGGCGATAAGTGGGTTAAGGCCGAAAGGGCTATTCAAAACCTGATTTATTCGTCTCAAAATAACTCGAGCGCGGCGTTACAGGATATCTTTAAGTCGGCAGGGTTGTTTCAGACCACGGAAGCGCTAACACCTAAGCATCAATCTTTGATGGAATCCCTGCTTTTCTTTTCGGGTCACATTGAGCGTAACGGAAAACATATCTCTGATCTGACAAAAGGCTTAGACGTTCCGTCAGCGTCCGCGAAGCAATTTGATATTTTGATGGATGACATTGCGAAAATATTTCCGCAAAAAAACATTAAAGATCCTCCGGTTAAAAATCGAATTGCTGTTTTAATGGCAGCCCATGGTCAAGCTGAAGCGGCAAGGAAAAGTTGGGGCGACCTTGGAATCATGCGACCTGATACTGTCGCAGAAAACTTTAAGAAGGTGGTTGCTGGAGAAGCGCTGGAAACTATTGAGCACCGTAAAGAAGTTGAGCAGATGCTTCGTTTGTTTGGATTTAATCCTCGATTTGTATCTATGTCTTCGTTGGATGGAGTTAATTTTTATGTGCCCGAGTCAGCACGCAAAAAATTATCGATGGCCCTGGAGCAAGCGCTTGACCCAGAAGTAAGGAACGCCTCGAAAGAAAAGAACTTGATCGAGTCTTTGGCTCACTTGGGTGAAACCGCTACAAAAGAAGGCATCATTACGGCGTCAACGAACAAAGAACTTTTTGCCGCGTGGTCGTTCCGTTACATGAAAACGCGCATGGTTCGAGGTCACTTCTTGTTGAAGTCTCGATATTTTTGGCTGAACACATTCGACCACTTCAACCAACTGGGTATGGTTGCTGGGTTTGCTCCTGCACTTGTTTCAACAATTCGACTGATCCCGCAAGATTTACTCGCGAACCCTATTGCTCAAGGCTTGCTTTTTACGCTTCAGAAAGCTGGTATGGACACGGCAGGCGAGACGGCTCGAAGGTTTTTGCAGAACAAAGGTGACGCGGGCGCACAGTTTGCTCAAAAGATTCTGCGTTCGGGCAAGTGGAAGATTAGTGTAAACGACGTGTTGGAGGGTCGAGAAGGTTTCATTTTAATTAATGGGGTACCTCAATCCTTTAAACAAATTCGAGAGGATGCTCTTGCTTACGGCGTATTCGCATCGTTTGATACAAGTCAACTGGGAACAAAGATTCGTTTGGTCGGGGAAGAGTTTGCTCGAAGTGCGAACGAAACAGGGTTGACGGGTAAACTCGGCGGTATGGCAAACGTTATCTCGCCGATAACAAATCAATTTTCGCAACTATCTAAAATATCAGAGGATATTGCTGAAGCCTGGGGCGAAAGAGAACGTCTTGGCGCGATGATTACTTTGATGGAAATGGGGTACGACTCTAAAACAGCCGCTCGGATTACGATTGATGCGCTGTACGATTACGCGGGTTCGATGTCGAAGATAGACCGACACTGGCTCGTAAATATTTTCTTCCCTTTCTGGGCCTTCCAAAAGAACGCAAACCGCCAACTACTCGACACAATTATGAGCCCTTACGGTGCGTATCGCTTGGGCGTTCTCCGCCGATCATATTTCGGGGGTACAGAATTAATCAGCGAAATGCTGTACAACGATATGGTCGATCCTCTCGGTGTTGATCCGGGCCTTATGAACGACCAGCAACGCGACGTATATGAGCTAATCAAAATAGACTTGGTCACTGAGTTTGGTTCTCTCGGAAACGTTCCGCCCGCAGTACGTCGGCAAGTTCAAATGTTTATTCGTGGCGTCGACTCTGTGATTGAAGGTGGTGTGGCATATAAGAGGGACGCTCGGCGTGACGCCATGCAGGCGGCGTACGTTAATTTTCAGCCCTCTCCCACTGCTGTGAGGGTCAAACCTGATCGATCCCTGGTTGCCGAGTATGATCGTCGTCGCGCGCGCATTCTGGTCCCGGCGTCTATGCGTGGGAATGTGGAGGAATATGTAAGGTTGAAGAACGAGAATGATGGTGAGGCTCCGTTCACGTCTATTCTTCTTCCTGAGCAAGGATTTATGTCAGGATTTAATCACGCAACTTTGGTTACCGCTACATTAGCTGCCATGGGGGAGGAGTTGCGCTCGTTGGGTCCGGACTACTTTACAGATGAGGATGACGGTCAAGACTTGTTTGGGGTGCTTCAACCGCTGTTGGACTTGATTCAACCTGATCGGGCGTTGCTTGCAAGTGATGCTTTAGCCGCCATGGGTATGGCAAAAGCAGGTGCTCCAGTTCGGGTTCATCCCATCCTGGCGAAAATTTTGGATCAGCAAGGTATCGATCTTTTACCGGTTGAACCTAAAGAAAGTCCCGTATTGAAGCAAATGAAATACGTCGAAGAGGGTCCGTATAAGGGCGAAGCTTTTTTGAGCCCTACTACAAACTATTTTTTGCCCCCAGGAATTGCTCGACTTGTACTTGAAAACTCTCCTTTGGGTGAATTGAATAAGATTCTTTTGATGGGACCTAAATCAACCGAAGAACATGAAGAAGGTGTTCGATCTATTTATCAATGGCTCAGAAGAGCCGGCGTTGACATTCGCGAGATTGATCGTAAACAGTTGTCTACTAGAGAAGGCTATCGTTTGAAAGACGAAGCCAAGCATAGAAATTTATTTTCGGCGGCAGGACAGGGAACTTTTGACGAGGTCAAAAAATCTATCGCGGCCCCCTCAATTGACCCCGATGACGTCGAGCCTGGAAAACCAGAAAAGGCTCAAACAAAAAAGAAGTCTAAAACTTCTGCGCCAAAACAAAAACAACCGACTAAAGATTCAAAGTTACAGGATTACGATGCTGGTAGACCTGTTGATCTGTAATGGATTAATGTTACACTAAACGCACCGATTCGGTAGGGTGGTACAACTATGATTAGGCAGTTTACGAAATTCGGATATTCATACGGGCACGCCATGAGCCTGTCGAGTAGTTACGTCGTTCAAGCGGTTACGTTAGATAAGACAAACTCATCTCGATCAGCGTCTGTGCCTAACGATGCTTTCCTTGAGTCGATCGAGTTCGAGATTAGTTCGATTGCATCTTCAGCCGCACAGGTCACAGTTTTTCTTGCTCGCGATAGCGCTGGCGACGTTCCAATTACGTCGGATCAAACTGCAGGAGCCACACAAACAATTAGTTCGGGTAAAACCACGGCTGGTGACGGTGCGGTTATCTGGACAATAAGTAAAGATTTTCACTATGACTCTGAGGTCGCATCAACAACATCGGGAACCCTTTATGTTGTGGCTAAACTAGATACAGGGACTTGCACCGCAAACGTTCGGTTGAACTGGAGAGCCTAATGAGTACAAGCAATCTTATCGGCAGCTTGTTTGATTCATCGCTTCAGGCGGATGCAGACGGGGCCGTCACAGTTGAGGGCAACTTGACCGTAACTGGTACGACGACCACAATCTCGACCACGAATACTGTCATATCCGATAAGCTTATTGAGTTGGCGAATGGGACTTCAGGTACACCAAGCGGTGATTCTGGCTTGGTAATTGAGCGCGGTAGCTCTAACAATGTGTTTATCGGTTGGGACGAAAGCGAAGACAAGGTCACTGTAGGTACAGGTACGTTTACGGGTGCGACCACTGGAAACCTTTCACTCACTGATGCAGCGTTAAAAACCGGCGCTATCACAGCATCGGGCGACATCTCCACTACCGGGGAAGTCAAAACGGCGAAGGTTTCGTACACTGACGGCGATGATGCAATCACGATTGCTGACGGCGGAGGCATCACAGCCAACACCAGCCTGACCCTTGCGAGCGGTGCCACGGTTACTTCGATTAAAGACGAAGACGCAATGGGATCAAACAGTGCTACGGCACTGGCGACTCAACAAAGCATCAAGGCGTATGTTGACTCTCAAACGTCTGGTGCCGGTAACATGGACAACTGGATCCTGGAGGACGACGACGGAACCGAAGTCACAGTGTCCAACGGCAAGGAAGTAAAGTTCATTGGCTCTGGTCTTACAACCAACTTTACAGACACTGATAACGGTACAGATGCGGACCCGTTCGACCTTACGTTTACTGTAGATGCCGCACAGACGGGCATCACGTCAGTTGTAAACGCAAGCCTTGAGATCGGTAGGGATGCAGACAACCGCATCAAGTTTGGGACCGACAACCAGATCATCTTTGAGGTTGATGGTGGCGACAACGTCATCTTCAAAACTAGCGGTGAGATCGAGGCGTCATCGCTGGACATTAGTGGTGACGTAGACGTAGACGGAACACTGGAAGCAGACGCCATTACAGTAAACGGTTCTGCTCTCGCTGCTTCGGCTACGACGGATACTACCAATGCTTCTAACATCGGGTCAGGCACTGTTAACGCCGCCCGTATGGCCGCTGCTCAGACTGCGATTGAATCGGTGCTCAACACCAGTTTGGTTGTGGGTCGCGATGCTGACAACCAACTCAAGTTTGGAACAGACAACGAGATTACGTTCCGAGTGTCAGGCAACGACGGCGTTGTGATGAAGGCGAGCGGTGAGATTGAGGCAACTTCGTTGGATATCAGCGGTGATGCTGACATCGACGGAACGCTTGAGGCGGATGCGATTACGGTCGGCGGAACCGCTCTCAACACAGTCATCGCAGGTGTAACCGTAACAAACGCTACCACGGCTGCGGTAGCCACAACGGTAACCATCAGTGACAACGAATCTACGAACGAAGAGAACGCCGTAATCTTTACTGCGGGCGGTGACGTTGATGGTGGCAACATCGGCCTTGAGTCTGATGGAGACTTGACGTACAACCCGAGTACTGGAACGTTGTCGGCCACGATCTTCAAAGGAAACGTTGATGCGGTTGACGGAGACTTTGACGGCACACTCGAAGCTGATGCAATCACAGTTGGTGGAACGAACCTACTGACGGGCGGAGTTGTCACGTCTTTGGGTACGATCACTCAAGACACAGTCACGTTCACATCAGCAAATGCCGATGATCCGCTGCTGATTATCAAGAACACTACCAATGATACGGCTGCCGCACGCCTCCGATTTGTGAAGGATAAGGGCGCTGCAGGTGCTGATGCGGACGGTTGTGGCGAGATTGAGTTCTACGGCGACGACGATAATCAAGACAACATTCTCTTCGCAAGGCTTCGGGCAGAGGTGGCTGACGCATCAAATGGTGCCGAAGGTGGCCGAATCATGCTGGGTGTAGCCACTCATGATGGCGAGTTCCAGAACGGCCTCGTAATTGAAGATGGCGATGCCGAAGACGAGATCGATGTCATCGTTGGTAACGGCGACAACTCTGTTACTACCGCCGCTGGATACATGAAGGCGAGTAACGGATTTCTTATTCCTGAGCAGAAGTCTATACACATCGAAACTCCGATGCTGGCTACAGCCGATCACACAGCTACGGGTATCACAACAATCATGTCAGCGAGCGAGAACATTGCTCAGGGAGATCTGGTTTACGTTTCAGGTAACGGTACCATTGGAATTGCGGACGCGGACGCGGTGGCTAAAATGCCTGCATTTGGGTTGGCCGTCGCAGCAATTTCGAGTGGTCAACCGGGCGTAATCTTGCTTCGCGGAATGTTTCGGGATGACACGTACAACTTTACTGCGGGTAACCGATTGTTTGTCCACACAGATGGGACGGTAACTGCGACTGCTCCAAGCGGAAACAATGACGTAGCCCAGGCTGTTGGTATCGCTCTTAGCGATGACGTTATCTACTTCAGCCCTGACATGACTCTGGTGGAGATTACTGCCTAATGGGTGACATCAGTCAAATAAATGATGTTGCTGCGGCAAATATCAGCGAAGTCAATGATGTCGCTAAGGCAAACATTAGTGAGATAAACGATCAAGGTGTTCCCGCTTCTGGTGCCACCCGATGGGTAGCCGCAACCCAAAATGGGTTCATAGCTTATGCGGCAAACAGCGATTTGACGTCATGGACGTCTTATGATGGCTTTAACGAAAGTGACAGTCCAGTCGTAAATCAAAATCAAGGCGACTCTGAATCTATCGCATTTGGTAAAAACGCCAGTGGCGCAGACATTTACCTCGCAACCAGAGCACAACAAAAACCACAAGATAACTCTAATGCTGGATCTAGAATTCGCGAGCTTACAATCAGCGGAACAGACGTGACTTCAAGTGGGGAGTGGACAAATATTGACGTTGATTCTGACACCGGTTCGAAAAACGTCGTTATGGAAATCCTATGGGGTGCGCGTTCCGATGGAACTGCCGCAGGTACGTGGGTAGCAGTGGGTAAACAGGGATCGGGCGACATATTCCGAAGCACTGACGGTGGAGCAAATTGGTCAGCAGTAGACATCAGCGGGCTGTCAGGTCACCAAAGCGGGAACAACAATCAACCCTACATCAACGGAGTGGCATCCGATGGTCAGGGTAATTGGATGTTTGCCCAAGCTGATCGCATTTATTATTCTACAGATGATGCAGCCTCTTGGGCCGTATCAACACCATTCGACTCACCGGCTCCGGGGCGGGGCCAGGCGTTAGTGTATACCAATTCAACATGGGTTTACATCTATAGCCAAAGCTCAGACGTGCGAATCCGCTCTTGTGCAGCAAGCGACATTACTGACTGGACTGATACACAAGTTGACGCCAGTAACGTAAACCACCAAGCTAACAACGGAAATAATGTGAAGGCTGTCGCAGCCGGCGGCATTGTTTGTATTGCCTCGGAAAAAGATAGCGTAATCAATTATTTCACCGTTAGTGGCAAAACGGTCGGCACCGTCAACGAAGTAAGCGGGTTTACTCTTATTCGCGGGCTTGCTACAGACGGCACAAAATGGGTCGCAGCGTGCGATGATGGCGATTTGTACGAGGCGGCAACAACGGATTTGTCATCGTGGACGCAACGTCTTGACGGGTTTCAGGCAGATGGTAGCAGTGAATTGGATTTCGAAGCGGTCTGCGCAAATGTTACCTACCCCCTTTAAGGAGAAATAATGAGTGATAATTTAAAGATCGCTAACGTAGATGAGGATGTACTTGAGTACAAACTTATTAACGATATTCGTTTGGCTGATAGCGGAACTCCAACCGCTATCGTAGACGTGACCCAGGAAAGTGGGACACTGTACTACTTAAGCCTGGATACTTCGTCAGTTACAACCTCTGATCAAGCTCTTAAGCTGTACTTGTCAACGACCGAAGTTACTGTCGGAACCACTGCTCCAGACGTTCAGATTTTTGTACCTCACGGAACGAGACTCAAAATGTCGTGCCCTGCAGGTTTGCCCTTCACTGGATTTAGTGCCTCACTTTTGACACAATCGATTAATGCAGGGACATCAAACTCTCGTGCTGGCGCAGGCCAGTATTCTATTCTTAACGTCGTCACTTCATAGGCAATCAAATGGCTATAACTAAATCCAATATTGCGAACCGACTTGCAGAAACGTTGGTCATCGATGTGGACGCCAACGGAACTCCTGAGGACAATGTTTTTTCGGGCACAACATTAGCGAGTAAGATCTACCAAGTTGTAATCGACAACACAGCGACGGGTGCAGCAACGTATGTTCGGTTCCAATACGCAACGGCGTACACAAAAGCTAGTGCGAATGATGATCCATCTTCAGACAACATGCGTTTGTATGCTCCAGCAAATCAGGCCGTGACGTACATTTTTCCTGAGGGGTTGGCGTTTACTACAGGGCTTAGTTTTCTTGCCACGTCAGACATTGCCGACGTAAACGGAACAGCCTATTCGAACCCAAGTGGTACAGTTACCGTAAAGATTCTGGGAGGAACTTGATATGGCTGCTTTTATCGACAAACTTTTTTGCTCTCAAAAAAGAGTCTCTTGGCGGCGACTGGCCGTGCTCATTCTCGGAACCGGATTGTTGGCCTTTGGTCTACTTAATTCTGAGCAGTGGCTGTATCTTAGTCTTGCTTATATCGCTGGCGATTCTGCCGAAAAAGCAATGAGTGCGATCTCGAAGAAGTAATAAATGGCTATTGCGAGTACCGGATTTAATGATGCTGTTGATGATCGAGTAGTTCAGGCTACTGCGATTTCAAATACAACTGCGCTCACAAATATTGCGGGTACTTCGGGCTACCTAAGCTCTGTAATTATTGACTCTACAAACTCTACCGACAACGTATCAGTCCACATTTACGACTCGTCAACAACCACCGTTACTCAAATCGGAATCAAGGGAAAAGCGACGGCGATAAAAGTGTATGACTTGACTACGAGGTTTCAGTACACCGAGTTGAGTTTCTGGGTTTCGAAACTTACCGGTGAATCTGACACAACAAACTTTGCGGGTAATGTCGACGTTACATTTGTGACTTCAAGGACATAGTATGGCGGCCACCAAAACAACGACAATGACTGCTCTTGGCGGGAACCTTGTCGTCGACTTCGACGCGGACAACACAGAAGCCAACAATGTTACGGGGAATACCTCTGGGACGTTGTATCTAATTGAGATCGACAACACCGCTAACGCTTCAACGGCAGCCTACGTCCGCATTCGGGACGCCGCCTCTGCCGACAACACAGATGCTACTAATGGTGTCCCCACCTGGGTTTTTTATGCGGCAGCAGCGTCGACCGCAAGCTACACCATGCCTCTTGGCACTGAGTACTCGGCGGGGCTGAGCATGTGGTGTACCTCGAACAATGCGGCCCAGAACGACACTGCACCAAGCAGCGCTGTTGTTGTTAAGTTAATTGCATCATGACTCTAAATTTTGCGGAGAACCCTATGACTGTTGTATCTATCGCCGTGATCGCTTCACTTGGTGTCGGGTTTGGTGCTGGTTGGGGACTCAAGCCTGACGCTGGGACGAAGGCTATTGAGGCGCAAACAGAAGCAATCAAAGAGTTGAATACGGGCAACCAGGCGCTCGTCGATAAAGTGCAGGAGGTTGCGGTGGAAGAGGCTAAACGTGAAACTGTGATTGCGGATAAGCTCACAGATATGCCGCCCCCCTGCGTTAAAGAAGTCGGCGGAGATCCTATGTCATTGCAATGTATGTGGTCTTTGTGCATTCGAACGGGTGAAACAGACAAGCAACGATGTGAGCCGTCTAAGTTGACTGACAAGCTGTTGGGTGCTTATAGTTGCCCTGAAACTTCAAACTAGGTGAGGTAATCATGGAAGCAAAAGATCTAGTTATTCCTGGCCTCACAGTTATTTTTGCGGCTGGAGCAGCGTTTGCTTCGTTTGAATCTGCGGCACAAGATGTCGAAGACGTTGAGAAGCGCGTTACGGTTCTTGAATCTAACGTCAGCAAACAAGAGGTAGTTGATGTCAAGATCGAGGGTATTGAGCAGCGTCTTGACAAGATGGAAGATATTGTTCAGAAGATGTTGGATATTCAACAGAAGCAAGCGGTTAACGTCGCGCAAATCTGCCAAGCCACAAACGCCAACTGCAGTAACTAAAATGCGCCCACTAATTCTCGATTACGTTGCTTCTCTTGGACACACTGTATTTGAATCAGGTGAATACAACTTGAACATCATTGGTATTCGTAGCCGCGATCACCAAGCCAACAGTTTTGATGACCGCATTTGTGTAGTTTTTAAAGATGAGCAGGGTTGGGTCACACGTACCTGGGAATGCACTACGGAGCCGGGTAAATATTGGCTTGAGCACCCCACTAACGTCAAGGGTACTGCTATCCTTGTACCTGGTCAGTATCGATCTGTTTGGAAGATTGATAAACACCAGGGAAAGTACGATGCGCTCTGCCAGAGAAACGGTAACGTCAAGACTTACCGTGATAGCAACAAAGACGATGTTATTGACCTTGATGTACAGTCTATTACTGAAGGCATGTATGGAATCAATATACACAAAGCCGGATTGGATTCGACGCAAGTAGATCGATGGTCTGCGGGGTGTCAGGTCTTTTCACGTAGTGCGGATTTCGATGAATTTATGAGCCTTTGCTACGCCGCAAAAAGTAAGTGGGGCAATAGTTTTAGTTATACGCTGATTGACGAACCGGAGTTTTAAATGGAGGCGTTGGTCGATTCACTATTGGCCGACGGTCACCTTGGGGTCTTTGCGGCTTTTCTTGTCTTTCAGTTTATTGCAATGCAAAAGCGCCTGGACAAGCTTGTTGCTGGCTTCCAAGAACAGCTTGAGACAATGCGCAAAGAGTACACTGAGCGATCAGAAAAAATGCGTGAGCGATACGATAGAGTAATTCAAGAGTATCGGAACCGTGAGGATGACCAGTCAAAAGATTTTTTGATCACGCGCACAAAAGTACACAATGACATTGTCTCGAAGCTGGATCGAATTTTAGATAGAGACAAATAGTTAAATGAGTTGTGTCGTTGGATCAGAAACAAATTGCGAACTTAAATTAGGTTCCTCGATTCGAATTTACGACAAGGCACCTGATGAGAAGGAGACTAAACCCGTGGCAAACGAAACCAAAACAGAAAAGCCAGCCCCTGCACCCGCTCCTGTAGAGCAACCAGCCC